>Ga0118677_10003209_pt1 | contig 31362 bp, 25 predicted proteins | sample AliMusrvi5mmetaG_FD_86154 | JGI IMG/M metagenome (GOLD analysis project Ga0118677, IMG submission 86154) | reverse complement strand
GCTTGATGTGGCGCATGCAGAAACAGGCCGACACACGGGTCGGCGCCTACGTCATTAATTCACGTAGCGGCAGCCACACAGGGCCGCTTGATGTGGCGCATGCAGAAACAGGCCGACACGCGGGTCGGCGCCTACGTCACTAATTCACGTAGCGGCGGCTCCGTGTGGCCGCCTGATGTCGGGCGGTTTACAATCCAGGACATGCAACAACAATCACTTCTCTCTGGTGCTGGCGATGGTGCTCAGAGCACTACGGCGAAAAGCGCAGCAGGCGTCGCCTGGGATCTGAGCGTGTTTTTTGACGGCCCTGCGGATCCGCGCATCGATGCCGATTTGAAAGACGCCGGCGCGCGCGTTGATGCTTTCGAGGCAAAGTACCGCGGCACGATCAAGGCGCCCGGCGGCCCGTCCACACAACACCTGCTTGGCGCCTTGCAGGAGGCCGAGACGTTGCAATCAACGCTCATTCAGATCAGCGCATACGCGTCGCTGGTTTACGCTGCGGATACCGCCAAGGATGCTCATCGGGCGCTGGTGCAGCATATTGAAGAATTCATGACCGCGTTGCGTAACAAGTTGTTGTTCTTTGATCTGGAGTGGCTGGAAGTGGCCGACGAGGATGCCGAACGATTGATTAATGATCGGGAGCTCGCGGCATACAGGCATTACCTGCAGAGTGAGCGGCGCTTCAAACCTCACACGTTGAGCGAGCCCGAAGAGAAGCTGATGAACGATAAGAATATGACCGGCATCAGCGCCTGGCAGAAGCTCTTTACCGAAGTGACGTCGTCGCTCCGATACAAGGTGGAGAAAGACGGGCAGGTTCAGGAGTTGAACCAGGGTCAGGTTCTTGCACTCCTGCGCGACCCCGACCGCGCCCTGCGCCAACGAGCGTTTGATGCGCTGTATGTCACATTGCAGGCAAATAGCCAGGTGCTGTCGTTCGTCTATGACACGCGTTTCCAGGATCATCTGGTGACGAACCGGCTGCGACATTATGCCGACCCAATGGCGCCGCGCCATCTGGCAAATGAGATCGACGGCGCAGCGGTGAAGGCGATGATGGCTGCAGTTGAGAAGAACTTCCCACTGGCACACCGCTACTTCACGATGAAGGCCAGGCTGCTCGGCTTGCCAAAGCTTGAGTTGTTCGATCAATATGCGCCGCTGTTCGATATAAAGGAAACGTACAGTTACGACCAGGCGCGGGAGGCTATTTTGCAGGCGCTCAACCGCTTCTCGCCGGAGTTCTCAACGATTGCCGCGCGTTTCTTTAACGAAAGTTGGATTGACGCCGATCCGCGTTCGGGCAAGCGGGGCGGGGCGTTTTGCGCGGGCATTGCGCCGGACACACATCCGTTCATCCTGTGCAGTTACAACGATGATATGCGCGACGTGATGACCGTGGCGCACGAGCTTGGACACGGCATCCATTTCTATTTGAGCGCGAAACAAAACCTGTTCAACTTCTATATGAGTCTGCCGGTCGCGGAAACTGCCAGCGTCTTTTCGGAGATGCTCATTTTTGACGACCTGCTCGCGCGCATGACCGATCCGCGCAAGCGGCTGGCGTTGATCTGCGGCAAGCTCGAGGACAGTTTTGCCACCGTGTTTCGCCAGACAGTATTGACGCGATTTGAGGAGGCGGCCTATGCGGCGCGCGCGCAGGGTCGCCTGAGCGCGGAACAGATTGGCAGGATATGGATCGAGGCCAATGCGCCGTATTACGGCGACGCCGTCAGCCTGACCAAGGGTTACGAGTGGGGCTGGTCCTACATTCCCCATTTCATCAATACGCCGTTTTACTGCTATGCCTATTCATTTGGTGAACTGCTTGTTCTGGCGTTGTACGGTAAATATCGCCGTGAAGGGCAGTCATTTGTGCCGCAGTACCGCGCGTTGCTGGAGTCGGGCGGTAGCATGTCGCCGCAGGATCAGATGGCCGCAATCGGGATCGATATCAATGATCCGGAGTTCTGGCAGGTCGGGTTTGATGAGTTGGAGCGCCTTGTCAGCGAGGCTGAAAAATTGTCGCAAAATGATTGAACAAAGATGGCGACGCGCGCGTCCGCGCGCGGACGCGCGCATTCGCGCACATTGTAGAATAGGGACTCATTACCGGAAGTAGCAGAAGTGGTAGTAGTGGTAGTAATAGTAGTAATAGTAGTGATAATTGAGGAGCAAATAAAACATGACCAAACCGATTGTCGTGACGGATACATCATTCGAAGCGGAAGTTGAAAACGCCGAAGGGGTGGTGCTGGTTGATTTCTGGGCCACCTGGTGCGGGCCATGCAAGATGATCGCTCCTATCGTCGAACAAATCGCGAGTGAAAACGATGGCAAGCTCACCGTCGGGAAACTGGACGTGGATGCCAATGGTCAAACGGCCATGAAATATGGCGTCATGAGCATTCCAACCCTGATCCTGTTCAAAAACGGACAGCCGGTTGAGCGTCTGGTCGGTTATCAACCCAAAGAAAGACTGCTCGCGAAGATTAAGCCGCATTTAACTCAACTGGCTTGACAATATAGCGCCGTACGCTCATAATCTACCCAATCTACTTGGAGCCCACGACGGTGATATCTGATTATGAGAACTCGTCAGTTGGTAACATGCTGTTATCAAGGGCTTTACCCTTCAGAACTGAGCAGCATATTGACACATAGTCTGTATCAAGGAGGTGTAACGGCACGAATTTACCCTCAACTCTCGAATAAAGTCATTCATTAACTCTACGAACAGTAAAGACTTTTAATCGTGTTCTATCCTTAAGGAGGAAGAAGAAATGTCAGATAAGAAGTTATGGCGTATTGCCAGCGTATTGGCTGCCGGCAGCATGGTTTTAGCCGCCTGCGGCGGCGCAACGCCCACAGCCGTTGTGCAGGTCGTAAAGGAAACCGTGGTTGTCAATTCGACGACCGTAGTTGAGAAGACTGTCAACAAGGATGTTGTGGTTACAGCAACAACTCCCCCGACAGTTGCGCCGACTGCAGTGCCCGCCGCAAAGCCTTCGGATACTGTCGTGATCGGCCAGCAGCAGGAACCCAGCACGCTGCACCCAGCAATCGGTTCTGAGTCTGCGAAGACCATGGTGTTGAACGCCATTTTCGTGGGTTGCATGGGACAGAACGAGAAGCAACCGCCGGAATGGATCCCATTGGGTTGCGAAACTGTCCCGACACTCGACAATGGCGGCGCGAAGCTGGTCGGCGACGGCGCAGATCAACACCTCGAGACCACATACAAGATCAAGAAGGGTTGGCGCTGGACAGATGGAACACCCGTCACGACCAAAGATGTGATCTACGCCTGGCAACTTCAGATGGACCCCGACTTCGCTATCGCTGACCGTTCAGCGCTTGAGAAGATATTCGACGTTAAGGTTGTCGACGACAACACCTACGTTGTGTCTCTCATGAGCGAGAAACAAGTGAAGGCAGCAGCTGCCGGGACGCTCAAGGGCAATGTTCCTTTCGAAAAACTGAAGGACGATTATACGGCCGCTGGCTTTGATACGCAGGTTGGCCCCGTAGTTGACCCGGTGTACTGGTTAATCCAGCCTGGCTGGTTGCCTGCCGCGGTGCTCAGCAAGGTAGCCGCAAAGGATCAGGATTCCAGTGACTATGCCAAGAAGCCGATGGGTGATGGCCCATACGTTGTAACCGCATGGAAGGAAGGTCAGGAAATTGACCTCACCGCCAGCGACAAGCCGTTCCCATTGGGCGACCCCAAGATCAAGAACGTCGTCTTCCGCTTTATCTCTGGCGGCGTCGGCCCCATCATCGCTGCACTGCAGAAAGGTGAAGTTGATGTGGTGCCTGGCAACGTGGGTGGATTGAGCATGTCGGCCGCCCCAGATCTGGACAAGATCACCGCAGCCGGTGTGTACAAAGTGACCTGGGTTACAGGTTACTCGTGGGAACATCTTGATGTGAACACGCTGAAGGCTCCGCTGAATGACCCCAAAGTGCGCAATGCGTTGTTCTATGCGATTGACAAGAAGGCCTACATCGACAGCCTGTATTTCGGCAAGGCCGAAGCGGTCGATCTGCCCGGCCCGACTACCGCGAAGAACTCGTGGGGGTATAGCGACAACTACACCAAACATAGCTTCGATATCGAGAAGGCCAAGTCCTTGCTGAAAGAAGCGGGTTGGGATTGCGCCGCTTTCCCGTGCACGAAGAAAGAAGGCGACAAGACAGTGAAGCTGACATTCACGCTTCAGACTACGACCCGTTCTGACCGCCAGCAGTTGGCCCAGGTGCTGCAGCAGCAGTGGAAGAAGATCGGCGCCGATGCGAACCTCCAGTTCCTCGAGTCCCGCAACTTCTTCGCCGCAGCTGCCGCGGGCGGCCCGCTCTCTTCCGGCACGTTCGACCTCGGTCTGTACACGTGGTCCGGCGGCGACGATCCGAGCTTCTACGGCCTGTATGCCTGCGCGAATGTCCCTAGCAAGGCAAACAACTTCTCCGGTCAGAATAACCCCGGCTGGTGCAACAAGGACGCAGATGCGGCCATGAAGCAGTCTGAGCAGACGATTGATACGCTCTCGCGCGACAAGCGCAAGCCATTGATCGAGAAGTTCTTCCAGGCTTTCTCTGCGGATGTCCCAGTGATTCCGTTGCATGCCGCGACAGAACCGATTGTGGCTCGCGCAGGCCTGGCAAACTTCAAGCCCGGTTTGACTCAGTACGCGATGCCAACATGGAATATCTGGGAGTGGACCCTGTCCAAGTAGTTGCATTGCTGTGATCCCGTGAACGTTGATGCAAGTGTAATCTCTTAGGAGACTAAGGGTTCGGACGGGCGAGGGACTCAGTCCCTCGCCTGACGTTTTTACGTAAGAATGTCAGTATGAGCAAATTCATCCTTCGACGTGTGGGACAGTCGTTTGTCCTGCTTCTTTTTATCTCAATGCTGCTATACGTCGTGCTCAACCTGGTGCCAGGCGGGCCGTTTGACATGCTGAAGTTGTCAAACCCGCGCATCACCCAGTCTCACATAGACCGGTTGAACGCCCTGCTTGACCTGGATAAGCCACTGCTGCCGGGTCAATACTGCCCGGTCGTCACAGGCGTCAAACAAGAGTGCCGTTTTGACGTCGGGCGGTATGTGCGCTGGCTTGGGAAGGTCGTACAGGGCGACTTCGGCAAGTCCTGGACGATGAAAACCGGCACTGCCGTGAACGGTATGATTGCCGGGCGCGTCGGTTATACCCTGTTGTTAATGGTATTATCGACTTTCTTTGCTATCATAATCGCAGTTCCCATCGGGATTTACTCTGCGGTTCACCAATACTCTAAACTCGACTATTTTGTGACCGCCCTCGCCTTTTTCGGGCAATCGATGCCTACCTTCTGGACAGGGCTGATGGCGATCTCTATTTTTTCGGTTGGACTAGATATTTTCCCCACCGGCGGTGTGCGAACTTCCGGCTCAAGCGGGGACATTATCGAAGCGATTTCGCGTATTCTGTCGTTTGGCACTGCTTATCCGGCGATGGCTGGACAGGAAGGGCAGGTCATTCTGGACGGACTGTTGCATGTGGCGCTTCCTTGTCTGGTGCTTACGTTCTATAATCTTGCCGGTTGGAGCCGTTACACTCGCTCGTCGATGCTCGAGGTGCTTCGGCAGGACTATATGCGCACCGCTCGCGCCAAAGGCTTAAGCGAGCGTGTCGTGATTATCAAGCATGGCTTGCGCAATGCGCTGATTCCTCTGGTAACGATCATCGCGCTTACAATCCCCGGCTTATTCGGCGGGGCGCTCATCACTGAAACGATCTTTTCGTGGCCCGGCATGGGTAGAATGCTGGTCGAAGGCATCGAAAACGTGGATTGGCCGGTCGTTCAGGGTATTTTGGTGATTACGGCCTTCTTAGTCGTATTCTCGAATTTACTGGCCGACATTATGTACGCGGTTGTTGACCCGCGCATCTCCTATAGTTAGGGCACACCAAGATCATGACTTCAACTACAAGTACTGTGCTGAAACCGAGTCCATCCGCGCTATCGAATGACAAATCCATTAGTCAGTGGGGCATGGCCTGGCGTCGATTACGCCGCCATCGTCTGGCGATGATTGGCCTGGTGATTCTGGCCGTTATTGTTGTATCGAGTCTGGCTGCGGACTGGATCGCCCCATACACATTCGATGATATTGACCTCGGTCGAACTTACGCCCCAGTCATGTCCCAGGGCGACGTAGGCAAGCCACTACACTATCTCGGGACCGACGGCCTTGGCCGGGATGTGTTTACACGCCTGTTGTATGCAGGACGTGTTTCTCTAGGTGTGGCACTCTCTGTGACGATCCTGGTAACTATTATTGGTGTCGTTGTTGGCGCCTTCTCAGGTTACTTTGGCGGCGTTGTTGATACAGTCCTGATGCGCTTTACGGACGTGATGCTGACCTTGCCCGACTTGCCGTTGCTGTTGATTCTATCAAGCAGTTTGCGCCAGTTCGTCGCCTTGCAGGATGCGCTGGGTGATGCGCTCGGTGTGGTGATCATGATCATCGTGCTCACGCTCTTTGGCTGGATGTTTGACGCGCGACTGGTGCGAGGTCAGTCCCTGAGCCTGCGGACGCGCGAGTTTGTCGATGCCAGCCGCTCACTGGGCGCCAGCCAGGCGCGCATCGTGTTCAGCCACATTGTGCCGAATGCGCTTGCGCCCATCATCGTGTCCGCGACACTCGGTTTCGGCGGTGTGATTCTTTCGGAATCCGCGTTGTCGTTCCTCGGTTTTGGGATCATGCCTCCTACGCCTACGTGGGGCAATATGTTGAATGACGCTCGCAGCGCCCCTCTTCAGTATTTGTTTGTGCAAGCGCTCTCACCCGGTTTCTGTATATTTCTGACGGTGTTGTCGATCAACTTCGTTGGCGACGGGCTGCGTGATGCACTGGATCCGCGCCTGAAGATGTAACCCATACGCGTTGATATGTACCAGGAATCTACCAAAGTACAGGTAAAGCCTCTCAACCTGCTCATCGGGATTGTGGGTTTTATCGCCGTTGCACTTTATGGTTCTGTGGCGATGGCTGCACAGGACGGGCTTTGGTTTGTTCCGGGGTTCAGCGAGCGGCCGGTTCGCATCGTTGTGTATAACGCCGGTAAGCGGTCAGAGTTTACGCCGGGAACTGCGGGATTCACAGAGCTTTCAAACGCCGTGGTCGAAAGCCTGAACAAGGGGGCGTATCGCCAGTCCGGTATCGGGTTGTCAGAGGGTTCGCTGCAAGATGCTTATGACGTTTATAAGTCTGTGGAGGTTTATTTCAGCCGGCCCGTGAAGTTGCATGCGGCATTCAATACGTATAATCCGATCGTGATGCTGTTTCCGATTACAGGGCGGCATTCAGAAGTGCCGACGGTTTTCTTTGGCAGTGGAGGCATCTTTATTTCTAATTCACCGGTGTTGAACACGGTAGAACCGATTCGCGCGGCGCTGATTTCACTTGGACTATAGCAATAACACGTTATACTCAGGCACAATCGAGACATGATGATCATAAAGGTGCGTGCATTTGCTAAGCAACGATTTTATGACTTTTATTGAGACACGTTGAACGATATTTACTCGAGGAGAACTAGAACTAAATGGGTGCAAATGTGAAGGCCGATTCACCATCGGTTGTGCCTTCAAATGTGAAGGCCACAGCCAAAAGTGACTATATGCTTGATATTCAGGGGCTGAAGACCTACTTCTACACTGAAGATGGTGTAGTGAAGGCAGTCGACGGCGTTGACCTGCAATTGAAGCGTGGTGAAACTCTCGGTATCGTGGGTGAGTCCGGTTGCGGTAAGAGTGTTACATCCCTGTCCGTGATGCGGTTGATCGGCTCTCCAGGCAAGATACTCGAAGGCAAGATCAACTTCGATGGCACAGACCTGCTGAAATTGCCGGAAAACCAGATGACCAAGATACGCGGCAATCGTATCTCGATGATCTTCCAGCAACCGACGACCTGTTTGAACCCTGTTTTTAAGATAGGCGACCAGGTATCCGAAGTGCTGAACATTCACAAGAGCCTGGGCAAGGAAGCGGGTCAGAAACGGGCAATTGAGCTGCTGCGCATGGTCGGTATTCCCGAACCTCAGAAGCGCGTCAATTCGTATCCCCACGAGATATCCGGAGGTCAGGCGCAACGCGTGATGATCGCAATGGCGCTGGCCTGCGCGCCCGAACTGCTCATCGCCGACGAGCCGACTACCGCCCTCGACGTGACGATTCAAGCCCAGATTCTTGACCTGATGCGCGATCTGCGCACGAAGACGGGCACGTCAATTTTGTTGATCACGCATGATATGGGTGTGATCGCTGAAATGGCCGAGCGCGTGATTGTCATGTACGCAGGCATGGTTGTCGAGCAGGCAGATGTCAAGACCCTTTTCGCGCGACCGTTGCATCCGTACACTAAGGGGTTGCTTGGTTCAATCCCGGTGCTCGGTAAGGTGCGCGATCGCCTGGACGTCATTCCTGGCTCCGTGCCCAACTTGCTGAACCCGCCTCCAGGATGCCGTTTCGAACCCCGCTGCCAAGCGTGTGAAGGGGTGATGCGCGAGCGGTGTCGTGTGGAAGTTCCGCCCTTGCGCGAGGTCGAACCGGGTCACTTTGTGCGCTCGTGGCTGTACGGCAATTGACACTATAGCCCTGAACGACATAGATAGAAAACGAGCGGAACCAAAAAACAAACAGAAGCTGGCTGGAGAATAACAACATGACGATGACTTCGGAGCCCAAGGTGAAATCCGGAATCCCGACTGATGCGAACAACGATATTTTGCAGGTCAAGGATCTCGTGAAGTTTTTCCCGATTAAGGGCGGCATCCTGCAGCGCACAGTGGCGCAAGTGCAGGCAGTGAACGGTGTATCTTTCAGTGTCAAACAGGGTGAGACACTGGGTCTGGTGGGCGAGTCCGGCTGCGGCAAGACCACGGTGGGTCGGACATTGTTGCGTTTGACCCCCGCCACCAGCGGTAGCGTCGTTTTTGAGGGAAAGGATCTCTTCAAGTTGAACTCAACGGAGTTGAAGAACATTCGTCGCGACATGCAGATCATCTTCCAGGATCCCTACTCCTCGCTGGATCCGCGCATGCCCATCGGCGAAAGTGTGGCCGAAGGGTTGCTGGTGCATGGCGAACGTGACGGCAAGAAACGCAACGCGATGGTCATGGAAATGCTCAAGAAGGTCGGTCTTGAGGATTATCATGCGCGCCGCTATCCGCACGAGTTCTCCGGCGGCCAGCGCCAGCGCATTGGCATTGCGCGCGCGCTTGCGTTGCGCCCCAAGTTCATCGTGTGCGATGAGCCGGTTTCGGCGCTGGACGTGTCAATCCAGTCACAGGTTCTGAACTTGCTCAAAGACCTGCAAAAGGAATTCGGTTTGACTTATTTGTTCATCGCCCACAACCTCGGCGTCGTTGAACATATCAGCGATCGCGTCGGTGTGATGTATCTGGGCAAGATGGTAGAACTCACGGATCGTGAAAGCATATTCCGCGATCCGCTGCACCCGTACACCAAGGCGTTGCTGTCGGCCATCCCGATTCCCGATCCGACGATCCACCGCGAGCGCATCATCCTGCAGGGCGATGTGCCGAGCCCGATCAACCCGCCCAGTGGTTGCAACTTCCACCCCCGTTGCCCATGGGCGATTGACAAATGCAAAACCGATCAGCCCCCATTGGAAGAAATGCGTCCCGGCCACTTCGCCGCCTGCTGGGTTGCCAGACAGCGCGTCGCGGACGAGAAGCTGCTTCAGCCCATCACAAGCGCATAGAATAGAAGAGAGATTGGAGATTGGGGATTAGAGATTTGGGATTGGCGCACTTTATGCGCCAATTCCAAATTGATCACGCGGTCGTAAATCCCGAATCTCCTATCTCTAATCTCCAATCCCTCCTAAAGCTCTGCAAGAAACCTGATACTCGCCTCTATGCCTTTTTCGTAGCAGGCGATGGCATAGTGCTCGTCCGGCGCGTGCAGGTTGTCACCGGGCAGGCCGTATCCGAGCAGGACGATGGGTTTGCCAAGCACGTCTTGAAAATCATTCACAACCGGGATTGAGCCGCCCTCGAGTGTGAAGATCGGCGGGTTGCCATAGGTGCTCTGTGCCGCGCGCGCGGCAGCCTGCACCTGTGGCGCGTGCCGGTCGATCAATGTGCCACGGGTTCCTTCCTGAAGCATCGTGAATGTGAGCGTGGTCCCCGGCGGCGTCAGCCTGCGCATGTGGGCCGACACGGCCTCAAATATCTTCGCGGGATCCTGGTAAGGCACCAGGCGGCAGCTGATCTTGGCATTCGCTATCGCAGGCAGGACGGTCTTCGCGCCGGGGCCGGTGTAGCCACTCCACAGGCCGTTTACTTCGAGCGTTGGGCGCGCGCCCATGCGCTCAGGAACGTTGAAACCGGGTTCGCCAAAGAGTTCCGGCGCGCCCGTCTCGGCTTTGATCGTGTCCTCGTTCTGTGGGATACGGGCGATCTCGGCGCGCTCTTCAGGGCCTAGCACGTGAACGTCGTCGTAAAAACCCGGCACCGTAACCACGCCTTGATCTGTCTTCAACTGTGCCAGTATCTGCGCTAATGCCATTGCCGGGTTCTGCACATTCCCGCCATAAGTGCCCGAATGAAGGTCATGCGCCGAACAGCGCGCCTCGACCTCGAAGTAAAGTAAACCACGCAAGCCGTAGAGCAGTGTGGGCTGGTCGAGCGTGAGCAGGTGCGAATCGCTGATCATCACCACGTCGCACGCGAGTAGTTCTTTGTTGGCTGCGACAAATGCGCCCAGGTTTGGCCCGCCGATCTCCTCTTCGCCCTCGATCAGGAATTTGACGTTTACTGGCAGGCCGCCGGTCGTTTTGAGATAGGACTCGACCGCCTTGATATGCGCCAGGTGCTGTCCCTTGTTGTCACTGGAACCGCGCGCATAAATGTCCCCGTCGCGCACAGTGGGTTTGAAGGGTTCGCTGTGCCATAGCTCAAAGGGTTCAGCGGGTTGCACGTCATAGTGACCGTACACGAGCACGGTCGGTTTGCCCGTTTCGGGATGCTTCCACTCTCCATATACGACCGGGTGACCGCCGGTCTCAATGACGCTGGCAGTCAGGCCGATATTGCGCAGGTGCTCGCTGAGCCATACCGCGGCGTGCCGGACATCGCGGGCGTGTTCGGGTTGCGCACTGACGCTTGGGATCGCCAGGTATTCATACAGATCATTCAGGAATTGCTCACGCTCACGCTCGGCGTGCGCGATGACTTGTGTTGGCATATTGAATTGGCTCATTTGTTGTAACCTCTGTAACTTCAGGTTTTACTTTATGGCGCTGACGAGGTCATAGTCGACCAGCCAAGTATCGGGTTGTATGTCGTGCAGCCCCTGTTGTTCCAGCCATGCGGCCAGAGCGCCGGTTGACTGTGTGCGCCCGGGCATCTTCCAGGCATCCGGGCCGACGCGGTTGGTGACGATGAGCAACCCGCCGGGTTTGAGCACGCGCGCCATCTCCAGCAACGCGTTGCGGGGGTGGGGTAAAAACTCCAACGCCTCAAGACTTGTGACGACATCGAAATAATTGTCGTCAAATGGCAGATGCTGCGCATCCTGTTGCAGCCAGGTAATCCGATCCGCATAGGCGCTGAGTTTTGCGCGCCCGATTGCCAGCATGCGCTCCGATAGATCAAGCGCCGTGATATTGCCCGTGAAATTCTTCTGGACAAGAAGCGTCTGCGGCATTCGCCCGGTGCCCGTCGCCACGTCAAGCACCTGGGGTATCGCGCCGGCTGCGCCGGTTCTCTGGTTAAGATGCTTCATGATCGGCATGGCCAGCATCACCGTGTCCAACGCGGGTCTGAACTGCTTCACATTGTCGTAGCGCGGGGCGAACCAGTCGTATAGCCACATAACGACAGTGCGCCCCAGATAAGCGCCTTCGGCAATTGCCAGTTGCCAATAGAGGACCACTCCCAGCAGGATAATGGCAAGCAGACCGCCGATGATCCAATCGATCATTTCACTAATACCATTTGCTTATTGGCTGTGAGGGCGAGTACGATTTAAGATAGGCCAGCGTCGCCGTGGCATCAGGTGTTACGGCGTACAACTCACGGAACTGGCTCTTGGCAAATTGCTGTGCGTAGAACTGCTCGAACAGCGCCACCAGCCGGTCGTAAAACCCAAGTGTATTGACAAACACGATAGGTTTATCGTGAGTCTGTAACTGCTTCAGTGTCAGCACTTCGATGACTTCCTCAAGCGTGCCAAAGCCGCCGGGCAGGGCAATAAAGGCGTCTGCGAGCGTCTCCATGCGCGCCTTGCGCTCGCGAAGGTCACCTGTGACGATCAACTCATCCGCGAGATCGTAGGCGACGCCGCGCGCGTGAATCGTTTGTGGGATGACGCCGATCACGCGCCCGCCATGCGCATGCACTGATCGCGCGAGTGCGCCCATCAACCCGACCTTTGACCCGCCGTAAACGAGGTCATAACCGTGATTGGCGATTTGTGCGCCAAGTATTGTCGCCGTCTCAAAGTAAACAGGGTCCACAGCATCGCTTGATGAGCTGTAGACGCAAATGGCTTTTAGCACCCGACTCTTCATGACTCGCCCTGCTACCTCTATGGTTCCGATAAGTCGCGCAAGCGCTGATCAACGCGCCCGTTGATCGTCCCTTCGGGATATCGTCCCGCGCTATTTGGCGTTCCGGCATGCGCGCCCGTCAATAGTTCGATGCCTTCGTCGATTGCATTCACGGCCCAGATGTGGAACCTGCCGGCCTGCACCGCTGCGACGATATCCTCGCGCAGCATCAAGTCCTGCACGTTGCTGGCAGGGATGATAACGCCCTGTTCGCCGGTTAGGGCGCGCGCATTGCAGATGTCAAAGAAGCCCTCTATTTTCTGATTCACACCGCCAATGGCCTGAACGGCGCCATGCTGGTTGACAGACCCTGTCACCGCAATGCCCTGCTTGATGGGGAGATCCGCTAGCGCTGACAATATCGTGTAAAGCTCTGCGCTCGAAGCGCTGTCGCCTTCGATCCCGCTGTAGCTTTGCTCAAACACCAACTGGGCTGAGAGTGAGATGGCGCGATCGCGGCCAAACCGCAGCGCCAGGAAACCGCCCAGAATATAGACACCCTTGCTATGGATCGGCCCGCCAAGGGCGACCTGGCGTTCGATATCCACAATCCCGCCCGCCCCGGGTTCAACGGTTACGGTAATACGGCTGGGGCGCCCAAACTCATAGTCGCCCAGGCTGATGACCGAGAGACCGTTGACTTGCCCGACGACTGCGCCAACGGTATCGATCAGCAATGTGCCGCGCAGGATCATCTCACGCGACCGGTCCTGGATGAGGCTGGCGCGGTAAACGGCCTCGCTCAGCGCTTTGCGCACATGCTCGGCGGTGATCGTCGCTGCTTTTTCCTGCGCCGCCCAGTAATCGGATTCGCGGATCAAGTTCGCGATCGCCCCGAAATGGGTAGATAGCTTGTTTTGATCTTCGGCCAGACGCGCGGCATGTTCGAGGACGCGCGCGACGCCGGTCTTGTCAAGGTGGCGCAGGTTTTCGCGCTGGCACAAGGTCGAGATAAACGTGACAAAGTCGCTGATGTTCTGCGTCGTGCAGGGCATCTCGGTCTCGAAATCAGCCTTGACCTTGAACAGTTCGGGGAAGTCGGCATCGTATTCGTGCAATGCATAAAAGACATGCGCGGGGCCGACGAGCACGACCTTGACGTCGAGTGGAACCGCTTGCGGCTGCACGGTTTTTGAGCTGAGAAAACCGAGGCGCTCGCCCATTTCCTCGATCACGATCTCCTGGCTGCGCAAGGCGCGCTTCAAGCATTCCCAGGTGGCGTACTGCGTGAGCATGTCTTCGACAGGCAGGACGATGTAACCCCCGTTGGCGCGATGGATGGCGCCGGCCTTGACCATGGTGTGGTCGGTGTACATGGCGCCATACTGCGTTTCCTTCTCCACGCGCCCGAACAGATTGGTATAGCTGGGGTTGGGCGCAACGACCACCGGCGCCCCCTGCGTTTTGCTGTTATCGACCAGCACGTTCACAAGATATTTGTGGAAGGGCAGATCGCGCGCCCACGGCGCTGGGTTGGGATTGCCCTCTCCGCCGCCGGCGCCGCCGGACTTGAACACGTCGATATTCTGGAGGATGTCCAGCTGGGCTGCCTTTAAAAACTCGATGACATCAGCGAAATCCTTATACCGTTTCAGCAGGTCGTCCATCAGTTCGCCGACGACATAGAGCGCGACCTGCTGGTCGAGTTCCTGCAGGTTTTCCTGTGCGGCGCGTTCGAGGTTGCGCAACTGCTTAAAGTCTTCTTTCAGGCTATCCTGCAACGCCTCGCGCCGCGCGCGAAATTCGTCGCGCGCGGGTATCGGCAACGCCTGGAATTCCGCATCGGTCAGCGGGTGACCGCTGAGCAACGGCGTGAGGGCGATGCCAGTCGGCGTGATCTGGATCATGAAGCCAGCCTGCGCGGCTTGATCGTTGATGCGCTCGGTCACCACATCGCGTTGCTTCCCAAGCACCTTCATGATCTCATCGCGCTTGGCGCTATACGCGTCACTTTCAAATGCCTTGGGAAGCTGGAAGCGCAGGCGATCCACGAGATTTTTTACATCCTGCTGCAACTGCCGCCCTTGACCTGCCGGCAGCCGGCAGGCTTTTGGCTGATACGGGTCATCGAAGTTGTGAACGTAGCACCAGTCTGGCGGCGCCTCCTTCTGGCGCGCAACCTCTTCCAGAAAGGCTTCCACCGCGGTCATTTTGCCAATCCCGGCCGGGCCGGCCACATAGATGTGGAAGCCGTCCTTCTGCATGCCCAGCCCGAAACGCAACGCGGAAACAGCGCGTTCCTGGCCGATGATGCCGGTTAACGGCTGGAGTGACTCTGTTGTCGTGATGCCCAACAGGTCAGGGTCGAAAGTTCTTCGTAGCTTCTCTGCGGCGAGTTCCTGGATCATAGTTTGTTACTTATTTCAAGCGCTTTGGGTATTCCGACTCTAAAGTCCGGCGCTGCTCTAGCGATAGATTGTCAGCCATATTGGATTCCGGCTGGCACTGGCAGTTGTTTCGCCAATGGATTGAGCACATTGCGCGCAATCCACGTTATTACAGGGACACAGACGGCGTCTCCAAATCCTGTCAGCGCTTGAACGTTGCCGACAGCGATCGGATAGTGATCTGGCACCCCCTGAAGTCGCGCATATTCGCGCGGCGTCATTGCGCGCATTTTAATCCGGCCATTTCCAGCTTGAACGAGAAACTGCTTGCCGCTGCCGCCCACCGCAGTGCGCAGACACCCGGAAAGATCGTCGTCACGAACCTCAACACGTTGTTGATCCTCACGCCGTCTGCGGTAGAAGGTGCGATAGCTGACGGTTCCTGCGACTGCAATATCGGCAACGCGCTTGCGGTGCGCGTCGGCCATCATATCCAGATGGCGTTGCACTTCAAATTCGGACCACCAGCGACTATCCGCTTCGTCAATAGTTTCGATAATCGCTGACAATCCGTTCGTTCTGAGCGGCGGCGGGGCGGGTATTGGCGCTGAAAACCAGTCTAGGTCGCTATTGGCAGCCATGCACCTGCGAAGCTGTTCGGGCAGGAGCGAAACAGGACGCTGCGGCAGCGCTCGTAGGTCGCTGAAAGAGTCTGGTCGCTTTGCCCCGATAAGAAACACGCGCAAGCGGCTTTGGGGCGTAAACCGGAGCGCGTCAAGCGTGAACACATCGCAGGCATATCCAAGCTCGTTCAGCGCCTGGACGGTGGCTCTGAAGTCGTTGCCTTTATTCGACAGCAACCAGCCCGGCACATTTTCCACCATTACAAGCGGCGGCGCCCCGTTTCCCAGTGCTTCTAAAGCCTTGATAAATCCCCAGAATGCGCTTGAATGCTTGCCTTCGACAATGCCATTCATGTTGCCCGCTAACGACAAATCGATGCATGGGAATGAACACGTTGCCAGGATTGTTTCCGGGATGGATGTCGGGTCAAGATCATAAATATCGCGCACCACATAGTGATTGTGATGATGCGGGAAGAATGCGCGGTACATCTCATACTTCTTTTCTGAGATGTCGTTGGCGAAAGTCACACTCCAACCCTGTTGTTCCAAACCCATGCGGACCAGGCCAATACCCGCAAAGTACTCGGCAACTGTAAGCGCCTTTGGTTGCGGGTTTGGCGACTGGTCCTTGTCTATCTGCATGCAGTGATTATAGGCGGTGACTTTTCTCCAACTGCGTGGTTTTACTCAATCGCTGCTTTCTGACTATTGATCGCTCGTATGATCGCGGGGTCGAACTTGGGTTTGCGGTCATAAGTGTACAGGCCGTTCACTTCTTGCTCGACGTTTGTAAGTTGTGTGTAACAGAATGCAAACATATTCGGGTTCGAGAGCAGGATTTCGGTCAGATCCTTATAGCGTTGCAGGAACTGCTCCGGTGTGCGCGGGCGGTCGCCATACCCCCACGACTGATCGTCCAACTGGCCGGGGTTCCACCAGATACCGCCGTACTCGCTGCAAAAGTAGGGTTGCCCAAGATAGGCTGCGTCGTGGCGCGGGAAGTTCTGGTAGATCTTGTCGCTGTCGCGTGACGGCGCAAAGGTCGCAGCAAACTTAACCGGGTCCTGTTCGTAATTGTGGCAGTCGTAAATGTCGGTTTCGACGTGCACGTAGCCGCTGGTGTCGATGACCGGGCGGGTGCTGTCCACAGCCTTCGTCGCGCGGTAGATCATGCGCAGGAGTTCATTGTTTTGCTGCGGGTTGGTTTCATTGAACGGGCACCAGCCGACGATGGAGGGGTGATCAAAATCGCGCTCGATTGCCTCAAGCCATTCGCCCGTGTAGCGTTCGAGCGCATGCGGGTTGGCATGATCGAGTCCCCAATTTGGATACTCGCCCCAGGTGATATAACCGAGTTTGTCTGCCCAGTAATGGAAGCGCTCCTCAAATACCTTCTCGTGCAGGCGCGCGCCATTAAAACCCATCGCCAGCGACAACTCGATGTCGCCGCGCAGTGCCGCATCGGTGGGCGCCGTGTAGATGCCATCGGGGTAGAAACCCTGATCGAGCACCAGGCGCTGAAAAACCGACTTGCCATTGATGAGGACGCGCTTGCCATCGATAGCGATAGTGCGCAAACCGAAGTAGCTCGTGACAGTGTCAACGTCTTGGTTATTCTTGCCGTCCTTGACAAGTTTGAACGCGACATCGTACAGATAGGGCGCGCCGGGCTCCCACAAATGGCGCTCCGATAAGGCAATCGTGAATGTGGTCAGACTTGATGCAGTCACGTCCGCCTGCCCGACGACCGTCTCACCGGCGCACACGGTTGTTTGCAGACGATACCCGCTGGTATTGCCAGCCACCTTGGCGTGGATGGTGATGGCGCCTTCGTCGATGTTGGCGTAGTACTTCACACCGCGAAGGTAGGTGCACGGCGCCGCCTCAAGCCATACGGTTTGCCAGATGCCGGTGGTGCGGGTGTACAAGCAGCCATATGAACTAAAACGCTCGGATTGTTTGCCGCTGGGCTGCAACGGGCTGCGCGTGTCGTCGATAGCGCGGATGACGATGGCGTTGTCGCCGGATTTAACGAACTGAGTGATCTCAAAGGAAAATGAGGTGTATCCGCCGCGATGGCTGCCGGCTTTCGCGCCGTTCACCCACACCGTCGTTTCATAATCGCTCGCGCCGATGTGAAGGAAGACGCGTTTGCCCTGGTCGATCCATTCAGCGGGCAGGGCGACATCCCGGCGATACCACACGGACGCCATGAAGTCCTTCTCGCCGACGCCAGAAAGGTCGCTCTCCGGACAGAACGGCACGATAATTTTCCTGCTGAACTCATTGCCAGTCTGAAGGTTTCTGGCTTCACCGGAAAGACTCTGATCAATTTCAAAACCCCATTCGCCATTGAGGTTCATCCAGTCTGAACGAACAAATTGCGGTCTGGGGTACTCGGATCTGGGGATTGATGGCGCAGCATTCATTGGTAATTGACTCCTGGGAGGATATTTGTTAATGGCATTTTACTTGAGGAAGACGATAAGGGTGATAATGATGAATGAACGGGTAGGGAGGAAACAATGGGATTTACACAACGATTTGAGGATGCACTGGGTTACGCCGCGCGTCTGCACGCGCGCCAGGTTCGCAAGGGGACAGCGGTTCCCTATGCGGCACATGTTCTCGGCGTGTGCAGCATCGCGATGGAATATGGAGGAGATGAGGATGAGGCCATCGCAGCGCTTCTGCATGATGGCCCCGAGGATCAGGGCGGGTTGGTTGTCCTGGATGATATCCGCGCTCGCTTTGGCGACAAGGTGGCTGAAATCGTTGCTGCATGCTCCGATACGTTTGTGACGCCAAAGCCCCCGTGGCGAGTGCGCAAAGAGGCTTATATCGCCCATCTGCCGACTGCGTCAGTATCCACCCGGCTGGTTTCCGCCTCCGATAAGCTGTATAACGCGCGGGCCATCCTGAGCGATACGCTCCGCATTGGTGATCGATTATGGGAGCGTTTCTCAGGCGGTAAATCGGGCACGCTCTGGTACTACCGCGCGCTGACAGACACTTATCGTCGTTTGCCACATGACAGGATCAACCCGTTGGTCGATGAGCTTGATCGCGTGGTCACGGAACTGGAACGTGTGGCGAAGTAAGGGCTGAGAACTGATGGGCTCACGCCATTGCCTGCACCCGCGCCCATGTCTCGGTCGCGACGGCGCGCGCCTGTTCAGCGATCTGGCTCTCGTCCAACGTCAGCAACTGGCGATCTTTCATCAGTAGCTTGCCTGCGCAGATCGTGTGTGTGATCTCGCTGCCATCCATGCCAAACAGAATATGCCACGGCACATTGCCTGCGTGCAGCGGCGTGAAGGGCTGATAGTCCGCGAGGACGATATCGGCGTGTGCGCCGATTGTGATTGTCCCGACTGGTTTCTCCCAGAACAGGCTCGCGATACGCGCATTGTTGGCATAGGCCATGTGAACCACTTTGTCCGCGCCCATCGCGCGCGGATCCCCCGCCATATGCCGATGCAACAGGTCGGCGAACGTCATTTCAGTGAATGCGTTATTGCTGAAGCCATCATTGCCAAGCCCGACGCAGATTCCCGCAGCCAGCATCTGGGGAACCGGCGCTACCAATGGCATTCCGAGCAGTGTCCCGACGGCGTTGTTCATATTGCTGCGCGGCTGATGCGTCACAAAGGCTTTATGTCTGGCGAGCAACTCGATCTCGCCCGCATCGACGTGGATGCAATGAGCGCAGAGGGTCTGGTCTGACAGCGCGTCGTGCGCGGCTAATCGTTCCACGGCACGCAGGTGATATCGTTCGACCGATTCGCTCTCATCCGCCAGCCCCTCGGCGACGTGCAAGTGCAACGGTATGCCTGCATCCTGGGCGGCGCGCGCGCTGCGATCCAGCGTGTCGTCGCCGACGGTGAGCAGAGCATGCAACCCGAATGCTGCCTGCACCCGCCCTGATCTGGCGCTTCCCAGCGCGCGGGCAAACCGGACGTTTTCGGTGATCCCGGCGCGCGCGCCGTCCAATCCGTTGCGGTCGGTGACTTCGTAGCACAATGAAGCGCGCAACCCGGCGAGGTTCACGGCTTGTGCGATCACGTCCAGCGAACCCGCGATGGCATTGGGGCTGGCGTGGTGATCGACCAGCGTCGTCGTGCCGTGCTTGATAGCGTTCACCAGGCAGACCAGCGCCGAGTAGCGCACCGCTTCGAGATCGAGCGCTCGATCCAGCTTCCACCATAAGCGTTCGAGTATCTCCACGAAGTTTGTCGCCGCCTGACCGGGGATCGCCATGCCGCGCGCAAATGCGCCGTAGAAATGCGTATGCGCACAGATGTTCCCCGGGAGGATCAACTTGCCTGCGGCATCGATCATGTCTGCCCCTGGCGTCGCCAGTTCGGGATGGCGTTTCTGCAGTTCACGCGTGGAGCCAATATCGGCGATCAATCCGTCCTTGACGAGCACCGCCCCATCCGTGATGAGGATATTGGGTTCGGTCATCGTAATGAGTGTTCCATGAGTGATCAGCATCAGTCGTCTTCCTCCATGAGTTGCACAAATCGGTTGCTGCCAGAGCGCGTTTCAACCAACTCGCTGATCTCCAACGCGTTCAGAAAGCGGTCGCCGGTTGTCTGAATAAACGCAACGCGGCGCCATTTGAGCGAGGGTATTGGACGAGCCAGCCGCTGGAGCGGGCCAAGTTGCATTTTGTAATACAGATCGTTAGCGCGCGGGTGATCGGGCTGGTCCGGGAAAATGTCGACTCGTTTGACGAGTTCGTGGCCGCGCACCCTGGCATATTCGTGCACTGCCCACTTCTCATCGCCAAATGCGGAGGTGAGGTAAAAGGCGATGATGTCGGCGAGGAAATCCTGTGGGGCGTGCTTCACCGGGATGCGGTACCAGTGATCCCACCGCGCGGTTTCCAGATCGAGCGGTTTGTTGATCAGGCACACGAGAACGCGCGCATCGGGTTCAATGAGTTCATCCATCAGCTTGTTGAAAACCCCGTTAACGGCGCGTCGTTGGGCGGCTGGTGCGCCTGCGTCACGCGCCAGTCGCCGTCTTCGCGCTCCGCGGAAACGCTCAACACGGTTGCGTGGCCGGCATCCAGCACCGGCATCAAATCAGGCGCCAGCGAGTCCTGCCCGTAACACTCCGCCCAATCCGGGTCAGGCGCGAGGATCAATTGAAAGTGGGCATGCAGCAGGTCGCAGTGAATTGCGCCCAGGCGGCGCGCGATATCGGGCGGCTGCGCTGCCGCGATTGCCTTTTTCGCCGACAAGCCGCGCCCACGGTGCTGCCAGTCGATGACGACCCATCCGGTGAGATTGGCCGTTGTGAGCTGAGCGATCTCCACTTCTTTGCTGGGCAGCTTCACCTGAATATGGTAACTGCACCCCGCAGGGTTGGGTTGGCTGGCCAGCCACTGCCCGAATGCCGCGTCCACTTGTTCCGCTTGCATAATCCTGCTCAGGAGCGTAGCGCCAGTATCTTGCGATCGGTGTCCGCGACTTTTGCCTGCTGGCGCAGCCACCACTCGGGATCCAACTGGGCGTTGAGTTCCTCAACAGTTTTGCCCTGCTGTTCCACCCAGGTGTAGTACTTCAGGTTATGCCACTGCCGGCGGTTTTCCAGCGTTCCGTCCTTGAACCAATCGGTTTTCTGGTTGTGCAGGATGCCCTCAATACGCACGACACTCTCGCACGCATCCAGCCGGCCATAGCGCTCGTCTGTTTCGCGCATGGTGCTGTAGTACCGCTCGATGTTGTCGGTGGCGGGGATGACGATGGCGTCGCGCCTGCCGAGGTTATAGTGCCGCGCGGTCTTGATTGCGCCGATCAGGTTGCACGCGCCGCTGATGCCAAAGATTCCCGCAATATCGCAGGCAATCGCGCCCGGCACGCCATAGCGCTTCATTAACACCTCGCCGCCGACGGGGTCGGTGAGTGCCTGGCACAACTTGACCGACTCCTGATCGTCGATGCATGCCAGGCCATCCATATTAGTGACATGGTGAATCCATGTGACGTGTTTGTCGCCAATGCCCTGGATGTCGTGCGCGCCGTATCCGTTGTTGTAGAGGGTGGGGCACTGCACTGGCTCCAGCCCGATCACTTTGCAGTCGGGGAAGGCCTGCTTCAGACGATCTCCGGCAGCGATTGTGCCGGCGCTACCCATCGATGAACAATAGGCCGAGATGCCGCGCGTCCCGAGCCGGTCGGCCAGTTCCTTTTCAAGTTCCACGATGGTGTTGCCGGTCACATGGTAGTGAAAGCGGTAGTTGCCCATCTCGGCGAATTGATTCAGGATGCGGATGGTGTCGGGGTGTTCGCGCGTCAGGCGATTGCACTCGTCGTAGATTTCCTTGACGTTTGACTCGCTGCCAGTGGTCTTGATATAACGCGCGCCGTAACCCTCAATCTTCTCGAAGCGTTCCTTGCTCATGCCCTGCGGCAGAATCACGACGGTGTCAAATCCTGCGCGTCGACCAACCCAGGCGCCGCCGATGCCGTAGTTGCCCGTGCTTGGGAACACCAGCGTATGCTTGTCCGGATCAAGTTCGCCGTCCACATATTTCTCGATCATGCACGAGTAGGCGGGTCCCACCTTGTGACTGCCCGTGGGAAAGTCTTTCGCCACCATCACGACGATCTCGGCATCGACGCCCGTAATTTCATGCGGCATTACGAAATAGTCGATGTTGCCGTCGGGTTTGCGCCACGTGATATTAAACAGGTTGATTGGGTCCAGCGGGTCCTCCGCGCGGGCTTTTTGCGCGCGGGCGCGGATGGCAGGGTCAGCCGTCTGTGGATGCAGCATTTCCTCAAAGGTGGGACCAAGGATATTCGTCTTTGCGTTGTTCGTGTGATTCGTCATGATTTTCTGACCGTAATTCTAAAATGAGAATAGCGTGCCTGCGACAGGGATGCTCACCTGGCCGCGGTAGTCGCGTTGTGCTTCTTCTAACAACACCTGTTGCCTGCCTTCATACAAGGCGTCGATGTGCGCCAGAGCCAGCCTGCGGACGCCGGCGGCCGTTGCATTGCGAGCGCTGATCTGAGCAGTGCTGTGTCCATAAATGCCGGCAGAAAACTCCGGGTTCAGCGTGGCGCAATAGGTGGAGTCATGCACGAGGAGGTCAGCGTCGCGCGCGAGGACAAGGATGTTGTCCGTAGGCGATGTGTCGCCTGTGAAGGCCAGAACCTTACCGCCGATCTCAAAACGCGCTCCCAGATCAGGCGCGAATTCGGCATGGTTTAACGGTTGGGTATGCAGGGTGATTTCGGGTGTCAAGTGGACAACAGAGGGCTGCCGATCGGGCAGGGTGACTCGCTCGATCCGCCCGAGTAGTCCTTCTGTGTCGCCTCCGAAGATAGCTGCAACAAGCTGCTCAAGCGACTTGAACGTGAGTTCTCCAGCGATTACCACCGGGTAGGTGGCCGCTGGCGGCGCGGAGATGGCCCACCACAGCATCAGCATCGGAAAACCGAGGCAATGATCGCCATGGCGATGCGTGAAGTAAACATGCGTGATCTCGCCCGGCGATACACCGACTGCGGACAACTGCTGCATGATCGCCGGCCCGCAATCAATCAGAATGCAGGCTTTGTCGGTGCGCAACAGGTAGGAACTGTTCGTCTGTCCTGACATTGGCAATGCCGCGCCAACGCCGAGGAATAACACTTCAATCATTGAATTTCACCACAGCGCGATTTTAGCAGGTTGCGCGTGTTTTTCCTCCGGTTACAATATCAGTATGACGCTTACAATCCCTTATGAGGCGCAATTGCACGCCGGCACTATCGCATTTTTGTCAAGCCAACCCAAGCAACTGTTGATTGGCGGACGCTGGACTGCATCCGTCAGCGGTAAAACATTCACCACTTATGAGCCATCCACAGGTCAACCCCTGGCTGAAGTGTGCGAGGCGCAGGCTGAGGATGTGGATGTGGCTGTGATTGCTGCGCGAGCGGCCTTTGATCAATGGCGCAAGGTAACTCCCTATCAACGCGAGCGACTACTGCAAAAGCTTGCCGACTTGATCGAGCAGCATGCGCAGGAGTTCGCAGAAATTGAGACGCTCGATAATGGCAAGCCACTGAGCGCCGGACTGGCGATCGATGTGCCCTCTACAGTCGAGATGTTCCGTTATTATGCGGGGTGGCCCACCAAGATCGAGGGCGATGTCAAATCTGTGTCGATCCCGAACCGACTGAATTACACGTTGCGCGAACCCCTCGGCGTCGTGGGCGCCATCATCCCGTGGAACTTCCCTTTGAGCATGATTTCGTGGAAGCTGGCGCCAGCACTGGCTGCGGGCAATTGTGTGATCTTGAAACCAGCAGAGCAGACGCCGCTTAGCGCCGTGTTGTTCTGTGAGCTGGCATGCCAGGCGGGATTTCCTGACGGCGTCATCACCCTGCTGAATGGCCGGGGCGAGATCACCGGCGCAGCACTGGCGGCGCATTCCGGCGTGGACAAGATTGCGTTTACTGGAAGCACCGAGGTGGGCCGGTTGATCATGAAAGCCGCTGCCGGCAACCTCAAGCGCGTGTCGCTCGAACTGGGCGGCAAGAGCCCGCATATCATCTTCGATGATGCCGATGTCGAAACGGCAGCCTCGTATGCGGCGGGGAGCATCTTCGGCAACGCGGGTCAGAGTTGCAACGCCGGTTCGCGCCTGTTTGTGCAACGTAAGGTTTATGACCGTGTTGTCGAGTCAGTGACCAACCATGCGAAAAAGATACGCGTGGGAGTTGGAATGGATGCGGCAACTGATATGGGCCCGCTGACCTCACTTGAGCATTACCAGCGCGTCACACACTACATTGAGTTGGGCCGTGATGGCGGCGCCACTGTGCGCACTGGCGCGCAGCGCCCTGACGGGGTGCCCGAGAGTGGTTATTTTGTGACGCCAACGATCTTTGAGAACACCAGCGATGACATGGCCGTGGTGCGCGAGGAAATTTTTGGACCCGTGCTGATTGCCACGCCATTTGACACGGTGGAGGAAGTGGCGCAAAGGGCCAACAACACACTTTATGGTCTGGCCGCCGGTGTGTGGACGCGCGACATCAGCCGCGCGCACAAACTTGCGGGATTACTGCAATCGGGCACGGTGTGGGTCAATTGCTACAGCCAGTTCGACCCGGCATCACCGTTCGGCGGTTACAAACAAAGCGGCTTTGGGCGCGATATGGGTCATGAGGCGCTTGATCTGTACATGAACATCAAGAGTGTGTGGGTCGGCCTATGAGCGATATTCCAATTTATGTTGTCGGCCATAAGAACCCGGACACCGACTCAATGGCGTCAGCTATCGGGTATGCCTGGTTACACCGCGAACGCGATGGCGAGGACGCTATTGCGGCGCGCGCCGGGTCGCCAAATCCGCAGACGATGTTTGCGTTGAAGCATTTCGGCGTCGATACGCCTGTATTGCTCGAAGATGCGGCGCCCCGTTTTAAGTCGATCGAGCATCAACTCGACCCACTCACCCCGGCCAGCCCGCTCTCAGATGCATGGCGATTGTCAGCGGAACTTGGGCGCGCGGTGCCGGTGGTGGATGCGGAAAAATATCCGGTAGGCATGGTCACTGGTTTGTCGGTCTTCAAATACCTGTCGGGGCACCTCGACATGGCGGACGCGCCGTTTCGGGCATTGATCGCAGTGCCATGCGGCGAAGCCTGTGACCTGGATGTGCCGAAGTTTAACGTGAATGACCGCGTCAGCAATTATCTTGGCAGCGTCATGACCATGGATCGCGAGGATTTCTGGATCGTGGATTCTGACGGCAAATACCAGGGCACTTGCTCACGCGCTGATATGCTGCACCCGCCGCGCACGCGCCTGATCCTTGTGGATCACAACGAGGCGTCGCAGGCGGTCAGCGGCCTGGCAGAGGCCGATGTGCTGGAGGTGCTCGATCATCACCGCCTGGCTACAATTAACACAACGATCCCGATCGCCTTCCATATCGACACGGTGGGCTCCTGTTCCACACTGGTGGCCGAACGGATGCGGATGGCGCGCCTCACTCCACCGCCCGGCGTTGCAGGAATGTTGCTGTCGGGGTTGCTTGCGGATACGTTGATCTTCACTTCACCGACGACCACGCAGCGCGATCGCATGTCAGGCACATGGCTGGCCTGGATGACATTTGGCGTCGATGAGGCTGAGGCCGGCATGCAGGAATACGGGATGCAGTTGCTGCGCGCCGGCGCAGACCTGTCCGGTCGCACGGAAGAGGAAATAGTCTCGGCTGATTGCAAGGCGTTCGATGCCGGCCCGGTCAACTTTACAGTCTCGCAGGTGGAGGTGACGAACTTCCAGTTGTTGATCGACAGATTGCCGGAGGTGCGCAAGGCGCTCAGCGTCCTGCAAGGGCAGCGCAACAGTGCGTTCTCAGTGCTGATGGTGACTGATATCATTCAGAACAATAGTATTCTGGTCGCCGTTGGAAACAATCGCTATCTGGAGCGCATGCCATTCGCAAAAAAGGGCGAGGGCTGGTGGGATCTGCCGGGTGTGGTGTCGCGCAAGAAGCAACTACTGCCTACATTGCTGAATATGTTGCAAGTATAATAGCATTATTATGAATCTACCTTCGCCACCACGCTTGGGAGCGCTTGTACTTGTCATAGCGTCATTACTGATGCCTGCCACGGTAGCGGCAGTCTCGGATCCGTACGATCCGGCAAACGTCATCAGCGATGCTGAGTTTGGCGATACGGCGTCCATGCCCTGTGGCGCTATCCAGGATTTTCTCAACCAACGCACTGGCATACTTAAGTCGTATGTGCTGGATGGAAAAACGGCTGCGCAGATGATCTGCGAACAGACACGACGGTTCAGCGTTAATCCGCGCATCATCCTGGTGCTTCTTCAGAAGGAACAAGGGATGCTGGGAGACACCAGCCCATACCAGAGCCAGTTTGACTGGGCGGTAGGTTGCGCGCCCGGCTTCACCGAGGCGCAAGGTTTGCCAAACCAGATTGAATGCGCTGCCCGCACGCTGCGTAATCGGTTTGATCAGGCGACTGTTGGAGAAAACGTCGCAGGCATAGTGCCAGTGAATCGCGCGACGATTGCGTTGCTGCGATACAACAGCACCCCCCAGGGTAACCGCGACTTCTGGCGCATCTGGACGCGTTACTGGCCCGCAACGGGGACTAACGCGACGCCAACTCAGATGTTTGTTGACCCTGCTGATCTTGAGGCGACACCTGCCATAAAGGATCCGTGCCACAGCGGCTGGCTTACAGGGTCTTATGGATACTCGGGCGTAAACCTTGTGACGCCCAATGCGACTGGCACTGTGGACAGCACGAACTCGGCGATCTGGCGACCATCAATTCCGCGCGAAGGGCCGTATCAAGTATCGGTCTTTATTCCTGCGCGCAAATCCATGCCTTGGCCGTGTGGCGACAACGCTATTGTCTGGGACACCAGCCACGCGCGTTATACGGTTAAACACCGGGATGGCGTCACCACCTATGAAGTCAATCAGGCGCCATTGCATGATGAGTGGGTGAACATCGGCACGTACTACTTTACCCAGAGCAGGGATGGATACGTTTTGCTCACCGACCAGACTGGCGAGGACCCGATGACCCGTTACGTGAGTTTTGATGAAGCGCGGTGGGTGTGGGCGGGTCAGTAAACCGCGCGCGTCGCAATCACTCGTTATTTTGATACGGTCACGTAAAGCCTTTCGCCAAAAGGCCGCCCGGTCGCATCGACCATTTGCCAGACACCTCGATAGTCGCCTGGCGCAGTCGGCGTGATGAGGCTGAGGCGCAGATCATAAGTTTGGTTGGGCTGTATCTCTGTTGTTAGTGTGATCGCTTGCGCACCCAGCCGTGCCGCAGGACTATTGCCGTAAGCGTACACCAGACGATAGGAAGTCGACCAGACACACGTGCCTGAGTTGCGGATGCGCCAGTTCCTGATGAGAGGTTTACCGGGCTGTACTGTGATGATGACATTCGGGTTGTTTTCGGCGAGGTCAGGGGTTGCGACAAATGCCATTCCGGAGAAACAGTCGGATATCGGCTGAGTGGCATTCACTTGACTTGTGCTGGCCGGCAGGGCTGGCAGAATTGCAGTCCTGTCAATGTGTAAATACTGTTGCGCGAGGGCAACGATCTTACCGTCACTCTGCATTCCGGACAGGATGGCGTTCATCTGGGATAGGAAGAGGGAGTTGCCAGGCCGCATGGCGATGACCAGATGGTGAGGGTACACACCTTGACCCACGATGCGCAATCCCTGGTTAACCAGTGTGCCTGCGACGCCCAGATCCACCACGCCAATGTCCACACCGCGTTGTTTGATGGCTTGCGATAGATCGTTTAACTGCGTGTATGACGTCAGCCGGTCTGCCGGCATTTGCCGCGCCAGCCAGTAATCGTAGATGGCGCCAGCCAGAACCCCCACGCGCAACTTCAGCATGTCAGAGATAGTCAATCTGGGCGCAATCTGCGTGCCTTCGGAAGCAACGAGGGCGCCCTCTCCCGTGTAGAAGACGCTGGAATAACTGAGCAAGCCGGTGGTATCGGACTCAGTGGGAAGGATGGCGATATCAACCTGACCGCTTTGTATCGATTGCCCCAGCCCTTCCGCAGGAAAGTCATGAAACTCGACTGTTTTACCCATGCTGCGCCCCACTTCGCGCAGGACGGCGATGTCAAACCCGTCTGGCTGGTTATTTTCGTTATAGTAGGCAAAGGGGCGACTGTTCATGTCGATGCCAATGAGCACCTTATCGGTATCGGTTGTAGCCGCTGGCGCGGCTTGTATCGCGTCGGGCTTGGATGGAACGAGGATGATGACATACAGCCGTTCGCCAAATGGCGCGCTTCGCCCGTCGATCATCTGCCACACGCCGCGGTAAATACCCGGTTTGTCAGGAGCGATCAGCCCGACCTGCACATCGTTGGTCTCTCCTGGTTTCAGCTCCCTATCGACGCTCAGGATGCCGCCGCTCATGCGGGCTTCGGGCGCGTTCCCGTATTCGTAAACCAGCCGGTAGGAGAGATACCAGGAACATGTGCCGCTGTTGCGGACACGCCAGGTTTTGGTGAAAGCCTGCCCGGGTTGCACGACCGGAATATCTGTCATGTTCTGGTCGTCCAGCGACAGATTCTGCACAAAGGCCATGCCCTTGCTGCAGTTATCAGCGGGATTGGCGAAGGGCGTGCTGACAACCGGCGCATCAGCCTGCGCGTCCGGGGCGGGCGTCGGGAGCAGTGCTTCTCTGTCGATACGCAGATATTGCATCGCCATCAAGGCGATCTGTCCGGTCTGTTGCATGGTGGCCAATGCCGCATTCACCTGCACGGCCAGCGCACGGCTGCCTTTGCCCATCGCAACCACCATGCGCAGCGGGTAGACATCCTGACCCACGATGCGCACGGCGCCCTTACTCGCAAGCACCTCGGCGGAGGTCAGGTCGAGGATGGCAATATCGATGCGACCCGCCTGCAACTCATTGATAGCGTCCTCGTTGCGGTCAAGCAAGACCAGTTTGTCTGCAGGCGTCTGCGCGCTGACCGCTGACTCATAACTGCCCCCGCGTAAAACCCCGACGCGTTTCGTCGCGATATCGGATGCTGTCTTTACCGTGATGGTGGTGGCGCTTGACAATGCAAGCACGCCGTCGCTGCCAAGATAGTAGGTGTTCGACAGGCGCAACATTGCTGCATTTACAGAGGCGGCGCTTACGATAGCCCCGTCAATCTGGCCGCTCTGGATCGCTTGTTCGAGCCCTTGCTGGGTGAAATCGCGGAAATCCACCTGAATGCCAATCTGTTGCCCGATTTCGCGCATTATGGCGATGTCAAAGCCGTCGAGCAGCAGGTTCTCGTTGTAGTGAGCAAACGGGCTATGGTTAGCATTTACTCCAATGAGCATCTTGCCCTGGGTATGAATGCGATCCCAGGCATCGGTGTAGACGATGTCTTTGGGGATTCCAGATGACGCGCCTGGAGCTGCGAACCCGTTGGATGTGCAAGCGGCCAGAATTGCGACGACGAGCGTCGCAGCCAGCACGCGCGCGAGTCGATATTTATTATCAGAATGCATAGCCCGCCAACACGGCCCAGCTTAACACCAGCACTATCGAAAGGACTTTAACACGGCACAGTGACATGACTCGTATTTTAGCGGGTGCGAATGTCATACAAGTCACTGCTTGGCCGATTATGCAAAAACGACCAATTTCAGTAAAATCTTTACTAAAGTTTATACATCAGTTCATAATCCTTAAGGAGTTTCTTAAATGTCAGTAAAACTGATTAATATGCCTTCGCTTCCCAACATACCGTGGGAGGAGCGCCCGGCGGGTTCGTCACATGTGTTGTGGCGCTATAGCAAGAACCCGGTAATCAAACGGGACGAAATGCCGCACAGCAACAGCATATTCAACAGCGCCGTCGTGCCCTATCAGGGTCACTTCGCCGGAGTCTTTCGCGCCGATAACACGTCCCGCGTGATGGATATTCACTCTGGCCTGAGCGAAGATGGCTTGAAGTGGACGTTTGATCCCGATCCCATTGTTTTCCAGGGCGACCCGGAGGTGACAGCATTCCAGTATCGTTACGACCCCCGCGTGTGCTGGATCGAAGATCGCTATTACGTTACGTGGTGCAATGGATACCACGGCCCAACCATTGGTGTGGGCTATACCTATGACTTCAAGACGTTCTATCAGATGGAGAATGCCTATCTGCCCTTTAACCGCAATGGGGTGCTGTTCCCGCGCCGGATCAATGGCAAGTACGTCATGTTCAGCCGACCCAGCGATAACGGGCATACCCCCTTCGGCGATATATACGTCAGCCAGAGCCCTGACATGGAGCATTGGGGATTTCACCGCTGGGTGATGGGCACATCGCTGCCGTGGTGCTCGACCAAGATCGGCGCAGGCCCGATCCCTATAGAGACCTCCGAAGGATGGCTGTTGATCTATCACGGTGTGCTGACGTCGTGCAACGGCTACGTATACAGCTATAGCGCCGCCCTGCTCGATATTGACAAACCCTGGAAGGTGATCGCGCGCGCCAAGCCGTATCTCATGTCGCCACAGATGATCTATGAACAGGTGGGCGACGTGCAGAACGTCACGTTCCCGTGTGCGGCATTAGTGGATGGCGACACAGGGCGCATGGCGATCTATTACGGCGCCGCCGACACAGTCACCGGGTTGGCATTTACCCATGTGGACGAACTTGTGGATTGGGTTAAGGAGAACGCATGAACGACATTCCTGTTCTGAACCGCGATACGCTGACCTACAGGCAATTGGCCAAAACGATCGATCATTCACTTCTGCGCCCCGAATTGACCGAGGCGGATGTTATTGCAGGGTGCGCACTGGCGAAGCGCTACGATGTCGCGTCGGTGTGCGTCAAGCCGTGTCATGTGGCGCTGGCTGCACAGCTCCTCAAAGGCACGGACGTCGCTGTTGGCACCGTGATCGGTTTTCCGCACGGCGCGCACACAACAGCGACTAAAGTGTTTGAGGCGCAGGATGCGCTGGCGAATGGGGCCGTTGAGCTGGACATGGTGATGAATATCGGCGAACTGCGGGCGGGTCATGACGATTTTGTCAGGCAGGACATTCACGCGGTGGTGGAAGTCGCGCGCGGCAAGGCCATCGTCAAAGTGATTCTCGAAAATGCCTATCTGACCGATGACCAGAAGGTGCTTGCCTGCAAACTCGTCGAGCAGGCCGGCGCCGACTTCGTCAAGACCTCGACCGGTTTCGCGCCGAGCGGCGCCACGATCGCTGATCTGAAAC
>Ga0118677_10003208_pt1 | contig 31362 bp, 35 predicted proteins | sample AliMusrvi5mmetaG_FD_86154 | JGI IMG/M metagenome (GOLD analysis project Ga0118677, IMG submission 86154) | reverse complement strand
GCCTCGCCCTCATCGGCTCCAAGGAAGGCATCGCGCACCTGTTCACCGCATTCGTCGACCCGGGCGACTACACGCTCGTGCCGGGCGCGGGCTACCCCGTGTACTACACGGGCGGCATCATGGTCGGCGGTCTGACGCACTGGATGCCCATGACCGAGGAGAACGGCTTCCTCGCCGACTTCGAGAGCACACCGGCCGACGTGCTGGCCAAGGCCAAGATGATGTTCCTCAGCTACCCGAACAACCCGACCAGCGCGGTCGCCAACGATGAGTACTTCGACCGCGCGATCGCGTTCGCCAAGGAGCACGACCTGCTCATCGTGCACGACAACGCCTACTCCGAAATCGGCTACGACGGCTACGTCGCGCCAAGCTTCCTGCAGCGTCCCGGCGCACGCGACGTGGCAATCGAGCTCTTCAGCTGCTCGAAGGCGTACAACATGACGGGCTGGCGCGTCGCATTCGCCTGTGGCAACGCGGCCGCCATCAAGGCCCTCGGCACCGTGAAGAGCAACATAGACTCCGGCGTCTTCACCGCCGTCCAGGACGCGGCCATAGAGGCCTTCGCCGGCCCACAGTCGGAGATCGACGCCCTCTGCGCGCTCTACCAGCGCCGGCGAGACCTCGTCATGAAGGCTCTGGACGGCATCGGGATCGAGGCGCGCACTCCGAAGGCGACCATCTACATCTGGGCCAAGGTGCCTTCCGGCCATACCTCCGTCTCGTTCGCGACGCATGTGCTGGAGAGCGCGAACGTCGTCGTTCCCGCCGGGTCCGCGTACGGTCCGGACGGAGAGGGGTTCGTGCGCATCTCGCTCACGACGCCCGACGACCGCCTGGAAGAGGCGGTGGCCCGCATCTCAGCATGCCTGTGACGCGGTCCGTGTCCACCAAGCGCGACTGCTCCGGCGCCGCAGGTGATACCGCGAGCGAGCAGGAACGCGCCGTCCTTGTGGGCGTCGATCGCGGGCGGCCGGAGGCGACGGTCGAGTCACTCGCGGAACTCGCCCGCCTTGCCACCACCGCCGGAGCCGTCGTCGTCGCCACGCTGACCCAGCGCCTCCACACCGTGGACCCGAGGACCTTCATCGGCAAGGGCAAGCTGGAGGAGGTCGCGGCGGTCGTCCGCGACGCGCGTGCGTCGGTCGTCGTCTTCGACGACGAGCTCACGCCTTCGCAGCAGGCGAACATCGAGGACGCAGTGCCGGACGTCCGCGTCCTCGACCGCACCGCCCTCATCCTCGAGATCTTCGCGCTGCATGCGGTGAGCCGTGAAGGCAAGCTGCAGGTCGATCTTGCGCAGCTGGAGTACGTCCTGCCGCGATTGCGGGGGATGTGGGGGCACCTTGTCGCGGAGCGCCTGGGCGGTGGCAGGGGAGCCCGATTCGGCGCCGGCGAGTCCCAGCTCGAATCCGACAGGCGCATCACCCGCAAGCGGATCGCGGAGCTCCGCCGGGACCTCAAGCGCGTGAGTTCCGAGCGGGAGCTGCAGCGCAAGCAGCGTGCCCGGAGCGGCATCTTCCGCGTCGCGCTCGTCGGCTATACGAACGCAGGCAAGTCGACCACGCTCAATGCGCTCACGGACGCCGGAGTGCACGTCGCGGACCAGCTCTTCGCCACGCTCGATGCCACCACGCGGACGATGGACCTGGCGGAGGGGCGCAAGGTGACCATCACAGACACTGTCGGGTTCATCCACAAGCTCCCGCACGGGCTCATCGAGGCGTTCAAGTCCACGCTCGACGAGGTGCGCGAGGCCGACCTTCTGCTGCACGTCGTGGACTCCGCTCATCCCCAGGCGCGGGAGCAGATCGCCGCTGTCACTGAGGTGCTGGGGGAGATCGGCGCGGCGAGCCGGCCCACTCTCCTCGTCCTCAATAAGGTCGACGGGCTCGACGAGGCCGAGCGCGCCTCATGGCGCGGCAGGTATCCCCATGCGGTGCTCTACTCCGCAGCCACCGGCGAAGGCCTGGAGGCGTTGCGGGACGCGGTCTCCGCTGAGGCCGCCCGTCGGTCGCTCACGCTGACGCTCCTCGTGCCCTACGATCGAGGGGACATCGTCGCTCTCGCCCACGAACAGGCGCTGGTCGCGATGGAAGAGCACACGGGGGAGGGGACGAGGATGGTCGTCCGCGCCGCACCTCATGTCGCCGCCCGGTTGGAGCCGTTCGCGACACATCATGGGGGCGGACCGGACCCTACGGAGTGATCCGGGCTACATGCGGCGAAAGACCGCGGTGACCTTCCCGACCACCGCGACGTCACGCGTGTAGATGGGCTCCATGGAAGCGTTCTCCGGCTGCAGACGGACGCGATCCGGCTCCCTGAAGAACCTCTTCACCGTCGCCTCCTCACCCAGCAGCGCCACGACGATCTCGCCGTTCACGGCGTCCGGCTGCTCGCGCACGACCACGAAGTCGCCGTCCAGTATGCCGGCGTCGACCATCGAATCGCCCTTCACGCGAAGGACGAAGGTCGCGTCGTCGCGAACCACCTCCGTGGGCAGGCTCAGCACCGACTCGATGTTCTCGGCCGCCAGGATGGGAGACCCCGCCGCCACGGCGCCCACCACGGGGAGGTCGACCAGGTCGCCTCGAGGCGCGGAAGCGCCCGCATCGCGCTCGAGGACCTCCAGCGCGCGAGGCTTCGTCGGATCCCGCCGGATGAGGCCCTTGTGCTCGAGCGCGGCAAGATGCGCGTGCACCGTCGATGAGGAGGACAAGCCCACCGCCTGGCCGATGTCACGGACCGTCGGGGGGAACCCCTTCAGACGCACCTCCGCCTTGATGTAGTCGAGCACCTGTCTCTGACGATCGGTGAGGTCGCGCTCGCGTGCCATGTCCGCGCCCCTTCGGCCGAGTCGAACGTGCGTTCCTTCTTCGAAGAAGTGTATCGGTATCGCTGGCTGGTGGCAAACACACGTTCGACTGCCGCTTGCAAGCGAACAGACGTTCGCTATACTCAGTACGAACATGCGTTCGCACCGGAGTGATGTCAGACCCGTATCGGACCATGGGATCGACGAGCCGATCGGAGAGGGGACCGAAGATGACCACTCGCACGGCAGCGCGCTCGCGGACTGTCACCGCGGCAGCGCGGCACGAGGTCCCGGGACGACTCGGTCGCCGTCGCGCGAGGATCGTGGGCCCTGTGGCATGGGCGGCCGCTCTGGCGCTGTGCCTGGCCGCTGCAGGCGCGCTGCCCACGCTCGCGACCGGCAGCATGGCGCAGACGGCCAGCACCGTGACCGTACAGGTCCGACCGTCCGACTCGCTGTGGTCGATAGCCACCGCACACGCTGAAGGGGGCGCGACGACCGCCGCCATGGTGGAGCGCATCTCCCGGCTCAACTCGCTGCGGGGCCCGCGACTCCTTCCGGGCCAGCGCTTGATCGTGCCCGTGCCGTACGGTGCGCGGACGACCGTCTCGCGACCGACTGCCGAGGACGCCACGCGCTGACACGCGTGCCCCGCTCGGTCCTCATGACCGGCCCCGGAACCGCCTCCGGGGCCGGTCGACCCGCGTCTGCGACTCCCGGCTGACAGGCCAATCCCGCCGCCCGGCGCCATTCCTTCGGGCGTGCGTTGTTGCCCCACATCTTGTGTGCTAGCGTACTGCTGGACTAGATGTAGGGGTGAAGCTGATGAAGTGTCCGTTCTGCGGTCATGGGGAGACCAAGGTCGTCGATTCCCGTGTCTCGGAGTCTCAGGACGCGATCCGCCGTCGCCGCGAATGCCTTCAATGTGAGCAGCGTTTCACCACCTACGAGCGAGTCGAAGAGATGCCGCTGATGGTCATCAAGAAGGACGGGCGCAGGGAGCCGTTCGATCGCGGCAAGCTGCTTCGGGGGCTCATCGCGGCGACCGTGAAGCGCGACGTCTCGCCGGACCAGCTGCAGACGCTCATCGATGAGGTCGAGGCGGAGCTTCATAACACGTTCCGCTACGAGATCGCCTCCAAGCAGCTGGGTGACCTCGTACTGGACCGGCTCAAGCGGCTCGACAAGGTCGCGTACGTGCGCTTCGCGTCCGTGTACAAGGAGTTCCAGGACCTGGACGGGTTCACGAAGGAACTGAAGGGCCTGAAGTGAACCTCCCGATGAAGCGTCTGGATCCCGGCCTGCCGGTTCCCGCGTACGCCCATGAGGGCGACGCCGGTCTGGACCTGTACGCGGCAGATGACGTCATCTTGCAGCCACTGGAGCGCAGCCTTCTCAGCACCGGAGTGGCCGTCGCCATCCCCGACGGATATGCGGGCTTCGTCCACCCGCGGAGCGGACTCGCCCTGCGGGAAGGACTCGGGTTCGTGAATGCCACCGGCCTGATCGACGCGCACTACCGGGGCGAGATCAAGATAGTGGCGATCAACCTCGATCCTCACCGTCCCATAGAGATCAAGCGTGGCGATCGGATCGCTCAGCTCGTGGTCCAGCCGGTGGTCGGCGCCGTGCCCGTGGAGCTGGACGAACTGGACGCGACCGTCCGAGCGGAGGGTGGCTTTGGAAGCACCGGCCGCTGAGGTCCGCGTGCGCGTCGCCGCCGTCGTCCCACTGGACGAAGGCATCGTGCTCGTCCGCCACGAGAAGCACGGCATCTCGTATCACCTGCTCCCGGGCGGGGGAGTCGAGATGGGGGAGACGCTGACGCAGACTGCAGTCCGCGAGGTGCGCGAAGAGACCGGCCTCGCGGTCGATGTGTCGCACCTGCTGTTCGTCAACGACAGCATCGCGCCTGACGGCGCACGTCACGTCGTGCAGCTCACATTCCTGGCATATCCGAGCGAGGACGCGACGCTGTCGACGCCCGTGGACCCTCGCGTTGCCGGTGTCGACGTGATCGCCGCCGACGCGCTCGCGCGGCTCGACCTGCGGCCGCCCATGGCCGCGGAGCTCGCGAGCGCCGCGGCGAGCGGCTTCTCCGGGCCTGCGCGCTACCTCGGCGCGCTGTGGGCCGCCGGCGATGCCGCCGAGGGGTCGCCCGGTCCCGGATGAGGCCATACCGGGGGCGAGCACGTCCCCGACGTCCAGCTAGCGAACGGGTGGAAGGAGCCGGTCGATCCGGCGGAAGGGGGGCTTAGGGGGGAGACAGGGGCGTCGCGGTCGCAGGAGCGGCCGACTCTGACTGTTGTTGGCAGATCATCGAGGAGGGCTGGTCGGATGGAGAAGTTCTTCAAGTTCACCGAGCGGGGCACGAACGTCCGGACCGAGATGCTTGCGGGGCTCGTCACATTCATGACGATGGCGTACATCATCTTCGTCAACCCGGGCATCCTGTCCAGCGCCTTCGGCGCCACACCGGCGATCGCGGCGTCGTGGATCCCCGCTATTGCGACGGCGACGTGTCTTGGCGCTGCGATCATGTGCATCGCGATGGGCATCTTCGCGAACAGGCCGTTCGCTCTGGCTTCAGGGATGGGCCTCAACGCGGTCGTCGCGTTCAGCATCATCATCGGCTTGAAGGTGCCGTGGCAGGTAGGCATGTCCGTCATCTTCGCCGAGGGCGTCATTATCACGATCCTGGTGCTGACCGGCCTGCGCGAGGCGGTCATGAACGCCATCCCGCTGGACCTCAAGCGGGCGATCGGCGTCGGCATCGGTCTCTTCATAACGTTCATCGGTCTGGCCGATGGCAAGCTGGTCGTGGCCAGCCCGGCTACACTCGTCACCCTTGGCGACTTCACCAAGCCGGCAGCGTGGGTGACACTCATCGGCCTGATCGCGATCCTTGCGTTCATGGCGCTCAAGGTGAAGGGCGACATCCTCTGGGGCATCCTGGTCGCTACCGCGGCTGCCCTCTTGTTCGGCCTCGCCAAGCTTCCGACGAGCGTCTTCGCGTCCCTCGACTTCCGCACCTTCGGCGCGCCGTTCCAGACGGTCACGATGGCAAATGGCTCATCCGGCATGGCCGTGCTGCAGCTGTTCACGTCCGCACTCGCACCGACGCTGCTGCTGTTCGTGTTCGCGACGATGCTCTCCGACTTCTTCGACACCATGGGCACCGTTGTGGCGATCGGCGAGCAGGCCGGCTTCACCAACCCCGACGGCTCGGTCCCCGGGATCCGCTCCATCCTCACGGTCGACTCGATCGCGGCGATCGTGGGTGGCTTCTTCGGAGCCAGCTCCATCACCACCTACATCGAGTCCGCATCGGGCGTGGCTGAAGGGGGTCGCACCGGCCTGACCTCGATCGTCGTGGGCCTGCTCTTCCTGGTGGCTGCCTTCTTCTCGCCGATCATCGCCATGGTCGGCGGTACGCTGCCGATCACCGCGGGGGCCCTCATCGTGGTCGGCTTCCTGATGATGAAGACCGTCCGCGAGATCCCGTGGCTGGACTTCGAGGAGGCGTTCCCGGCATTCCTCACCATCGTCGGGATCCCGCTCACGTACAGCATCACCTCGGGTATCGGTCTCGGCTTCATCAGCTACGTGATCATCAAGGTCCTGCACGGCAAGGCGAAGCAGGTGCACTGGCTGATGTGGATCATCAGCGCAGCATTCGTCCTCATCTTCATCCAGCCGCTGCTGCAGAAGTTGATCGGCGGCTAGGCGCAGAGAGGGGCACAGCGGCGAGGGATCGCCGCTGTGCCCCGAAACCCTCGACACCGGAAAGGGGAGTGGGTAGTTGGCCTTCGACCGCGTAGTACAGACCGACGAGAAGCTGCCGATCCTTCAGGCGCTGCCGCTGTCAGCCCAGCACCTCATGGCGATGTTCGGCGCCACGGTGCTCGTCCCGTACCTCACGGGCCTGAACCCCGGCATCGGCCTGATGACGTCAGGCATCGGCACGATCATCTATCTCATATGCGTACGCAACAAGATCCCGAGCTTCCTCGGCTCCAGCTTCGCGTTCATCGCCCCCATCATCGCGGTGGGTGGCGGCGCCCTCAACGGCGTCGCCCTGCACCCCGACAGGATCCCCTTCGCACTCGGGGGACTGATCGCTGCAGGGGTCGTCTATATGATCGTCGCCGGGATCGTGAAGCTGTTCGGGACAGGCTGGCTCAATAGGATCCTGCCTCCGGCCCTTGTAGGCGCCGTTGTCATCGTCATCGGCCTCGGGCTCTCGGCGAGCGCCATCAAGATGGCGCTGTACCCGGGCAGCGACCCGACGAAGGGCGTCAATCTCGTCTTCGTCCTGATCGCGTTCCTCACGCTCGCTTCCGCGGTTGTCTTCTCATCGTTCTTCAAGGGCTTCACGAAGACCATCCCGATCCTGCTGGGGATCGTCCTCGGCTACGTCGTGTGCCTCTTCATCCCCGGCATGATCAATTTCAAGCCGGTGGCTGACGCGGCATGGATCCGCCTGCCGCCCATCACGTTGCCGAAGTTCGACTTCTCGGCGATGGCGATCATCGCTCCGGTGGCGTTCGTCGTGATCATCGAACACATAGGGCACCTTCTCGTGATCAACGAGATCACGGGGAAGGACTTCACGCCTCTGCTGCCGCAGTCCCTGCTCGGAGACGGCATCGCGACGGCGATATCGGGCCTGCTGGGCGGCACGCCGTCCACTACCTACGCCGAGAACATCGGCGTCATGGCCGTCACCAAGGTGTACTCCACGCAGCTGTTCTGGTACGCGGGCGCTCTGGCCATCCTTGTGGGCGGCTTCGTGCCGAAGCTGAGCGCGATCATCAGTTCGATACCGACGCCCGTTATGGGCGGCATCTCGCTGCTGCTGTTCGGCCTCATCGCGTCCAGCGGACTCCGCCTTCTGGTGAAGAGCGGCATCGACTTCGGCCACAGCCGCAACCTCATCATGACCAGCGTGGTCCTCGTCGTCGGCATCGGCATGGAGACCGGCGGGTTCACGATCCCGCTGGGCCAGTATTCGATCCCCGGGATGACGCTTGCGGCGCTCCTGGGCGTCGTGCTGAACCTGGTGCTGCCCAAGGAGTCCGAAGGCATAGCGGTCGACTCACCCGACTTCAGCGGCGAACTCCAGGCGGAGTCGGCTCAGGAGCTGACCACACCGTCCGCCAAGTAGCGCGTCCCGCTTTCTGGCCCTTTCAAGCGATCGGCCCCGGCCTGCGGAGAACCCGCGGTCCGGGGCCGATCCATCTCGCGGGGCTCCACGTGTGAGGCGTCCACGTCGTTCTGCTCTCTCAGCAACGCCTGATAATACATCTTATGTAAAGTCGGAGGTTCAGCGCCATGAAGCCGGGCCATGAATTCCGAGATGACTCCTCCCAGCCCCTCTTCCGCCTCCTGCCGATGTGTCGGAGACGGGCGCACACAGCGCGGGGCTCTACGCGCCGTCCACTGGGAAGTAGCGTGCCTCGAACTCGGAGCGCGTGAGCGACTCCAGATCCTCTTGCGCGGAGGTGAGAGCCGCGTGTGCGTCTTCAGGGGACTCGAACGTGCCCATGGGAGTGGCCTCTTCGCTGTCCGTCACCGCTACGGCCTGGACCACATAGAGCTCACTCTCCTGCGCACGTGGCGAGGACGCCTCGTGACGCCAAAGGATGTCGTCGCGCCACTGAAGGTCCAGGACGTCGGCGTCCCCGACGTGGATGATCCGCAGCCGGTAGTAGTCGGAGGCCGCTCCGATGCCCCTGCCCACAAGGGCTCCCCTACTTCTTGGTCGGTTGGATGAACTGGGCCGAGTCGGTCACCCAGCCCGCGTGGCCGAAGGTGTCCTGCACGCGGAACCATCCTTTGGCGAAGCCGATCACCGTGAGCTTCGAGTTCTTCTGCTCGGTGGCGATCACGTCGGCGGTCGAGGACGGCTGCACGTGGAGGCGCAGGCCGTCGATGAGCGACGCCATGACCGTGCCGGTGGAGACCGCGGACGTCGTCTCCGCCGTGGCTGAGGCGATCGCGGCGGCCTGCGCGGCCGCAGCGACGGCATCGGCGTGACTCTGGTCGTGCCGGAACTGCGTCCAGATCCCGGACAGCTGCCAGAGGATCACCAGAAGCACGATCCAAGGGATCGTCCACCGGGCGATCTTGAAGATCGGGTTCTTGATCACTCGCTCGTGAGACTCGGGCTCCATGTGCAGGGATCGCCTCCCAGTGGCGACATCGGACTAGATATAGAGTCCGCCCCCGTACACGGCGGAATCGTCGACACCGGTCTCGCGCAGTTGCCTGTCCAGCTCCTCGCCCGCCGCCGCGATGGCGGCGCGGATGCCCGTCACATCGATGGCGGCCACACCATCGAGGACGGCCTCCGGCGTGGGCGCCTGGTTGATCCGGCCGACTTCGTCGCGCAATTTGATCGCGGACGACATCAGCAGGTCTGCCGCCTGCCAGAAGCGCTTCGGGAGTGCGACGTTCTGCAACTCCTCGGCCTCGATGGCCATCCGCGTCTGCAGCTCCTCGAGCGCCTTGCGATGCGTGCTGGTGGGATCGATGGCGAACTGCGACACGACCGTCGGGTCGTCGCTGCCGAGCGCCCCGAAGACCGCCTCCAGGCCACGATACGCCGCGCTGACCGCCTCGCGACGGCCGACGAGCCCCACAAGTGACTTCCGAACCTGTCTGCGCCACAGCAGGATCGAGCCGACGACGATCCCCGCTATCACCAACACGCCGACTGTCGCGACGATCCCATAGATGACCCAGATGCTCATGTGTCTCCCGTATCCGCCTCTTGCCGTCCAAGATGACGGCGCCACCCAGTCTATCGGAAACCGGCCGCGCGAACGCGAGCATGTCCGTCATCGCGTCCGAGAAGATCGCCTCGCCTTCCTCGCCGTCAGACAGTGCCTCGCTGCGCGGAAGCCGGACCTTGGCTGAGCCGTCGGACCGAGACGCCGCCCGGAGTCAGGCCTTCGCGACCTCTAGGGCAGGTACTACCCGGACGGGACTGCCCTTCAGTAGCGCCGTCGCCCTGTCCGCGTCGACGACGTTGAGAACGACGTACGTCCCGATCAGCGAGTACACGTATTCGATGTTGACCCCCGCCTGGGCGACGATCCGAAGCACTCCCGCGAGACCTCCGGGGTGATCGGGCAGGTCGACCACGATCACATCATTCTCCTTGACGGTGAATCCGGCGTCTCGCAGCGCTGGCGCCGCCACATCTGGGTTGTCGACGATCAGCCTGAGGATGCCGTGATCCGCCGTGTCAGACACCGAGAAGCCCCGGATATCCACGTTCGCGTCGCCGAGTACGTTCGTCACCTCCGACACGCGACCGGCCTCGTTCGCGATGAAGACAGACAGCTGCACCACGTTGCTCACGTCTCGCACGCCTCCTTCTCACACGCCGCGCACCCGAGATCGAATGCGGCGAGGTTGCCTTCCACGGTCTTCGGGGGCACTCTCGCGGCGATACACTCGCGCCACGAGTCGCCGGGGAACGGCAGCCCACGCGAGAGCGCCCCGAGCAGCACGATGTTCGCGCTCCTCGGAGAGCCCGCTTCACACGCGAGCGCCTCCGCATCGAGCATGACCGCGCCCTCGTACACGAGTGCGGCGTACATTCCTGTTGGAGTCGCCCATTGGCCGATCAGTACCGGCAGAGGCGCGATCATTCGCGTATTGACGACAAGGCGTCCTTCCGGCTTGAGGTACGGCAACCACCGCGCCGCCTCCAGGAGTTCGAAACTCACCATGTGATCGGCCATACCGGGGCCTATCACGGGCGACGCCACCTTGTCGCCGATGCGCACGACCGTATCGACGCTCCCGCCCCGCTGCGACATCCCGTGCACCTCGGCCAGCTTCACGTCCATGCCGGCCGCTGTGGCGACCTTCGCGAGAACGTCAGACGCGAGGATCGTGCCCTGGCCGCCGACGCCCACGAGCAACACGGTCTCGGTATTCATCGCGCGCACTCCGCGTCCGCGGCGAGGACCTTCTTGATCGCGCCGACCCTGCACACCTGTACGCACTGACGGCAGCCGGCGCACGCCGCTGCGTCTATGGTCGCTCTGCTGTGTTCGCCGCGACTGATGGCGGGGCACCCCAGGCGCACGCATTCACCGCACGAGTCGCACTTCTCCGCGTCGACCGCGAAGGGCACCCCCCGCTCGCGCGAAAGCATGATGCAGGGAGCCCGTGCGATCACGACCGACACGCCGGGAGCCTGGACCGCGTCCCGGAGCGCCTTCTCAGTGGGCCGCAGCAGGTTGGGGTCGACAGTCGTCACGTCCTTCACGCCCAGAGCACGCACAAGGCCCTCGATGTCGATCTGAGGGGCCGGCTCGCCGCTGAGTGTGCGACCGGTGAAGGGATTGTCCTGATGGCCGGTCATGGCGGTCACCCTGTTGTCCAGGATCACCACCGTCGCATCGCCGCCGTTGTAGGTCATCTCCAGCAGCCCGGTCATCCCTGAGTGGGCGAACGTCGAGTCCCCGATGACCGCGACCACCGGACTCGCGCTCACGGCCCCGACCGGCGAGCCCAGCTGGAACCCGCGGGCCATCCCGATCGACGCACCCATGCACAGACAGGTGTCCATGGCCGCAAGTGGCGGCAACGCCGCCAAGGTGTAGCAGCCGATGTCTCCGACGACTGTCGCATTCATCTCGCGCAGCGCGCGGAACACGCCGCGATGCGGGCAGCCGGCGCAGAGCATCGGAGGCCTGTCGGGCAGGTCGAGGATGGGCTGCCGGGTCTCGAGTGCCGGCTCGCCGAAGGCCTGCGCCACTATCGTCGGGGAGAGCTCACCGATATGCGGCACCGCGACATCCGTGACGCTGATGCCGGCCGCCCGAAGCGACTCGAGAAGGTAGGGGTCCAGCTCCTCGACCACGTAGAGGTCATGGACCTTCGTCGCGAACTGCCTGATCCGCTCTATGGGCAACGGGAACGTCATCCCGAGCTTGAGGGTCGACGCGGAAGGCAGGGCTTCGCGAACGTACTGGTATGCGACACCCGACGTGACCACACCCACGGCGGCGTCTCTGATCTCCTCGACCGTGAAGGGGCTCCCCTCGCTCGCTGCCGCGGCGCGGCGAAGCCGAGAGTCGAGATCGACCCTCCTCCGCTTCGCGTTGCCCGGCATCATCACCCATTTCGGCGGGTTCTTCGCGTACGGCCAACCGCGCCTTTCCGTGCGCTCCCCCACCTCGACGAGGCTCTTGCTGTGAGAGAGCCGTGTGGTCGATCGCAGAAGCACCGGCATGTCGAGAGACTCCGACAGCTCGAACGCCGCGATCGCCATCTCCCGGGCCTCGGCGCTGTCCGACGGCTCGAGTATCGGGACCTTGCCGAAGGGCCCCCATCGCCGAGAGTCCTGCTCGTTCTGAGAGGAGTGCATCCCGGGATCGTCCGCGACGACGATGACGAGGCCTGCGCCCACGCCCGTGTATGCAAGGGTCATGAAGGGGTCGGCCGCGACGTTCAGGCCCACGTGCTTCATCGTCACGAGGGACCGGGCGCCGGCCATGCTCGCACCCGCCGCGACCTCGAGGGCCACCTTCTCGTTCGGCGACCATTCGCAACGGGCACCCGGCATCTTCACGAGACTCTCGAGGATCTCGGTGGAAGGCGTCCCGGGATAGCCCGTGCAGACGGTCACCCCCGCCTCCCAGGCGCCTCTCGCGATCGCCTCGTTCCCGGACAACAGTGTGGGCATCTACGAATCGCGACCTTCCGGGGTCCGGGAGTCAGGGCATGCCGAGGAAACGGGGCGGATTCTACCACAGGAGGGCGCACCCCACGCCTGCCGCGCGTGGTGCCATGTGACGATGAGCGGCCTCATACGAGCGCCGAGCGGGCGGCCGTCAATGCCGTGGCCTTCACCGCGTCCACGTCCGCGACTCGTGGGTCGACCCACGCGCGGACATCGACTCGCACTCGATCGAGGCTCGCCGCAGAGACGCTCGCCGACGGGGCGGGCTCTGCCAGCACGCCAGCCACCGCCGACACTGACGCGAGGACACACTCTCGCGTGCGTGCCGGGTCGCCAGCCGCGCCCGTGCGCAGCACGATCTCGAAGTCCTGCGCGGTACGCGAGCTGATGTTGACCACGGTGCCGTTGAAGACTGCCGTGTTGGGCACGTATACTCGCCGACCGTCAGGCATGCGCAGGACCGTGTCACGGATGCGGACGTCTTCGACCGCTCCTTCCGACCCCGCGACGCAGATCGTGTCCCCGATCGTGAAGGGGCACTGGAGCAGGAGCAGTACGCCGGAGACGGTGTTCGCGAGGACGTCGCGAAGGGCGAAGCCGAGAGTGACGCCGGCGAGTCCCAGGCTCGCCACCAGTGCGGTCAGGCTGACCCCGAGCACCGCCAGCGCCGCGACAGCGCCCACCGCTACCACAGCAACTGAAGAGGACCGAGCTATCAGAAGGTCGACGTGCGCCTGCGTCGAGCGCCGAGCCATGACCTTCCGCGTACCGGCGAACACGAGCCTGGCCGCGACCCATGTCAGAAGGGCGACGACCAGCGCCGCCGCGAGCGCGGGCAGCAGGCGCGCCGAACCACGCACGACGGTGTCGAGGGCCTCGAGCAGGCCGGCTCCGAACTGCGCACTCACGCGATCGAGCACAGGGGGTCCCCTAGACCTTCGTGGGATGGCTCACGGGCGGACGGCGCCGACGTAGTCGCCCCGGCTGGAGAGCCGCGCGTACCTGACGACTTCTCCGGTGTACGGCGCCTCGATGAACGTGCCGTTGCCCGCGTAGATGCCCACGTGATGGATCCGGCTCGCGTCGGCGCCGTAGCCGAAGAAGACAAGGTCGCCCGCGCCCAGCAGGTCGGTGCGTCCGGGCGGGATGTAGTGACCGATCCGGAACTGCTCGCGGCTCGTCCTGGGGATCGAGATGCCGGCCTTCGCATAGCAGTACTGCGCGAGACCCGAGCAGTCGAAACCGCTGGGTGAGCTGCCGCCCCAGACGTAGGGCACGCCCAGGTAGTGCGAGGCGATCTGCACCACCTCCGGATGCGGCTCCCCGAGGCTTCCCAAGTCGGTGGAGCGAGAGCTCGCGCCCGCAGTCCTCCTGGCTGATCGTGCCAGGGCCGCTGCGGCAGCCGCCTCCCGCGCCGCCTCCTGCTTCATGAGCGTCTTGACCTGGCTGTTGAGCGAGGCCACATAGGACGACTGCTGGCGCACTGCGGCCTCGACGACGGCCTGTTTCGCGGTCGCATCGGTGCGCAGGGCGACCTGCTCCCCCTCGCGGTTCTCCAGAGCGACCTGCACGCGCGTCACTTCATCTCTCTGGGAACGGATCCGGATCACCAGGTCCGCGTCGGAGGCGCTGATCCGATCGAGAGCGTCGACCCGCGACAGGAAGTCCTGGAAGTCCCTGGTACCGAGCAATACGTCTGCGATCCCTACAGGTCCGCTCCGGTAGATGGCCTCAGCGCGCTGCGATAGAAGGTCCTCGGACGCGTCGAGCCGCAGCTGGGTGGCGACGAGCGTCTCCTCCGTCGAGGCTATCTGGATCCGCGTCTGCTCCAGCTGGTCGGTGACGGCGAGGAGGTCCTCGCGCTTCATCTCGAGATCGTCGTTGAGGGACTGCAGCCTCGTACTCGCTGCCACCGCCTCGGCCTGCTTGGCGCGGATCTGAGGAGTGACGCGAAGCGCCGTTGCTGTGACAGGTGCGCTGGCGAGCGCAGTCGTCAACAGGACGCTCATGAGGATCCCAGCCGATCGGCTGAAGGTCTGTCGCATCCGCTCCAACCCCCCGTGCTGCGAACAACTGCTGCGTCGTGGTGGGTCTTCGATGTGACTGTGAAGGGTCATCGTTCGGCCCTCGGTGAAATGATACCACTCGGCGCCGACTGGTATGCTCTTTCGGACGACGCGCAGATGCATCATGGCACACGACCTGCGAGTGTGATCCGAGACATGCGCAGCAACTTTCGGCGCCTCGCGGCGCTCCTCGCTCTCCTCGGCATGCTCGGCGTGCCCGCCGTCGCTTCGGGCGCGCCGACACTGCCGCCTATCGCGCCGGCCAAGGTCACGGCGTCGGTCGCCAACCCCGCATACGACGCCTCCACCCAGCAGGCGCTCCAGCTGCAACAGCAGGTCGCCGACGCGCAGGGCGAAGAGGTCGCGGTGGAGAACCGCATAGCTGCCACGAGCCAGATGATCACGGACCAGCAGGACCAGCTCGACCAGGCCGACGAACAGCTGAAGACAGCCCAGGACGCGTTCGACGCGCGCATCGTGGCCATGTACGAGTTCTCAGGATTCGATTCACTGGCGGTCCTCCTGGACTCGCACTCTCTCGACGATTTCGCCATCCGCATGAACGCGCTCAGCAAGATCGTCGAGGCGGACCAGTCCACGCTCGCGGACGCACGCGTGGTGTCGGAGCAGGCCGACTACGAAGCGGCACAACTGGAGAGCCTGCGCGCCCAGCAGGTGACACTGCGTGACCTGAAAGCGCAGCAGGAACAGCAGCTCAAGTCCGCGCTCACGCAGCAGGAGGCCGTGCTCGCGACACTCTCACGCACGGACCGCGTGGTCGTGACCAACAGCCAGAAGCAGTACGCCTCCACCCGAGCGAAGTGGCGAGCCGCCTCCATCCCGATCGGTACGCCGATCGCGAAGGTGGCTGGCAGGGTCCTCCCCTACACCACCCTTACCTATCTCGTCTCGCAGTACCACTACAAGACGTACCGGACGACGGGCGTGAAGTACAACGCGGTGTGCTCCTGGTACGGCGCCGATTTCAACGGCAAGGGCACATCCTCCGGCGAGATCTACAACATGGAGGACTTCACGTGCGCCAGCAAGACCCTTCCCTTCGGTACCTGGCTGGCTCTCACTCGCTATGACGCGGGCAGCCGGACGTATCGGCGCATCGTCGTGGTCGTGAACGACCGTGGGCCGTTCGTGGCCGGTCGGGATCTCGATCTGTCGAAGGCCGCTGCCTACGCGCTCGGGATGGCGGGCGCGGGCGTCGCCAAGGTGAGCGTCGAGGAGGTCACCCCTGTGATCGGGTGAGCATCGCTGGAAGAGTACGCGCACGCAGAGAAGGCGCCTCATCCTGAGGCGCCTTCTCTGCGTGCCCCCTGGTGCGAGCTACTCCACGTGCAGGAGAGAGTTGATGGTGTGATCCCCGAGCTTGTCACGACCATGGAAGAAGTCGAGCTCGAGCAGGAACGCGTAGCCGACCACAGTCGCGCCGCACTGCAGGACCAGGTCCGCCTTCGCCGCCGCCGTTCCCCCGGTCGCGAGCACGTCGTCCACGATGAGGACGCGGTCGCCGGGAGCGACGGCGTCCGTGTGCATCTCGAGGCGATCGGTCCCGTATTCCAATTCGTACTCGGCGCAGGTGGTGCTCCGAGGCAGCTTCCCGGGCTTGCGAGCGGGGATGAATCCAGCGCCCATCTTGTACGCCAGCGCCCCTCCGAGGATGAACCCGCGAGCCTCGGCACCGAGCACCTTGGTCACCCCCGCGCCTGCGAAGGGTGCGGCCAGCTGGTCTATCGCATCCCGGAATCCCTCGGGGCTGGCGAGCAACGGCGTGATGTCCTTGAAGAGCACGCCCGGCTTTGGGAAATCGGGGATGTCCCGGATGTAGCCTGCGAGATCCACTTCCGCCCTCCGTAAGATAGGTCGGGGAACGCGCTGCGAGCGACGTTCAGGTTAGCACACGCTGCAGCGGCCATTCCCCCGCGGCCACGGCCTCCGATGCTCAGGCCGTGTCGAGTGCGTCAGCCCAGTCCGAGCCCTTCCAGGACGTCCTCGGCGAGGGTGCCGACGTACGGAAGGTTGCGAAGGCGTCCGCTCAGGTCCAGACCATAGCCGACCACGAACGTGTCTGGCATCTGGAAGCCGCGGTAGGCGATCGGGAGATCGGCTATGCGCCGCTGATCACGGTCGAGCAGGACCGCGATCTCAAGACTCGCCGGACCACGGGCGCGCAGCACGCCGACCAGATAGTTCAGCGTCAAACCAGTGTCGATGATGTCCTCGACGATGAGCACGTGTTTGCCTTCGATGTCCTCGTCGAGGTCCTTTGTGATACGGACGCCTCCGGCGCGCGCCTCGGTGTAGGGCGTGATCGCGATGAAGTCCAACCGCAGCGGGCCGTCGATCGCACGGCACAGGTCGGCGAGGAAGAAGACCCCTCCGCGCAGCACCGTGACGAGCACGATCTCCCGCAGCCGGTAGTCGTCGGCGATCCTTGCGCCGAGCTCGGCGACGCGGGCGCGGATGGCCGGCTCGGTCAGGAACACACCCCCAACTTCGGGCGGTGCGTCCTGGGACCTGGGGAAGCGGCTCATCGGACACCGGGGTCGTTGCGCGACGAACGCCCCGAACGGCCGCGACTGTCGCCGCTCACTGTGAGCCCTCCGCCATCCGCGTGCACCTGGGGTTGCACCGGGATGCCGAACTTGAAGAGCAGTCTCCTGAAGTCCTTCTGGTAGAAGACCCTGATGTGCACATCGGGATAGAGCTCCCTCAGGCGGCGCACTTTGCGATTCTTCTTGGTCACGAGCTTCTGCGACATCGTCGTCAGCTCGATATAGAGATCGAAGTCGACAAGGTAGAAGTCCGGCGCGAACGCGGCGATGACGTTACCTTTGGCGTCCCGCTCGAGCGCGAAGGTCGTGGGCTCATACTCCCACCTGATCCCGTACAGATCGAGGATCTGCGCCGCGACTCTCTCGGAAGGATGCGCGAACCGCGTGGATGCCACGCGCTCGGAGCACGGCAGTTCCGAGTCCTCGTCATGTGCTGGTCCGACGTCCGTCATCAGATGGCTACGGCGCATCCTCGAACGCATCCGAGACCGCGCGCCTCACCAACCCGCGTGTGAGCCCGTCACTCAGACTCATGAGCTCCTCGAGCGACTCCGCGAGCTTCTGCCTCGAGTCCGCGGTCTTCTGCCGCGTCGCCGGCATGAGGATCTGCGAGAGCAACACGGCCTCACGCTCCGAGAAGTTAAGGAACATCTTCAGGTGACGCGGTTCGACCCCGAACTTGCGCAGCTCCCAGCAGTCGCGCGCGATCGAGGAATCGTCCCTGTCGATCTCCTCGCCACCATCACCCCGGACGATCCGCACCAGGCCGAAGTCCGCGAGCTCGCGAACGAACGGTACCGGGAGGCCCAGCGCGGTCTGGACGGTCTCCAGGGGCACTGCGGCCGTCTCCGCATCCGGTGAGAGGAGCGCCTCGGGACGGGTCACCATGGGGCGAAGGTCCTCGGGGACGTGGCCCTTGTCGACCTCCTTCAGCTTGTCACGGATCACCGCGAGCGGGAGGAACTGCTCCCGCTGCAGGCGGAGGATGAGGTCCACGCGGGCGGCCTCGTTGGTGGAGAACTTCCTGTACCCGCCGGACGTGCGAGCGGGATCGATCAGGCCTTCGTCCTCGAGGAAGCGGACCTTGCTGATGGTGAGGTCAGGATGAGCCGGCAGCAGACTCTCAACCAGTTCGCCGATGGTCATGTAGTCCCTGGACACGCCCTCAGCCACCCTGGCCCGAGAGGAAGACCATCTGGAAGCGACCTATCTGCAACTGGTCGCCATTGTGCAGGACCGCGCGGTCCACCGCGGCGCCGTTGACGAACAGGCCGTTGAGTGAACCTGTATCGCACACCACGACGCCGTTCCCCTCAAGAGTCAGGACTGCGTGCCGCCGAGAGACGGTGATGTCGTTGAGGAAGATGTCCGAGTGGGGGTCGCGACCCACCGTGAGTCTGTCGCGGTCGAGATAGAAGCGTTCGCCAACCTCGGGCCCCTTGCCGACGACCAGCAGCGGGCCCTCGGCTTCGAACGCCCCGGTTGCGGACTGGGCGCCGTCGGGCCCCACGGGAGCAAACGAAGCTGTAGCCTCGGCGATGGTGGCGCCGCAGGCCGGGCAGACGTCGACGCCATCGGGCACATTCGCGCCACACGCAGGACACGCGTTCATGTGTCCTCCCTCTCCCACGTCGCCGACTGTCGCGCCCGCCGAGGAACTAGCTCGTGAAGCCGAAGTCCTTCTGCTCGAACGCCGTCGCGATGCTCTTCTCGATCGCGTCGATCACTTCGGGCTGCTCCAGGATGTGATCGAGCCGTTCCTCGTTCAGGCGATTGCGCACGTAAGGGTCCTTGAGCGTGTCCTCGAGCTTCCGCCCGTTGCCGACCTCGCGGACCACGTACTCGAGAACGCGTTCCTCGAGCTCATCGGTGGAGAGTTCTTGAAGGAACCTTCTGATCGACTCCGCAAGATCTGCCACGCTCACTCCTCGCATGACGGGCGGACACGCGGTCCGCTCAGCCGTTCGGACTAGTCGTCCCCGTTCTCGTCGCACGCACTCGGCACGACCGGTGCCGGACGCGTTGCGCGCAGGTCCGAGGAGAGTATCTCCACGAGTCGATCGATGTCGGCACCGGAGATGACATCGTGACCGCCCCGGTGCTCGTCGGCCAGTCGGCGGACGAGCTCGGCGCGCAGGATGTCGATCCGACCGTGCAGCACCCGGCGTCGGTAGCTGACCTCGTTCTCCTCGGCGGACAGTGCGTCGAGGAGAGACCGCAACTCGTCGTTGCTCTTCTCCTCGAGATTCAGCAGAGCCTCATCTCCGAGACTGTCCTTCTCCGTCATCCCGAGCCTCCGTCCGTCAAGCCTGCCCCACGAGGCCGTCCGTGAGTCAGTGTACCATCGGCCCCCGACACACAGGCGCGAGCACTGACGACGCCGGGGGCGTTGCGGCGACACCCTCTACCTCGGGCTGCACCACAGGCTCACCCTCAGAGCGTGGAGATCGCGTGTTCCGGCTCCAGCGATGCCGCGCGACGCGCCTCCTCCTCCGTCAGCCAGCCGGGTTCAAGGTCGATGCCCAGGACCTCGGCGAAAGAGGTGCGCACAGCGTCGGCGACCTCCTCGGGCGACGGGATCGCGTCCAACACATCCGCGAGCGTGGCGGTCCCCTCCCTGAGAGCGACAGCCTGCGACGCTCCCAGTCGGAACACCTCCGACTCGGCGACGGCGTCGCGGGAGATCACGAACGAACCGTGCTGGAGCACCGCGTCGTCCTTCCACACCTGTGCGCTGCCCGAGAGCTTCGCGGCACCGAGGGAGAGGTCCGCGGTCGTGGCGTGCAGGTAGCAGGCGCCTGCTCCCCTCTCCCCTCGCGGGCGTGCGGTGAGCTCCGCGGCGACGCCGAGGAGCTGGTACGCACGGGCAAGCGCCGCGCACAGGTGGCGGTAGGACGGGGTCACGCCACGGGGGACGCCGTCCTCGACCGCGGCGGTGACCCCGTACGTCAACTCGTCGTCGTGGAGAACGCCCCTCCCGCCTGTCGGGCGTCGCGCGACGTCGAACCCCCGTCGGCCGCAGGCTGCGAGATCCACCTGGGACTCGGGCTGGAACCTGCCGAGCGTGACCGTGGGTCGGCGCCAGCGGTAGAGCCGCAGCGTGGGAGGGGCGGTGCCGTCAGCGCGCCCTGCCAGAAGCGTGCGGTCGATCGCCATGTTGAGCGCGCCGTCGACCGGGCCGTCGACGATCAGCCGCCAGACGGGCCGAGGCAAAGGCTACTCGCCGTCCGGCTTCCAGCGCAGGTCGGGCCGCTTGGCCGCCCGGCCTTCGTCGAGGCGGCGCACAGGCGTCGTGTAGGGTGCGCCATGAAGGATGTCGGGATCGGTCTTCGCCTCCGCGGCGATCTCCAGCATGGCCGAGACAAGCGAGTCGAGCGCCTCGAGCGGCTCGGTCTCAGTCGGCTCTATCATCATCGCTTCGTCCACGATCAGCGGGAAATAGATCGTGGGCGGATGGATCCCGTGGTCGAGCAGCCGCTTCGCAACGTCGAGAGCCCGCACGCCGTTCTCCCTGCGAAGCCGTCCCGCTGAGAGCACGAACTCATGCATGCAGCTGCGGTCGTAGGGCAGCTCGAAGGCAGCCTTGAGGCCTTGCCTCACGTAGTTCGCCGAGAGCACCGCCTGTTCGCTCGCCTCGCGAAGACCGTCGCCTCCGACGGCAAGGATGTAGGCATAGGCGCGAACGAGCACCCCGAAGTTGCCCATGAAGCTGCGCACACGACCGATCGAGTGCTCCGGCCAGGTGAGACCCCAACGGCCATCCTGACCAAGTGCGGGTATCGGACCGGGCAGGAAGGGAGCGAGCACGGGCGTGACGCAGACCGGACCGGCTCCCGGCCCGCCCCCTCCGTGAGGAGTCGCGAACGTCTTGTGCAGGTTGATGTGCATCGCGTCGAAGCCCATGTCACCGGGCCGAGCGAGCCCCATGATCGCGTTCAGGTTGGCGCCGTCACAGTACGCGAGCGCACCGGCGTCATGCACGGCTGCGCATATGTCGACGATCTGCGGGTCGAAGAGCCCCAGTGTGTTGGGGTTGGTCAGCATGAGCGCCGCGACATCCTCGTCGAGCGCTTCACGCAGCGCCCGGATGTCGACATTGCCCTGAGAGTCGCTGGGCACGGTGACGGCCTCGTACCCGCACATCGAGACCGTGGCCGGGTTGGTGCCGTGCGAGGAGTCCGGGATGATCACGCGTCGCCGCGCGTCGCCGTTGGCGACATGGAAGGCTCGAAAGAGCATGAGCGCCGTGAGCTCGCCGTGCGCGCCAGCGGCCGGCTGCAGAGTGACGCCGGGCAGGCCGGACACCTCGGCGAGCGCCGCAGAGAGGCTGCCCATCAGCTGCAGCGCACCCTGCACACTCGACGCGGGCTGATAGGGATGGAGCCCCGAGAACCCTTCCAGTCGACAGGCGTCCTCGGCGAGTCTCGGGTTGTACTTCATGGTGCAGGAGCCCAGAGGGTACGTCCCAGTGTCGACCCCGAAGTTCATAGACGCCAGATGGGCGTAGTGGCGCGCTATATCGACCTCACTCACGTGTGGCAGGTGAGCGGGATGCGATCGGACGCGGCCTCCGAGCATCTCGTCCAGAGACGGGCCGGGATGCTCGGTCGCGGGCGCCTCGAAACACACCGATCCCGGGGAACCGCTCTCGAAGATGAGGCGCCGGGGACCTCGTGCGGGCGCGCTCTCCGGCGCGAGTTGGTCGCGACGGGTCACAGGGCCCGCACCTCCTTGAGGAAGGACCCGATCTCCTCGTCAGTCCGCCTCTCGGTCACTGCGAACAAGACCGTGCTCGCAGGCGCAAGACCCGGAGCGACCTGATCGAGCGACACGCCTGCCAGGTAGCCGTGATCGAGCATGGCCGCCTGCATCCGCTCCACGTCGCCATCGAAGACGAGAGCGAACTCGAGCGCGAAGGGTGTGTCCCAGGGAGCGCTGAAGCGCCCGGTCTCCAGCAGCCCCGCCCGCAGCGCGTGCGCCTTCGAGACGCAGGAGCGGCCCACGGACTCGAGTCCCGCGACACCCACAGCCGAGAGGTAGACCGACGCCGCGAGGGCGTTGAGCGCGTGATTCGAGCAGATGTTGCTTGTGGCCCGCTCTCGCCGGATGTGCTGCTCGCGCGTCTGGATGGTGAGCACGAAGCCATCGTCGCCGTCTGCATCGACTGTGCGGCCGACGATGCGACCCGGCATGGACCTCAGGTACTCCGCCCGGCACGCGAAGAGTCCCAGGCCCGGACCCCCGAACGACATCGGGCTCCCCAGCACATGGCCCTCCCCGACCACGATGTCGGCGCCGTACACGGCCGGCGGCTCCAGCACGCCAGCAAGGATCGGATCGGTCGCGACGATCAGGAGCGCACCGGCCTTGTGGGCGAGCCCCGCAATCCGCTCCAGCTCTTCGAGGCAGCCGAAGAACGTGGGAGCGGCGCAGAGGACCGCGGCGACCTCGTCACCCTCCGAGAGCAGCCTCTCTAGGTCAGCCAGCGCGGTGGCCCCGGCGTCCGCCTTGACGCGCTCGCAACTGAGGACCCCCGTCGCCGCGTAGGTCTCGAGTGTCGCCAGCCACTCCGGATGCACCGCCGACGAGACGAGCACCCGTGTGCGCCGCGTGATGCGCGCCGCCATGAGGGCCGCCTCGGTGAAGGCGGTCGCTCCGTCGTACATCGAAGCGTTCGCAACGTCCATGCCGGTGAGCTCGCAGACCATCGTCTGGAACTCGTAGATGTTCTGCAGGGTGCCCTGGCTCACCTCGGGCTGGTAGGGCGTGTACGCCGTGAAGAACTCCGGTCGGCTCAGGACGTGGTCCACGATGGCCGGGATGTAGTGGTCGTAGCACCCCGCACCTGCGAACGACACGAGGCGAGTCGCCGGACTGTTCGCGTCCGCCAGCCTGCGAAGCGCCGCAGCGGCCTCCATCTCCGAGACACCGGGCGGCAGATCCAGAGGCTCGCGCAGCCGCACGCTCTCAGGGATGTCACCGAAGAGATCCTCGACGGACCCGACGCCGACCGCGCGGAGCATCTCCTCGCGCTGCTCGCAGCTCACCGGGATGTAGCGCACGGTTGAGGTCAGGCCTCGTTCGCGACGAAGGACTCGTATTCCTCGGCGCTCATGAGAGAGTCGAGTTGCGACGGGTCGGCCAGGCGCACCTTGACCATCCAGCCCGCGCCGTACGGGTCGCTGTTCACGTTCTCCGGGGCGCCGTCGATGTCCTCGTTCACCTCGACGACCTCGCCGGAGACCGGCGAGTACAGCTCGGAGACCGACTTGACCGACTCGATCTCGCCGAAGGTCTCGCCTGCGATCAGACTGTCTCCCGCCGACGGCAGGTCCAGGTAGACGACCTCGCCGAGCTGGTCCTGCGCGTAGTCGGAGATGCCGACGGTGGCGATGTCACCTTCGACGCGCAGCCATTCGTGCTCCTTGTCGAACTTGAGGTCCTCGAGGTTCTCGCTCACCTTAGGAAGCTCCCTTCAGCCGTCCGCGGACGGCATCATGGCGGGTATGCCGGGCCCGTGCAGTTCGGGCGTGCTAGTGCTTCAACGACGTCTCGGTCACGAACGGCATGGCGACGACGCTCGCGGCGACGGTCTTGCGGCGGATCTCCACCTGCAACATGGTGCCCGGCTCGGTCAGCGCGACGGGCAGGTACGCGGTCGCGATGCCGTGCTCCAGCGTGGGAGAGAAGCTCCCGCTCGCTACACTACCGACCGGCTCGCCGTCGCGCAACACGGCGAACCCGTGCCGAGGTATCCCGTCGTCCACGCGAATGCCGGTGAGACGGCGCGCCGGACCCTTCTCCTCGATCCGTGCGATCGCCTCGCGACCGATGAACTCGCCCTTCCCCATCCGCACGACCCACGAGAGCCCCGCGCTCACGGGATCCACGCTGCGATCCATGTCCACCCCGTGGAGAGGGTAGCCCGCCTCGAGGCGCAGGGTGTCGCGGGCGCCCAGCCCGCACGGCGACACCTCAGGGAAGCTGAGCAGCAGGCGCCATACCGCGACGGCGTCCGAGGCGGCGCAGACGATCTCGACGCCGTCTTCGCCGGTGTACCCCGTCCTCGCAAGCAGGACAGGCACCCTCCCGTCGAGCCGGGCCTCGCCGACCCTGAACCGCTTCGGAGGGGACGCTCCGGCGAGCTCTGTGATGATCTCGACAGCTCGCGGTCCCTGCAGCGCGATCAGTCCCGTCCGATCGGACTCGTCCACGAACTCCACGCCGGCCGGCAGGTGCGCCTCGATCCAGTCGACATCCGTGTCGCGATTGGACGCGTTCGCAATGACCAGGTACTCGAGCTCCCCCGTGTGGTAGACGATGAGGTCGTCGATGATGCCGCCGTCCTCGTCACACATGACGGTGTAGACCGCGCGACCCAGTTCGTCGGTGCGGTGCAGGTCGTTGGTCACGAGGCGCTGGAGCGCGTCGAAGGCGCCGAAGCCGTTGACTCGGAACTCCGCCATGTGGCAGATGTCGAACACCCCCGCCGAGTCACGCACAGCGCGGTGCTCCTCGATGATGCCGGCATACTGCACAGGCATCTCGAAGCCTGCGAATGTGACCATCCGCGCCCCGAGCGCAATGTGCTCCTCGTAGAGTGGCGTCCGTGCGAGTCCCTCTGGCATGCCCTGCCCCCTCGTCCGTCATTCCAGCCCCACGCGCCGAGTCCGCGGACCCTGCGCTCCGACAGGTTCCGCAGCTATCCGAACACGGCGCGCCATATCCGCTCGAAGAAGAAGACGAACCTCTGCCCCGCCGTCGGCTCCGGCACGGCCGCCCCGGCGGTGAGAGGCAGTTGGGCGAGCAGCGTGGTCCCCTGGAACACCGTCTCCGTCCCGATGACCTGACCCTTGCGGACCGGTGCGGCGACGCTCGGGTCCAGCGCGATGCGTCGCCGCACCGGTCCGGCGATGTCGAACACGGGCGTCGACGTGGTCTGCGGCGAGACCGCCGCGACGGTCCTCTCCACGTAGTCGGAGACCTTCACCCTGCCGACCGTGACCCCTGCCGTCGCGATCCGCGACTCGCGGTAGTGGGCGAAACCCCAATCCAGCAGGGCCTTCGCCTGCTGCGCCCGTCCGGGCTCGGTGTTGGCGCCCATGATGGTGCCGATCAGTTCGATCGGGCCCCGCTTGGCCGCCACGACGATGCAGTAGCCCGCATTGTTGGTCCATCCCGTCTTGATGCCCTCCGCACCCTTGTAGGTGAGCAGAAGGGCGTTCTGGCTGATGAGCACGTGGGTGTACCTGTTCGAGTGCACGGTCAGCGAATGGTGTCGCACTATCTCGCGGAAGAGAGGGAACGTCATCGCGTAGCGCGCGAGCGTCGTGAGATCGTCGGCTGACGTATAGTGCCCAGGCGTGTCGAGGCCGTGGGGGTTCACGTAGTGCGTGTTCACCAGGTTCAGCCGCGCCGCCTCGGCGTTCATCATCTTCACGAAGTTCGGCACCGTGCCCCCGACGTGCTCCGCGATCAGCGTGGCGGCGTCGTTGCCGGACTGCACGAGAACGCCCTTGAGGAGTTCGCGCTCGGTGATCTGCTCCCCCACCCGCAGCTGCATGCTCGACTGCCCCACCGACGCCGCGAGCCTGTCGACGGTGATGACATCGTCGAGGTTGCCGTGCTCGAGCACGACGACCGCGGTCATGATCTTGGTGGTCGACGCCATCGCGCGCTGGGACTCGGGGTCCCTCGCCCACAGGATGCGGCCCTGCATCGTCGACAGGACGCCTGAGGGCACGTACAGATCCGGGGCCATACCGCGAGCGCGCAGACGTGGGGCATCAGCGACCTTCACGCCGCCGATCATGTCGCCGTCGAGGACGGCGGCGAACGCGGGTGTCGTGCCCAGGAGAGCGAGCGCGCAGCCCAGAGCGCAGGCTGCGAGAAGGATGCGGCGCAGGCGTGTCACGGCGTGGTTGAACGATCCGTATCGACGATGGAGGACGAGCCGACAGTATAGTACGCGCGCGCTTGCGACCTTCACGTATGATGCGAACGGCGGCTTGGCCCGCAGGCGTGACACGTGGGCCGTACTCCGGACGCCCGGGCGATGGGGGGACTTGCGTGACGTATCCGCGGTTCGAGCGAGTGGCCATCGTGCTCAGCGCGGTGATCGTCCTCGCGACCACACTGGTGACTCTGCGCCCGTTCCCCGGGCTGATCGAGATCGTGGCACAGCTGCTCGTGCTGCTCGTGCTGGTCGGCGCGCTGCACTGGGGCCGCCGCGGCGGAGCCGCGGCGGGCGTCATCGCGGCGGTCGCCTACATCCTGATGCGCACGCCGGACATCACGCTCCACGGCTTCACGCCACAGCTGACCTGGCTGGTCGCCATCCGCGTGGTGACCTACGGCCTGATCGGCGTCGTCGGCGGAGACCTCTGCGGCCGCCTCAAGTATGTCCTGGCTGAGCTCGACGACTCGGCGGCCCTCGACCGCGTCACAGGTGTGTACTCCCATGGGTACGTCGCGCGGGCCGCACGAGAGGCCCTGGGCCTCTTCGAACGATACGCGACCCCGTTCTCGATCGTATTCGTGGACGCGCCCGAGCCCCCGGCCAGGAGGTATCGCGAGGGCGCACGCACGATCGCGTCGCATCTGCGCGAGGCGGTGCGACTCGTCGACGACGTGGGTCGACTCGCCGACGGACGATTCGTGCTCTTGCTGCATCACACGTCGGGGTCCGGCGCCGATACCGTCATGCGCCGGGTCCGAGCGGTCTTCCGCGACAGCCCGCAGCTGGATGACGAAGGGCTGCGGACCGACCTCCTCGGCACCCCCGAGGACCTCATCGCCCTGCGGACATTCGTGGCCGACCTCGCCCAGACGACCGGCAGCGACGAGAGCGACACGGTGGACGGGCCCGAGCCTCAGCCCTCGTCGGGAGCGTAGACACTCCGGGCAGGTACCACGGACAGCCCGGCTTCCTGCAGCAGCGTGGCCGCCTTCTCGACGTCACCGACCCGCAGGATGTCCACGGCGGCGCCGGCGCCCGGCCGAAGGAAGCAGTAGAGGTACTCGACGTTCACGTCGGCGTGGTCCAGGAGCTCGAGCACGGCCGCGAGCCCGCCGGGCCGATCGGGCACCTCGACGGCCACCACCGAGGTCAGGGACACCGCGAAGCCCGCCGCCTCCAGCGCACGCCGCGCCTCCCGTGGCCGGTCGCAGATGACGCGCGCCACGCCGTACTCGGTGGTGTCCGCCACCACCAGCGCGCGCATGTCGTGCCCCGCGTCGCCCAACACTCGGCACATGCCGGCCAGCCGGCCCCTCTCGTTCTCAAGGAACACCGACAGCTGCTCGATCATCGAGGACCAGCCCCCTCTCCGCGTAGGTCGAGCACCCGCTTCGCCTTGCCTTCGCTGCGCTGGATGGACTTCGGCTCCACGAGCTTGACCGCGACGCTCACTGCGAGCGCGCCTGCGATGGCCGCTGCCACCTTCTTCTGCAACGACTCGAGCTCGCGGATCTCGTCGAACTCCATCTCAGGTCCGACCTCCACGTGCACCTCGACCGCGTCCATGCTCCCGCGCTTGGTGAGCACGACCTGATAGTGGGGCGCGATGCCTTCGATCCCCATCAGCACCTGCTCGATCTGACTCGGGTAGACGTTCACTCCCCGGATGATGAGCATGTCATCGGTCCTGCCGGTGACCCGCTCCATGCGCCTGAAGGTCCTGCCGCACGCGCACTCCCCGGTCACGATCCTGGAGATGTCGCGCGTGCGGTAGCGGATGACGGGGAGCGCCTCCTTCGTGAGCGTCGTGAAGACGACCTCGCCCTGCTCGCCGTCCGGGACCGGCTCCATCGTCACGGGATCGATGATCTCGATCAGGAAATGGTCCTCGAAGACGTGGAGGCCATGGCGCTCGGAGCACTCCGAGGCCACACCGGGACCCATCACCTCCGAGAGCCCGTAGATGTCGATCGCGCGGATCCCCATCGCCTTCTCGACCTGCTCGCGCATCGCCTCACTCCACGGCTCCGCGCCGAACACGCCGATCCGCAGCGGCAACGACGGCACGTCGATACCCATCTGCGCCGCCGTCTCGGCGATCAGCAGCGCGTAGCTCGGCGTGCACGCCAGCACAGTCACGCCGAAGTCCTTCATGATCTGCACCTGGCGTGACGTGTTGCCGCCGGAGACGGGGATCGTCATCGCCCCGAGTCGCTCGGAGCCGTAGTGAGCCCCCAGGCCGCCGGTGAACAGACCGTAGCCGTAGGTGACCTGCACGATGTCGTCGGCCGTGGCGCCCGCGCACACGAGCGTGCGCGCCATCAGGTCGCTCCAGCGCTCGACATCGCCCCTCGTGTAGCCCACCACGGTGATCTGGCCGGTGGTCCCCGACGAGGAGTGCACCCGGACGACGTCGCGGGGAGGCACGGCGAACATGCCGAAGGGATACGCGGACCGCAGATCGTCCTTGACCGTGAACGGGACGCGCCTGATGTCGTCCAGCGACTCGATCTGCTCGGGCCGGAGGCCGGCCTCATCGAACTTGCGGCGGTACAGGGGGACGTTCACGTACACACGAGCCAACTGCGTGCGCAGGCGTGAGAGCTGCAGGCGCTCGAGCGCCTCCCGCGACATGGTCTCCAACTCGGGCTGGAACATGCTTCCCCCGAACGTCGCGGATGCCCGGCCGGCGCTGACTCACTTCTTCGGCGTCACCGTCGCCGTCGCCGGCTTGCTCACAGGCTTCGTGCCGACACGTACAGTCTCCACTTTGGCCTTGTAGTGTGACACGAAGGTGTCGGTGCGAACCACCCTGCCGCCCTGGTAGACCGTCCTCACGACGGTGATCGTGCACCCGTTGACGCCCGGGTCCGAGACGACCTTGGCGCCCACGGGCAGTGTCGGGTCCTTGACCTGCGTCACAGGGAATGGGACGACGTTCGTGAGGGGACTCGTCGTGTACTCGACCCTGTAGTCGGGCGTGGTGCCGTACAGGGATACGGTGAGCGACGAGTCCGTGAACGACGTGCGGATGAGCACCCAACTCGACGTGTCGTTGCGGAACTTGAGGTCGGGACCATCCCAAGAGACGGTGGCGTCGCGTCCCCTCGGGTAGTGGGAGATGAAGAACGAGTGGTTCGTCCGCTCGACCACCGGCAGGCCCGAGAAGAAGATCGCGTTGAACATCGTCGTGCCGACCTGGCAGACTCCGCCGCCAAGCTGCGGCACCAGCTTGCCATCGACTATGGCCGGCGCCTCCTGATAGCCCTTGGCGGCCGTCCGTTCACCAGCAGCCTGGTTGAAGCTGAACACCGCCCCTGGGGCGACCACCTGGTTGTTCAGCGAAACCGCCAGGAGGTGCACATTGTTCACCCTCGGACGGTTCCCGGAGTCGTAGTCGGTGGTGAACGTGCCGATCCGCTCGGTGATCCCCATCGCGGCCGCCTGCTCGGTGGACAGCTTGGGCTCCAGGGCGGTCAGCCGAAGCGTCGCCATGCGCTTCCTGCCCGTCGTGCAGGCTTGCGCCAGGTCGGTCGCCAGACCTGGCAGATCGGCACCGATCCCCACCTGCGAGGGCTTGATGCGGACCGTGCCGCCCGTGGCCACGAACGTCGCGTCGGTGGACGGACGTCCGACCCCGCTCAGGAGCGATCCGAGCGATGTAGCGATCCGCGTCGGTTCGAAGTAGGCGCGAAGCACGGATCGCCTCGTGGCTGAGGCGCTCGAGTCCTGAGATGTGGCTGCGCCCGAAGCAGCGGCCGAGGGCCCGACCGGTCCTGTGGCGATCGGGTCGGCGCGGATTCCCACCCAGCCCGCCACCTGTGACCTGGCGACCGCGTGAGCGGTGCCCTTGAACACGATCGTGACAGGCCCGGCGACCAGACGTTGTGCGTCCAGGTAGGCCTGGCGGGCGTCGGCGTCGGACACGGAGACGAGCGCGGGACCGACCGTCACCGGGACTGTGCGGTCCGAGGAGAGGAACGCGGAGAGAAGGGCCGACACGGTGGACTGCCGCACGACGGCACGTCCCGTGACCGCGTGGATGAAGCGGACGTCGGTCCCGTCCACGGCCACGGAGGCGTCGCGCGCCGGCAGAGCCACCGCCGTCTCGACCTTCGACACCACGAGGTCGAGACGCGATTGCCGGGCGTTCACCTTGGCGGGGACCGTCACACCACCGAAGAGCGCGCTGACGCGCTCAAGCACGATCGAACCGAACCCGCTGCCGCGACCCACCTGCATGGCCCGCTGGACGCTCGTCCATGTGTCGATATGCGCGTCGACATCGGATGCGGAGACCTGCCAGCTCCTCGAACCCCATGTGAGAGTCACAGGTCGACGCGACTCCTCGGCGAAGGCCGACGCGATCTTGGCTTGCGCATCCTTCGGAGCCATCGTGCCGACCGCGACGTCGCCCACACGGACACCCGGGTGAATGCGACCCGCCGAGGCGATGGAGTCGGCGCCGACAGAGAGCGCCAGCACCGCCGCGACGCCGACGATGGCCCCGACGAGCCATCGACCGCCAGGGGTCAGAGCGCCCCACAGCGTGCTCCTCGAGCTCGATCGGCTCGACGACGCCCGGTGGCTCCGTTGGGTGGTTGCGGACATCAGATCCTTCGATGTGCTCGGTGAGGGCGGCCCGAGATCGGCCGCCCATCACGGCATCATAGCAGGTCAGAGGCCCAGCGGGCCTCGCGCGAGGACGTCGTGCCGACAGCCGGGCGTTCTCGACATCACTTCAGCACGTCCCGGGCCACCGGACTCTCCCCGGGCGATCCTTCGCCTCTGGCGACCGCGCCCACCAGCTTCGCGTAGCGCTCCAGGAGCCGCTGCGAGGCAGCGTCGTCCTCCCCCTCGGCGAAGATCTGCACCACAGGGTCCTGGGAGTCCGGCAGCACCAGAGCCCATCCACCGTCACCAACGACCCGGATACCCTCGGTCATCTGCACCTCAAGGCCCTCCGCCGACTCGGCGACCTCTCGCATGACAGCCCCCTTCAGGCTCGAAGGACAGGCCACTGTGGTCTCTCTCAGGTGATGCGCGGGGAGCGAGGCCACGACGTCATCGAGGCGTCGACCGGTGTCGGCGAGGAGCCTGGCCACCATGCCCAGCGTCATGACGGCGTCGAAGGCCGCCAGGAACGCGGAGAACATGAAGCCGCCATTGCGGTCGCCGACGAAGCCCACGTCATCCGAGAGCGCGGCCAGCGACACCGCGCGGTTCGAACGCCCGCAGCGCACGAC
>Ga0118677_10003206_pt1 | contig 31377 bp, 39 predicted proteins | sample AliMusrvi5mmetaG_FD_86154 | JGI IMG/M metagenome (GOLD analysis project Ga0118677, IMG submission 86154) | reverse complement strand
GTCCATATTCTGACTATAAAGATCATCATTGGTGTTATATTCATAAATTAACTGATGGTCATTATTACAACCAACAAAACAAAGTAGGATTATAAAAACAAGAAGCAACTTTCTCATAAAACCAGCTTTAATAGAACCTGATTACGCATTTAATAGCATATATTTTTTTGATATTCTCAACAGATAGCTTAATCTTTTCATGATTAGTACTCCTGGCCCAAATAATTGAATCGTCAGATTTATCCACTTCAAGGTATTTAATCATTCTATATTCCTCGGTTATGATCAAATGTGGAGAATCCGGATTAAATTCCGTTCGGCCATTAACTTCTTTAATTGCTATAAGGTCTCCGGGCTCCACAATACCTTTCATGGAATTGCCATAGACCGGCAATATAGCCAAACAATCTCTAATCTGGGGTAGATCAATAAATGCCGTTGGTGTTTCTTTATCAAAGAAAGTAAAGAAGTCCCCTGCACTCACCGGTTGATTTTCAAAGTATGGAACACCGACAGAAACCAACTTTCCCTTATACCTTGGTAATTTCTTTATTCCTGGCAGACTATCTGAATCTCCCCTAATCAACCAATTTAGATCAAGTGTATCGCATTTTGAGATAATCAGATCATAATCTACACTTCCACGACTTTTCCAACTGGACAAAGTATTCTGTTTTACCCCCAAAAAGGTAGCTAACTCCAAATCAGTCTTAAAATCCTTAACTGATTTTAAGCGATTTAACAAAAAAGTCGCATTTTGAGATAATTTTATTTGCATATTCGCAATTTGCGATATATATTTGCCGATACAATGACTGCAAATATAGATCAAAAATGACAAAACGCAAATACATCTACGATTATCCTGATCAGCGCGAGATCGCCAAATACCTTCTGATGGACGACCGTGCCCGGATGAGTTCGCTCTCAGGATTATCGATAAAGACGGTTGAAGACTGGGTTTTTGGCCGCCGCAAAAACGACAAGCTCATGGAGCTGGCGCTGAAGTTTCAGAAGATCAACGTCCATACCATCCTTCGTAAAGAGAAGATCACTTTAACCAATAAATAATCTAAAACCATGAACACAACACACACACCTGCACCCTGGTCGATTGAAGAGCGGACCCTTTACCGGGGAGACGAAATGATCGTGGATGAGAATGGCCACTTCATTGCTGCCATTATATCCATGACCGGAATGGGTAAAACATTTCTCAAGGAGGAAACGGATGCCAACGCGAAGCTGATCGCCGCCGCTCCTCAGTTACTCGAAGCGCTGATGAACATCGTAGCCCAGTTTGACATGATTGGAAGCAACCAGGACGAACATGCACATTTGGACGATGCCATTGATATTATTGCACGTTTAGCCATTGAAAAAGCAACCAAATAAAAACTTAAATAAACATGCCATTTCATCAAGAACAGCGGGCCACTGATATAAGTAATGAAATCATCCTAAAACAGTGGAAGGAACATGCGGAGTCAATTAATCAGCACTTAAAAAATCAAGCTGATAATCCCTGCTATTCCCCCAAGAATCCCAACGACAATACCGACAATCTTCAATCTTTCAATAAGAAGTCTTCTAAGGAATCCTCCGGAGGCAATCATATCCTTGCCCTTTGCGGTAATCGAAACACCATATCTATCAATAATTACCATGCCCTCATCTGCAAGACCCTGAAATACGTCCGACGTATTTGGATGCGGGTTATTTCCATATAGTATTTCATTGGGGATTGAATCTGAATTTTTAAAACACTGAAGTCCATAATCGTACATACAATGACTAAAATACTGATTGCCATAAATAAAACTTTTCCACCACATACTGCTTTCATTTATCGGTTTGGTAACTCAAATGTAAGCACTTCCCGGAAAAGAGCAAGAGCGGCTGGATCGAATCAGCTTCCGGGAACTAACACGAATTCATAATCACTTTCAATTCACCTATTTATTCACTTAAAACACACACACATGAACAAAGAACAACAAACGGTTGCAGGCTGGATGATCTTAAATCCGGATCTCACCAATTCAACCGGTACCCAACTTGTAATCGGACAACGATTCAAAGCTGAAGGCGACGGCAACTTTTCATTCCACACGGACAGCAACGATCTGTTTAAGTTTCACAAATTCGTCGATACCATGCGGGTTTGTGAAATGGTAGCCTATGGCGATGTTGTAACGGAAGGAAACTACAGCACCTGCATTGAATTCGAGCTGACCAGGGAACTGCCCTGGAGCGATGTTTTAGCCTTGGTTAATAATGGTAAAAATAACACCGGCAGGAGGAACTCGGGCGACCTGAACTCGGGCGACCTGAACTCGGGCGACCTGAACTCGGGCGACCGGAACTCGGGCGACCGGAACTCGGGCGACCGGAACTCGGGCGACCGGAACTCGGGCGACCGGAACTCGGGCGTATTCAATAAAACAAATTTTTCATCCGGGGTCTTCTGTTCCGTCGAACAGCCAGCGATGTTTTTCAACAAACCCGGCACCATGACCCTTCGCGAGTTCTTTGACACCGAAGCCTACGGCATCATCAATGAACACGATTTCCCGTTGACCGAGTGGGTTGATGAATCCCGCATGACTGACCAGCAGAAAACCGACAACCCGAAGTTCTTTGTCATGGGCGGGTACCTGAAGGTAAACTCCTACGAATATGCCTGCAAGGCGTGGTGGGATTCACTCTCATCCGACGAGCAGGATATCATCCAGCAGATCCCCGGCTTTGACAAGCAGGTCTTTTTCGAGGTCACCGGCATCCAGCTCTAATCCATGAAGGAAGGCTGCTACCTGCTACAAAGACAGAGACACCGCTTAAACGAGAAAAAGTACAGACAAATGATACGAGAGTCAATCAAGAAGAACGGGATCCGTCCCCTGGTGCTTCAAGCCGAGTTCCTTGAACATGACCCCAGCGGTGCTCGCTCAACCATCTATGGCCTTAATAACTATGACATGGCCTTTCTGATCAACCTGGAAGTATCCACCCTTCAAAAGAGGCTCATCCGGAATAATTAAACCAAACCTTCCCGGAACAGGCGCGATGCCGCAGGATCGAATCCTCGCTCCGGGAACCACCACTAAAAACAAACATCATGGAAAACCAGAATGAAAACACGACAATTAACATCAATATCGATAAACTTATCGATAAGATAATCATCATTACTTCACCAGAAAATTCTGACAAGGAAATCAAATCTTCAGTTGAAGAAGCGGTTTACAACGCGCTAAATAAACTTACATCTACTAAAGAGTACAATTTGGAAACTCCCGGATCAAGTTCAGATAAAAAAGACCTGTCTTAACATGATCATTGAAATTATTACCCGGGTTTTCAATGTAAACTTTATAACAGGCTTCACGGAGCTTTGTTCTCTGAGCATCAGTAAGGTTTACGTTCCCTTTAGCTATAATAGATTTAAACAAATCATCTATCTGCTCTTCTGTAGGTACCTGATTGTTTTCCATATGCTTTCATTTATCGGTTTGGTAACTCAAATGTAAGCACTTCCCGGAAAAGAGCAAGAGCGGCTGGATCGAATCAGCTTCCGGGAACCACCCAAATTAACCACCATGAGAACCATGAAAAAAGTTTTAGGAATCCTGAGCCTCTTTATCTGCATGACACTGTTCTGTGTCGCCCCCGAGCAGCTATCCATCGCCGGAATCTGCTTACAGTTTCTCGGAATTCTCTTTTTCGGCTACACATCCTATCATCTGCTCTCCAATGAAGATCATCGATAACCAACCCTGCCTCGAATACAAGGAGCTGGTGCCGGAGATCATGTCTGAGTCTAACTTTAAATGGCATAAAGGACAAGGCAACATCCAAACGATCGGGCGTGGCGGCAACGGCAACAAGGTTTATATCGTCATCGACAGTCTGCCTCCAAAATACCGCTCAGAGGTGGAACGCCTGCTTGGATGCCCGAAGAAAGCCGCCCGGATGGCCACCATCAAAGAGGTATTCGAAGACGACCGCAACGCCGAGATCTTCTTTAAGGAGCACCGCACTTCGGATGGCACCGGCCTTGGAGACGAACTGATCGGTCAGCTCGCTCAATCCGCCTCGATGCTCAACACCATCAATCGCTTTGAAAAAGAGGGTCTCGTAAGGAAATACTTCGAGAGTAAGGCTGAGTTCTGGGCCGCGGTGGGCGCTTACATCGAAAAGAAAAAGATAAAGCTGCCGACATCCTATTGCAAGATGCTTCCCCGTCTTAAGGCATACAACGAAGGTGATGGCAAAAACTACGCCAGCCTTATCCACGGCAACTACGGCAATGACTACAGCGAAAAGGTGGACGATCTTATGCGCGGGTGGATCCTGGCAACCTATGCCTCGCCTGCCAACCCGATCCCCGATCTGAATTACCTGCTGGAGCTTTACAACCAGGAAGCCACCCGCAGAGATCGCAAGACCTTAAAGAGCATCTCCACCCTCTACCGGATCCTGACCACTCCCGAGAACGAGCGCCTGTGGATGGGGCCGCGCCAGGGATACCTCAAACTCAAGAACAAATACGGCTACAAGATCAAAACCGAAATGCCCACACTGCGCGACAGCCTATGGTACGGGGACGGCACCAAGCTGAACTTCTTTGACAAGGATGGCAAGCTCAAGGCCTCCTACACCGTGTACGAGATCATCGACGCCTATAGCGAGGCTTTTATCGGCTTTAATATTGCAAACAGCGAGAACTTCGAGAGTCAGTTCCTGGCCTTTAAGATGGCAATCAAGACCTCTACCTTCAAGCCCTTCGAGCTTCGTTATGACAACCAGGGAGGACACAAGAAGCTCATCAGTTCCAACTTCCTAAATAAGCTCGCCCGCCTTTCCATCGCTACCCGGCCTTACAGCCCAACAGGCAAATCCATCGAGAGTGTCTTTGGAAGGTTCCAGTCGCAGTTCATGGCCCGCCACTGGTTCTTTACCGGGCAGAACATCACCGCCCGCAAAGCCTCCAGTCGTGCCAACATGGAGTTTATCTTATCGAACGTACACAACCTGCCAACGATCGAGGAGATTGCTCAGGTATACATCGCTGACCGCCAAATGTGGAACCAGGCCCCGCATCCAAAGACCGGACTTCCCCGCATCGAGATGTACAACCAGAGTGTGAACTCGGGCGTGCAGAAAGTGAACATCTGGGACATGGTTGATCTGTTCTGGCTCACCACACCCAAGCCCATCACCTATCGCAGCGCCCTGAGTTTTACGATCTCTAAACGATGCTACGAGTTTGAAGTGCTCAAGGATGGCCTTCCGGATGCGGATTTCCGCCGTAAATACACTAACGAGCGTTTCTTTGTCAAGTACGACCCGGACGATTTATCCTTTGTGCTGCTTTACCAGGACTCTCCTAACGGTCTGCAGTTCATCACCCGGGCAGACGACCGCTTGCACATCCAACGCAACATCCAGGAGCAGAAGCCGGGCGAGCGCAAGACGATCCGCGCACTGAACGATTACCAGGTGGACGAAATTGAGACGGCCAAAAATAAGATCGAGAACTTGATGACATTGCATTGTACTTCAGCGGAAAGTTTTGGCCTTAACAGTGCCCGGGTACCGGGTACCAACAAGAAGAAACCATCCATCGGCCAGCTTTTAAAAGAAGAGAGCATGGAAGATTACCATGAAATGGTGGCCGAGTCAAACCCCGCAACCGACTCCGAAGACTGGATCAGTAAAATTTGATATAAACCGTTAAAACACACACATCATGTACACTTTAGAAGAAAAACAGAAAATTAAGTCGGCGTTCGACACCAAGTGCCAGCGCCAGCAGTTCACGCGCAACAAGGCGGCCACCTCGATGAACCTTAGCGCGGCTACCTTATCGCAGGTGTTCTCCGGATCATACCCGGCAGATGACACCAACATCTGGAAACAGATCATCCTGTGGTGCGACTACCACGAGACCCGTACCCTCAAACTGGTGGATACCCGTAACCACAAGCTCCTGGAGAAGTTCGTCAACGACGCCCGCCTCCATGCCACCACCTATGCCATCATGGGGGATGCCGGAAGCGGCAAGACCTTCTCACTCAAAAACCTCGCCGCGAGCCTTCCCCACGTATACCTGGTACAATGCCACGAGTACTGGAACATGAAGGACTACATGGGGGAGATCCTGCGCTCGATGGGCCGGGACAACAACGGGATGTCCATCACCGAGATGATCAACGGCATCACCGAGATCCTGCGCATGGAGAACGACACGGTGCTGATCATCGATGAGGCCGACAAGCTCAAGGATCCCCTGTTCATCTTCTTTATCACCCTCTACAACCGCCTGGAGGATCACACCGGACTGATCTTAACGGCCACCAACCACATCGAAAAGCGCATCATGAAGGGACTCAGACTTAACCGGCGCGGGTACCAGGAGATCTATTCGCGCTTTGGCCGCCGGTTCGTCGAGCTGAACATCCCCAACAAATACGACATCGTCATGATCTGCGATGCCAACGGAGTAACCGATCCGGCAGCCCAGGAAGAGATCGTCAAGAATTCAATGGGGGATCTTCGGCGTGTAAAGAAACTCATCCACCAGCACAACCTGCGTAACGCCTCCTGATGTATGAGTAATCCACGCGAGATCATCAACATCCGCCAGCTCCTGGAAAAACGCTACCAGAGCCTGGATTTAGGACCCTACAACGAGCTATTAGGCAAAGTGGAAGCCCGCTTCACCATGATGCTCTATGGACCATCAGGCAGCGGCAAGAGCGTTTTCGCCCTTCGCCTGGCCGATCACCTGGCCAAGACTTACGGTAAGGTGCTTTATAACTCCCACGAGGAGCGTGATAACCAGACCATCCAGCAGCGCTGCCTGGAGTGGAAGATCGACGCGCCGAAGCTCTACGTGGGCCGCGCCCTCTGTTTTGACCGCATGATGGACAAGATCGAGCGCAACAAGTACCGGGTGGTCTTTATCGACAGCCTCCAGTACATGGATTTCACCTACGAGCAGCTTAAGGAGATGCGCAGTCGTTTCTCCCGGCGCAAGATCGCCCTTATCATGATCTCCTTTGGCTCCTCCAGCGGCAACCCTGACCGAGCCAAGGATCATCTGCATGCCTCGGACGTTAAATGCTTCTTTAAAGGCGGCCACCTGCACATAATCAGCCGGTATCTGAATCACCCGGTCGACCATCAGCTTTTTATCATGAATAAATCCAATCAACAAACCCTCTTCTAATGAACACCGCAAACTTTATCCAGCGCAAACTCCTGAGCGAGATCAGCATCTGCAACCGCCTTAATCTCTCCCTTAACGATTATAACGCGCTTCAATACGAACTGGCCCTGGAGTACTTAAGCGAACTCTTCGGCCAGGGTAACCCGATCATGGAGCGCCTGGAGAAAACCCACGCTTTCTGGACCTGGTGGAAGGTGCGTTACGTCCTGTTTAACGAGGTGTTCTTAAAAGAGAATAACCATTCCATTCAGGAGTACAAAGACCTGCAGAGCGAAGCCAGCACCTTCCCGCCCGCGTGTGTCTACCACGAGAGTAAAAAACAACTTGTAAACACCATTTAAAACCTTTTATACTATTATTATATGACACAGAATTCAAAACAACAATTTTGGACCGACGAAAAGGGGATTAAGATCCCCTACAACCGTACCTCCAAGCTCGAACGGGCCAAGGAGCGCTATTGCTCTTCGATGCTCATCCATGCCAAGATGTTAAACCGGGACCTGAAGGCCTTCAAAGAATCGGTGCAGAAGATGTGCGATGAGGTCTACCAGATTGCCATCATCGATTACAAGGCCAGCGGCAAGACCAAGGGCAACTTCACCTTCTTTAATTTCGATCGCACCATCAAAATAGAGGTGTCGATCAATGAGCGCATCGTCTTTGACGACCTTATGATCGCTTCAGCCAAAGAGATCTTCGATACATTCATCAACGAGGTGATTGACACCAAGGTCGATTTCATCAAGGAGCTGATCAACGACGCGTTCTCCACCACCAAGGGAGGCCTGGACAGTAAGAAGGTACTCTCGCTTCTGAAGTACCGCTCCAAGATCAAGAACACCGAGTTCCACCGTGCCCTGGATCTGATCGAGCAGAGCATCTCCCGTCCCGACTCCAGGACCTATTTCCGCGTCTGGGAGATGAATGACAAAGGCGAGTACAAGAACATCGATCTTAATTTCTCAAGCATTTAAAATCTTTCATGAACGTGAGCATGAAAGCTGTGCCCGGAAAAAAAGGAACCCTGCTTTAAGCGGTTTGTAGGGTTCCACCCTTCCGGTCTCCCAATAAAGACTATGACTAAGATTCAACTGCTTGGAATACGCATCATCAAGACGATCGACGGGGACTTGTTGGATAAGCAGATACCGGAAATCGAAAACGAAACGGACTTGGATACCTTACGCCAATTACTTACCGATGAACATGGACAAAACTGCAGCATTGACTTTTACTACCGCACCATCGATGAAACTACGCCGCAAGCGCCGCACAACGATCCTCCCCCGGGGCGTTAGCCGGGTAGCCCTGCGTAAGGTTCCAACCGATACCATCATCGAGACGGTATGTTATTATATGGGCATCCATAAAGAGGACCTATCGATCGAAACACGCCTTCAGAAGATCGTGGAATCCCGTCAACTAATCCTTTATTTCATGAGCTTAAAACCCATCTCCTGGCGAGCAGTGGGTGAATCGATTGGGATGGATCACGCCACGGCCTATTACTCGCGCACCCTGATAGAAAACCGCATGGCTACCTACCGGTCATATTATCACCGGGTTTATGACCTGTCCCGTATCATTGAAAAAACAACAGCCCTATGAACTACGCCCTCACCTCGACCGAGTTTACCGGATACATCGACCTGGAATATGACCAGGATGGACTGCTCATCGGCATGCAGATCCACGCTGAGCTTTCAAAAGAGCAGCGCATGTGGTTCGTCAAGGTGCTGCCTCCCACGTTGGAAGAGCTTAAAACGATCCTGCGCGAAAAGAAGAGCAACGCCCGGATCCAGGAGATCAAGTTCCAACCCACCTTCGATGACTTCTGGATGAAATACGATGACCGCACCACCTCTTCGCGCAAACGTGCCCTGACCAAATGGGATCGCATGAGCCGAACCGACCAGAGTAGGGCCTACAAATACATCGACCGGTATTTTCAGCAGATCCCCTCCGGTACCCGTAAGAAATACGCCGAGACCTATCTTAACAGTGAACTCTGGAACAATTAATTCTGTCAATCATGCCTGATACCGCTAAAATAATACAGTTCCGCACCCTGGTACACCGCCTGCATATCGATGAGGATACCATGCGGGATATGATCTTTAACGTCTCCGATGGAAAATATACATCAACCAGGGAGTTGAACAACCAACAGATCACCGGACTGATCAACCGATTGAATGATGTGCAGGGGAGTGCTAAATCAAAAGAAAGCGATCAAAAGAACCGCCTGCGGCGTAAGATCCTATCCCTGATGTACACAATGGGCGAGAATGATCTTCCCACGATCAAAGAACTGGTAAAAAAGCATTGGGGCAAGGCGTTTAACGAATATAACGTGAAGGAACTTCGCAAGATTATCGCTGTTTTAGAGCGCAAATGGCTGCCTTTTTATCTTAAAAAAAACATCTAATGATACGATTCTCTTTCAAAACAAAGCTCTCCCGCCAGGAGTTAGAGGTGATCTGGAACATGGTATCGCTGGTTAACAGCCTTGATCCGACTGAAATCAGGCATTATATGCTCATTGAGACGTGCCAAGGCATACAAAAACGCATTGAAAACCGGCAGTTGAAGCCCCAGAATAACACCTTAAAGCTCAACGCAACCGAGACTTCGACCCTGATGTACTTGTTCACCATGAACAAGAAGATCCAGGGGCCATACGAGGAGAATTTGCATTTACGATTGAATGGAGAGCTGCACCGAACCCTGATCAGCAATAAACTAAACCCGAATGCATGGCCAAGCGACAACAAACACTCGTAAGACACCGGTTCGTCCGTTGCGAATTCCACCGTCTGAGTAAACTCTACCCGCACTGGAGGGCCGAGTTCGTCATCGAGCAGGTGGCCAAGAAGTCATTTCTTAAGACATCCACCGTGGAGAAGATCCTCAAAGAACAGGATAAAGCAAAGAAGAAACGTCTGGGTCTCAAATAGGCCCCATCGATCCTATACCATATTAATATACACACACAAATTCCATCATTATGAAGTATTCCATCATTATCGAAAGCGACAACCTCCAGGAGCTGCTGGATCTTATTTCGCCCAGGACGATCCCCGTGACCCTGGAAGAAACAACCAACGAATTAAAACCAGTTACTGAGCCGGAGCCTGTAAGTCTGCCAGCGGCCAAGACCTGGGTCAAGGGAGAAGCAAAACACGAGATCAATTGTGCCGTGTGCGGCAAGGCCTTCATGCCCTTTACCCTCAAATCAAAGTTCTGTAGTAAGAAATGCTATATGAAGGATTACTGGAACCACTACAAAAAACCGGTGGTACCGGATCCGGTTCCAGTTTCAAAGGATCCCGAGACGATTCACGATAAATCCGCGATACAACTATTGGAAGAACATATTCCTGAAATCCCTACAGAAAAGGACCGCATCTGTAAACGGGAGGGTTGCACCAACCGATTCGTACCTGAGCGGGTTGGCACTGAGTTCTGTTCCAAGCGATGCTACATGATGGACTATCGTTTGAACCACAAGGAACCCGCTAAACCGAAAGTAAAGAAAGATCCTGCCCCAAAAATTGAGCGGCATTTCCTTGGATCGCCAAATACCGATGGACAGAACTATAAGATCATCGATGTCAATGGCAAACCCACCCAGATCTTCGGTACCCCGGAGAAGATCGAACGGTTCATGGAACGGCTGAAGGAACAGGACGATAACCTCAGACGCAAACATGTGAAAGCAACCGAAACACAGGAAGTATGAGCAACAATGTAAAAATGGTCAGAGGGGCCTTGAGCACCTTCCCCAACAGAGGCATCCGGTTATTTACCGAGGATATAACGAGAAAATATTCTTCGTGGGTGGAATTCACGGATCATGAGAAAAAACAAGTCCTGTTGCGATTCGAAAGTGAACGATTTGATAGTGAAACTGAAGCTGTTTCTGCGCTTGTGAATCATTTAAACAAGGCTGGGATTTACTTATATATAGCTAAAGCATACGGCAAATGACAATAGGAACTAAATCGATTCTATACGGAGCACACTGCTTTCTCATTCATCCCGTGTTCGTGATGCTGGCCTGGTGGAAGCTCTATGGTTTTCCCTGGGATCCGCGTCTATGGATCGCCTTTTTTGTGCATGATATCGGTTACCTGGGAAAGCCAAACATGGACGGGCCTGAAGGGGAGACCCACCCGGAACTCGGTGCGAAGATCATGGGAATATTCGGTAAGGAATGGGCAGATTTATCCCGGTATCATTCCAGGTACTATGCTAAAAAGGCTGATGTGCTGCCATCCAGGCTTTGTTTTGCCGATAAGCTCTCTTTTTCTTTAACACCGAGGTGGTTACACCTTCCGATGGTGACAGCTACCGGAGAGATCAAAGAGTATCTTAAAAACGCGGAGAACGCAGAGAGTGGCCACTGGAAACCGACCGGAAATGACAAAAGGATCTGGCATGATCAGCTATGTCAGTATTTTGATGCCTGGATCAATGAGCATAAGGATGGGAATGAAGATACCTGGACCTCAAAGACAAGAAATGTATTGAATGAAAGCGGAGTAACAAAATAACAAAACACCATGAACGACTTAATACCCATACTTCATAATATTATATTACCAGCTCTTGCCGGAGGTCTTATTTCAATAGCGGTAATAGGTGTATTCAGTGTAATTAAGAAGCTGAAAGGGGAAATTCGCATGCGAAGCGAACGAAATTTGGATATTCACCATTTTACTTATATTTGTGAGTATCAAAACCTCAAACCAATGATCGAAGACAAGCAGGCGATAAGGCTGAGAGTACTCGCTTTATTGTATAAATTCGTGGATGCCGACACCCGCAAATGGGTTGATTTAAGAGACCTCTGCAGCCGCAATGGAATCAGCGGTGATGAATTTACCAAGGCACACCAATTCCTGGAAGACGCCGCCCTGATCCGTCCCTATGGCGCCGGTTACACCTCCATGATCACGCACCAGGGTATCGTGGCCATCGAAGCTGCTTACAAATCACCTGAGAGATCCTCCCAGTACTTCCCTGCCATCAACGATATCGAGGTATCGAACGGAACGGTAGAAAAACTTTAATATCATGATCCGATTCATCAACCTATCCAACCAGATCATCGAGGAGCAAAAGGAATTTGCCTTCTACGATACCGTCACCGACACCTTTTTGACATTTAACGGATCATCCACCTGGTGGACCGTGGAAGAGTTCAGAAATGATTATACTGGCGAAGAACTGGATCGGTATCTAAAGCTAATCCCCGACTGGTGGGATGTGAACATATTGTTCAAGGATGATGTCATCGAGGGAATAAAGCAGATTGAATATCCAGTGGAACGGACCTTTGAGGAATGTCCCAAATGCGGTCACAAACAAATATCTTTTGATGCACACCCTCTTTTCGATAACATGATTAAAATGGGATTCTGCGAAGATCCTAAATGTGGACATTCATGGATCGTTTCCATGAAAAAGATACAACCTCCCCAATAATTCCTCCTATCTTTTCAAATCAAAAGGGATAAATAAACTATCCCCAACACTATCCCCAACACTATCCCCAACACTATCCCCAACCCCCATTTTCATCAAATCAAAAGGGATAAATAAACTATCCCCAACTCCCACAGGTACCATAAAAGAAAAGCCTCACAGAGCGTATGTGTAGCGGGGTTCAAATGAAAGTGGATGAATACTACCACTCAACCCACAATGAACGCCGTATGAACCTCAAATGAACCAGATTTATCCCTTTTGATTATTTCAGGATGCCCGGCAAAAATTGCCATGATGCCTGTTAAATGTGGCTTCCCCGGCAAAAATTGATCTTGCTCTCTTTTATCCCTTTTGATTGATGCCCCTTAATTCGGTCGTCAGTATATTCCTGCTTGTAATTTTTCTTACAGGCACAACCGGCATTTCATTCTACATCCATACCTGCTCTGAATCACACAAACGGGATGTATTTGCATTTCCTGAGCTGCTGAAACCCCATTCTGATTGTTGTACAGAGGATGCTGTTTCACCTGTTGCCGGGAGTTGCAATCACCCGATCGGCATCAGTGCCGCCTGCTGCAAAAATGAACATCTTTACCTGAAAGCTGCATTTACTTCAGAACCTGTTTCACAACCGGCAACTCCTCATTTTTCGGTTGAAAATGATTTAACGCTTTTCAGTGGAATTAACATCCCGCAAGCCCGGGAGACTGTTCACGGCGACCTGATCATGAGCGGAAACTCCCCGCCCATTGCAGGTAAATTGCTGGTGCTGCGCATACACCAGATCCGCATTCCTTCACCTGCTTCATTGTCATAAACAAGCATGCATCCTGCATGCCGAACCGGATCATATCCGGCTGTGTTTCCTTATTATTCATATGACAATCAAGCATTCTTATGAGAAAAATACAACTATTTATCCTGACCGCTTTCGCATGGCTTTTCCTTTTTCATACAGCCATAGCACAGTCGGTCACAGGTTTCGTTTATGAAAAGACGGAGAAGGAAAACAAGAGCCCGCTGGTTGGCGCCAATGTTTTCTGGATCGGAACGACCAAAGGTACCTTCACCGATGATAAAGGGAAATTCGTAATAAGCCGCAAGGGGATTCGCGATTCAAGGCTGATCATCAGTTTGCTGGGCTATAAGAAAGATACCCTTAAAATTGCCGGAGATAACAGCAACGTTGAGGTGCTGCTTTCGACCGACAACAAGCAACTGGGGGAGGTGGAGATAAAGGAAAAGCAGAACTCCTTCATCTCAAAACTCAATGCCCGTCAAACCCAGGTGATCACCACCGGGGAGCTTCAGCGGGCTGCCTGCTGTAACCTGGCAGAAAGTTTCGAGACCAACGCCTCGGTGGATGTTTCGTACACTGATGCGGTATCCGGGGCCAAGCAGATTCAGTTGCTTGGGTTATCTGGTATTTACAGCCAGGTAATGACCGAGAACATCCCGCTGATCCGTGGCATGGCCAGCATCTATGGACTCAACTACATACCGGGTCCTTTTATGGAGTCCATCCAGATATCCAAAGGAACAGCCTCTGTTGTGAATGGCTATGAGTCGGTTACCGGGCAGATCAACGTGGAGTATAAAAAACCGGAGAATGCCGAGAAATTTTACGCAAACCTGTACATGAACAGCAACCTGCGAATGGAGGCCAACCTGAACGGGGCGGTAAAATTTAACGACAAACTGAGCACCATGCTGATGGTTCATGTGGATGAGTTTCACAATAAGTTCGACCGGAACAATGACGGGTTCATGGACCTTCCACTTGTGGCTACTTATAACATCTTCAACCGATGGGACTATATCAACCCCGGAAAGATGGTGTCAAAATTCGGCATCCAGTACCTCGATGAGACACGTGACGGCGGACAGATGAGCTTTAAAAAGGGGAGTCAGGACCTGGATACGACCGGCATCACCAATGCCTCAAAGACCTATGGACTTGGCATCAGGACAAAGCGCCTCGCTGCATTCTGGAAGAACGGTTTTTTTGTGAAGAATCACCCTGCCTCAAGTTTCGGGCTGATCCTTTCGGGTGTCAATCATGACCAGACAGGGTTTTACGGCATTGACAGGTACAACGGACTTGAACGGAACTTCTATGCCAACCTGATCTTCAATACATCCATCCACGGGGAGACACATAAAATTGCAGCGGGCATCAGCTACATGCTGGATGATTACAAGGAGAATTTTCAGCAGATCCAGCTTGTTTATGACTTTACCTCAAGCGACATTTTCAAACTCCGTGATTCCCTTCACGTCACCTATAATATGAACCGCACGGAATGGGCACCAGGGGCATTCTTTGAATATACACTGAACCTGAAGAAGTTCACTATGATCGCCGGGTTAAGGGGTGATTACAACAGCCTCTGGGGATGGTTTGCCACACCGCGTCTTCACCTGCGTTACCGTTTCAATGAAACCACCACCCTTCGCGGCTCTGTCGGCATGGGCTACCGGACAGCCAATGTTCTGTCGGAAAACAGTCCGATATTCATCAGCCAGCGTAAACTTGTGTTTTCTGAACCGCTCGGTCAGGAGAAGGCCTGGAATTTCGGGATTAATTTTTCGAAGGAGTTCAAACTCTTCCGGAAAAAGGCTACCCTCGATCTCGATGCTTACCGCACCAGTTTTGTCAACCAGGTCATTATTGATGATGATACCGATCCCACCAAGGTGTACTTTTCAAACCTTCATGGAAGCTCTTATGCCAACAGCGTTCAGCTTCAGTTCATCTACGAACCGGTTCGCCGCATGAGTATTACCATGGCCTTCCGCGTGAATGATGTGAAGCAGACCATCGGGGGCAAACTCCAGGAAAAGCCGTTTGTCAATGCCTATAAAGGGCTGGTTACCGTTTCCTATGCCACCAAATTCAACAAATGGATCTTCGATCTGACGGGGCAGCTGAATGGCCCGGCCCGTGTTCCGAATGCCGACAACATGCCAGCACTCCTGAAACGCCCCGGTCATTCACCGGCTTATTTCCAGCTCCTGGGGCAGATCACCAAAAGGTTTAAGATATTCGATATTTACCTTGGCGGAGAAAACCTCACCAACTACACCCAGAAGGAACCGATCGTGGAATACTGGAAACCCTATCATTCCCATTTCGATGGCGCCATGGTCTGGGGACCGATTACCGGGATCACTATCTATGGTGGTGTTAGGTTGACAATCAAATAGCGAAATGGCGAGATAGCGATTAATTAAAAATTAATGAATAAATAAAAAATACTTTGTGACCTTAGTGAAATCCTTCGTGTCCTTTGTGGTTAAAAAAAAAAGCCAAATATGAAAAAACCAGCAATAATCATCGTACTGGTATTACTAAGTACAATTGGGTTTTCCCAAACGAAAAAAGACAGCACCCTCCTTGTTAAAACATCCGCCGTTTGCGACATGTGCAAGCAGCGGATCGAGCAGGGCATGGCTTTTGAAAAAGGGATCAAAGATATCGTCCTGGATACAGCAACCAAGGTGGCAACCGTTCGTTATGCCATTGCAAGAACGAACCCCGACAACATCCGGAAGGCCATCTCAAAGCTCGGTTATGATGCAGATGGGTTGCCTGCCGACCCGAAAGCATATGAAAAGTTGCCGGCCTGCTGTAAGAAAGATGCAAAAAAGCATAAATAATCCAGTTTGGAATTGAACCTGGAAAAACTCACTGCCTAAATCCCCCTCTATCCGGGATGAACTCACCCCCTAAATCCCCCTCTCTTTGAAAAAAAGAGAGGGGGACTGGTTTTGAACAGAAACTATCAATTGGTCACTTTGCTTATTAAGGTCCAATCTGATTTCAAACATCGTTGATCAATATTCGATTATTCTTTCGCCGATCGCCCTTCATGCGCATTCAGCATTCCGGACGGGCAATAAAAAACCCTTCCCCCGGGAGGGGGAAGGGCAGGGATGGGGGCTGTCAAAGGTTATTTTTTCTTTACAACTTTCTTAACAACCTTTTTTACCGGAGCTTTCGCCTTTGCCTTTGCTTTTGGCACAGCCTGTTTGATAACAGCCTGGGCAGCAGCAAGACGTGCGATGGGAACGCGGAACGGTGAACAACTCACGTAGTTGAAGCCCAGTGAATGGCAGAATTCAACCGACTTGGGTTCGCCTCCGTGTTCGCCGCAGATACCGATCTTCAGGTTTTTGCGGGTGGAGCGTCCTTTTTCAACAGCGATCTTCATCAGCTCGCCAACTCCTTCAAAGTCGATCACCTGGAACGGGTCAACCGGGAGGATTTTCTTCTCGAGGTAATCCGGAAGGAATCCGCCGATATCATCGCGGGAGAAACCGAAACTCATCTGGGTAAGGTCATTTGTTCCGAAAGAGAAGAACTGTGCGCTTTCTGCGATCTTGTCGGCAGTCAGGGCAGCCCTTGGGATCTCGATCATGGTTCCGATCATATGAGGAATTTCCTTTACCTTGAATTTGGCACAGACTTCCTTGTAGATTGTATCAATGATCTGGAACTGATCGTCAAGCTCTTTATTTACACAGGTAACCGGGATCATGATCTCCGGGAACGGATGTTTCTTTTCTTTCAGTAATTCAGCAGTAGCTTCAAGGATTGCTCTTACCTGCATCTCGGTGATTTCGGGATAGGTGATACCTAACCGGACACCACGGTGGCCCATCATCGGGTTGGTTTCGTGCAGCGCTTCGGCACGTTTATCGAATTCTTTCGAATCGATGCCAAGGCTTTCAGCGATCTTCTTGCGGGCGTCAGCCTGCAGGGGGATGAACTCGTGCAGAGGCGGGTCCAGGGTACGGATGGTAACCGGGAAGCCGTCCATGGCTGCCATGGTGCCCTTCATGTCTGCTTTCACATACGGGAAGAGTTCAGTCAGCGCTTTGCGACGTTCTTCAACGGTCTTGGAAGCGATCATTTTACGCAGGAGGAACAACGGTTTCTCAGCATTTTTGCCGTAGAACATATGCTCGGTGCGGAAAAGTCCGATACCTTCAGCGCCAAATGCCCTTGCGCGTGCAGCGTCATCCGGCGTATCAGCGTTGGTACGGATCTTCATGGTGCGGATCTGGTCACAGAGTTTCATGAAGGCCTGGAAATCAGGATTCTCTTCAGCTGCCTTGATCATCGGGATATCGCCATTGTAAACGTATCCTTTTGAACCGTTCAGGGAGATGAAGTCGCCCTCTTTCAGGGTGATGCCGTCTACTGACAATGTTTTTTTGCCGGCGTCGATCTTCAGGTTACCTGCACCGACGATACAGCATTTTCCCCAGCCCCTGGCTACGAGAGCAGCATGGCTCGTCATACCACCGCGGGCGGTGAGGATGGCGTTTGCGGCACGCATGCCTTCGATATCTTCCGGGTTGGTCTCTTCGCGGACGAGGATGATCGGTTTGCCTTTCTTTGCCCACTCAACAGCGGCTTCTGAATTGAATACGATCTGTCCGGATGCGCCACCGGGACCGGCGGGTAATCCTTTTGCCATGATCGTGCTGGTTTTTTCAGCTTTCGGATCAAGGATCGGGTGGAGAAGTTCGTCAAGCTGTGAAGGCTCAACACGGCTTACTGCTTCTTCTTTGGTGATCAGCTTTTCGCGGTACATATCCAGCGCCATCTTAACGGCGGCAGGACCGTTTCTTTTACCGACGCGGCACTGCAGCATATACAGTTTGCCGTCCTGGATCGTGAATTCAACATCCAGCATGTTGCGGTAATGTTTCTCAAGCCTGAGCTGAACTTTGTTCAGTTCTTTGTAAACAACCGGCATGGAGATTTCGAGGGAAGGAAGATTCTTTGTATGTTCATTCTTGCCAACTTCATTGATGGGATTCGGGGTGCGGATACCTGCAACCACGTCTTCTCCCTGTGCATTGGCAAGCCATTCACCGTAGAAGTAGTTCTCGCCGGTGGCCGGGTTACGGGTAAATGCAACGCCTGTGGCGGAGGATTCACCCATATTGCCGAATACCATTGACTGAACGCTTACAGCAGTTCCCCATTCGTCGGGAATGCTTTCGAAACGGCGGTATGAGATGGCACGTTTTCCCATCCAGCTCTGGAATACAGCGCCTACAGCGCCCCATAACTGTTCCATGGGATCTTCCGGGAAGGGTTTTCCCAGGACCTGTTTTACTTTTTTCTTGTAAATGTTGATGAGCTCCTTCAGGTCTTCAGCGGTAAGCTGTGTGTCGCTGTAAACACCACGGGCCTCTTTCATTTTGTGTAACTCACGTTCAAGCTGAACACGAACACCCATTCCTTCTTTCGGTTCAAGACCGGCAGCTTTCTCCATCACGACATCAGAGTACATCTGGATAAGGCGGCGCTGTGAATCATAAACGAAACGCGGATTTTTGGTCTTTTTAATCAGACCTTCACGGGTGATATCATTAAGCCCTACGTTGAGGACGGTCTCCATCATACCTGGCATCGAAGCTCTTGCTCCTGAACGAACAGAAACCAGCAATGGGTTGTTCTTGTCGCCAAACTTGGCGCCCATCTCTTTTTCTGTCTCTTTCAGAGCTGCTTCAACCTGTTTCTTCAGTTCTTTCGGGTAGTTTTTCTTGTTCTGGTAGTAAGCCGTGCATACTTCAGTGGAGAGCGTAAAACCAGCCGGAACCGGGAGTCCGATCTTCACCATTTCAGCGAGGTTTGCACCCTTGCCGCCCAGCAGGTTTTTCATATCTGCTTTGCCGTCGGCTTTCTTTCCGCCAAAATAGTACACGTACTTTTTTTCTTTAGCATCTTTTGCCATAGTTCGAAATGTTTAAAGTGTTGATATTCTGTGTATTTAAGATTTATAAGTTTGAAGCGGCAAAATTACGATAAATTTTGCTAATACCCATGATAATCAAGGTAAAATTAATACTCCAGGCGGCCGATATTCCCCATGTTCCAGAGGATCCATTGCTGGCGTCCCAGGAGGTAGCCTGTAGGGTGGGCGGGATTCCATTTCCGCGGGTTCGGGAGGATGGCAGCGATCAGTGCTGCCTCCGACCGGGAGAGCTTTTCGGCGGGTTTGTTGAAATAGGCCCGCGACGCGGCTTCAGCACCGTAAATGCCATCACCGGTCTCAATGACATTAAGGTAAACCTCCATGATCCTTTTCTTGCTCCACACCAGTTCGATCAGCGCTGTAAAATAAACCTCAAAGCCTTTTCGGATCCATGAACGGGCAGGCCAGAGGAAAACATTCTTGGCCGTCTGCTGGGAGATGGTGCTCGCTCCCCTGACTCTTTTACCCTGCTTTTTTTCATTGAATTCCTTTGCCTTTTCAATGGCTTCGAAATCAAAACCATGGTGAGTAAGGAAACGGTTGTCTTCCGAGGCAACCACTGCAAGCTGAAGTTCGGGCGCGATTTTGTCGATGGAGACCCAGTCCTTCTTCAGGCTGACCTTCTCTCCTGAAAACAGCTGGGCTCCTGTGCGGATCAGCATCAGGGGTGTCAACGGGGGATTGATGACCGTATAGAGCAGCACGAATAAAATGGTGGAGCCGAAAAAGAAGAGGATGCAGTAACAGAACCAGCGAAAAACCTTTTTCCAGGAGATCTTCATCCGGATTATTTAACAGATTCGATGTACTGATCCAGATCTTGTTTTGACTTAGATGTCTCCAGCACATTTTTTACCTTCTCATAATTCGAAGGATCGAAACAATGCATGTAAGCTGCCTTTGCGATCGTAAGCCTTGAGGGTTCGTGGCTCACCAGGTACATTGTCTCCACGATCTGATCGCAGGTAAGGCAATGGCCCTCCACAAGTTTCTTGGCAGAAGAGGTTTTCGGGCCATCAAAAGGTGCATTTGAGATCATCACGATAGAGGCCTGGAAATCGGGTTCCGTCATTGGATTCTTACAACCACCCTTAGAACTCTTACCGGCTGATTCTGTAGTTTCCTCTGTTTTCTTCTGATGGGTCTCCTGCGGAACTGATTTTTCAGGGATGCTCTCTTTCACGGCATTACCCTGGTGAACATAATCAGACGTGGCATGTTCCAGCACATAATCGCCTTTTTTCCCCGGCTTGGCAGCATAAAAGATCTCTCCACCGATTTTATTAAAGACGGTTTTATCGATCTCATGGATAGCCGGATCAGCAAAAACGACCCTGACCTTGAAACTAGGCCCGAAGAGGTTGTCGACCCTGACATAATCGCCCGGTTTGGAGTTCTTCATCTCACCGTTCATAAACACGGTGAACTTTTCCCCTTTTTCAGAGAAGATGACCAGGGCAGAACCCTGGGAATAGACTTTATAACTGAATACTGCAAGTAACAGCAGTAAGAAAATTCTGGTTTTTGTTTTCATGATAATAGTTTTGTGTGTTAAAGATACGACCAAATTTGCAAAATATTGTAAAAACAGATATTGGGATATTGAGATATCGGGATATTGAGATGTTGTTTTTTTATCCAGCATCCAGCATCCAGCATCCCGCATCCCGCATCACTTCTGCTTCTGTACAAACTCATTCAACTCCTGTATCGAATGCTCAAACTCAAATGCATCGTTCAGTTTGTAGTAATTCCCCTGGTCGAAGGTAAAACGATAAGCATATTTTGCAAATTCAAGGCGGGAATTTTCAAAGTCAAAAAGCTTCATGATCTGCTTAACTTCACTGGCGAAAAGGCAATTGGCTCCCACCACCTCCTTGGCGATGGTAAGTTTTGAATTCTCAAAGGATTTAGATTCAATGGTCCTCTTTACATCCTGGAAATCAAGGTCGGTCATGGGGTAGGGACAGCCTACCTGTCCTGAATAACCAGGCATTTCGTATATGGGTTTGCCTTTCACAGACCCGCCGGAAGGCATTGTCTGTGTGGTTACCTGTGTGGTGGTGGTAGTGACCGTTGTCGTTGTTGAGATACTCACTGCCGAATGATCAGGCGGCTCCTGCCCGGTAGTAATGATTAATGGCTGTTCAGGCTGAGCAATAAAATCATGTTCTGCACTTGTTTCATTCGGTGCAGCCCTGAATCCGACAACATTCCGAGAGGCAGGGTCATGAGGAACCTGCTCATAAACAACCTGGCTCATGAACCGGAGCTGTGTTTCTCCTTTTTTATTTTTGTGAATGGCATAGGTTGTCTGAGTTCCGTGCCGGAGCTGGATTGTTTTGCTGATGGGCGGAGACAGGTTTTTCTCAAACTGTACCCTGACTTTACAAACCGAATCTGGCACATTTGTGATTTTCAGGTCTGATGTGAGAACCTGGCTCTGGATTATTCCGTTGATCTTTAAGGCAAAGCGCTGACCATTTTCGGCAGTGACTACAAGGGATGCACTCTGAGAATAGAGAGATACTGATCCCAGGAAGGTTGAAACAAGGATAAAAGCAGTAAGGAATAGTTTTTTCATAGCACTTAAACAGTTATGATTATAATTCAAAGTTGACGTTCCTGTTAACTGAAATGAGCAGGACAACCTTCGAAAACATTGATTTTACGTGCAAATGTATAAATTTTTCCTAATTTTGCGGTCCATCCAATAACTACCCCGTCTATGAGCAATTTTATCGGTATCCGCCATGAGGATAAATACGAAATGGAGACCCGTACTCCCCTGACCCCCAGGCACGTTGAACGCCTTATAAAACAGAAGAAACTGGATATAATTGTCCAGACCTCAGAGAAGCGCGTCTTCTCAGATGAAGAATATATCAGGGCCGGCGCAAAGATCTCCAAAGACCTGAAAAAGTGCTCTGTGATCTTTGGCGTGAAGGAGATGCCTGTCTCCTTCTTCGAGCCCGAAAAAACCTATGTTTTCTTTTCGCACGTCATCAAGGGGCAGGCATACAACATGCCCATGCTGAAAAGGATGATGGAACTCCGGTGCAACCTGATCGAATACGAAAAAATCGTTGATGAACAGGGCAAACGACTGATCTTCTTTGGCAAGTATGCCGGACTGGCGGGGATGATAAACTCTTTCTGGGCGCTTGGCCTACGGATGAAACATGACGGCTACATATCCAATCTCCTGAAAAGCAAGCAGGCCCATCTTTACCATTCCCTAAAAGAGGCGAAGGATGATGTTTCTGCAGTAGGACAGCTGATCGCTGAAAAGGGGATACCGGAAGAGTTACGGCCTTTTGTGATAGCTTTTACAGGCTATGGCAATGTGTCGCAGGGAGCCCAGGAAGTTTGTGGACTGCTCCCCGTTAAGGAGATATCACCTGAAAAACTATTGGATCTGCACCACCGGAAAAATCTTCCGAACAACATCATCTATAAGGTTGTCTTTCATGAAGAGGACCTGTATGAACAGATCAACGGAGAGCCTTTCGATCTGCAGGATTATTTTGCAAACCCTCATAATTACCGCAGCAGGTTTGAAAAATATTTGCCCCATATCTCCATGCTGATCAATTGCGTTTACTGGGATAAAAAGTACCCCCGGCTTATCACGAAGGAATACCTCAAAAAGGCATTTTCGAAGGGTAAACCCCGGCTTAAAGTGATCGGCGATATCAGCTGTGATGTGGAAGGTGCTGTTGAATGTACCCTGAAATCCACTGAAATCTCCGACCCGATCTATGTTTACAATCCGCATACCGGTGAAATAAAGAGTGGATACGAAGGTGAAGGCGTGGTGGTGATGGCCGTGGATATCCTGCCTGCCGAACTGCCGCGCGACGCTTCTGCCGGATTCGGCGACGTATTGATCAACTTTGTGAAACCTATCTCTGATGCCGACTTTAATGAGGCCTATGAAGACCTGGATCTGCCGAAAGCTATTAAAAAAGGGCTTATCCTTCACAATGGTGAACTGACGCCTGATTTCAAATATCTGGAAGAATTCATTAATAAACCCTTGCATCTCTAAAAAAAAACTATGAATAAAGTTCTCGTTTTTGGTGCCGGCCTCGTTGCCAAACCCATGGTACAGTATCTGCTGAGCAGGAATTATAAGGTTTCCGTTGCTTCAAACACCCCTGACCGCGCTGAAGCGATGATCGACGGTGATGGTAATGGCGTAAGCATTTTCTGGGAAGCAACCGATGAAGACCGGCTTGATCAGCTGATCTCAGAGCATGATCTCACGGTTAGTCTTCTTCCCTATGCTTTCCATGTTATGGTTGCCAAACATTGTGTCCGCCATAAAAAGAATATGGTGACGACCTCCTATGTGAAACCGGAAATGAAAGAGCTGGATGCTGCAGCGAAGGAGGCCGGGATCATCATCCTGAACGAGATCGGCCTGGATCCGGGTATCGACCATATGTCGGCCATGAGGATCATCGACAGGATCCATGAAAAAGAGGGCGCCGTCCTTGAATTTTATTCGATCTGTGGGGCTCTGCCGGCACCGGAAGCAGCAAACAATCCATTGAAATATAAATTCTCCTGGAGTCCGAAAGGCGTAGTGATGGCCGGCAACAATGACGCCCTCTACCTCCGTCACGGGAAACAGGTTGATGTGCCGACCCGTGACCTTTTCAAAACACCCTTTGTGGTTGATTACCCTGAAGTGGGGAAACTCGAAGTTTATCCCAACAGGGATTCACTTGCCTATAAGGAGATATACGGAATTCCTGAAGCACAGACCGTTTTCCGCGGAACCTTCCGTTACAATGGCTGGTGTGAGACCATCGATGCCCTGAAGCGTCTCAATCTTATCTCCTATGATAAGATCAATATGGAGGGAATGTCCTACGCCGGTATGTTATTGAAATCAATTCCATCCAGCATCCAGCATCCAGCATCCAGCATCAGAACACTCGTCGCCACCTTCCTTGGAATCCCGGAAACCTCAACAGCGATCACCGCAATGGAATGGCTTGGACTTTTCTCGTCTGAACCGATGAACCGCAATACTGATTCCACTTTCGAAGTTACTTCCGATCTGATGATCAGTAAGATGAGCCTGGGACAGGAGGAACGTGACATGGTGGTTCTCCAGCATACCTTCCTTGCAGCTTATTCTGATGGCAGGAAAGAGGTGATCCGTTCCAGGATGCTGGATTTCGGGACCCTTGCCACCGATACCTCCATTGCCCGTACCGTTGCATTGCCTGCAGCCATAGCTGCTGAAATGATCCTTTGCGGGAACATTCTTGTCAAAGGCGTACATATCCCTGTGATCCCCGAAATTTATGATCCCGTTCTGGATCACCTGGAGACCATGGATATTAAAATGGTGGAGGAGTTTGGTCTGCCATTGTCGGAGAATATTGAATAAACATTTTCACTGGATCATATTATTCCCCGGTATCTGCCGGGCGCCAAACCGTTTCTGTTTTTAATTCTGTCCGGATGACGAAAATAATTGTAATCGCACTGATCGGGTTTTTTATTTATGCACTGATCAAAGCCTTCCAGAAAAACTCCTCAGGGGGAAACACAACACCACCGGGAACTCCACCTGGCACGGGATCGGGAAAGAAATACGGAAAGTGGATAGGAGGGGGGCTTGGCTGGGCCTTTGGCGGTCCGCTTGGGGCGATCCTTGGTTTTGCCATGGGCTCAATGTTTGACGGTACAACGGTATCCGGTAATTTATACCGGGGAACTGCCCGCGGCGATTTTGCCATGAGCCTGCTGGTTCTTTCCGCCGCTGTAATGAAAGCCGATGGGAAAGTGGTGAAGGCGGAACTTGAATATGTGCGTAGTTTCTTTACAAGCCAGTTTGGCATCGAGGAATCGAACAGGCTGATCTCCCTGCTGGAAGAGATTCTCAAACAGGAGATCAATATTCAGGATGTGAGTATCCAGATCGGTCAGTTCATGGATTACCCTTCCAAGCTGCAGCTTCTCCATTACCTTTTTGGAATTGCATCAGCAGACGGGCAGTACCATGATAAAGAGGTTGATGTTATTTCACAGATTGCAGGACTCATGGGTGTCGGCGCCGGTGATTTTGCCTCTATCCGGGCGATGTTCATCAAAGACCTTAACAGCGCTTATGATATCCTGGAGATCACCTCATCCGCATCTGACGACGAAGTGAAGAAAGCGTATCGTCGCCTGGCTGTACAATATCATCCGGATAAAGTAGCCCATCTGGGCGAAGATATCCACAAATCCGCCACGGAGAAGTTTCAGAAGCTGAATGCGGCTTATGAGGAGATAAAGAAGCAAAGGGGAATGAAGTAAATGACGAACGACGAACATCGAACGACGAATTAATAATTCAAAACCAACACCCGCATCCCGCATCCCGCATCCCGCATCCAGTATCCAGCATCCAGCATCCCGCATCCCGCATCCAGTATCTGTTAACTCAACCCTGAAACGCCGGCAAACCGCCGTTTGATTCCTTTATGAAAATGGTATTTCGGATATCCGAAGATCACAAAAACCCCGCCGGGGTTCTTTTTTGCTATCCCGTATTTTTTCTTGAGTTTTCCGGCGCCTTGTCTGATAAAGGGGGCGATGCTGCCGATCATGCAGGTTCCTAGTCCCAGGCTTTCTGCTGCGATCATGGCATAGGTCGCCGGGATGTCGGGATCCACCGGATCGGCATAAGGTGAACCATAGAAATAGATGGCGAGTGGTGCATCGTACAGCACCCAGTCTTTACCTTCCTTGTGGCCATTAATGAAAAAGTCGGCCAGGGGCGTAAGGAAAGTTTTAAAAAGCGAATATGTTTCCTTGCTGATGAAGGGTCGGTATATTTGAAGCATAACCGGTGAAAACATCCATTTTATCGAGGCAAAGAAATCGAGGAAGTCGGTAACAAATTCATGCACCCTCGGGCGGCCGTGAAGGACCAGCACGCGGACATCGGTAGGAGGCACTCCCATCGGCGCGGTGGAAGCAGCCGCCAGGATCTTGTCCAGGATATCCTGACTGATCTCTTTGTCCCTGAAGTCCCTTATACTTCTTCTTGATTGCAGAAGGGCCATCAGCTGCTCATAGCCTGCCTTTGATTCCTTTCCGGGAAGCGGATAGAAATCCGACATCTCCATGTCCCTTCCTTTCACTTCTATGGCATCGCGGTTGCAAACAGCAACGCAGTGTCCGCAGGCTATGCAGCCGAAGAGCTTTTCCTGGTCGATCATCAGTTTCTCCTTTTCGATGGAAAGCACAAAACTCTTGCAAATGGTAACACACGACCCGCAAAGATTGCATTTTTCATGGTCAATGATGACCTCGGCTGTTCCTTCAGCCCTGCTTGTTTTAATCGACATATTTTCTATTGTTTAATATCCCAATCCCTTATTTCTCCATCCTCCATCCTCCGTATTCCGCCCATTCTCTCTGAAAGCTTCATCGATCCATCCACAGACCAGGTCGTCCAGATCATCAGGTGTCCCAAGTGTGACGAAATGCGCCACCTTGTTTGTGGTGGGCAGCATCCCTCACCAGGCAGCTGTGCGGCTGGTTGGTTATCCTGAATTTTCTGAAACATGTCGGGCAGGTCCAGGCCATGCTGTAAAGAATAGTTTAGATTTTATCAGATCAAACCCAGCCAGTTGTCATCATGTTTCGCAAAGGCATTCTTTAACAGATCAAGAGTATCTTCCGGCAAAGGCCCCTTTTCGAGTGCTGCAAGGTTGGCCTTGATGTGGGCTATGTTTGCAGAACCAGTAATACAGGTGGTAACACCCGGGGCAAAAGCGGTAAACCTTAATGCTGTCTCATTCCAGTCACGATCTTCCGGACGGAACCCCATTTTTTTAAACCGGTGCCAGTATTCTTCCGAATAGTGTCCTTTTGGTGGTTCCGGGTAACGCCAGGGGGCATTGGCGATCGGCCTTTTTGCAATAACGCCCATGCCTTTTTGAATTGCTGACGGAAGATAATTGGTGATACCCCGCTGATCGCAGAAATTTACAGAGGTCTGGATGCTGTCGAACCGGTCGATGGATAAGGCATATTCAAGGGCTTCATTCTCTCCTGAATAGGCTATCATGCGAACTTTCCCGGCTTCTTTTGCTTTTTCCAGGGCGGTAATGACCTCGCCTTGTTCAAGGATCTCTTTAGAGCACGAATGCAGGTGAACAATATCCAGGTAATCTGTTTTAAGCAACTCCAGGGCTTGATCGACGCCCCCCAGGATGCAATCATAAGTCCAGTCAGGCTGCCATTTTACATCATAGCCGACTTTTGTCGACAGAATGAATTCACTGCGCCGGTGAGCGATGTATTTACCGATACGTTGCTCTGAGAGCCCGTAAGCCCGGGCTGTATCAATAAAGTTAATGCCCAGGTCAAGTATTTCATTAAGCAGCTTTTCTACTGCTTTTTCTTCCTGGGCGGGATTTCCTATATGACCGGCACCAAAACCGAAGACAGTGACTTCTGGTCCTGATTTTCCGAATTTTCTTTTTTCCATGTATAGTTGTGTAAATAAAAGGCTTAAAACTATTTCCAATACAGCAAAATTAGCGCATGGTTTCAAATTTATCCTCAATAATAATTGCGAGTTGCAAGTTGCGAGTTGCAATTTAATCTAGCCTCTATTCTCCATTCTCAATCATGGAATCTCCATGAGAAACCAAAATGAAAAGCAGCATCCGGCATCGGGTAACCGGGAACCATGTAGTAATACCTTTCCATGAGGCCTGCGTTGATATGGTTGTACCTCACAAAGATCTTGGCCCGCTGGATCTTAACATTGATATATACATCCAGGTAAGGGTAATTCCCCGTCTGTTCAGTATTCTGGAGGTAAAATGAACGGGTGGCCGGCATATAGGCATCCGCATAATATTTTGTATTGTAGAACACGCTTATACCGGGCTGGAAGAGCGCTGCCCCCTTAAACAAAGGTTCTGTAAGGAAGATTGTCAAATTACCGAGAAAGGCCGGCAGGTGAACAATACTGGTGCCCTGGATGGTCTGGTAGGCAAACTGTCCCTTGAAGGTCAGGTGCCAGATGGTGATGTTTGTGTTTACATATGCTTTCAGGTGGCCAAACTCCGAGTTGAACTGTTCAGGGTTGGCTGTAGCATCGAGGTAAGCGTAATGATTGATCCTGCTGAAGGTGACACCTGCATCAAGAATATTCCTGAATGAATAGCTGGAGCCCAGCGAAAGGATGTTCTGCTGTAAAAATGCAGTGTCCCACTGGAAATTATTGCCAAGGTAGTGTTCAAAGAACCAGCCTGGCTTTTTTGCTGCATAACTGCCTTGCAGGGTCAGGATCCCAAGGTTCCGGGCTTCCTTGCCAAGTATTAGGTTCACCAGCACATTAAGACTTTTATCACCCTCATTGTGATCGCCGAACACATAATCGGCATTTGCCTCCAGGTGGATGCTTGGAATTGGTGTAAATGAAAAATCTGCAGATGGGATATACTGTAGAAAATAGTCTTTCTTACTGTGATCCGTCACTTCGATATAGTTGTGTTTCATGTGCACCCCCAGCTGGATGACCCTGAACCGGCGGTCGGACCGGAAACTGGGATTGGTCCAGCTGATCTCATTTGAATACCGCTTAATGGTAACCGAATCAAATGTGCTGACTGTATCGGTGACGGCAGGGTAGAATCCGCTTTGGGGATCAGCATCAAGATAATTCTGGATCTGGCGGTTGTATTCGAAGCTGTAGGATACACGACCCAGTTCAAAATAGTGGGTGGTATCATTAGAGGAAACCGAGTGGCGGGAGAGGTTAAAATAGTGCTTCATGTAAAAGCCCGTTTCCCTGACCCTGTTCTGGGCCTTGCTGAGGTTCACATCGAAAAGCTGGCGGTTCGTTTCCAGATTCTGGGTGAACAGGCTGTCGTAGGTAATACCTCCGTTTTCCTGGTTTTTAAGCCGGTTGATGAGAAAGTTGGCGATAACGCCATAGCGTTTGTTTTTTGTAAAGTACTGGGCCGTGAGGTAAAAATTGATATGGTTTGATTTCTGCCGCAGGTAAGCCCCCGGGGCGTTCAGTACCCGGAAATCAAATCCCAGGCTTAATCCTTTATAGATATTTCTGGAATAGAGCGTATGAAAGAAGATCTCTTTCTTGGCGCCCTGCTCGTATTCAATGCAGGAGAATGCCTTGAGTACCTTGTAGTACTTCACACTGTCATTCTTAAAGAGGTAAAGGTCTGTGGAATGGATACCATAGTCAAACCCGGAAGCCCCGGCCAGGAAAGAGGGCAGGAGGCTGGCGGAACTCAGGCCGATGTTGCCGGGGGTAGCGCTGAAACGGTTCTGTTTGTATAAGGGGTCATATTCCTGGGTGCCGTCCAATGCTGTGTCGTATGCATGCAGGCGGATCTTTCCGCTTTTATCGAAGTCTTTGTAGAAGAAGGAGACACGGGTGGAGTCTTTCTTGATTTTCTGTTTGATGGAATCGGCAGGCGTTGATGCAGTGAGCAGGGAGGGGATAAGTAGAATGGTGCAAAGGCTGAGGAGGAATAGGGCAGAGGTATATGATTTTTTAAGCATAGGAGCCTTGCGGATAAGGAGGGTAAAGGTACTAAATTGATCCGGAAAGGGGACGTGAGGGCAAAAAAAAACCCGGTTCAAAAGAACCGGGTTTTAGAAAAGATCGGCAACGACATACTCTCCCACAATTTCTGCAGTACCATCTGCGCAGGTGGGCTTAACTTCTCTGTTCGGAATGGGAAGAGGTGAACACCACCGCAATAGTCACCGTAAGATCTTTTTGCCGGGATACGATTTGTCGTATCCTGACGAATACCTTAGACATATTGGAGAAAGAAAATACAACTGTTGGATATTAGGTTAGCACAGTTAGAAAAAAGCTTACGGGTAATTAGTAATACTCGGCTTTGACATTACTGCCTTTACACCTGTATCCTATCGACGTGGTGATCTACCACGACCCTTAAAGGAAGTCTCATCTTGGGCTGAGTTTCGTACTTAGATGCTTTCAGCACTTATCTCATCCAGACGTAGCTACTCTGCTATGCGGCTGGCGCCACAACAGATACACCAGCGGTCTGTCCAACTCGGTCCTCTCGTACTAGAGTCAGGTGCCCTCAAACTTCCAACGCCCACAACAGATAGGGACCGAACTGTCTCGCGACGTTCTGAACCCAGCTCACGTGCCACTTTAATCGGCGAACAGCCGAACCCTTGGGACCTTCTTCAGCCCCAGGATGTGACGAGCCGACATCGAGGTGCCAAACCACTCCGTCGATATGAGCTCTTGGGAGTGATCAGCCTGTTATCCCCGGAGTACCTTTTATCCTTTGAGCGATGGCCCTTCCATTCGGAACCACCGGATCACTATATCCCAGTTTCCTGCCTGTTCGACTTGTTGGTCTCACAGTCAAGCACCCTTGTGCTATTGCACTCTACGCATGGTTACCAAGCATACTGAGGGTACCTTTGAAAGCCTCCGTTACACTTTTGGAGGCGACCACCCCAGTCAAACTACCCACCATACACTGTCTCCCGTTAGGGATTAGGCGCCAGATAAACAAAGGCTGGTATTTCAAGGTTGACTCCACGACTCCTAGCGAAGCCGCTTCACAGTCTCCCAGCTATCCTACACATTGTTTATCCAGAGTCAATGTAAAGTTATAGTGAAGGTTCACGGGGTCTTTCCGTCCCGTTGCGGGTATCCGGCATCTTCACCGGAACTACAATTTCACCGAGCTCATGGCTGAGACAGTGCCCAGATCGTTACACCATTCGTGCAGGTCGGAACTTACCCGACAAGGAATTTCGCTACCTTAGGACCGTTATAGTTACGGCCGCCGTTTACTGGGGCTTCAATTCAAAGCTTCG
>Ga0118677_10003205_pt1 | contig 31382 bp, 22 predicted proteins | sample AliMusrvi5mmetaG_FD_86154 | JGI IMG/M metagenome (GOLD analysis project Ga0118677, IMG submission 86154) | reverse complement strand
GCAGAACATGATCTTCCCTCAACTGGCCGGACTTTAGAGCCGCCCTGCCCTCAGGCTTGTCCGCTGTAGAACGCATCGACCTTCGCCGCCACGTCCCGGTACCCGGCATCGACTTCGTAAATGAGCTCGAGCTGCTTGATCGCCTCATCCTTCTTTCCCATGCTCTCCAGCACGCAGCCCAGGGTGTAGATCAACTCCTTTTTCTCATCGTCGAATACCGCCTTTTCCTTCAGCGCGTTCTGCAAGGTGCGCGTCGCGAGTTCAAACATCTTTCGCTTGGCGAAGCATTGGGCCAGGTAACTCATCGCCGGAATGCGCCGGTGAGGGTTGCCCTGGGCCTTCTGGAATTCAAGGATGGCCTCGCCGATCTTTCCCGCCTGAAAGTAGAGCTGACCCAGCTCGAACCGGATTTGCAGGTCGGTAGAGAAACGCTCCGACCGCTTCTGGCACTCGGCCAATTGGTAGGTCTGCTTCTCGGCCTGGAGCTTGGCAGTCCTTTCCGCGTAATCCGGCGCGCTCGCATCCAGCAGCGAGATCTCATGGTCGAATTTCCGGCCCATCGTGGCCGCGATATTGCGGTCCAGCGACGCATCCGCGCCGATCTCCGACGATTTGATCTGATCGTAGTAGCCCAACGCGCGGTCGAACTGCTTTTTCTGCGTGCATAATTCGGCCAGCGAGCGCAGCAGCTTCTGGTTCTTGGGCTCAGTCTGCAGCCGGGTCTCGTATTCGTTGATCAGCTTCTCGACAACATCTTCCGTTTTGACCTGGCGATTCTGCTGCTCCAGCGAAACGGCTTCCTCCTTGTTCTTCAGAATGTCCCGATAGGAGCCGGTGCCATCCGCCAGCGCCTCATAGCCGCCTTCGTCCAGCGTCTTGCGCACCGCCCAGGTCCTCCCATCGTACCGGCTGACGCGGACCGTCAGGTCTCGGCGACGCGGGCTGGCCGGATTGGAAAAGAGGAGGTGCCCAGCTCCATTCCCGTCGCGGGAGTCGTAACGCAACAGGCTTCCCTGACAACGAGCTTCGACCAGTTCCGGCAGAAACTCCGGGACCGTCCAAGTTAGACCGCCGTCATGGCTGACCGATTGAGCACGAAGGTCGGCTCTCGCGGTGTTCCTCATGTTGAGCAGCAGACCGCCATTGCCGTCGTCCAGTTCGATGGCCTGGCTCTCGTTCATCTGCGGGCGGATCCAGCCGCCGAGCTTCCAAGTCTGGCCGTGGTCGTCGCTGTAGATCACGTGCGAGCCGATTTCGGTAGCTTGCCCGCTTGAGATGCTGTTTGTGACTTTGCGCGAATGGTCGCAAGGGATCACCAGCCGCCCCCGGTACGGTCCATGGTGGATCTGTATGCCCACTCCCGGACCAGTCGCGTACCAGCCCCAAGACGGGTCTTTGACCGAACCGGTGATGTCCACAGGCGGCGTCCACATCTTACCATTATCGCTGCTCCGCGAGACCCAAACTGTCCGCGTGCCCCCGACCTTCCCTTCTATGATCCGGGCTTCAGCCGTGGCGCCAGGGTTATGCGTGAGCAGGAGCCAGATGGTGCCGGTGGTTTCATCGACTACCGGGCACGGGTTGCCGCACGTATTCGGACCGTCATCCCACACCACCTGCGGCTCGCTCCAGCTCTTGCCCGCATCGGTCGAGCGCTTGAGCAGCAAGTCGATGTCGCCGGTATCGGAGGCGCTGTTCTTCCGGCCCTCGCAAAAAGCCAGCAGCGCCAGGTGACTAGTCACGATCAAGGCCGGGATACGATAGGTGTGGTAGCCGCCCTCGCCAGAGACAAAGACATCCGTCCGCTCCAAGGGCGTGGAGGCCCCTGCGCCACCGAAGACGAAGCCCAACAGCAACCCCGCCGCAGTAACTAAGCTTGCATTCATACCTGTCACTTCGTCACTTCAATTGAATCCACCACCAGCGGGCCGTCCGTTGCCGCGAGCGCAACGGCGTGGGGGCCGTCCTTTAAGCGCGGACTCTTCCACACCGGCTGCGATGGGGTAAGCCGTTCAGCGTGCAGGTCGAGATTGGCCAGCACGCCGCCGTCCACCTTCACCTGTGCCTTGCCGAACTGCGGGCCGCGCGGACTCCACATGGTGAACTGACGGCCTTCCACGTTCCATTTAACGCGCGCTCCCGGAGCCTTTGAGAGCACGGCCAGGCCGTAGCGGCATTCCGGTCCGCGTAACTCCTGCCAGTCTTCCCGACTCCCGCCGGCGCCGAGGATGGCCTCGCTGAACAGAAAATTAATCACAGCCGAGCACGGTTTCCCTTGAATGGCGAATTGCTCAACCACAACGTGGCTATGCGACTCAACAGCGATGCCAAGGACCGACAACCCGGTTCCGCGGCGGGGCGGGAGTTCCCCTCTCCATAAGGCGCGGTCATCCACGAAAAGGCTCGTCTCACCACCGGGTATTCGGTCGATTCCTACCTTGACAATCTCACTGACCGGGCGGGTGCCGGAGGCCACCACCGTCTTTTCGCCCGGCTGACCGAAACGAATTATCTTCCACTGCTTCTCGTCCAGTTCCACGGCGTCGCAGCGGCTCAATGACAGCGGATGCAGTGTCGCGTCCGATTGCGGCTCATTCGGTCCGAGCACGCCGTCATAGTCAATCAGCAGCCGGACCGTGCCGCGCAGGCGAAGTCTGGCGTCGAGCCGACACCCAACGAACGCGCGCTGCAACAACGTCAGGCTCGGTCCCTGGTGCCCCGACATCACGAACCCGCTCTGCCGCAGCGGCTGGTTCCAGGGCCGGGCGGCCACGTTCACCGTCCCCATACCTCGCGGGTCGCGGCTTTGAAATGCCACCTGCAATAGCCCTTTCGCGTCTACCCAACCCGAGAACGTTTGTCCCCATTGCCCGTAAGCCTCATTCTCCACATCATCCGAGTGCCAAACCGAGCCGTTTTGCACCAACTCCCACGCGCCCGATTCCGCCGCCCGCTCCAGCGGCGCGCGGAACAACGCATTGTAATTGCGATTCAACGCCACCGACGTGGCCGGCGCATACGCAAACCCGCGATGCACGAACGCTGGATAGAACTCCAACAGCGGCGGATGGAATCCATCCCCCTCGATATTCCGCAAAATGATACGTTGGCCGTAGGGGCCTTCCGGGTTCGGCGCCGTCATGCCAAAGAGCGCCCAACTGTTCGGCGCATGATCCATCATGGCGACGATCATCCAATCATGTTTCCGGCGCAGGAGAGTGGCGGCGTAGGTTCGTTGGTACTTCCCGAGCAGGAGCGTCAGTTCCTTATTACGCGTGATGGGTTGAGGCGCGCGGTGGAAAGGTCCTTCCGGTTTATCGGCCCAGGCGTAGGCCAGCCCGCCCAGTTGAGACCAATCCGGCTCCACCCAATCATAGACCATGTGATAGAGACCATCGGCATAGACGACGCTGACGTCCGGCGTAGCGCCACCCTGGTCGAAAGACTCCTTGCTCCCCTCCAGCACCACCCCCAGGTTCGACCACGACTGACCCCGATTCGCTGAGCGCAGCAGGACACACCGACTGGGTCGCGCGGCGTAGCCTTCGGGATAATCCCCAACATAGATATACCAATTGCCGCTGACCGGGTCTGCGAAGAAGAAGCTGTTGACAGGCCATTCGAAGGGCGGCGCTCCGCGATGCAGGGGATTGCGCGACGCATGAACAAAAGCATCGAACGAAGGTCCGCCGCAGACCGGGTCCTGCAACCAGAGCCCAGCACGGCGCGAGTCCGCGTAATCAACACCAGCCGCGGCCAAACCGCTCGCGGGAAGAATCACCAGCAGCGCGCAACCCGTCCACCGAACCATCTCGGCAAATCCCATGCCACACGGATTACCAGCTATGGCTGCCGAAGACAATGAAGTGTTGGTCAGGGGCGGGCCGAGGAACGAGGCAACTCAGGCGCAGGCGTTGGAGCGAGCCGTGGCATACAATGAGGACGACCGCGTGACACAAACTGGAATCGAGCCTGTCCAGGAATTTCCTCGACCTGTCCAGTATTCGACCAACCACCTTTAGCATTTGGACACAGTGCTGCATTCTACCTATCCATTGCCGTCGGCCCGAACCACCTCGCCAACCTGGTTCCACCTCGGGCTGCTGAAGGTCACTTCAAGGTCCACACATCAACAGCGAGCAACGAAAGCTGCTCTCCAACCAAGGCAATGGAAGTTAAGAGCCTCTAGCCCAGGAGGTGGTGGAGTGAACCAAATTCGGGAGGAACGGAACCTGCTAAAGGGGCAATTACTATCATGGATGATATCGAAAGTGCGGCCACCGTGAAGCTGTCTCCGGCCCCAGAACGAACTCGGGTGGTGATGCCCGTAACCAACAGGTTCCTTTGCGCAGTCTGCCCACGTCACCGACGCGGGGGCTACGGACAATCCCAACTTCACCATCCGCACCGCCCTTCGAGCAGCCTATCAAGGACCCTCGGTCTGGCGCATGTCCTCGCGGCGGCGCTGATTATTGTTGCGCTCACGGCATCTGCCGTCGAGCGACAAACCACCGTCACCCTGGCATGGGATCCCTGCCCCGACGTTGCCGTCGCCGGATACCACCTTTATAGCGGCATCGCCTGCCGAACTTACACCAACGTCATGGATGTTGGAAACGTGACAAATGCAACGGTGCCTGGCTTGGTTGGCGGCGTCACCTATTTCTTTGCGGCCACGGCTTACGATACCAACGGACAGGAGAGCGTCTTTTCCGACGAAGTCAGCTACACCGTTCCCCGGCTAATCAACAGCCTCCCGGCGTATACGTGCGGGAGCAACCGGACGGTGGAGGTTGGGACCGCGTGGGATTTTGATACGCCCATAGCGACGGGAACCAACGCGACCGTGACGGTTGTGGGGACGGTGACCAACCTGGGGTGCGGGGAGAGTATGAGCTCGACGAGGACATGGGTAGTGAGCGATGCGCTGGGGAACATTGCCACCTGCAGCCAGAAGGTCACAGTCGTCGATACGACTCCACCTATAATCTCCTGCACTCCCGACCGGACGGTGATTTACGGCTCCGCCTGGACTTTCGACACTCCAACAGCAAGGGATGCGGACGTGGTGGACAACTTGGTTTATGACAACTCCGTCCACGACCTGGTGTACCGCTTCGACCCCGGAACCATGGAAGTGGGCAATGAGATCATCCTGGCCGGCTCGGCCCGTTACGCCAGCGAGTTCTCCTTCGAGTTCTGGGGATCGAGCAAGGGAGTATATGAGTTCGAAGGCGATGTGCAGGCGCGCGTTCGATTTTACCAGAATGATGGATCGTTCAGCACCTCGGGCTATGCCTCGCCGGGCACCGTGATTTATGACAGCGGGCTTTTCCCTATCCCCGCGACCCCCGCCGGCCGCGCCACGCTGATCTTTGATGATTTCCAAATCGACGCGGTCGTGCCCTTGATGATCCCCTTGCCGAACTCGTTCACCTGGACAGTTCAATTCAGCGGCCTTTCCTCCAACGACTCCGCCGGCGTGGACCTGTACACACCCCCGGTGATCGGCAACACTTACGGCGATTACTGGGAGAACGATACGAGCCGATGGGCCTTGAAGACCAACACGGTGCCCATGGAATTTGCCGCGCGGCTGAGCACGATCAGCAGTGGTACAACTGTCGCGGTGCTGTCGACGGTGACAAATGCGGACTGCGGAAACGGCTTTAGCGCGACCCGAACGTGGCAGGCGAGAGATGTCTGCGGGAACAATGCCTCCTGCAGTCAGACGGTGCGGGTGGTAGACCAAGGGCCGCCGGTGATTCTCAGTCAGCCACAGGATGTGGCGGTCGAGGCCGGACGGGCGGCGTTGTTGGAGGTAAGTGCTCGGAGTTGCCCGCCGCTAGGGTACCAATGGTACTTTAACCAGACCAACGTGGTAGCGGATGCGACCAATGCGATGCTGCTGCTGGAAGCGGTAGTGCAGGGTGAGGCAGGAAGTTATACGGTAGTGATCACCAATGAATACGAGAGCGTGACCAGCGTGCCGGCGCGCGTGGTGGTGATTGCCTCGGCGCCTGACCCACGGTTTCGGGCCGGCGGTGCCCCCGCAGGGGGCACGGTGCCGCACCATTACTCGGTGCGGGAACCTGCGACACTGTTGGTTAGCGGGGCACTTTCCCAATACGCCCCAACCGGCGTGGTACAGGCGCAAGATTGCACTTTCACGACCAACAACGGCGCGATCACACTCACGGCTTACGCGGGACCGGGCGGTGCGGTGGAGATTCCAAACGCGATGAGCGGTCTGCCTGTCACCTGCATCGGGCCGGGGGCGTTCCGGGGCTGTACCAACCTGACAAGCGTCACGATCGGCAGCAGTGTCACCTTCATCGCGGACTCGACGTTCGATCAATGCACCAGTCTCAAGGGAGTCTATTTCAAGGGTAATGCCCCCGGCCTTGGAGATGGTGTGTTCGACGCTGATACCGGTGCGGCCGTCTATTACTTGCCTGGAACCACCGGCTGGGGCACGACGTTTGGCGGCCGCTCGACAGAGCCATGGGTGCTTTCGACCCCGCTGATCCTAAACAGCGGGCCAAGCTATGGCGTGAAGAACAACCGGTTCGGTTTCATCATCTCGTGGGCAACGAATATCCCTGTCATCGTGGAAGCCAGCTCGACACTGGCCAATTCAACATGGGCTGCGATAAGCACGAACACCCTCATCAATGGTCAATCTTATTTCAGCGACCCGGAATGGACTAATCATCCCAGCCGTTTCTACCGCCTGCGCTGGCCTTAACGTAAGAGAGTGGCATGGTCCTTTCGAAGTCGGAGGATCAAACACGTGCGATTCCAACCCATTGCGTTTACCCGACGGGCTCGCATCGGCATTTGAATCCAAGTCCACTATCAATCTCCTCTTTCGCCGTTGAGGTGAATGGCGAGATGCAAATGGCCTTGCGTGGTTAAGACTGCACCAATCTCAAAGCAGAAACAGCCTCCGGAGACGCCGCAAGCCGGCCAATGCAACATCAAAGCCACCCTAATGCGTGTTGATAGCCAAGGGATAGGCACCCTAAAGCCACCTACATGCGACCTCCAAGCCACCCCCAAGCCACCTTGAGGCCACCTTCAAGCCAGGAGGGCGGGCCCTGTGTCGGCGCGGCGTAGGTTCCATCGGCTTTACTTTCGTCACTGGATCGCGCATGGTAGGCGGAAATGATACGCATAGGGATCAGATTATTCCTGACGTTTTGGCTGGTGCTGGCCGGAGCGCAGCCAGGATTACTGCAAGGACAGGCGAAGGCCGAAGGCGCCGCCGGGCCGGAGTTTAAGGAGGTGTATGACCTCGTCCGCGCGCACCTGGCGGGGATGAGCGAGGCGCAGTTGAACCAGGCGGCGGTCCAGGCGCTGGTCTCCGGTCTTGGGCCCCGCGTCTCGCTGGTCACGAATGGCGCTGCGGGCAGAGCCCGGGCGGAAGTGCCCTTGATTAGCAGATCGAACGTGTACAATAGCGCGATTGCATACATACGCGTTGAACAGGTCGGGGATGGACTGGCGAACGCGGTGCGGGAGGCATGCAAGCGGCTGGAGGGAACGAACCGGCTCGACGGACTGATTCTGGATCTGCGGTATGCCGCCGGCGACGATTACGCGAGCGCGGTGGCGACGGCGGAATTGTTCATCAAGAAGGATCAGCCGCTAATGGACTGGGGCACCGGCATGGTGAGGTCGAAAGACAAGACCGATGCGATTTCCCTTCCGGTGGCGGTACTGGTGAATCGGCAGACCGTTGGGGCGGCAGAGGCCCTGGCCGCGGTGCTGCGTGAGTCGGGCTCGGGCTTGATACTAGGAAACCGGACGGCTGGCCAGGCGATGATCGCACAGGAGTTTCCACTGAAGAGCGGCGAGCTCTTGCGCATCGCTACCGCGCCGATACAACTGGGGGATGGCACGGCATTGTCCGCCCAGGGGCTCATGCCGGACATTACGGTCGAGGTTGCCGCTGGGGATGAGCGGGCTTATTTCACGGACGCCTACAAGGTAGCGCGGAGGGCTGAGCTGCCGGCCGCATCCGGCCTGGCGTTGACCAACCAGGCGAGCGGGACCAACCGTGCTGCACGGCGCCCGCGCTTCAACGAAGCCGAGCTGGTGCGGGAACGCCGGGAAGGCATTAGCGAAGCGGACATGACGGCCTTGGGAGACCGCCAGCCGGAAAAGCCTATGGTCACCGACCCGGCGCTGGCGCGGGCGCTGGATTTGTTGAAGGGGCTGGCCCTGGTCCGCCAATCGCATTCCTGATTTCGCGGTTGACGATTTTGCTCGGCCCGCTCAAGTTGACAGGCTCAAAGCACGGCTGAATGAAGACTGTCCTTTTTATCTGCACTGGAAACGTATGCCGCAGCCCGATGGCTGAGGGTATTTTCCGCCAGGCTGTCCGGGGCCGCGGCGATTACCGGGTGCTCTCAGCCGGTCTCGGGGCGATGGAAGGCCAGCCGCCCAGCCCCTACGCAGTGCAGGCGGTCAGGGAATTGGGCATCGATATCTCCGGCATTCGCAGCCGCATGCTAACGGCCGAACTTGCGCAGTATGCGGATTATATTTTCGGCATGACCCACAGCCACCTGGATACTGTGGCGATGCTTTATCCCCAGGTGGCGGAGAAGACCTTCTTGCTGCGCGAATTTGATGAGACGCTCGGTTCGTTCGAAAAGGACATAAGCGATCCGATTGGAGGGTCGTACGAGGTCTATCTCAACTGCCGTGATCAAATCGAGCAAGGGATAGCCTCCCTGCTGGGCTTCCTCGAACCAGGCGCAACGGCGGCAAGTAAGACGGTCGCCCGGCCTTCCACTACCGCCATCGAGGTGGACTGCGGCGGTGAGATCCGCAAGATGCATAAAATGGAAACTCGAATTATACCCACTGACTTCCGGCTGCGGTTCGTAGATCCGGAAATTGCCGCGGCAATCGAGCGGGAGATCCAGCGCCAGCAGGAGAATATCGAGCTGATCGCCAGCGAGAATTTCACCAGCCCCGCCGTCATGGAAGCCCAGGGTTCGGTTTTGACCAATAAGTACGCCGAGGGCTATCCGAAGAAACGCTGGTACGGCGGGTGCGAAAATGTGGACGTGATCGAGCAGCTTGCCATTGACCGGGCCAAAAAGCTGTTCGGCGCCGAGCATGCCAATGTGCAACCGCACTCCGGCAGCGGCGCGAACATGGCAGTCTATTTCGCGGTGCTGAAGCCGGGCGACAGAATGCTGACCATGGACCTGACGCATGGCGGCCACCTGACGCACGGGAACAAGGCTAATTTCTCGGGCAAGTTCTTCGAAATCATGCACTACGGCGTGCGTAAAGAAGACGAGCGCATTGATTACGACCAACTGGCGAAAATGGCTAGGGAACACCAGCCGAAGATGATAACCGTCGGTGCCAGCGCCTACCCGCGCATCATTGACTTCGAGCGCATGGGTCAGATTGCGCGCGAAGTTGGGGCCTACTTGCTGGCGGACATCGCGCACATCGCCGGACTGGTGGCCGCGGAGCTGCACCCCAGTCCCGTGCCACACGCCGATTTCGTGACGACGACCACGCACAAGACCTTGCGCGGGCCCCGCGGCGGGCTCGTGCTGTGCAAAGAGAAGTATGCGAAGGAGATTGATTCCCAAACCTTCCCGGGGATTCAAGGCGGCCCGTTGATGCACGTGATCGCCGCCAAAGCGGTCTGCCTGCATGAGGCGGCGCAATCTTCTTTCAAGACCTACCAGAAGCAAATCGTGCTCAATGCGGCGGCGCTGGCGGAGGGAATGAGGCGGAACGGCTTCCGTCTCGTGAGCGGGGGCACGGATAATCACCTGATGCTAGTCGATGTAGGCGCTCGGGGAGTAACCGGCAAGGAATGCCAGGCGGCTCTCGACCAGGCGGGCATCACGGTAAACAAGAACACGATTCCTTTCGAAACGCGGTCTCCCTTCCAGGCCAGCGGCATTCGTTTGGGCACACCCGCCGTGACGACACGCGGGATGGCCGAGGCGGAGATGGCGGCAGTGGCGGACATGATCAGCGAGGTGTTACTGGATCTCAAGAACGTGGAGGCCATCGCCAAAGTCCGCCAGCGGGTGCGAGAGTTGACAGGGCGGTTCCCGCTCCCTTACTGAATGCGCGCGAAGCCTTGACACCTCAGCCAAGGTGAGGCAATGTGAGTTTGAATTTAGAGCAAGAATTCCCTTGCCAAATCGAGGGATACGCGAAACCCTTACCGTTCGCTCCCGGTTGGTAGCCATTCCAATTTGAACTGAACGACAATTGTGTCGTCCAGTCAGGAGCAGGGGTGGCAGACGAGCCCAGAAGTGGTTTCACCCGCTGTAACAATTTAGCGATTAATTTTACTAACCTATGCCAAGACCTAAGAAGGCCAAAACAAAAGCCCCCAAAGCGAGTGCTGCCGCCAAAGTCCGCGAAGAAGCACCCGAACCCGTCGCTGCGCCAGTGGCGGTGGCCGAACCCATTGCCGAGGCCCTGCAACCGCCCACTCAGCCAGTAGAAACGCCCGAGGCGGAAAAGGCCCAGGCCAAACAAGTCACGCAGGAGGATAAAGACCGCGTTGCCGCCACGGCGATCAACATCGCCAAGTTGCAGGCGATGTCCATGCCCGAACTGAATCAGATGGCCCGCGAACTGGGCGTCGAGAATTTCGGCACGATGCGCAAGCATGAAGTAATCTTTCACATCCTCCAGAAAAATGCCGAGCGCGCCGGGGTGCTGTTCTCGGAGGGCGTCTTGGAAGTCCTGCCGGAAGGCTTCGGCTTCCTGCGCTCCCAAAGCTTCAATTACCTCCCCTGCCCTGAGGACATCTATGTTTCGCCCTCCCAGATCCGCCGGTTTGACTTGCAGACCGGCAACCTGATCGCGGGCCAGATCCGGCCACCGAAGGAAAAAGAGCGCTTCTTCGCCTTGCTGAAAGTCGAGGCTGTGGATCAGGAGGACCCGGACAAGGCAAAGGACAAGACCCTTTTCGATAACCTGACGCCGCTCTTTCCGAACAAGCGTTTCATCCTGGAAACCACGCCGGATGAGCTTTCCACGCGGGTAGTGGATCTAGTCTGCCCGATTGGCAAAGGGTCCCGCGGGCTGATCGTGGCGCCACCCCGCACGGGCAAGACGGTCCTCATGCAGAAGATGGCCAACGCGATCCTGAAGAACAACCCGGAAACTTACCTGTTCATCCTGCTGATTGACGAGCGGCCCGAGGAAGTGACGGATATGGAACGTAGTTGCCGGGGCGCGGAAGTCATCAGCTCCACGTTCGACGAACCACCCGAACGGCACGTTCAGGTAGCGGAAATGGTGATTGAGAAGGCCCGGCGCATGATTGAGCACAAGCGCGATGTGGTAATCCTGCTCGATTCCATCACGCGTCTGGCCCGCGCCTACAACACCGTGCAACCGCACTCGGGCAAGATCCTCTCCGGCGGCGTGGATGCCAACGCGCTCCACAAGCCGAAGCGGTTCTTCGGTGCGGCCCGCAATATCGAGGAGGGCGGCTCGCTGTCGATTATTGCAACGGCGCTGGTGGATACCGGTTCGCGCATGGACGAAGTGATCTTCGAAGAGTTCAAAGGTACGGGGAACATGGAGATTTGCCTGGACCGCGCGCTGGTGGACCGCCGCATCTTCCCCTCCATCAACATAGAGCGTTCCGGCACGCGCAAAGAAGAACTACTCTATCACCCGGACGAATACAAAAAGGTGGTCATCCTCCGCCGTGCACTGACGGGCGTGCCGCCCGTCGAAGCGATGGAGTTGGTGCTGAATAAGCTCAAGAACACCGGCAGCAACATCGAGTTCCTGCTCAGCATGAGCGTGGACTGAGAGTCACCTCGCGCTATTCGTGGCGCAGAGCCTCTACCGGATCCATATGGGCGGCGCGCAGCGCCGGGTAGAGGCCGAAGACTACGCCAACTAGCCCGGAGATCGAGAAGGCTAGCAGGGGTGACCAGAAGGTGATGATGGTCTTCATGGCCGCGAACCAGGTCACCAGCAAGGGAATGCCAATCCCTAGCGCAACGCCGAAAAGGCCACCGGCGCCCGAGAGCATCACCGCTTCAACCAGGAACTGGGTAACGATGTCGCGCCGTTTGGCGCCCAGTGCGCGGCGGATACCGATCTCACGAGTGCGCTCGGTAACGGTCGCAAGCATGATGTTCATGATGCCGATGCCCCCGACCAGTAACGAGATGGCTGCGATTGACCCCAACACGATGTTGAAGATCTGCTTGGTGCGTTCAGCGCGTCTCAGCAGCTCCAACGGGACAACGATCTCGTAGTCTTTCTTCTTATGGTGGTGCTCGAGCACCGCCTTGACGGCGTCCGCCACCTGGAGGACCTGATCCCGCGTTGCGACCTTGACGGTGACTTCGTGCAATTGCACGCGCTCGGCTTCGAAACTGCCGCTGCGCATTTTGATGAGCACTTCTCCGTAGCGGGTCTTGGCTGTCTCCAGAGGGATGAACATCTCGTGAGCGGCCGCCTTGGCCCCAGCTTGGGTTGTGTCGCTCTTCATGCCCTTGCCGCGCGGTTCCATGACACCAATGACGCGATAATAATCACCGCCAACGCGCACGTCCCGGCCGAGCGGAGAATCGAACGGGAACAGAACTCGGGCCATGTCCGCCCCGAGGACGCAGACGCTCGAACTGGCATCCATGTCCGCATCGGTGAAGAATCGTCCCCTCGCTACGTGGTGGTTGCGCATCTCCGGATACCACGGGACGGTGCCCACGATATCGGAATCGACACGACGGCTGATGTTCCATACATAATCATGCATGATGCGGCTCGGTACCAGGATGCCGACGCCGGGGATGGTGGACCGGATGCTTTTGATGTCAGTATAGGATAAGCCGTAATCCAGCACGTAGCTCTCGCTGCCCTTTTCGGTGACTTTCTGTTCTTCAGGTGGTTTGACGCTGCGCAGGATAACGTTCTGGCTGCCCAGATTCTTGATCTGCTCCTGCGCCTCGAAGCTGGCCCCCTCACCAATCGCCAGCATAGCAATGACCGAGCAAACGCCGAATACAATGCCCAGGACCGTCAACAGCGAACGCAATCGATGCAGCCAGAGGCTTTTGACAGCCAGCCGAAACGTGCGGCGAAGGCGAGCGGGCGAGAGGCTATTCAGGAACCAGGATCCGCCGGGCGGTGCGGCAATGGCGGTAAGGCCAGTTGGAGAGACCACACTCATTTGCCGTTCCTAACATCGCTTTCAACCGATCCATCCCGGAGCCGAATCGTCCGCGATGAACGTTGCGCCACGATCGAGTCGTGCGTCACCAGCAGGATCGTTTTGCCTTGCCGATTGAGGTCGTCGAAGATCCTCAAGATTTCAACCCCCGAGGCCGAATCGAGGTTGCCGGTCGGCTCATCGGCCAGAATGACGAGCGGGTCATTCACCAGGGCGCGCGCGATGGCCACCCGCTGCTGCTGACCGCCAGACAGCTCATAGGGTTTGTGGTCCAGTCGGTTGGACAACCCGACGCGTGTGGCCACTTCCTTGGCCGTAGCGCGGCTCTGTGCCTCGGGCTGGCCCTGGTAATAAAGTGGCACCTCGATATTCTCCACCACCGTGAGCTGCTGGATCAGGTTGTAGGACTGGAAGATAAATCCCAGCCGACTGCCCCGAACACTGGAGAGGGCATTGTCGTCCAACTGCGAGATGTCCTGATCCCCCAAAACGTATTGGCCCGAGGTGGGCCGATCCAGGCAGCCCAGGACGTTGAGCAAGGTAGATTTGCCGCAGCCAGAAGGACCCATGATACTGACGTATTCCGCCGCCTGAATATCGATGTTGACTCCGCGCAAGGCGTCGACCGTGATCATGCCCATCTGATAGGTCTTGCGAATGTCACGCAATTGAAGGATGGAGGCAGCCATCAGGCTTTAGTCTTGGGTGGAGCGGCGGCGGTGGCGGCAGGCGCCACGGCTGGCTGCGGTGGCTTTCCCTCAGTTCTTTCGGGCGCCTGGGTTTCCACCGCTCGGAGCAGAACCCGTTCCCCTTCCTTGAGCCCCCCTTTGATTTCAATGAACTCGTCGTTGAAGTCCCCAACCTCAACGTTGCGGCATTCGGATTTGCGCCCGTTAGCGACATAGCAAACTTGCTTGCCTTCCGACGGCGAAACGGCCTGCACCGGCACATAGACCACGTTTGACAGACAATTGGCGAAGACCTCCACTTTGGCACTCATGCCTGGCTTGAGCCAATCGTTAGTTCCTTTGATGGTGATGGTAGTGAGATATACCTTCATGTCCGGGTTCATCCAGCGGTTCCGGGAATCGGGTAGCACGCCAACCTGCGTGACCTCGCCGTCCAGCACCGTGTCAGGAAACGCATCCACCGTGACACGCGCCTTCTGCCCCTTCTTGATCTTCTTGATATAACTCTCATGGATCTTGACGCGCACCGACATCTTGGTCATATCCGGGATGGTGATAATGGCTTGGCGCTCGCGCACGGTGGAGCCTTCGCGAACCTGTTCTCCTCCTCCGTAAAAGTCCTCGTCGCCGCCACCGCCATAAACGACCAAGCCCGGGCGTTGGGCCGTAATGGTGCATTTGTCCTGCTGCTCGTAGAACTCTTTGCGCTGGCGGGCCTGAATGTTGTACTGGCCTTGAGCAGACTTCAGCTTGGCCTCGGCTTGGGCCAGCTTCGAGATGGCGGCTTTGCGGGCGCGCGCCAGTTCGCGCACCGCCTCCGCATATTTGGACAAGGCTTCTTCCGCCGTCTTGGGAAACTCGTATTTCAGGAACAGGTCGCGCGCCGTCACGTCCATTTGGACCTTGAGGCGATTGTTCTCATTGGCGATCTCGTCCTTCTCCAAGTCAATCTTGGTGACGAACCCCTTTTCAAAAAGCCGCCGGGTGCCCTCCAGGTTCGCTTTGGCCTGGCCTTCTTCCTTCATTGCAACCTGCAGGTCGTCCTCGAACTTTCGCAGCTTTTGCTTGGCTTCGCCGTCTCCCAGCGCTTCGATTTTGGCGTATGGTGAGAAATCAACAACCATAGAGACGCGGGCAGGAACCGGGTCGGCATTAGGCGCGGCGTTAGTGCAAAGGGAAACGGTAGCAGCATGGTGAGTGGAAGGGTCCGGTGTCGTCGAGGAAAGTGGCGAGTTGGTCTTCATCGCTGATACCGCCAATAACACCGGCTGGGCGTTGGAACTGTTCGTGCCATCCGTCATGGCTGGGTGAGGTTCCCCCCGGGTCGGCAACGAGGCTACCACCGCGGCCGCCTTTGCCAGGGCGTTGGTCTGTTCGGTGGCCAGTTCCTGCTCGAGGCCAAGCCGATCTACGATGGCCTGCGTGACTTTGTCCCCCAGAAACTTGTCAAAGTCCATCCGGGCAAAGCGTGCCTTCTGTTCGGCGGCCTTAATATCGCTCAGATTCTGGTTTAACTGGATTTCGTAATTCTGCTGGCCATCGATGAGTGTGGCGGCGGCGGACTCGTATTGAATGTCCTGCTGCACGATCTGTTTTTGCAGGTCTGACGAGTCCAGTTCGACGAGGACTTTGTTCGTGCGGATGTCCTCGGGGGTGACTTCGTAGCCTTCCTCGACGATCTTGAGGATCTTAATGCCTTGATAGCCGACGCGGACTTCGCATTTGATTTCCTGCGATTCGACGGCACGGAGGCTGCCGCCCTCCAGCACAGTGATGTTGAGGGGACCACGCCGTGCGAGAAAGGTGGCGCCTTCGTTTTCGTTGCGGCGGCTGCCGCGGAACCAGAACAGGAGCAACACGACGGCTGCTACCAAGACCCCTGCCCAGAGCCAGCGTGGCCATATCCTGCGTTTTCCCGCGAGGTCAGTTAGCGTTTGAAGTGGTTTCATGAGTGCGATTCAATGTTGCGGCGGTGGCCGGGGCCCTCTGCGAAAGGCTCGATTGAACCAGATGGCCGGAACTAACAGGCGAGGCAGCGGACACGCCCGCACCTCGATCAGGGGAACCAGTCACAGATTTACCGGGCTCGAGCCACTGACCATTGTCCTTTATATAGAGAATGCCCATGTTATCCCAGAATTGCAGGCGCGCGACGGTGTGCGCCACCAGGGCCTGGGTAAGTTGGTCCTTGGAACTTAGCAGAGAGTTTTGCACGTCAACCTGGTCGATCGCCTTGGCGCGGCCCAGCTCCGCCAGCAACTCTTGCTCCTCAACTCGCCGCTCGGCCAACTTGACGCCGATTTCGTTGATCTGGTAGGTGCGCCTCGCCTGTTCCAGCGTCCGCCAGCTATCGCGCACCTGCAGCTCGATTTGATCCCGCTGCTGTTCCAAGGCCCGCGCGGCGCGTTGCTGTGCAACGAGGGTAGCCCGATAATTATTCCGTTCGGCCGTTCTCTCGAGCGGCAGGTCCAGATTGAAACCCGCGTTGTAGTTGTAGCGAGCGACGTCGGGCAGGACCAGCCCTCCGGCCGACGGTTGACTGACAAAGCCGGCCGCCGCGGTAAGATCCAACTGGGTCTTTAGCTGGTCAGCCGCCAGCGCGACCTTGCGTCCGCTATCTTCCAGTTGGTCGCGGGCATTCTGGTAATCAAGCCGGGCCGTCAGGGCGATCTTGATGGCTTCATCCACGCCGATGTCCGGGTGACGAATCTTCAGCTCCTGGAGCTCGCGATCGTTTAGCACCACCGGGGTCTCCACCGGGATGCCGAGTTGGAACTTGAAGTCGTCCAGTGCGCGCTGGTAAACCAGTATGGCGCTGACCCACGTGTTCTCCGCCGTAAGCTCCTGTTGCTCGATACGGCCAAGGTCTGCCTGGATCGTCCGGCCTTCCGCCGCCAACGCCCGGGTGCGGTCGCCCGCCCGCCGGGAGCTCAGGAAATTCAGAAAACTGTTCCGCACCGCGTCGCGGTTACCGAGCACGCCGTAATAGGCGGAGGCGATCTGCACGCTGAAATCCTTGCGAAAGCGGGTGAAATCGCGGAGCTGGTAAAGCAAATCACGCTCGCTCTGGGTAAGATTCTCGACGTCCGCCTTGAAGCCGGCATTGCGCAGAAGCGGCCGTGTAAAGGTCGCGCCGATTTGGGAGGAGGTGACGGTGCGCGGGTCGCCGGTGAGAAAGCGAAGGAAGTCAGTCGTGAACGCCGCCGAGATCCTCCCAATGTCCCGGATCAGCCAGCTCACGCCTGCGTTGCCGGTCGCGTGGATGTTCCGCTGTTCGGCGAGGTTATCGCTCAGCACCTGCTGCGGGTCGCCCGTGACCGGATTGGGTGCGAGCGAAACCACCTGCTCGGTTTGCGCCCCGTAAGTCGCAGTCCCGCCGGCTGAGAAGAGCGGCGCGAACTGGTGCCGGGACAGCGTCAGCGTCAAGGCCGTTAGATATAACTGCTCTCGGTCATTCTGGTAAACGCGGCTGTGCTGGACCGCAATATTCAGCGAATCCTGCAGCGAGAGCACATGCGAGCCCAGCTCCGCTGACGCGGCGCGGCCCAAAAAGTCGTTGGTTACGGTGACCCTGGGGAGCCCGTCGAGGACGAGGGCGTTCGTATGCTCGAGGGTAAAGCGCGGCTCCATGTTGGTGACGAGCGGCGCCTTTTGAGCGATGGCAGCATAAGCGTCCTTGTCCGCCGACCGGCGGTAGTGGTTGGCTGTGCAACCGCCGAGAAAGAGGACGCACCCGAGCCATACGCCCCACCGGACGGGATCGCTCACGACCCGTGCTTTCCATGCACGTGAAGATTGCACTGATAGAAGGCGGCGTTCGATCGTCACCGGATGTTGTCAGGTTAAAGGGGGGCGAAGGCCGGGCAGGCCAGTTGCCTCGGCACGACACGCACCTTATGGATGATTTGACCGCGCACCCGCACGTTCGTTCCGCGTTTTTGCGTCCGCGGAATCGGGGTCGGGGATACCGCCCCCTCAACCTTCAGCACCGAACTACTTCGACTTGGCCACCTTCTCCCAGCGGTTGGTCCGGGCCGACTTCAGCACGGCGTCGCAGACGTATTGGGTTTCAAGCCCGTCGCGGAAAGTCGGGCTGGCTGGCTTCTGCTTGGCAAGGCCATCCAGAAAGTCCGCCAACTGGTGTACAAAGGAGTGCTCGTAACCGATCTGGAGGCCGGGCACCCACCAGTGGCCCATATACGGGTGATCGCCATCCGTGACGTGGATGCTGCGCCAGCCGCGGAGGCGCCCTTCGTCGCGATGTTCGAAATACTGCAAGCGATGCAGGTCGTGGAGGTCCCAGAAGATGGAGCCGTGCTCGCCGTTGATCTCGAGGGTGTAGAGCGCCTTGTGCCCGCGGGCATAGCGAGTCGATTCGAACGTCGCCAGCGATCCATTCTCGAACCGTGCCAGGAAAGCGCACGCGTCATCAATGCCCACCTTCTCCACTTTGCCGGTTTCTGTGTGCTTACGCTGCTTGATGAAGGTCTCGGTCATAGCGTTTACTTTGTCGATGCTGCCATTCAGCCACAGCGCGGTATCGATGCAATGCGCCAAGAGGTCGCCCGTGACGCCGCTGCCGGCAACCTTCACGTCCAAACGCCACAAACCCGGGCCGCCCTGGGGCAGGTCCTTTGAAATTGTCCAATCCTGGAGGAACTTCGCGCGATAATGGAAGATGCGCCCTAGGCGGCCCTCGTCAATGAGCTGTTTGGCTAGGGTGATCGCCGGGATGCGGCGGTAATTGAAGGACACCAGGTTTGGCACCCCCGCCTTCTCGACAGCTTGGACCATCTTTAAGGCCTCGGGACCAGTCCTCGACAGTGGTTTCTCGCACAAGATCATCTTGCCCGCCTTCGCTGCAGCGATGGCGACTTCCTGGTGCATATTGTTCGGGAGGGTAATGTCGACGAGGTCAATGTCCTTCCGCGCAACCAGTTTGCGCCAGTCCGTTTCGTAAGATTCGTAGCCCCACTTATCGGCGAATGCTTTAGCTCTCGCTTCATCAACGTCGCATACCGCCTTCAACACGGGCTGGTATTCGAGGTCGAAGAAATTATTGACCTTGCGCGACGCGTTCGAGTGGGTCCGGCCCATAAAGCCGCAACCAAGAAGTCCAACATTGAGCTTTTTCATAGGGAATGGATGACAGTTTATTGGTGATTAGTGATTCGTGACGGCCAACATTTGTGGTCCATCCTTTAGCGCCTCCCCGCCCTCAGTTCAAGCTTTTGATTGCCTTAACTGGCAGGGGACAGGGTGGATTCAAGAAGGCGCTAACCAGGGGCGGGGACGGCCTCGTCCTCGGCTCCTGGGGAGAGAACCGCAATACACGGGGACGAGGCTGTCCCCGCCCCTTTCTTGAATCGGCCCCACGTAGGGGCCAAGGCTGCATCAACTTATCGAGCAGACCGCGAGACGCTGGTGTCCGGAGTCAGACCGCTACCTCACCGGCTCAACTGCAACCGCAACGAGACCGAAGCAGGGAGAAATCAACTGTCTGAAAGGGGCGTGGCTAAGGTCAATGATGCGACCGTCGCGTACGAGTTCCTTGTCGGGCCCGCGGTCCGTGATCGTGACCACCACACTCCGTTTCGGCGCCGAAGGTGAAGCGAGCGTGACCCGCACCTTGGTCCCAAGGGGGTAAAACCAGGACGCAGCGGTAAACCTGTCCGGGTCGAATCGCTTGCCATTGGCCATTAACTTGCCGCGATGCTCTTCACCATACCACGATGCCAACCCGCTGCTGGATGCGGCAGCCGCCCGAGGCAAGCCCGGTCCCAGAAACGAGAGAGCCAGGCAAGCCAACACCACCCGAGAAAAAGCTCGCCTTGCTCCAGTACAGCGATCGCGCGATGAGCTGGTGCAAGAATGGATTGTGGTACGTGCGTGTGCCTGCGGAACGGTACCCTCCGCCGCAGTTAGCGTGAGACTATGTCGTCCGAGGCATGGCTTCACCCTACCACCATCGCCTCGATCCGCTCCACCGCAACTGGGGTGTTCACCCCATATGCGCGGCGGACCTATTCAGTATCCATGCCCGCTTTGCGGCTCCCTTCCGTGCCCTCCGACGCCGGTCCGCCATGCAGCGCGCTGCGCAGGTTTTCCAGGATGGTGATCTTCTGCCAAATCTTGCGCGAGAAACCGGCTGTCAAATCCTCCACATCGTCAACTGCATCCAGCAGGACGGGGTCTTGAAACTCCTGGACGTAAAGGGCGGCGATTTTACTGATCAGCGCCATTGCATCGCTGCAGTAATCCAGATAGCGGTTCAGTTCGAACGGCGTCATCAATCGTTTGCGGGTCCGGCTGGTGTGCTGTCCCTGCACGGCGTAGCTCTCCGGGTCTTTGGTCAACTGGTGCATGTCCACAATGTGGGCCAGAGCCCGCAACTCGTGGATAGCCTTCAACGCACGGTCGCGTTTGATCCGGTGCTCCCAACTCAAGAAGAACAACATCGCCGCGCCGATAAAGACCACCGAGCCGATGCTCGAATCTAACGCCTGCACCGAGTTCGTGAAGTCATCGAAGTTGAACTGCCGGATATGGGCCACCAGGAACGCCAGCAGGAAGATGATCCCCAGGCTCAGCAAGACCGCCACGCACCTCAGCAACAGGTGCGGTTTCTGAATCCAGCGCGTCCGCTCGACCGTCTCTTCGGCAACCTGCTGCAATTCGCCGATGACCTTGCCCAAGCCGGAGCCGGGGAACCGCGCCTCAATGCGGCCATGCAGCACCTTGACGGTCTCGATGATCTTGTCCGCGTCGAGCCGGCGGAATTTGGCTGCGGTCGTTCCCATACGTCCCCGCAGCGTAGAGGCTTGCCCTCTCGCAATCAAGGCGCAGGCAAGAAGATCACTGCGGATACTAGAGTACGCTGTCCCAGGCGGCTTGATCTTTCAACATTACCTCACGCAGCAGACGGATGGGAGGGGCGCCGTGGCGCAGCGCCTCGTCATGGAATCTCCGCAGGCTGAACGTGGTCCCCTCCTGCCTCCGGTAATCCTCGCGCAGTTTCAAGATCTCCAACTTGCCGAGCGTGTAGTAAAGGTATTCGGGGTCGTAGGCCCCGCGGATGGCTTCCTGCCGTGCGGGCTTCTGCTCGCAATAGCAGTTGTCCTGAAAGAACCGGGTTGCCTCCTCAACGCTCAACCCCTGGCAATGCATCTTGATGGAAACGCACAGCCGACAGATCCGCAGCAACGCCTCGTCGGTTTGGGCCAGCCGGTATTTGGCAGCCCGTTCCAGTGCGGAGTGCGGAGCGCTGAGTGGGGGATTACCGGGCGGGGCGCCAAAGCCTTCATCGACCATCATCTGCTCGGTGTAATGTGCCCAGCCCTCGGTGAAGGCGTAACTAGTGAAAACCTTCTCCAGCCTGCTCGCGGGCGAGGCTTTCAGGCACAGGAATTGAACGTAATGGCCCGGGTAGGCCTCGTGAATGGAGACGATGTCCGTGGTGTAATAATTGAACGCGGTCAACCACTCTTCTTTCTGCCGCGACGGCCAGTCGGGTTCAACCGGCGTGACGTAGTAGTAGGCCTCAGTGGCCTTGGTTTCAAACGGACCGGGCGTGTCCATCGAAGCGGAACTGGTCGCGCGCATATACTGCGGGGTCTCGGTCACCTGTGCGCGCACTTGCGAGGGCAGAGTGATGATCTGGTGGTCCATCAGAAACTGCCGGATCATGTCCAAGTCCCTCGCCGTGTCCGGAATCAGGCTCTGCTCGGTGGGATGGTCCTTTTGAATCGCCTGGAAGACCTCGATCGGCTTCCTGGCGGGATCAATTTGCTTCGCCGTCTCCGCAAAGACCTCCTGCTTGCTCCGCAATTCACGCAAGCCGATTTCCAGCAGTTGCACCGGGGACAAGGTGACCATCTCGCCATATTCCAGGAGCCTCCGGTACTTCTCACGGCCCAACGCATAGCGGTCATTGACCTTGGGCAATTTCCGCTCTTTCAGGTAAGCTGCATACCCACGCATCTCACCTATCGCCTTTGTGTCGGCGGCATTGAATGCGGTCATCAGCGTCTCGTTCTGCACGTCCTTCAATGCCGCGACCAGGTCTTTGCCCAGGAAGTCCGCCGCTCCACCGGCCTCCTCAATCGCGGTTTCCACTTGTGGCCGCGGCAGCGACTCGGCCAGGTTAGCTTTGGCAGCAGATATGATCTGCGGTGCCTGGTTGAGAATCGCAATGATGGAGCGCACCCGGTCCTCCAGCGGCGCAAAGTTGCGCTTGATGTAAATGTTCACATCCAGGGCGCCGGCATAGGTCATGGGGTTCTGCGAGTAGGTCAGCATTTGCTCGAACCCAAAGATCTCACGCTGAATAGCACTACGGAGAATGCGGTAATCGTAAGACGCCTGCCGGCTAAGGCGATTGGTGTTTATTTGTCCCAACCGCTGCTCGAATCCTTTGAGGCGCGCTAACTCGGCGTCCAGCGAAGCCTTGCTGAAATCAGTCACCTTGCCATCGTATTCATGGAAACCGAGTGCAGTGCCTGTCTGCGGGCGCCACGCGAGATAACCATCGAGGTATTCGTCGGCCAACCGAGTGAAGGTCGCGTCGGCATCGCTTGTAGCCGAGCGGCGTGAGGGCGACGGCCCTGAGCAGCCGACGATCAGGATGAGGAACATCAAACAGAAAGCTCTTTGCATGACAGGAGTGTAACCCAGGTCTGGGATGATTGAAGCCGCAAATAAGCCTGTGGAGGCCGTCGCCAATGCCAAGTCAAACGGGGACGCGGGGCTCCGGACCGGATTGACGGAGCCCGTCCTGTTCTTGAACTCACTGACCGCCTCCGAACGGGAATGGCTCGGGAGCGGTTCGGCCTATTTCTTGCGCTTGGCAGGCGCCCTGCGCGGAGTCTTCTTTGGCGTCGGCGATTTCTTCCCGGCGGCGGTTGCCTTTCGCGGCTTGGCTTTGCCAGTCGCTTTGGTTGTGACTTGCCTAGCAAGGGCCTCTCGTACCGACTTCTTCACAGCCTTCTTCACAGGCTTCTTCGCAGCCTTCGCTACAGGTTTCTTGACCACCTTCTTGGCGGCTTTCCGCCGTGCGGGTTTGGCGGCCTGCTTCGCGGCGAGCTTGACGGAGGGCACCGCGGCCTCAGGCGTCGGCGCTGCCTCTTCAAGCCATCCGTGCGCATCGCGCACGGCAATCATAACTCTGAGAATGTCGTTCCACGTCTCTGACTTCATCATGACTTCATTGGGGAACATGCAGCCATCCCAACAAATGTGGCGAATCGACTTGGTCAGCAACCCGTCCTCCCCGTGCAACCAATAGCCCGCGTGGTGGGCGACCGTGAGCTTGCCGTTCGGGTCGTTCGGCAGGCAGTGGTGGCCGGTCTTGTCATGCGTGCCGGAGCCGTGGACCGTGGCGTCGTTTTGGGCGACGTGGAAATCTATGGTCCATGGACGCAGTGCGCCGGTGAGAGTCTTCATCGCCTCATCCAGGCGCTGGGGGTCCGACCAATCCCAATCCGGCGGTAGGATGGCGTCTTCGGGTGCGTTGTAGCCGAGGACATAAAGCAACGTGTGCGCCATATCGGCCTGAAATCCCAGGGTCTTGGGCCGGTTCACGCGCTGCAGCAGGTCCAACATTTTCCTCCAACTGTGCATGCCGCCCCAGCAAATCTCACCCTCGGCGGCCAGCCGCTCACCGAACTCCTCGGCGACCTCGCACGCTGCGCTGAATGTCTGTGCGATTCGCTGCTGGCTAGTCTCGGAGTCCTTCGTCCAATCCGCCACGCCGCACGCCGAATCAATGCGCACAACGCCATTCGGCCGTGCTCCCAACTCGCGCAGCTTCCGGGCGATGCGACAGGCCTTGCGGACCTGCCCCACAAATTTCTTGCGCTCCTCCTCGCTGCCCATAGCCGAGCCGCCACCCGTTGGCGGCCACACCGGGGCCACCACCGAGCCGACCACAAAGCCCTTTGACTGGACCTTCTCCGCCAGCCGTTTGAGCCCCTCGTCGTCAATGTCAATGCTGACATGCGGGTCGAACAGAAACAGGTCCACGCCGTCGAATTTGACGCCGTCCACCTCGGCCTGAGCGGTGAGGTTGAGCATGGTATCGAGGTCAATGGACGGTTCGGCGCCGGGGCTGCCTTTACCGACCAGGCCGGGCCACATGGCGTTGTGTAGTTTAGGATATTTGGTGTGATTATGTTGCGCGTTCATAACGTTGCATTTTAGGTAAGTGCGGCACGACGTTGCAGGAGAACCTCTCCGCAGGCAATGCAAAATTCCGGTGACAGTTCAGGTATGAAGCGCATTTGCGCTCAAGACATTCTGACGCTAGTCTCCGGGTGGATTGAACGAATCACTGCACTCAGCGGTTAAAGTCGAAACGCAGCTCTGCCAGGCCTGTGGACTCTGCTGCAACGGTGTTATTTTCGCCAATCTCGCACTACAGCCGGGTGATGATACCGCTCGGCTGCAGTCGCTGGGCCTGCCTGTCCGCAGCTTGCACTCTGTGTTGCGCCCGCCGCACCTGGCGCAACCTTGTGCCGCCTTCGACGGCTGCCGATGTCGCGTCTATACCGACCGTCCTCAATACTGCCGCCAGTTCGAATGCGTTCTCCTGAAGAGCGTCAAGGCCGGCCGCACCGAACGCACCGCCGCCCTGCGCATCATCCGCACCGCCCGCGAGCGGGCCGACAAAGTTCGCCGTCTCCTTTACGCTCTGGGTGATACGGACGAGCAACTCCCCCTTAGCGCCCGCTTCCGGTGCACGGGCAAGCGGCTCAGCGAGGGCGACCTCGAGGAAGGAACCGCGGAGACCTATGGAGAGCTGACCTTGGCTGTCCACTACCTGAACCTGCTGCTGGGAGAGGCGTTTTATCCGGGGAGCGTGGAACGTGATACGTGACGCGTGATACGTGAATCGTGATGCGTTAAGACAACCTCGACCGCCAAGGTATTGCACGCGAATGGAAACGGCGGTAGGCTTGTTCCATGAAGCGAAAAGCTTCCTCCATCAAGAAAGCAGCGCTTGTGTGCAAGCGCGGTGACGGCTGGCAAATCGCTCAAGCGCTGGTAATCGTCGCCTGCGCGCTCCTCCTGCTAAGGGTGCCGCTGCGGGTTCGGGGCGACCAAGTCGAAATGCAGAACGGGGACCGTTACGCCGGCCACGTCCTCTCGCTCAATACGAATACCGTGATTCTGCGAAGTGATGTGCTCGGGGCGCTTCGCCTGCCGCGCAGCAAGGTTGCCATCATCACGTTGGGGCCCAACACGACAACCAACTCCCCTGCCCTGCGCTTGCCGACCAGCGGTTTCACGCCTGCGGCATCTTCCACGTCTGCCGGAGCGGTCTCGAACCAGTCCCGGGCGCTCCCTGGACTGAGCACGAGCACCAACCTCATCCAGCAGGTGCAGAAGCAGTTCCTGGCCGGCGCCGGCCCCGAGGCAAACAACAAGTTCAACGAGTTGCTCGGCGGCCTGATGAGCGGCAAGCTCAGCGTCGAGGACATTCGCGCCGAAGCCAAAACCGCCGCCGAGCAACTCCGCGCGCTCCAGCGCGAATCGGGCGAGGATGCGGGCTTTGCCGCCAACACCTACTTGGCGATACTCGATCACTTCCTTAAGGAAACGGCGCCTGCCGATCCTACGACCAATCGCCCTGGCAGTTCGCCCAAGCCTACTGCGGTGCCAGCCCAACCGGACGAGTGACCGGGCTGAAGACCGGCCTCGGTCTGACGGCCGACCGAACGTCGCGTGAGCAGTGCGACCAAGGGAGAAGCGCTCCGCGAGTGTGGGAGACTGCCTACTGCCATGAGGTCGAGTTCGAAAGAAGGCTTGTTTTTTGGCCGTGAGCGGCAACATTGTCTTGGTCATGAACGCGATCGAAACCACGGGGGTTGTGGACGCACAGCATCAGTTGCGGCTGGACAGGCCACTCCCCATTGCCGGACACAGCCGCGTCAGAGTGATTGTGCTTGTGCCAGAGGAGGCGGACATTTCCGAGACGGCCTGGACGCAAACCGTGGCGACTAGCCCCGCCTTCGATTTCTTGAAGGATTCCGCCGAGGACATCTACACCGCCACCGATGGCAAACCGTTTCATGACCAAGGGTAGGATCGTTCTTGTTCCTTTTCCGTTCGATGACATGACGTCCAGCAAGGTGCGGCCTGCCGTGTGCCTCACTGATCCCATCGGCCCCTATCGACATGTCGTTGTGGCCTTCGTCAGCAGCCAGATGCCAGTGGAGATTTGCGACACGGATGTCGTGCTGGAGCCGCGACGCAAGGATTTTGGCGCAACGGGATTGCGGGTGGCGTCGGTCTTGCGGCTGCACCGCTTGGTAACATTGACAACGGCTTTGATCCGTCGGGATCTGGGCAAGTTGTCGCGGGCCTGGCAAGAGGAAGTCGATCAGAAGCTGACCGTGCTTTTCGGACTAAAAGCCGGCGAGTAAGGTGGCGGTCATCATACTCGATCGAGGCCCGGTGACCAACCCGCCTGGCCTTGCCGGCGAGCACCCAATTTCCGGTGTTAGCAGCTCCGCCGACCAACAGAGTGCAACTTTAACTATCCAAGGGTGTTAACATGCAACATGGAATCAGAAGGTTCCCGAGCGGAGGAGAGCGGCCACGCCAGAGGGGCTAAGCGAGGAGCATTGGTCAAACTGGCTGTCCTCGCATGCATTTTGGCGCCAGTCCTGGTATTCTTGTTGGCATCACGGCGGGATTCGTCTGGACTTTCCCTCGGACGAGCAGTGCCACCTGGGAAAGTCGCGCCGCAGCTCATCAACACCGTTTTTGATGTCGGCCTCCTGCTTGCTCCCGACGGTTCCTTGTGGTGCTGGGGAAGCACCGACTCCCACAACTCGGGCCTGGTTGAAGAACCCACTGAGACGCCGCAGCGAATCGGGATGGATACAGATTGGTGCCGAGTGGCAGCAAGCCATTCTGATGCCCTGGCACTCAAGTGCGATGGAAGCCTCTGGGGGTGGGGATGGAACGGGTTCGGCGCAGCCACATTAGGACGTTCGCGGGAGCGAGTCACTCAACCCACACGCATCAGCACGGACACGGATTGGACTCAAATCGCTGCCGGAGCGGGACACTGCCTGGCTTTGAAGAGTGATGGTTCGTTATGGGCTTGGGGACAAAACGACCATGGCCAGGTGGGCGACGGCACCACAAGTAATCAATTCGCCGTTACCAGGATTGGGGCTGACCACGATTGGGCGACCGTGGCTGCTGGGGATTTCAGCAGCTTTGCGCTGAAGCGGGATGGCACGCTCTGGGGCTGGGGACTTGCTGATATAACGGGTCCGAGCGCCGACGACCTCTCGCCCCGGCCGATTGATTCCTCCGGCATTGTAGTGGCGATTTCAGCGAACGATTACTTCCTGCTTGCATTGCGGTCGGATAGCACGTTGTGGATTTGTGGGGCCAATGCCCACATCACCGCTCCCGCTTACGTTAGTGCTCCGGCAAGGGCTTTGATTCAAATTGGAAAGGCTGCTGATTGGAGAGAGGTGTATGCCGGCAGGCGGTTCTTTTTTGCGCGCAAACTCAATGGCAGTTGGTGGGTGTGCGGGCAGTGTAAGTGCCCGCCACGCGGCGCCCCACCGTTATGGTCGTCTCCTCATCTGGCGTCGCCCCGGCATTTGCCTCTGAGTTTCGAGCCTTGGGCGCTCGCACCCGGCCTCGGCGATGCGCTCTTGCTCACCCGGGACGGAAGCCTCTGGAAGTTGGGCGTTGGCCCGGATGTCAGCAAGGTCGCGATAAGGCTATCCAGGCTAAAGATGCTATTTAACCGAGCACTTGCTTGCCTGCCGGGGCACCGGCAACCATTCGACCTCAGGGAATTCCGTCTTGCTCCGACGCGGAGAGTTTGGGAACTACCGCCGGAGGCGCGGAACTGATCTGCTATCCAAGGCCGGTGTGCGCCGGCTAGCCTGCATTCTCCACATGCCGGGAGGACCCGCGCATTGGAAGCGTACCGCAAGCTCCGCCAGGAGCGGCATGTCTATAGCCACGTCCTTCCCAGGGAGCCAAGCTCCATTAGGAGCGGCATGTCGTCTCACCACGCCCCCCTCCGAGCCGTGCATGCCGCTCCTAACGGAGCTGAAAAACCACCTTCTGGGGCAGCCTGACTACAAACATGGCGCTCCTAACGGAGCTGTCACGCCTGCTCATGAGTGGGAGGAGTTTAGGCTTGGGCTGATATTGCAACGGCGAATGGACTGGTATAGCGCGGGGAGCCGCGATGGAGGAAGGCCTCGTGCAGGCCAGAGCCGAGGGCGAAGTAAGCCAAGCGCAGGCGCGTTGCAGGCCAGTTGCACGGCACCTGTCCTCTCATTCACCTCTCGTTTACCTCTTGTTTCGCTCTTATTTACCTCTTGTTCTTCTGCCGCTTCCCGGGTTGGGCGCTGCCGGTCGAGCGCCAATGCTGCCGCAGAACTGCTTCCTCTGGACAGGGCCACAGCAGAATCGTCCCGAATGGATTAGACGCTTTTGGCGGCGGTCGGGTTACATGGCCCGACTCGCGACGGTAGCGGGGGTCGCTCTATGCTGGCTTGCGACCGTGCGATTGTCTCTCTACCTCGACCAATCGCTGACATTCACGGCGCGCACGGAGTGGCGCGCCCCACCGCCAGCAGCCCTGTTTACACCTCCGTCCACTGGCCGGGCACCGGAACCGGGTAGCGGCCTTGAGCGTCGGGGTGGATGGGCGGAGGGCTGTCGGCGGTGAGCTGGTCAATGTTCGGGCAGAACTGGAAGTTGGAGGCCATCATCTGGTCCCAAGTGACGATCTGGCCGGTGTGGACCGCGGCGCGGCCCATGATGTCGGCCATGTTGGACATCGCGGCGCGTTTGGCTTCGTTATGGGGCTTGTCGTTGCGGATGGCGTCGAGCAGGTCGGTCCACTCGGCCTGCCAGGGTGTCACGGGCTCTTTTGGGGCGCGCCAAGCGATATTGTCGGGGCTGCAACGCTGGTCCTTGTAGATCTGCACGGTGCCGAGGTGATGCGGGCCTGAGAACTGAGCAGCGCACTTAGTGCCGTGGATGAAAGTGGCGAACTCCTCATGGCACTTCGGCAACCAACGGACCACGTCAAGGGCCTTGGTGCCGTCGGCAAAGGTCCATTCGATGCTAAGGGAGTCGAGGTTCTGGCTGCAGTCGGTGCTATTGGCCGCACGGCCCCCGATGCCGTGCGCGCTGACGGGCCACGAGTCTTTGATCCAGCAGAGCTCGTCAATCTGATGGATGTTCATTTCGGCGAACAGGCCGCCGGACACCCAGAGGAAGTGGACGAAGTTCCGGATCTGCCAGAAGAGCTCTTTCTCGTCGGCCGGTTTCTTGCCCAGGTCCCCCACAGGCTGCATACGGTAGGCCTGGACGAGCTGGACCTGGCCCAGCTCGCCATCCTGCATACGCTTGATGAGCTCCATGCGGTTTCGCGAATGGCGGCATTGGAGGCCGGCAGCAATCTTTAGGTTCTTCTTTTCGGCGGCTTCCCCGGCCTTCATCAGGCGGCGCAGGCCGGGGGCGTCGGGAGCGAAGGATTTCTCCATGAAGACGTTGACGCCCTTCTCGACGGCGTATTCGAGTTGCATTGGCCTAAAGGCCGAATAGCCGGTAAGCATCGCGACGTCGCCGGGACGCAGGCAGTCGATGGCCTTGCGGTAGGCGTCGAAGCCGACGAAACGGCGGTCAGGCGGCACGTCAACCCGGTCATTAAACTTCTCGCTGAGGACCTGCCAGGCGCTGTCCAGCCGGTTCGGGAACAAATCGGCCATCACGCCCAGTTTGACCGGGCCCTTGGGTGAATCAAAAGCGTCTGCGACCGCCCCGCTACCGCGCCCACCGCAGCCGATGAGGGCCAGGCGGATGGTGTTGTCCTCGGCAGCGTGAACCCAGGGAATGGCCACGCCGGCGAGGGCGGAAGTGGCGGCCACCGCGCTGCCGCGCGTCAGGAATTCGCGGCGGGAGAGACTTGACGGCTGCCCAAGGGAGGAGCTTGGCCCCTGCCCTTGCGAAGCCTGATTCATAGTACGTCTCCTGGGGCTAGAGTCAGTCCAGTTGGACATTCCCGCACAAATGCACTTCGAGGCCTAGCTCGGCGAACATGGCGGCTTTGATGCGGCAGGCGCGGTGGGCCTGTTTGGCGTTAGGCGCATAGACGACCTGAATGTGGTTCGCCTTGTGCCTCGCCATCATCTGGTCGCGCGTCACGCCGTCGAGCACGGCGTGCATGATCGGCCACTGAGGCGTGGTTTCACGCCAGCGGCGCTCGGTCTCTTTCTCCGGCAGTTTCACGACTTCGCAAACGCCAAGGTCGCAGTGCAGCTTGCCGTCCATGACGAATACGCGGCTCCAGACGACGTGGCCGGGTTTGCTGATGCCTGTTACCGTGCCACCGCCCAGACGGAAATACATGGACGGCTGCCGTTGACTGCTGGTACCGCGGTAGCCGCCGATTAAGTGCGCAGGTGGCACGGCGCCTGAGATCAGGAACACCCAGACGTAATCGTTCACCCCGTTGCCGCGGTAGTGCTGGCCCCAGCGGACATCATGAAGGGTATTCTCCGGGGCAAAACCTAACTCGCGCCACAGGCGGTAGGTCACCAGCCCATCCAGGCCGGCGCATTCGTCCACTTCGTTGAAATGCGGAATGGCCTCGCCGACAAATAGCACGCGGCCGGACTTGGGGCACCGGACCGGCGGCCGGTCCATGTTGTTGAGCAAGCCCTCGGCCAAGTCGCTAGCCGGCGCAAGGTCTTTCAGGCCCTGCTGGTATTGGATGCCGACGGTGGCGCAGCCGAATTCGTCCGCGATGCGGACGGCAGCGATATACATCTTGCACTGCTCCAGGGTTTGGGCTTCGGTCAACTCGGTTTCTTCGTTCTTACCCCAGCAGAAGGTCATGCCCTTCGCGAGGAGCCAGTTGAGGACTTCTCGAGCCTCGGCCTCAGTTACACACCGCATAGCGGCATAAAGAGCGGACTGACTGAGCCGCTCTTTGAACACCCCGGTCGGATGCAGCAGTTCGTCGGGAATGATCGCGTTGAACATGCCCATGCAACCCTCATCGAAAATGCCCATGATGGCCTTCTGCTGGCGGAACTGGCGCGCGGCGCAACGACCGAATTGCTCATCGGCCAGCGGCAACTTGAGCAGGCGAAGATCCTTCACGTGGCTTTGATCGTGGCTGACCACGCCTTCCTGGAGCCATTGGCGGAGTCCACTCAGGAAGAATTCGTCCTTGAAGTCCTCACTCCACAGGGTGCTGTAGCGGACGCCGGCCTTGGTGAGGGAACCGTTCAGATTCAACATGCCGACCAGCCCAGGCCACGTGCCGCTCCAGTTGGCGACAGTGAGAATGGGGCCGCGATGGGTGGTTAGGCCCGGGAGGACGTGATGGCTGTATTGCCAGACCGACTCGGCGACAATCAGCGGGCAAATCGGGTCCAGGCTGCGAAAGACCCCCCTGCCCATCGTCTGCAATTCGATCAAGCGGCGCTGCTTTTCCTTCG
>Ga0118677_10003203_pt1 | contig 31404 bp, 31 predicted proteins | sample AliMusrvi5mmetaG_FD_86154 | JGI IMG/M metagenome (GOLD analysis project Ga0118677, IMG submission 86154) | reverse complement strand
ATATCAGTGTAAGTATCTGTATTTAAATATTTTAAATTTATCTCCAGAAGGGTTTTATCATTTGTAATGATAAAATTTATATCCCCAGGGATCTTGCTTCTGTCTTTAATGATCCCTGTTATCCAATGAACCAGAACAGCCCTGTCTTGAACAGTGTACTTAACCTTATTATTAAAAAAATGAATTGCTTTATTCATTTCCCTTATTTACTGCACTCGTCTTTTTTACCCAATATTCTTTAAGCTTATTGATCCGGGTCAAGGATTTTTCATAATTCATGCTCGAAACATAAAACGTAAGGACGATTGATTCGCCTTTAACAGAAATAGTAACCTCATCGGCAAGGGCTTTAACTATATAAATCTCACGTGCCAGTTTATGCTTCCGTATCTCCTGCTCAAGAAAGTTTTCCTGTTCATTAAAATTTTCCTGATTGTTAAATTTCAGTTTGAACGTGAATCCTTTTACCGTTTTCTCAAATGTTATAGCAAGGTCAGAAAAATCACCTGTACCAGAAACAGATATAAGGATGCTAGCAGCCTCGGTAGCAGCAAGAAGTATATTTCCGAAATATTCGTTATTTATGTTGTGAAAATCACAAATCTCTTCAACGAATTTTTCAAGCTTGTGCAATTCTCCTTTCCCTTTAACGGAAATCTCCCTGTAGTCTTTTTTCATATTATTTCCCTATCTTAATGATGTACTCTGATGCTTTGCTTTTATAATAAAAATTTACCGGAGCAGGAGTAAAGTTAAGTATTTCTTTCCCTGCAGCGTTATTCTTCTTATACTCAAAATTTGCTGAAGGGTTACTCAATTTTTGATTTTTTGCTTCAGTTGATTCACGTTTCTCTTCTTTATCTCTCTTTTCCTCTGCTTTTTCCGATTCAAGCATTCTTGTAAGTATTTTTTGCTGCCTGTTCAAAGTCTCCTGGCTAATACGTTTATTCAGAATATCTCTTTCATTCTTTTCCATGTCCTCTATAACGGTATTCATGTTCCCCTTATCGTTAACTCCCTGTTCCTTGAGGCCATTCTCATATTCCTGCAAAGCCTCTCTTATCCTTTCCTGCTGAGCAGCAAGCCGCGCTATTTCCTTATTCGCAGCATCCTCTTCACCGCGCGTCTGGCCCTTCCCGTCTTTTGATTTATTCATTCCCTGCTTCATTTTTTCCAGACTTTTATTCAACTCTTCCTGCATCTTGGTCATCGAATTCATCTTTTTCTTGCCCCCGGGCTTACCTGGCTTCTTACAAGTACTTTGCTTCCCACCTGTCTTCCCGTTATCCATGTCATCTTTCATCTGCTTCAATGCCTCATCCAACAACAAGGCAAGGTTATTCATTCCCGTCATTGCATATTGTTGTCTTGTCATGGCAGCAGGGGTAAGCCTGTCTGTCAAACTTTTTTGTGAAATATCAAGGTTGCTGTTTATTGCATTAACTTCCTTCATTATTATACCTTTGATCATCACTTCCCTCTTCGCAATTCTTTCAAGGGTATCTTGAATTGTTTTGAATTTGTCTTTAATAAGTTTCTGGTCGTCTATAAGCCCGAGAAATTTAGGATCATTCCTGCTTATATTCATTGTTCGGTAAATGAGATCCTCCTGCTGGAATGATAGCTTATTTAAATCCTGCAAGAGCAATTTTAAAGTATTCGCATCCTCTCCCTGTGTCTCTTCTTCTGATTCACTCTGCAACTCACCAAGTTTCTGGGCAAGAGCATCCATCTCCTCTGCTGCTTCCTTCTGGCTCTTTGAAGCATCCTTCATTTTATCAGACTTCATCTGGTCCTGACTCATTGACAGCTTTTCGTCAATCGATTTCCTGGTGTCCTCAGTGCTTGTTAAATCCGGTGGATTTTCCAACTCCTTGCTCTCTTTTTGTAACTGCTCCAGGTTTTTCTGCAGAGAATCATACTTTTCCTTAATGTCTTTTTGCTCCATGCTCAGCTGGTCGTCTGCTTTTCTCTTATCTGCCGTTTTCTCTGAAATATTCTTTTGCAGCTCCGATAGTTTCATAAGCTGTGTAATATTGTAATCCAGCTTTCTGTCAAACTCTATTTGTTTGAATAACTGTAAATTACGATCAAGATCCTGCTCCAGGTTTTTGCTCATCTCCTTCATCTTGGGTAGCAGCTCATTCAACTTGGTCTTATCCATATGGTTAAGCAGATCCCTCAATTCCTGAATTGTCTTTTTCATTTCCTCGGTAAGCAGCTGGTTTGCCAGCTCATTAAGTTTTCTCTGCTTCTCCAATATCCTTTCACTCGTCTCAAGATACTGTTCACCATTCTTAATATTCTGTTGATTCTTTTCCTTGAAATTTTCTACCTGCTTGATAATATTCTCATTCCCCTTAATCACATCCTCCAGTTTCTTTTTTTCTTTCCACGACACATCATTCTGATCTATCATCCTCCTGTTAATCTCATCAATAGCTTTATTTACATTCTTAGCATCATTAATGCTCTTGTTTAGTTCCCTTTCAATATTTTCTGAATTTTTATCAGAAGCTTCGGCAAGTTTGTCCAGGGAAGGAATTTCAAACGACAGGGGAGTTGTCCTTGAGGCCTTTGGTCCTTTGATCCCATCGTTATCCCAAACCTCGAAATAATAATAATACTTATCACCAGGTTCCATATCAATAGCCGAAAGATCTGTGGAATAAAAGTATACCTGTGAAGGATTTCTTTTATCAATACTGAGCTCCTCAGATTTCATCAGTTCGTTTATCGTATCATTCTCCTTCTTTCTTGTCAGATTAAACAACAACCTTGTAAACCCGTAGTCATCTTTAATAACACCCTGGAAAAACAATTTTTTCGTATCAGCAGTATCCGCAGTTTCTTTTAATGATATCTCCGGATATGCGTCCTTAATAACCGTGATGGAGTACTTCAGGGAATCTGATGCATTGAAATATGCGTTTTCCTGGAAAATCGAGTAATTGACCGATTCCATTATCCTTTTTGACCACATGAAAACATTAGAATTTTTATTTTCCAGGCTGGTTATTTCAGAAAGCATTCTGAATTTTACCGAAGAAACATCCCTGGTGTAGACATTCCAAGTAACCGTAGTCCCTTCAGGAATAATGAAATCACCGATATTATTCAAGATCTCTGAAGGTTTCCCGGTATATACAGGATAGTCAAGCCTTGCCTCGAAATTCAATATTATCGGTTTAGGAAAAACCGAAATAACGTATTCACCTGTTTCTTTATCATCTGCAAGAAGAGTAAACCTGAAATCGCTCTGCAAGGCTCTAAAAACAAAAGAATAGTTCGTCCTGTTTTCCCGTTTCATAGGGAATGTTGAAATTCCGGTTTTAACAAAAATTTCGTCAGGCACAGAATTTCCCCTGATCTCGATCTTAAGCGTAAAATCATCCTGCTGCATGGTTTTAAGCTCCTTATTCAGGATAACGATCCTGAACAGGGCTGGAGGATCAAATTTCCTGTTGTACTGAATAAGCCTGAGTGTAGGATCTGAGATCATGGCAGGAGCCAGGAAAAGCAAAAGTACCAGGAGAAGCAGAGGAGGCACGACAAATTTCAAATACCTTAAATTGGTTTTAAGGTGGATGATGTTAGTAAAAGGCACAGGCCTTATCGCCTTGATTCTCTGTTCTATGCTGGCCAGCAACAGGTCGATGTTTTCGGGCTTGTCACCTTTCTGCTCTATCAGCTGCAGTGTATTGAGCAGCTTGTCGCCTATTTCTGAAAAATGTTTTCCGATGATGTCAGCCACCTGCTCCCGGCTGATGGTTTTGCCTATCCGAAGGTATTTCAATAAAGGAGAAACGATTAAAAGGCCAAGACAAACCAGTGCGACCAGGAGGTATAAATAAAGAAGGAAGATCCTGGCCAGGGAAGGAAAATAGCTGAAATATTCAAGTAAAATCTCAGCCAGGTAAAGCGATAGCAATATACCCAGGCTGATCAGTACTCCCCTGATGATTTTGTTCTTGTAATATTTCCTGGTAAACTCGTTCAGTTTACCGATCAGAATGTTTTCGTCGTCCATAAAGTTCACAAATGCAAAAGTACGAAATTGCAGCGCTTAAGGGATATAAGCTTACCTTTGCATCCCAAATTCAGAATAACATATGGAAACAATCGGCATACGTGTCCGCTTTGCCCCAAGCCCTACGGGGCCGTTGCATCTTGGGGGAGTGCGGACAGCTTTATACAATTATCTTTTCGCAAAGCAGACCAACGGCAAGTTCATTTTAAGGATTGAGGATACCGACCAGAACCGTTTCGTTCCCGGGGCGGAGGAATATATTATCAAGTCCCTGCAATGGTGCGGGCTAGAGTTTGACGAGGACCTTACAAAGGGCGGTCCCTGCGCCCCCTACAAGCAGTCGGAAAGATCTGCCATTTATAAGGATTATATTAAAATATTGCTCGACAAAGGGCATGCCTACCTCGCATTTGACACTGCATCTGAACTGGAAGAAGCAAGGAACAAGTTCTCAACCGGCCATGAACAATTTCAATACGGCATCAAGACCAGGATGCTGATGAAAAACAGTCTTTCCATGACTACGGATGAGGTAAAGTCCAGAATTGACAGGGGAGACCGCTATGTCGTCCGCATACTGATACCCGAAAATCAAACCATCTTGTTTACAGACCTGATCCGTGGAGAAGTTAATGTTCTGTCTGACTCACTTGACGACAAGGTCCTCTTTAAATCAGATGGCCTGCCTACCTACCACCTCGCCAACGTGGTTGATGATTACCTGATGAAGATCACCCATGTTATAAGAGGGGAGGAGTGGCTCCCGTCGGCGCCTATGCACCTTCTTCTTTACAGGTTCTTTGGCTGGGAAGGAAGCATGCCCCAATTTGCACATCTGCCTCTTATCCTGAAGCCCGACGGCAACGGGAAACTCAGCAAGAGGGACGGCGACCGTCTTGGATTTCCTGTATTTCCTATGGAGTGGAAAGATCCGTTGGCAAATGAAGTTTCACATGGTTATAAGGAAGACGGCTATCTACCTGAAGCTTTCATCAATATGATTGCATTGCTTGGCTGGAACCCCGGAACCGAACAGGAGATCTTTTCAATGCAGGAACTTATTGAGGCTTTTTCAATCGACAGGATTAATAAATCCGGTGCCAAGTACGATCCGGCCAAGGCTAAATGGTTCAATCATAAATATATTCAGCTAAAGACCGATGAAGAGCTGTTCACATATCTTGATCCTGTGCTGAAAGCTAACGGTATATCCGCTGATCGTGAATTTGTTCTCAGGGCGATCTCCCTGGTCAAGGAAAGAGTAGAATTACTGCCTGACCTATGGAAGAACACGGTTTTCTTTTTCAGGGCCCCCGAATCCTATGATCAGAATGTGAAACAGAAGATCTGGACAGATGCCACCCCTGTCATTATAGAAGAATTTGCAAACCTGGTTGGAAACATTCAACAATTTGATAATGAACATCTTCACAATATTATCCAGGAGTTTACTGCAAGCCGTAAAATTAAAACAGGCCAGCTGATGAATCCTTTACGGCTGCTGGTTGTAGGCTCAAACCAGGGTCCGGGTATGATGGATATTGCTGTCCTTTTAGGCAGGGATATTTTCCTTGAAAGAATAAAGAAAGGATTAAGAAACATATAACATGCGTCATATGTCAAATGAATTCATTAATTTTGAGCGTTAAAAATCCGACAAATAGCTGTTTAAATCATTTAAACCCCTGTCAAATGAAGAGATATATAGTTATTATATTAAGCGTATTTCTGATCATGGCGGTGTCCTGTTCCAAGAAAAGTGACAGTGCGGGCTCCAATACGCCCCTTGTTTTTTCAAATCTTAATGCTTCGGATTCTACTATGGCCGTCAATGGACTGATCTCATTCTCAGCTACTGCTTCCGGCGACGGGCTGAGCTACCATTGGACTGCTTCCTATGGAAGTTTTGTAGGCAGTGGAGCTGCTGTAAAATGGACTGTTTGTCACGCCGACAATTTCACAGTGACCTGCGAAGTCAAGGATGCAAACGGGAATTCTGCCAGTAAAACAAAGATAATTCATGTTCATGAATAGGGTAATTACTCTTCTTTCCACTGTATTACTCTTTTCCTCCCTATTTTCATATTCACAATGTTGTTCAACCGGAAGCCCGGTAGGGGCAACTGTTTACGTAGGTGTGCTGGCGAAAAACAGCCTCCGGTTCGTTGCCTATTACAGGAACTCTTTTTCCAACACATATTACCAGGGCAACAGTAAAACAGATGAAAATGTTCCCCTTAAATTTTCTTATTACAACTTCTCAGGGATAGCATTTGGTTACGGGATTACAAAGCGTTTGACCGTAGAAGTCGATTTCGGTTATTTTTTCAATAAGACCCAGGAATTTAAACCTAAAATAGCCGGTACTGATACCATTGAAATCAAGGAAACCGGTTATGGCTTTACCGACGGGGGAGTAAATTTAAAATACGGGATCTATATCAAGCCTTCCAGGCAGATAGAGTTTACGGCAGGTGCCGGTTTCCGTTATCCGTTTACCACGAAACCCCAGGAAATTAACTATGTGCAGCTTTCCCGTGACGTTCAGCCTTCAACAAACGCATGGGCTGTTAATTGCATGCTGTTCTTCAACAAAGGCTGGCCTTCAGTCGGAATCCGTTTATTCACGCTCAACCGTTTTGAATATAATTTCCCGGATGCGCTTAAGTACCAGTATGGTTGCGTTTTACTGAATTCGGTCTTTTTCTCAAAAAAAATCATACCTTATTTCTTTGCAATTGTGCAAGTCCGAGGTGAATGGCGCAGTCATGACAATGATTTTAACGGTATTTATGAAAACGGAAGCAGTGTGCGTCCCAATTCGGGAAATTACCTGCTTATACTTTCCCCCCAGCTTAGTTATTCGATTGCCGGTAAATGGAATGTTTCGGTTCTTTACGACATCCCCGTTTACAAGTATTACAACGGGAAGCAGCTTACCCCTAAATATTCTTTTGCTGTCAGCGTATCCCATGACTTTGACCTTAGCCGGAAGAAACCCAAGGCCGACATTGAAACCCTTCCAAAATGAGAAAACTCCTCTTATTCCTGGCCCTTTCCCTGCTTCTTTTTGCTTCCTGCAAAAAAAAGACTGAGGCTCCTGTAACAAGGCCGTTATTAATGACTGTAGATGTTGCCGGTGCTTACTTTAACCAGACCCTGGGCGGAGTGATCTTTGTTTCGGACAGGCAGGGAAAGGTTCTTGCCGATACGTTTTGCCTGGCCGACGGTGTTTACAAGCTCTACGGACAGGCAGGAACCTTTGCCCCCTCATTGATGGAAGTCACCATTGTAAGATCGGAGCTTTACTGGCATAGTTTCGCAATCACCCTTGAAACGTATACATGCATTCAGCCTTCCGAGTGGAAGCTCCAGGGTTACAGGGCAACACTGGCGGGACAGGTAAACCCGGTGTATAAGAACGTCCCGGTCCATAGTGATGCTATCCTGGTATCTTCTTCAGGATATTCCAATCTGACATTCACTCTAGGCCTTCCTATCGAATTGTATAAAAATACCGATGATATTTATTTCGAGATCCCAACGTCCTCAGGAATGAAATACAAATGGTTCAGCGGGATACAGGTAAGCACAAGCGATACTTTTGATCTTTCCAACACCCTTGTGCCCGACCATAAAACAATTACCTTTCCTGTTCCTGTTGAGTATTATGAATGCCGCATCCAGGGCTTTCCCGACGGGAATGTAAATTCGCCCATTCCTTATTTGCTTGATGATTTGCTGGGTAACGGAACAACGGCTAACAGCGTTGATGCGTATTATCCCCCGGCAAAATTCTCCGTATTTCATTCAGATATTTCTGCGGTGGAAACTTATTCCTCAAACCAGACCTGGTATTATCATAACGACGGCGACATTCCTTCTGACTTTAAAAAGATATCAGCCGGCATTGTCTCCTTTGCTTCAACCAATACCAGCCTGACTGTGAAATCATCCGGCAGCCTGGATGCCGCATCCGGCACCTGGCAATTCCTCAGTCCTTACAAGGGCCTTGTGAGCTGGACTGTGTTCGGGCCTGATACGGCAACTTTCCTTCAGCTGCCACAAGTGGCGCCTGCTCTTACCAACATGTTTCCATGGTTCAGCAGGGATTCCCTGGTGTTTGCGCACGTAAGGCTGATCGATTTCGTAAACAGCCAGGGTTATTCCCAGATGATCAACCTTCTGTATAACCCGTTAAACCCCTCAAACTTTGACCGCCAGGAAACAACAATGCTGGAGCAGGTTCCGTCGTCCAAAAAATTAAGGAAATAATTTTACTGATTTACAATCCTTTAAGGAGGGGAAGGTGGATGAATTGCTTTCCCGTGTTGATCTCGAGCAGGTAAAATCCGGGATTGATTCCCGAAATATCCAGTCTCAGGTTTTCTTTATCTCTTGAATTAATCATACGGAATGCAAGCTCCCGGCAGTTTACGTCAAACAGTCTTACCGAAAGCGGGGCCTGGACAGAACCAAGGCTTTTAATACAAACAAATTCATCGGCAGGATTTGGGAAAACACGGTATTCCTTATTAAACTTCAGATCTCCAGTACTGCTGGTGCTACAGTCTTCCATATAAGTTATTCTTTGTGAAGCTGTAAGCGAATCATTAAAAACCGCCCAGGCTGATGAGTTCTTTTTTAAATAATAATCAAGGAAGGGATAAAGAAAGTCAAGAGTTGCCGCATGCTGCTGCTCCCTGGTTATGGTGAAATATTGCTGGCAGCCGGTTTCCCCAAGGGAGCAGGTGAAGTTGTAGTCGGCAAAATAGCAATGTCCTCCTCCTTTTATATTGATAAAGACCTTGCACGAGGATGCCAGGGAATCGTACATCGGCACCTGGTTCTGGGCAGGGGGAGTCACACAATCCTTATCGGCCGAGAATACCAGCGAAGGAATAGTAACCTGAGTGGCGGCCTGGATCGCTGAAGGGCTTGTTTCCGCAGCAGCAAGGGTAATCATGGCTGTAGGCAGGGCATTGTTCTGGCAGGCCAGGAAAGAAGCCCCTCCGCCCATTGAATGCCCCATGATCGCGGAAGTGCTGTCGATATGCTGATAAAAAGGTGAAGCAGCAGTGTTCCCTTCGGTTTTCATCCGGGTTATTATAAAAGCCAGGTCTTTACCGAATTCCGAATGGCTGGGGGAGATGCCTCCTTCTGTTTTTACCATCACTATAATATAGGCCCGGGGAACAAGGGAGTCCTTCAGATAGGCATATGCGCTGTAGACCATCAGGAACCCATGACCGAACGAAATCACCGGGAAGGCACCTGTGGCAACAGGAACATTGTCCCCGGCTGAGAGGGCAGGATAATACACTTCGGCGGGCACGGAGCGGTTGCTTCTTGAGGAATCGGTAAAGTTCATTGTCCGGTGGCCTATTGGGTAATTCTGACCAATGTTAGCAAAGGATATCAAACCTGCAATTACTGATAAAAGTGATTTTCTGATCATCGTTTCAGGGCTTATTTACCTGATTACAAATATCTAAAAATAAAGAGACCATAAAAATTGAAATCAATTTTTATGGTCTCTTTTGTTGTCCGACTAGGAATCGAACCTAGACTCTTCTGCTCCAGAGGCAGACGTGTTGCCAATTACACCATCGGACAATGCGGCTGCAAAATTACTACTCTTACGGCAAAAATTCAAATTTATTTGGCATTTTCTTTTGGTCGCCTGTCTCTCAGGGTAACTACACAATTAAAAACAAGGTTTTCGGCCGTCGAATCATAATCAACACTAAAGTATCCAAGGCGTTCAAACTGGAACTTCCTGCCGGCTTCTGCATGGGCCACTGACGGCTCAATATATCCTGTCGTTACCTGCAAAGAATCGGGATTCAGGTAATCCTTATAGGTTTTTCCCTCTTCTGCATTATCGGGGTTTTCAACTATAAAAAGCCTGTCGTAAACCCTGATCTCAGCTTTGACGGCATGCCTTAACGAAACCCAGTGGAGGGTCCCCTTGACTTTCCTGTTGCTCTGCGGCATCCCGCTTTTTGTTTCAGGATCATAAGTACAATGTACTTCCGTTATACGACCGTTATCCGGATCTTTTACAACTGATTCACATTTAATGATATAAGCAGAACGCAGCCTGACTTCCCTGCCGGGGGCAAGCCTGAAGAATTTACTTTCGGGGTTCTCCATGAAGTCTTCCTGTTCAATATATAATTCCTTTGAAAAGGGGACTTGCCTGATTCCTGCTGCTGGGTCTTCCGGGTTATTCACAGCTTCCATTTGCTCAACAAGGTCGTCGGGATAATTGTCAAGGACAATTTTCAGAGGGTTCAGAACACCCATGACACGTAACGCTTTTTTATTCAGGTCTTCCCTGATGCAAAATTCCAGGAGGTTGATATCTATCACATTATCCCTCTTGGCGACACCAATGGTATCGGCAAAGTTTCTGATGGATTCGGGAGTATAGCCTCGCCTGCGCAGGCCGCATATGGTCGGCATGCGGGGGTCATCCCATCCGCTTACATACTTATTTTGAACAAGTTCCAGAAGTTTTCTTTTGCTCATCACAGTATAGCTCAGATTGAGACGGGCAAATTCGATCTGGCGGGGGGCATAAATGCCGATTTCCTGTATAAGCCAGTCATAGAATGGCCTGTGGACCTCAAATTCCAGTGTGCAAATTGAGTGAGTTATCTTTTCTATCGAATCGGACTGGCCATGGGCGAAATCATACATAGGGTAGATGCACCATTTGTCGCCGGTACGGTGGTGAGAAGTATGGATGATGCGGTAAATGATGGGATCCCGCATATGCATATTGGGCGATGACATGTCAATTTTTGCCCTCAACACCCTGGCACCGTCGGGAAATTCCCCGGCCCGCATACGGGCGAAAAGATCAAGGTTTTCCTCAACCGACCTGTTCCTGAACGGGCTTTCTTTTCCAGGACGGGTTGGAGTGCCCCTGGTGTCGCTGATCTCCTCCGGGCTCATATCGCATATATAGGCCTTACCTTTGCGGATCAGGATCAGTGCGAACTCATACAGCTGCTCAAAATAATCGGAAGCGTAAAACTCCCTGTCTTCCCAGTCAAAACCCAACCAGCGTACATCTTCCTTAATGGAATCAACATACTCTACATCTTCTTTAACAGGGTTGGTATCGTCAAATCTCAGGTTGGTCTTGCCGTTATACTTTTTACCTAAACCGAAATTGAGGCATATCGATTTTGCATGGCCGATATGAAGATACCCGTTAGGCTCCGGCGGAAAACGGGTGTGCACCCTGCTTTCATTCTTTCCTGTACGAATATCCTCCTCTATGATTTCTTCAATAAAATTCAGCGATCTTCCCGGAACATCATTTTTCGTAATATTGTCTTCCATCGTCTTATTAGTATTATCTCATCCGCCTCTGCGAACGAGGGTGCAAAGCTACTAAAAATCAGTAAAACAGGCGAGAATTGGACGGATTTTGATAATTTAGCCGGCTCGGGGAATTGCTAATTTTATATTCTTAACGCTATGGGTAAGATCACTTTAGACGGAATGGAGTTCTTCGCTTATCACGGTTGTTTCAAAGAAGAACAGCTCATCGGCACAAAATTCATTGTCGATCTCAATGTAGAAACAGACACCTCCCGGGCTGAACAAAGTGATCATCTGCACGATACCGTGAATTATTCAGGCCTGTATCATGCCGTGAAAGCTGAAATGGAACAGAAATCCTTCCTGCTTGAACATGTTGCCCGCCGTATTATCAATTCTGTTTGTGAGCAGTTCCCGTCTGTCACGAAAATTCACATCATTATTTCCAAACTGAACCCGCCGGTAGGAGGGAAGATGAAGCAGGTGAGTTACACGACTGAATGGAATAAAACCTGATGGGTTTTCAATATTTTTTTTACCTTTGCACTCCCTAAATAACAGGGTATCGTGGCCGAGTGGTCAGGCAGAGGTCTGCAAAACCTCGTACAGCGGTTCGACTCCGCTCGATACCTCAGGTAAAAAGGCTGTTCCTGTTGAGGTTCAGCCTTTTTTTATTTCTCTTTCGGATAAAACAGGTATTCGCAGATCAGGACCAGGAGGAGAGTGAAAACGCTGCTCATGACCACCCTCAGGAAGGTTGTAAAAAACTCGGTGAACCTGAATGCTTCCAGGAAAAACAGGACAAAATGATGTATCAGGATCAGGCTTAACGAATAATACAGGAACCATTTCAACCCCTGGTTTTTTAGTGAGGGGCTGTCGCCGATCAGTGAATCAGGGCCTGATGAGATCATTCTTATAATATGGGGACGGGCGTATCCCATAGCCAGGCAGGCCGAGGAATGCAAGCCAAGGGTGTTGGTGAAAATATCCACTCCGGCCCCGGTTATAAATGCAAGGATAAGCAAAAGCGCGCCCGGGACTTCATAAGGAATTAGCAGGATGAAATAAATATAGAGATACGGATTGATAAACCCGCCAAGATAGATGTTGTTCAGTACCAAAACCTGCAGGGCGATGAGTACGAAGAACCTCAAAAAGTTGTTAACGATTACTCTTGACGTCGTCATTGGCCCCTGATTTACTCGCTTTTAAAAGTTGCTTTCAGATCTTCTTTTTCCTTCCTCATCAGGTCAAGCACGATCTCCACGTAACCAAGACTGTTAAAATCGGTAGAAAACAGTATGGTTCCATAATTGAAGTTCTCATCTGGTGCGACAGTAAACTCACTGATTGTCCCGACCAGCACTCCTTCCGGAAAAATATCTGAATTTCCGCTGGTGATGATTGTATCCCCTTTTTTCATGTCAACATGCTTTGGGATTTCCCTGATGCTGCCATACCGGTAGCTTCCGCCTGACCATTCCACGTTGACAAGCTGGTTGTTCTTTTTAAACTTTCCAGATACCTTGCTGTCTTTGTTCAGCATCGAAATGATCCAGCTGAAATGTGGTGAAACACTCACAACCTGGCCAACAATGCGGTTCCCGATGATCACTCCCATATGGTTGCGCACTCCCTGAAGACTGCCTTTGCTGATCATCAGGAAATTGTTCCTCCGGTTGGTGGTGTTGCTTATGACTTTTGCACTGATATACCTGTACTGCAACTGGTATATCGTATCGTTCCTGTAAAAGGAGTGTGCGTCGGACGAATAATATGCTTTTGGCAATTGCGAATGGAGTTTGGCCAGTTCCTCAACGAGGGTCTGGTTCGTACTCTTGAGTGTTAAATATTCTGAGATATTCCTGAAAGTCCTGTTGATCCCTCCAGTAAATGTGCTGGTAATATCGTAAACAGCCGTGTTCTGGAACTCGTTAAAATTGAAAAACAAGCCCAGCGATAATGCTTCCAGCACCAGGAATAATAAGATGAAGTAGTTTTTGCGGATAAAAACGAATAAGTTCCGCATACCTTATTTACTTGATAAGGAAGGTGAATTTGTCGAAGTTCTTTAGGGCAATGCCTGTACCCCGGGCAACGGCACGCAGAGGATCTTCAACAACCTGAACTTTCAATTTCGTTTTAAGATGAATGCGTTTATCAAGCCCCCTCAGCAATGCGCCGCCACCTGTTAGATAAATTCCGGTTTCGAAGATGTCGGATGCAAGTTCCGGTGGGGTCATTTCAAGAGCATTAAGAACGGCAGCTTCTATCTTTGCCACGGATTTATCAAGGGCATGAGCTATCTCGGCATAGTTTACAATGACTTCCTTGGGAATGCCGGTCAGAAGGTCCCGGCCGTGAACTGCATAGTCGGGAGGAGGATTGTCAATATCGACCAGCGCAGCGCCTACCTCGATTTTAATCCTTTCGGCAGTACGTTCCCCAACATTGATATTATGTTGCTTACGCATGTATTCTTCAATATCGGAATTGAATTCATCCCCTGCAATCCTGATGGACTTACTGTTTACGATGCCACCTAAAGCAATGACAGCAATCTCGCTGGTGCCTCCCCCGATATCGATCACCATGTTGCCGATAGGCTCAAGAACGTCAATGCCGATACCGATAGCGGCAGCCATGGGTTCGTGTATAAGCCTGACTTCTTTAGCTCCTGCCTGTTCCGCAGAATCCTTTACAGCCCTTTCCTCTACTTCCGTGATCCCCGAAGGGATACAGATTACCATCTTCATCGCAGGGGGAAACCAGGATTTTCCGATCTCAATCATCTTGATCATCTCCCTGATCATATGTTCGGCAGCCTGGAAATCTGCAATAACTCCACCCCTGAGGGGTCGTATGGTTTTTATGTTTTCATGGGTTTTCCCATGCATCATCTGCGCCTTTTTCCCAACAGCGATTATCCTTCCTGAACTTCTTTCAATTGCAACAATTGATGGTTCATCAACCACCACTTTGTCGTTATAAATTATAACCGTATTGGCTGTACCGAGATCAATAGCAATTTCCTTAGTGAATAATCCCATTTTGTATTAATGTTTAAAGTGGCGAATACCTGTAAATACCATAGCCATGTCATGTTCATCGCAGAACTTCACCGTATCGGCATCGCGTATCGACCCCCCCGGCTGTATTACTGCTGTGATCCCTGCTTCATGAGCAATCTCCACCGAATCGGCAAAAGGAAAGAATGCATCAGAAGCCATCACAGAACCTTTCGGGTCAAACCCGAAAGTTTTTGCTTTTAAAATGGCTTGTTTCATTGCATCCACTCTCGATGTCTGCCCCATTCCGCAACCGATAAGCTGTTTATTCTTTGAGATAACTATAGTGTTTGATTTCAGGTGTTTAACTATTTTATTGGCAAAAAACAGTTCCGGGATCTCTGATTCAGAAGGTCTCTTTTTCGTGACATACTGAAAATCAGCTTCTGTCTCAGTTTTAAGGTCTCTGTCCTGTTCAAGGACTCCGTTCAGGACCGATTTAAACTGCCTGGAACTGAATAACAACGGATTTTGTTGCAAAATTATTCTATTTTTCTTTGATTTAAGGAGATCTAATGCTTTCTTTTCATATTCAGGCGCCAGCAGGATCTCAAAAAAAAGTTTGTTCAGCTCCTCTGCCGTTTCTAAATCAACCGGCCTGTTGGCGATCACAATGCCTCCATAGGCCGAAAGATTATCACATGCAAGGGCGTCTATATAAGCCTGCTTCAGAGTTTCCCTTACTGCCACGCCGCATGGATTGGTATGCTTGATGATGGCAACAGCCGGCTCTGAAAATTCCGCCATCAGGTTGATTGCGGCATCAATATCGACAAGGTTATTGTAAGAAAGCTCTTTCCCGTGAAGCTGCAGGAAATTTTCTGCCAGCGAACCATAAAACGAGGCCTTCTGATGGGGATTTTCACCATACCTCATAGTGCTGGAGAAAACCTGGCTTTGTTTGAAGGCGGGAATCTTTTCCCCGCGGTTGAAATAATTGAATATCTGGGTGTCATAGTGTGAGGAAACATTGAATGCCTGGGCAGCAAAATATCTTCTCTCTTCGGCGTTTGAAAAACCGTTCTTTTCTTCCAGCAGTTTCATCAACGGAGCGTAAAAATCAGCCGAAGGTATAACAACCACATGCCGGTAATTCTTCGCAGCAGCACGGATCAGCGAAATACCCCCAATGTCTATCTTTTCAATGATTTCTTCTTCATTATCAGTACTTGCAACAGTCTTTTCAAAAGGATAAAGGTCAACGATCACCAGGTCTATCGAGGGAATGTCGTGTTGTTCAACCTCCCTTACATCCGAAAGCTGGTCCCTTCTCCAAAGTATGCCGCCGAATACTTTCGGGTGAAGGGTTTTCACTCGCCCCCCGAGTATAGAAGGATAGGAGGTGACCTCTTCCACCGACGTTGCCGCAATACCTTTGCTGAGTAGGAAATCGTAAGTGCCACCGGTGGAGTAAATATGAACATTATGAGCCGCCAGATTCCTGGCTATTTCTTCAATCCCGTCTTTTGAAAAGACCGAGATCAGCGCTGATGTGATTTTTATTTGATCGATCATAGTGGATATTGTAACTCGCAACTGTTTTTATCGTCTAAAATCTATAGCTCAATTTCCTGCAATGTTAATGAATATCGGGGGATTTTACAAGATACAGAGCTTAGTATTTAAGGAATTACGTAACTTTATCGGCTGTGAAACGATTTCAGGCTTATCTTATTTTTTTAAGGCTTTTTAGAGAAAGCTATCTTTTTGCCATCCAGGCTATTGTTGTAAATAAGGTAAGGACCATCCTTTCACTGCTTGGGATTACCATCGGCATATTCTGTGTCATCTCGGTCTTTACTGTTTTCGACTCCATGGAAGCTGCCATCAGGAAAAGCATAGCTTCCCTGGGAAGCAATGTTCTCTACGTACAAAAATGGCCCTGGTCGATGGGCAGCGATTATCCCTGGTGGAAGTATTACCAAAGGCCTGAAGCAACCCTTGAAGACCAGAAGGAGATAGAGAAGCGCAGCAGCCTTACCGAATATTCTGCATTCTTCGCACAGGTCAATAAAACGGTTAAATACCGCAGCAATTATGTTGAAAATGTAGGGATCATGGGTGTTTCCAGTGATTTTGACAAAGTGTGGAAATTTGAGATCGGCAGCGGAAGGTATTTCTCCATAAACGAATCGGCTACAGGCAGGCCCATCGCACTTATTGGTGCGGATCTGGCTTCGGGACTGTTTCCGAACCAGGAAGCCATAGGGCAAAAAATAAAGATTTTCGGCAGGAATATTGAGGTCATAGGGGTAATGAAGAAAGAAGGGGAGGATTTTTTCGGTAACAGCAACGACAAAGTGATTTACATCCCTGTAAATTATTTCAAGACCCTTGTCAACCTCAAAGATATGGGCACTACTATCGCGGTGAAAGCCAAGCCCCTGGTCTCAAACGCAGAGCTTAAAGATGAGCTGACGGGAATAATGCGTTCTATCAGAAAAATAAAACCTTCGGCCGAAGATAATTTCGCTATCAATGAAACGGATATCATTGCAAAAGCTTTTGACGGAGTGTTCAGCGTCATTGCAATGGTTGGCTGGATTATCGGAGGGTTCTCCCTTCTTGTCGGCGGGTTCGGGATCGCCAATATCATGTTCGTGTCGGTTAAAGAAAGAACCAACATTATTGGCATACAAAAGGCCCTGGGAGCAAAGAACTATTTTATCTTGCTCCAGTTTCTGTTTGAAGCAGTTTTTCTTTCAATCATCGGGGGCATTGTGGGATTGCTTATCATCCTCATTATGACCCTCATCATCTCCTATACCACCAGCTTTCACCTGATACTTACCCAGGGAAATATATTGCTGGGCTTAGGTGTTTCGGGAATGATCGGCCTTATCTCGGGATTCATCCCTGCTTTTACAGCGTCAAGGCTGGATCCTGTCGAAGCCATGCGCACAAGTATGTGATCATCTCAGAAAGGCCAGAACTGGTTGTCGTTCCAGATTTTTTCCTTCAGTTCATTATCAATTTCATTGAGCACTTTCAGGTGACCTTTTTCCCAATCGGCAAGCCATTGATATAATGCCTTTTCATTGGGATCTTCTGTCAGTCCGGCCTGCTTTGAATAAACTTCGATGGCCCTCTTCTCAAAGTCAACAGCCGCGGAAATGGCAGCAGCTTCAAACCCTGCCGAAGAGATCTTCTTCTTCATCTCCTCGCTTAAAATGAGGTTCGCAAATTCTTCATGAGCCAGATCCAGGAGGTCGACATGGGCAAACTTATGTTCCTTTTCATAATGCATGAACTGCTCTGAAAGAAATTTCACATGCTTCGTTTCTTCGTCGGCCATGACGAGAAAGATGTGCTTTATATCAGGGTCACTGCTGTTTTCTGCAACCTTGACGTAAAAGGCATACCCTCTTCTTTCCATCAGGATCGCCATTTTCAGAATGTCGATAGCTTTCTGTGTTTCCATATCTCCTTGTTTATTTACTGCATAATTCAATTAATACTCCTTTTGTTGACTTCGGATGAAGGAACCCTATGTTCAGGCCCTCAGCCCCTTTTCTTGCCTGTTTGTCGATCAGCTCGATCCCGGTTTCCCTTGCCTCGTTCAATGCAATGTCGGCATTCTCAACAGCAAAGGCCAGGTGATGAACGCCTTCGCCCTTCTTCTCCAGGAACTTGCCTATCGGGCTTTCAGGATCGGTGCTTTCAAGCAATTCGATCTTTGTCTGGCCTATCATGAAAAAAGCAGTCTTTACTCTCTGCTCTTTCACCTCTTCAAGGGCATAACACTTTGTTTCAAGAAGCTTTTCGTAAAAAGGGATGCTTTCATCCAGGCTTTTTACAGCTATCCCAATGTGCTCAATGTGAGTTGGTTTCATGGTTTGTAATAAGTAATTTTGTTAATGAATTAACACTTTATTGGCAAAATTACAGGATTTTTGGAATTATAGAGAGCCATTTTGTCAGTTCCTTCCCAAAAAGCTTTCAAGCTTAAAATAAAATGCCTGAATATATCCCAATAACCCAGCCTCCAGGCCGTTTCCGGAATTCATCTCAGTATTTTTTTCAATGAGAAAATTAAAAATATTTTCAGGGATTGGTAAAATGGTATAATAATTGTTTTACTTTTGGACCGTTTTAGTCTATTGGTCGAATTTTGTTGTTAAAATACTAATAATATGATAAATAAAGAAGAAATAAGGGAATCCGTTTTAAAGGTTGCCCAGGAAATATTCTCCAGATACGGCTTTCACAAGACCACCATGGATGACATCGCCAAGGGGATGGGGAAGGGAAAAAGCTCAATTTATTATTACTTCAGCAGTAAAGAAGATATCTTCTCAGCAGTAGTCGAAAAAGAGCTGCTGGAACTCAGGTCAAAGATAGTGGAGTCGGTGGCCAGGGCCGAAAATCCCAAGGAAAAACTTAAAGCATACGTGAACGAGAGGATGCAGGGCCTCAGTAAGATGGTCAACCTGTTTAATGTGCTCAGAACTGAATTTATATCACAAAGGGAGTTTACGGACCGAATCCGTATGAAAACCGACGAAGAAGAGATCAGTATCATCAGGTGCATTCTTGATGAAGGTGTTTCGGGCGGGACCTTCCACCTCGAAGATACATATCTTACTTCCATTGCCATTGTAACAGCGCTCAAGGGGATGGAAGTCCCCCTGGTAATAGCCCGCAAGGAGGAAAATCATCTTGAGATGACGCTTGACCGTCTCCTGGATGTATTGTTTTACGGGATGCTTAAAAGATAATTCCCGTATTTAATTCTCAGAGAACATGAAAACAAAATTAAACTTCCTGTGGTTTTTGATGGTCCTGCCTGGCCTGTATGGGAATGCAGCCCTGGCCGAAAGGCCCGCGGGTGTGAGGAAACTTACATTCGACCAGGCCCTTGATCTCACTTACCAGAACAGCCATGTATTGAAACAGGTGTCTTACCTTCAGAAGCAGAAAGACCAGGAAAGGCTTGCCGCCAAAGGGTTGTTTTTCCCGACCATAGGGGTGACCGCCAGTGCCATCATGATGTCCGATCCGATCGAACTGGACCTCAACCCCATAAAGGATGCCATCACACCCTTGTATAAAACCCTGGGGAGTTATGGAAAATTCGGTGATGTCCCCGGGCTGACAGATGATATGGCGACCCAGGTCATCCGGCAGAAGCTCAATGCAGGCCTCGGCCAGATACAGAATGAGGATTGGAACCAGGTCATCCAGAAACAGCAGTTTGCCGTGGTTGCAGCAACCTTGCAGTGGCCGGTTTTCACAGGAGGCAAAATCCTTATCGCCAATAAATCGGCCGAGATACAGAAAAAAGATGTGCATGATGTCTCCCGCCAGAAGGAGGGGGAGCTGATGAGCGAACTGGTCGAAAGATATTACGGCCTTTGCCTGGCTTCTTCAGTGGTAAAGGTGAGGACGGAAGTCAGTATGGGCCTGCAGAGACATCTTGAAGATGCAGTTAAACTTCAAAACCAGGGAATAATTTCAAATGCCGACCTTCTCCAGGCAAGGGTATACAGCGCACAGGCAGGCAGGGAACTCAGCAAAGCAATACGTAATACATCTATTGTCACCCAGGCACTGATGAGTACCATGGCGCTTGAAGACAGTTCAATGGTGGAGCCGGTGTCGGCCTTGTTTTACCTCGATACCATCGAGTCTCAGACTTATTTCAGCAACCTGGCCCAAGCCACCAATCCTATCCTCAAACAGATAGAAACCAAAAAGCTTCTTGCCGAACAGAAATACAAGGCCGAGAAATCAGAGTTCTACCCTTCTGTCGCCCTGCAGGGGACCTACGATATCGTCAACAAGGACCTTTCTACCTATATCCCCGACTGGGAAGTTGGCATTGGCCTGAAATGGACCATCTTCGACGGGGTCAGCAGGATAGGCAAAGTCAAAGCCGCGTCCATGCAAACAAAGCAGGTTGAGGAATTCGGGTTGAAGGCCCAGGCTGATATCTCAACCAACATAAACAAACTGTATAATGAGCTGAACATGTACCGGGAGCAGCTTGCCGAACTTGAAACAGCTGCCACGTATGCAGAAGAATACCTCAGGTCAAGGGAAAAGGAATTCAGCGAGGAGACGGGCAATTCAACACAGGTCATTGACGCCAGGCTTGCCCTCGCCCAGGTAAGGACCGAGCGTTTGCAGGCAATGTACAATTACGATCTCACTCTTGCAAGATTACTTGAATACTCAGGCATAGCCGGTGATTTTCCGTCATATGCCAAAAGAAACTCTGTAAAATTTTAAAGTAATGAATAAAAAAGGAATAATATCAGCAATTGCAGGCATCGTGGTGCTCCTGTCACTGCTTACCTGGTCTGTTATTGTTATCAACCGGCCAAGGTCTGTTGAAGTACAGGGAGAAGTCGATGCAACCCAGGTGAAAGTCGCTTCAAAGATCGTCGGCCGCCTCGACAGCCTTCCGGTTCACAAAGGAGATGCGGTTAAACAAGGCCAGCTGCTTTTTACATTGAAAAGCCCTGAGATAGGAGCGAAGATGGACCAGGCAAATGCAGCCCTGCTCGGTGCAAGGGCACAAAATGAAAAGGCAATAACCGGTGCTGAGGCTGAAGATATTGAAGCTGCCAGGAATATGTATATGAAAGCCCTGGCTGCGTCCCAGCTTGCACTGAAAACATTTGACAGGATCAATAACCTGTATAAGGACGGGGTGGTTCCGGCCCAGAAAAAGGATGAGGCAGAAACACAGCTGAAAGCCGCCGAGGAAACTGCAAACGCAGCTAAAGAGATATGGAACAAGGCTAAGAAAGGTACCAGGATAGAAGACCGGGATGCTGCAAAAGCAATGGTTTCAAGGGCCGAGGGAGCTCTTGAAGAAGTGAGGTCCTACCTCAGTGAAACCAGTATTACGTCACCAATGGACGGGGAGGTGTCGGACATCGTTGCCGAATCCGGGGAACTGGTTTCTGCAGGTTACCCCGTTGTGACCATCGTTAACCTCAGCGATTGCTGGGTAACTTTCAACCTGCGCGAAGACCTCCTGGCTTCAATCCGCACAGGCAGTGTGTTCAATGCCAGGGTGCCTGCACTCGGTGATAAGGAAATCCGCCTGAAGATAACATATATACACCCTCTGGGTAATTATGCAACATGGAATGCCACAAAGACTTCGGGGGATTTCGATATGAAAACTTTTGAAGTCCATGCAAGGCCTGAACAGGCTGTAGAAGGACTGCGCCCTGGGATGAGCGTGCTCGTAAACTGGGAAGATGTGAAAAAACTGTCTGCAAGATGAAAAACAACCGGATTAACCGGTTTATTGATGTTGCCGGAAGGGAATTGACAAGAATGCTTTCCGACAGGGTGTATCTCTTTCTGGGACTTATCGCGCCATTTATTGGTTTCGGCATGATCGCATGGATCTTCTCTGCCAATGTCCCGAGGGAATTGCCAGTGGCTATCGTTGACCTGGACCATACTTCACTTTCGAGGCAGATCGCCAGGACGGTGGATGCAGCTTCCATTGCCAGGGTTGACAGGAGCTACACTGATCTTTTACAAGCATCAGAGGCCCTGGCTGAAGGAAAGGCCGACGCAGTGATCTGCATACCTGAAAATACTGAAAGAAATATACTCCGGGGGCAAAATGCTCCTGTTGCAGTATATCTCAATAATGCCTGGCTCATTAAAAGCGGGCTGCTGAAAAGCGGCATCCAGAAATCCCTGGGAAGCCTCTCGGCCGGATTAATGATCAGGGCTATGATGATGAATGGGGACAATGAGAAACAGGCTGTTTCAAAGATAATGGCTGTACGGTTAAGACCGGTATTACTATTCAATCCTTACACCAGCTACGAGTACTATCTTACACTTCTGCTCCTGCCGGTCTTACTTACAGTCTTCGTGCTTTTCGGCACCATTTATTCAGTGGGTTCCGAGCTGCAGTATGGCAGCGGTTTTGAATGGCTGGAAGCATCAGGCGGAAAGCTTTTCCCGGCAGTTACAGGGAAATTGCTTCCCCATACCCTGGTATTCAGCATCCAGGCAATAGCAATGAATATACTTTTTTTCAAAGTCCTGGGACTTCCACTGAACGGGCATCTGGGATTGATCATGGGTTCTGAGCTGCTGATGATACTGGCATACCAGTTCATGGCCATACTCTTTGTTTCAATAATGAAGAACATGAGGCTTGCCCTGTCCATAGCCAGTGCATATACCATGCTGGCAGTGACTTATGCGGGCCTGACATTCCCCTTATTCGGTATGCCTGCCATCGCCCAGGTCTTCAGCCGGATATTCCCTTTCTCATACTGGCTCGAACTTTTTGCAGGCCAGACCCTCAGGGGGGAGCCTGTCGCAAATGCATTGATACAGATGCTTTTTATCTCTGTGTTTATCCTTGCCGGCGCCCTGTTCACGCAAAGGCTGAAATATATAGTTTCAACCCTGAAATACCAGGGAAAAATCTGAGGGTATCATGAATAATCCTGCATATAAAAGTCTGTCGAACTTCTTTGGGATAATCATATCCGAAATCCGGGAATCCTTCATGGACGCTGGTACCGTGTTGATTTTTATCGTAGCTGTAATACTATACCCCATGCTGTATTCCATCGGCTATATCAATCAAACGATAAGGGATATCCCGGTGGCGGTCATTGACCAGGACCACACCTCATTAAGCAGGCAGTATACCAGGATGCTTGATGCAACCGAACAGCTAAGTGTTAGTTTCAGGCTTCAGAATGTAGCTCAGGCAGAACAACTGTTTTATGAAGGGAAGATACACGGGATAATTCTTATACCCGGGAACTTCGAAAAGGAAATCCTGGGCAGGAGGCAGGCCAACGTAACAGTATACTGCGATGCAGGAAAATTCTTCGTCTATAAACAGGTGTTTACGGCATCCACCTATGCGACTTCAACGTTAAATGCAGGGGCGGAAATCAAATCCCTCCTAGCACAGGGACGTTCATGGGATGAAGCGCTCAATCGCTATGAAGGCCTGAATGCAACTTTTTTTGACCTGTATAACCCCTCATCCGGATACTGCACTTTCATTGTGCCGGGCATACTGATCATCGTCATCCAGCAATCGCTCCTGGTAGGGATAGGATTGCTTTTCGGAAAACACAAGGAACGCCGTCAATTTCTTCCGGTTGCCAAAGAGGTTCAAACATGGAAGGATTCAATTGCACAGGTCCTGGGAAAAGCCACTTCCTATGTGCTTATTTACCTTGTGACCACCCTTGTAACCCTGGTGCTTTTGTACCACTGGCTGTCGTTTCCCGAAAGGGGAAGTTTCTGGCAGGTTTACATGATGCTGGTGCCCTTCCTTTTTGCTGTTTCTTTTATGGGGATTGCATTATCATCGTGGTTCAGCAAAAGGGTGCATGCGCTGATGTTCATAGTATTCATTTCCCCTGTGGTATTTTTTCTTACAGGAGTAGCCTGGCCTCTCGAATCATTGCCCCCGGTGCTGAAAGTACTGGCCTGGATTTTCCCCACCACTCCCATGGTGCCTGCATTTATCAAGTTAAGACTGATAGGAGGGGGGATAAGTTCGGTTTCCTATGAATTGACAGTAATAACAATACAGATGGCGGTGTATTTCATTCTTGCCGTGGTTTCATACAGCCTGGCCATTAAAGCTTACAGCAAACGGCTGGCTGCTGAAACGTTATAAAAATTTAAAGACACGGGATCGAAATGGTTTTTGGTTAATACTTCGTTCTTTTATACCGGGATCCCGTGTCTTTCTTTTTATTTTAAAAAGTAATTCGGTTTGTAGTTTGAAGGTGAATAAATATGGATGGAAGCTGCCCTTTGGTCCGAATGATTGAAAATCTCGTGCAGTATCATGTTTCCTTCCTTGTAAGCGATTCCCCCGGCTGGTAAAATGCTGCGGCTCAAAAATTCAGGCGGGGTATCGAGCTTAAACACATTTTCGGTAACCTCACTCTGCATGATCCTCACGAGGCAGCCATTAGAAGGATGGTCATGAACCGGGCATCCCTGCTTTACCTCCCAGCAAAGTACAAGAAGTTCCATAAGATCATTTTTCTTGACAAGGTTCCGTGAATAATGATCCGGGCTGTACTTTTCATAAGCCTTCCAGTCGTCCCCGTCATAAGCCGACAATACAGGGCCAAGGTCCTTCAGTTTCTTTCCGCTTCGCAGAGCAGTGTCAATGGCGTTGAATAATTCTTCTATCGTCTTCATACCGTAAGGGATTCAGGGCAAAATTAAAGTTTATTCCCAACACCTAAACTGCTATATTTGAACATGAAAGATGAAATATAACAGGTTTTCATTTATTTTCCGGATTTTTGCAGAAAGGCCTCCGCGGCATATGATTGCCGCGGAGGCCTTTGGTGGAGTATAGGGGAGTCGAACCCCTGACCTTTAGACTGCCAGTCTAACGCTCTAGCCAACTGAGCTAATACCCCATGGGGCTGCAAAAGTATAAAATTTTTAATTTGCAGCGACATTCTAATACAAGCTTGCATGAAACGATTGTTTGCAGCAGTGAAGATTGAACCGGGTACGGCATTCATGAAGACCTTCCGTGAGCTTAGAACGAGGCTCAGTTCCGAGAAAATCAAATGGGTAGAAGAATATAATATCCATATCACGGTTAAATTTTTCGGAGAGACGGACGAAAGCCTGATCCGGGGAATCTCGGGCAGCCTTGGCAGTATAGTGTTAAACACAAATGGATTTGATCTCCGCCTATCAGGAATCGGTATTTTCGGAAGCAGGTATGACCCCAGGGTGGTATGGGCAGGAATTGAGCCCCCCGAGCCACTTGCTTCCTTCATGAGGTCAGTTCAGAAGGAAATGGAACAATATGGTTTTGAATCAGACAGGCAGAACATAGTTCCTCACCTTACCCTGGGAAGGATAACGTTTCTTAAGGATAAGCAGTTATTCCGAAATGTGATAGATGAAAACCGTGAACTGCAGTCTGAGCCTGTAAAAGTGAGTGAATGCATTTTATTTGAAAGCATACTGCGCAGGGAAGGGCCGCAGTATCTTGCCCTTGGTAAATTCCCTTTCAGAAATTAAAAACGGCCGGTTATGATCAATAGCCGGCCGCAAAAACCTGATGGGCAATGTCACTGAGTTTTTTCGGTGTTATTTTTTTCCTTGAAACGGTTTGCAACGATGTAATAGATCATTAATGCAATACCGCCGAAAAGACAGATCATGGAAAAGAAAGCGGCTTCCTCTTCCATGGCAGTGGAACTTGAAATGATTTTTCCGACAATAATCCCAAGTCCTATACCAATGAATATCATTCCCCATTTAAGGGATCCGAGAACGTTGCCTTTGGTGTCGAGGTTGGAGGCATTCCCTCCTGTTCTTATCAGTGCCATCCGTTCTTTATGTCGGACACCGATGTAAACTATGCCAAATACCATGGCAAAGACTGAGATCGGGACAATAACTTCTGCATTCATATCCGTGTTTTTTGGGTTTTGTGTGTATTCTGCCCTTTATGACGCAGTAGTTAATGATAAGTTACAAATGAAGATCAGCGGACTATGAATTTTGAAGTGAAGGATCCGTTCTCGTTGAACAGGTTAAGGAACATCATCCCCTTTGGGAACCTTGAAACGTCGATCTCAAGAATAAAATCCCCACCCGGCCATTCGGGGCTTGCATTATACAGGGTTTTTCCAAGCTGGTCTATGACGGTTATTTCGAAATGGCTCTCCTGTCCTTTGCTCTTAATATATAAGGTTCCTGAAACGGGATTAGGCGACAAGGTGATCAGGGAACCGAAATTATTGTTCTGGATTCCGATGCAGTTCTTCACAATTACCTGTTTTATTGAAGCCTGGCCGTTTCCGCATGAGTTAATACCGAAAGCCGTTACCGGACCAGTTTGGGCTTTGTTTCCGAATTGAACACTGATATGGTTAGTGTGTTGTCCCGAATTTATGATCGCACCCTGCGGCAGAGTCCATCCATAGGAACTGGCATAAGGAACAGGTGATGTGAAGTACTCATAACTGTTGCTTCCTCTGCATACGGTATCTGCTCCATGAATAATTCCCGATGTCCCTGGCAATGAATCAACTCCAACAGATTTGACCAGCAGGGGACCTGTTCCGCATCCGTTTTTCCCCGAAACACTTATATCCCCCGCTGAGATTCCCCATTTAACCATTACCGAAGCCGTTCCTGCCCCGCTCAGTATTGTTGCATCCGTGGGAATGGTCCATACATAGGATGAGGCGTTGAGAATAGAATCAGCCTGGTAGCTTCCTGTATCCGACTGGCAAATCAAAGACGGCCCGTGAATTGCCGAAGTGGCATCCGGTGCAGGCATTACATTGACTGCCAGAACGCTGGGAACACTGGTCCCGCATTTATTTGCTATGATTACCGATACCGTTCCTGAATTATTTCCCCATTTTAAATCTATCAAATGGGTATTCTGACCCGACTCTATCGTCGTCCCGGCAGGGACTGTCCAGGAATAGGAAGTCGCATCCTCAACTTCAGCGACAGAATATATGTAAGCCGAATCCCCGCACACTTCAGATGGGCCCATAATGGAGGAAGGCGGCAGGGGAATGGTTTCCACGTATACCATGATGCTGTCGGACACGCTCTGTGTCTGGTCGGTAACAATGACAGTATACATGGTGCTGATAAGTGGTGTCGCAACAGGGTTCTGGATGGCGGGGTTGGATAAAGTGGCACCAGGGTACCAGAAATAGGTGAACGGGCCTGTGCCCCCAGTTAAGGATACCGAAAGCTGGGTGTACTGTCCCTGGCAGATCGTATCAGGCGATGCATGGGCTTTTACGATAAACAACAGATTCGCCTTCTGCCCGAAAAGCTGAATCGAAAGAACGAACAGAAATATAGTAAAACTCGAATATTTAATCAGCTGCCTGAACAATTTCAAGGGGTTTCGATCAATACAAAAATACAAAAAACACACTGAGTTCCAACAGGTTTTGTATCTTTACAAGATAAATTAAGTAACGGGAACTGAGGGGAATATAAATTTTGAAGCCGGCCTTGTAACCTGCTGCCGGCTTAAACGTCTAAACTACACATGAAATACCAGGACGACAATTTCTATATTGAGAAGGTCTTGAATGGTGATTCTTCCGCTTACGCTACACTGGTTGCTAAACATAAGAACCTGGTATTTTCGATCGCTCTTAAAGTTCTGAATAATCGTGAGGATGCTGAAGAGATAGCTCAGGATGCTTTTGTAAAAGCTTTTCATTCGCTGAGGTCATTCGAGAGAAAATCAAAATTCTCGACATGGCTTTACCGTATAGTTTACAACGCAGCCATTTCCCGTACCAGAAAAAGGGTGCTGGAGACGATCCCGATGGACAATTATGTGATCCATAATTATTCAGAGGAATCCCTGAGGCCCGGAGTTGACGAGGTTGATGCGAATGAACAGCAGGTGTTGCTTAACAAAGCAATGAAAAACCTTTCGGATGAGGATAACCTTCTGATCACCTTGTTTTACCACGGCAACAACTCTATTGAAGAAATCAGCAGTATCACGGGATTATCGGCTTCAAATGTCAAAGTAAGGCTTCACCGGATCAGAAAAAAACTTTACGATGACATAAGCATGATGATGGCTGGACGAATGAATTAAGGCAGTTTAAACACACGGATATGGATATGGATGATGTGATTAAAGATGATTTCCTTGCCGGACTTATCAAAAAAGTCCCCCTGGAAAGTCCGTCGGATGATTTTGTGGATAAAGTAATGGCGGGGATTGAAACAATTCCTGTTCCGGTTGTTGAAAAACAGCCTTATTTCTACTGGATGAGATCTTCGCTTCCCTACCTGGGTGCCGCGATGATAGTAATTCTTATACTTATTTCTTCTGACATCCCTTATCTGAATTTCATTGGAGGCAAAGTATATTTTTCTTCTTTCTTTCTGAAGATTTTCCAGCCGTTCCTGAATTCAATGAAAACCCTGCTGTCGTCCAGGTTTATCACATATTCTCTGCTGATAGGAGTCTCGGCCGGTTTTCTGTTCATTATCGACAAGTTGTTCTCACGAAGGTTCTCTGCATGATATCGCTGAACCGATGATTCCCGGCCAGATACTGAAAGCCCTCTCGGTATACTTTGGAGATCATCGGCAAACTGACTTCAACCTTCTTTCGGCAAAACCCCTGGGCGGAGGATCAATAAACACGGTATTCCAGATCCGAACTTCAGCCGGGACGTTTTGCCTTAAATACAACCGCAGCGATGCTTTTCCTAAAATGTTCGAGACCGAAGCCAGGGGGCTCAAACTCCTCGCATCTGCCGCCACTATTAGGGTCCCTGAACCTGTTTATGTTGACAGCCTTCAGGATTATTCCTTCGTCCTCCTGGAATATATTGATGCAGCTCCCATGATTAAGGGGTTTTTCGGGGATTTCGGGAGGAGCCTTGCCCGCCTGCACAGGTCATGCAATGAACTGTATGGCCTTGACTATAATAATTACATGGGATCGCTTGTCCAAAACAACTGCTACCATTCCCGATGGGTTGAATTCTTTGTGGAAGAAAGGATCGACAAACAGGTAAAGCTTGCCCTTAAAAACGGTTTGCTGGATGCATCCACAGAAAAGCTCTTTGAAAAATTATATGTCACTTTGGATGAGATCCTCCCTGAAGAACCTCCCTGCCTGGTTCACGGCGACCTGTGGAGCGGGAATTTCATCGTATCGGAGGAAGGAAAAGCCTGCCTTATCGATCCGGCAGTATACTACGGCAACAGGGAAGTTGACCTTGCTATGTCAACTTTATTCGGGGGATTCAGCCCCGAATTCTATTCATCCTATAATGAAGAATATCCTTTGACAAAGGGATGGAAAGAAAGGCTTGAAATCTATAATCTTTATCCGCTGCTAATCCATTTGAACCTTTTCGGGAACAGCTACCTGGGATCTATCCTAAGTGTTCTGGGAAGATTCTGAACGCTCCTTATAAAGCTCTCTGAAACTCTTAGGCGCGATCTTTGGAAGAGTCCTCCTGGGGCCCCATAGTTTTTTACCAAACCTGCTGATCATTCGGTTTTTCAGTTTGCTGCCAGGTTTTTCAAGCATCCATCTTTTCATCATGACCATTTTCCAGCCTGAGTTCACCTTTCTCCAAAAGAAAGAGATATATTTTTTTGAAACAGCTTCGGCGCGGTTATGCAGCAGAAGTTCATGCAACGGTATCTTGACAGGGCATACTTCAGTGCATTTTCCGCAGAGGCTGGAAGCGAAGCTCAGGTGGTGGTAATCCTTAAATCCTTTAAAATGAGGCGATATGACAGATCCTATCGGGCCTGAATAAGTTGCACCGTAGGTATATCCTCCTATGCTTTTATACACAGGGCAACCGTTAAGGCATGCCCCGCAACGGATACATGATAAAGCCTTTCTCTGTTCCTTAAGTTTTAAAACGTCGGTGCGGTGGTTGTCAAGCAATATAACATACATCTCGTCAGGACCGTCAACCTCCCACTCGGTCCTGGGACCAAGCAGGATATTGTTATATACCGTGATATGCTGTCCGGTGCCGTGATGAGCGAGCAGGGGAAGGAAAAGATCAAGGTCGTCCATCGAAGGAATGATCTTTTCAATACCTACAACAGCAATATGAATCCTTGGGAATGCGATGGAAAGTAAGCCGTTGCCTTCATTTTCGGTAAGCACCAGGGCCCCCATGTCGGCAATAAGAAAGTTCCCCCCGGTAATGCCAACGTCGGCACGGATAAATTCCTTTCTCAACTGGTCCCTAACGAAGAGCGTGATCTCTTCGGGTTTGCTGTTCTCGGGAAGCCCGAATTTCTCATGAAAGAGTTTTGCAACATCCTCCTTTGACTTATGCATTGCCGGCGTGACAATATGATAGGGTTTTTCGCCGGCAATCTGCACTATGAATTCACCAAGGTCCGTCTCAAATACCTCACGTTTATGCTTTTCCAGGAATTCGTTGAGCTCTATCTCCTCCGAGATCATCGATTTTTGCTTTACAATGACCTGGGCTTTAGCCTTTTTAATAATGTTTAAGATCTCTTTCTGCGCTTCCTTCTCCCCGGTAGCCCAAATTACTTTGCCACCCCTGCGTTCAAAATTGTTCTCAAACTCTACAAGATATTTATCGAGGTTGTTTATAACTTTGTGCTTGATATTGGCAGCCCTGCGCTTGGCCAGCTCAAGATTCTGAAACTGGTTCAGGCCGCGGGCAACTGCAGCATCATACCTTCCAATGTTAAAATTCAGCCTGCGCCTTTGTTCCTTGTCAAAAGACCGCCTGCCTGCATCCTCAATAAATTTGTGATGTGCCTGGTTCATTCAAAAGCTCTATAAGATTTGTGATATTTTTTCCACTCTTCTTTTATGCCTTCCTCCTTCAAAATCAGTACTTAAAAAAATCTTCAGGAAACTGAGAGCCTCATTCCTGCTGATAAACCTTGCAGGCAATGAAATAACGTTTGCATCATTATGTATACGTGCCAGCTTTGTGATCTCTTCATTCCAGCAAACAGCAGCCCTTACACCAGGGTACTTGTTTGCAACCATGGCAACACCGTTCCCGCTCCCGCAAATGATCACCCCCTTTTCAATTTCATTCCTGTTCACTGCATCACCTAAAGGATGTATCGAATCGGGATAATCCATACTATCTTCAGAATGAGTGCCGAAATCGGTTATTGTATAATTTTGCAAAGTGAGATATTCTTTCAGAAATTCTTTAAACTGATATCCTGCATGATCAGATCCTATCGCAATTTTCTTTAAAGAATCAGGCATTGTTAATTGTTTTTTTACAAAAGTAATCATAATGAAATCATAATGAAGTAAAAGCGAAAATTATGTAAAATTATCTGCCTTAGAATCAAAATTTTAAACTTTGCACATTCTGTTGTTAACAACAGTTTAATTTTGTTTCAAACTTTTAGGAAAAACACTGAATTTTATCATCTGCCCCGTTTTCCGGTTAATAACTAAAACTTAGCAGGATATTATCAAAT
>Ga0118677_10003202_pt1 | contig 31404 bp, 24 predicted proteins | sample AliMusrvi5mmetaG_FD_86154 | JGI IMG/M metagenome (GOLD analysis project Ga0118677, IMG submission 86154) | reverse complement strand
CTGCTGGATCTGCACAACCCTCATCTCGACTGGGTGCAGCTGGCCCAGGGGTTCGGAGTCGCGGCGACACGCGCCACCACAGCCGAAGAGTTCAACCGGCAGCTCGCCGCAGCCATCCAGGGCAGCGGTCCGCATCTGATCGAGGCGCTGATCTAAATTGGTGCGCCCGCGCGGCTCTTTCCTCCGGAACAGAGCTGCCAGGCAATCACCCCTCCTCGGATGGAGTGCGGATTGATTTTTCGAAAGAAGTTTCTGCCGGGCTGCCGGTGAATAACGCAGTGGCGGCACAATAAACGCCTCGCGTTGTGCGTTTTCTAGCTGTCATCCATGCAGGAGAAGCGCCATGACCGAGCAACGATATTACCGGATGGGAATTCTCGCCGTATTGGGGAGCAGTCTGGTTCTGCTGCCAACAGCGGTTTCTTTGTCCGCCACCCCCAACACGACGACGGTCGCGACGTATAGTTACATTCCTGTGGAACATCTTTTTACGGGGACAGTGACCGCCTACGACACGGCTGCGCAGACTCTCACGATCAACGGACACATTCCGTTCCGCCGGGAGACAGTCGAGAAGGTTGTGGCGCGGGGTACGCCGGCACCCAAGGACACGAAGCCGTTGGTCAAGGATTCAACCGTAATCTTCCATGTGCCCGCTACCTGCACAGTCGTGCTGACCAACAAGCCGACGGCCCATTTGGCAGATGTGCAAAGCGGCCTTGCGGTCGACGTGGAATACCAGAAAGTCGTCTCCAACGGCACCACGAATCTGGTGGCCAGCACCATCCGTTCGCAGGCCAAGCATCCGTACGACACGCTGGAAAAGGCGGCGAAGAAATAAAATGGTGTGCGGCGGATTCAGGGGGCCAGGGTAAGTTTGGCAATCGGATAGCCGTAAAATTGGGGCAAATGCGGACACGAAGAGGGAAGAAGGAATCACAAAGAAAAGGAAGGCATGTTGTTGTTTTCGACGCAGCAAGGCGGCGCCAATGCCGCACTTCGTGCTCTTCCGCGATCCCTTCTCGACCTTCGTGACTGATTCAGCTGCGGCCACACGGTTTCTTATGTTGCTCTAGCCGCCCCACCTGTACTGCCGGTGGTCGTGGATGTGGCGGGTGTGGGTGTGGATCAGGTTGTTGGCTTCCAACAGGTCATGGTTGGTGAGAATCTCCTCTGGCGTGCCGCTGGCAGCCAGGCGACGGTCTTGGCCAAAGACGTACACCACGTCGGCGATGTCCGCCAGGATGTGCAGGTCGTGCGTGGCGATGACCATCGTGCGCCCCTGATGCACGGCGTCGTGTAGCCGTTCGATCAGGTGCGTGGCGGTGCGCGGGTCGAGCCCGGCCGTGGGTTCGTCCAGCAGCAGCACCTCGGGCTCGATGGCCAGCGCCGTGGCAAAGGCGACCTTGCGCTTTTCGCCCACACTCAGCCGGTGCGGTGGACGATCCAGCAGCGCCTCCAGGTGAAATTCCTGTGCGAGCGCCTCAACGCGGCGCTCGATGGTGGCAGCATCGATCCCGAGCTGCAGCGGCCCGAAGGCGATGTCCTCGCGCACAGTCGGGCAGAAGAGCTGCACGTCGGGGTTCTGAAAGACGAGCCCCACGCGGCGGCGGAAGTCGAGCGCGAAGGCTTCGTCCTGCAACGCGGCCTCGGTCAGCTCCTGCCCGGCGAAACGGATGCTGCCACGTTGCGGAAAAGCCAGCCCGTCCAGCAGGCTCAGCAGCGTGGATTTTCCCGAGCCGTTCGCGCCAATCAGCGCCACGCGCGTACCGGTTTCGATTGTTAGGTCCACGCCGCACAGCGCCGGGACACGGCCCGGATAGGCGTAATGAACATCGCGGCATTCGAATAGGGTCATGAATTCCTCGTTTCACCGCGAAGGACGCGAAGGCGCGCGAAGGGGGTAGGTTGGGTGGTTCCGTACAACACGTTGCATGCCGGCTTTCAGCACTTCTGCGGCAACCATCTCGACATCCATTCTTATCACCTTCGCGTTCCTTCGCGTCCTTCGCGGTAAAAACAGGCCTGTATTTATCGCAAGGTAGTTAGCGCTAAGCACACAAATGTTACACAAGCCAGCCACACCCAGTCCCGTGGTTGCGTGCGAAACCGGTCCAACGTCATGGGTTCGCCGCGGAAGCCGCGCGCGAGCATGGCGCCGTAGACCTGCTCGTTCAACGCGCAGGAGCGCGCCCAGAGCTGGCCGATGTTCCAGGCCACGACGCGCCGCCCCTGCCAATGATGGAGCCGCGCGCCGGACCGGCTGCGGATGGCGAGGTAGGTGTGCTCCACCAGTTCGACGAACAGGTAGATGTAGCGGTGGCAGATGCCGAGGATCATCACGAAAATCTGCGGCACGCCGAACGCCCGCAGCGCCTTCAGCAGCGCGGCGTGGCGGGTGGTCAGGCTCAGCAGCACTGCCAGCGAGACCGACACAGTCACGCGGCCGACGAAAAAGATTGCCGCTCGGAGGCCGGGCTGTGTGATGTGGAAGATGCCGACGGATGCGGCAATCTTTCCGGGCGACACGAAGCTGAAGAGCGCCGGGATTGCAATGGCCAGGGAGAACAACGGGATGAACACCCACGTGCGCACGAGGAAGAAGCCGAGGCGCAGACGGGACAGCACGGCCAGCAAGGGGCAGACCAGGTAAAGCATGCCGAGCACAGGGAGTGTCCGGGCGAACATCGTTGCCAGCAGCAGAAACAGCACGCTCGCGAGTTTGACGCGCGGATCGAGTGCTTGCAGCAGGCCGGGCAGTGAGGCCGTCTCTTCTGCGAAGACCGCCTCCTTCAAGAACGTAAGCGCGCCCCGGATGGAGCGGGCCACAAAATCGCCGGCCAGACCGGAGCCTCGTCGCCTCTTATCGCACATCAGTCTCCCTTCTTCGCGAGGAGCCTCCCCAACAGCCATGTGATGCCAACGATCAGGGCGACTCCCAGAACGGCAGACACGATATAGGCGACGCTCAGATGTGTCATCCCCTTTTCTTCCCACCCTTTGAAGGCGTAGTCAGGCATGGGAGCTTTCCAGAGTTCCCCCAGTCTGGACAATCCCTGCGGGACGTACCCGATCATCTTCTGGAATTCGTCGGCACTCCACTCGCCCCAGGCGCTTCCGGCCTTGAATTGGTCCGGCAGGATCAGACCCAGTGGCGAAAGGATCACGAGCACTCCCAAACCGATCCAGCATTTGGTCATGGTCTTCATGCGCGTTCCTCCTGACCGAGTAGTTCCGGCTCATGTTTCTGGAGATACTTCACCACCAGCGCTGTGACGACTGCCTCCACCCAGCCGAAAATCAGCAGATGTTCGCCAACCATGGCTGTCACGGAGATCTTGATGCCATAGGGACAATACAGCGCTTGCCCTTCCGCCGTGTGGTGGAAGAACGGTTGCAGGCCGAACTCTACGCCGGCAAACAGCGAAGCCGCGACAATCCCCACGTACCCGGCAATGCCGGCGGCGATGACCCTGCGTTTCGAGCCCCGCGGCGCCCCATGTCCAATCAGGCGATACACGCCATATCCGACAACCGGCAGCACCACGGCCATGTTGAAGCAGTTGGCGCCGAGGGCCGTGATGCCGCCGTCGCCGAACAACAGTGCCTGGATCGACAGCGCCACCGTAATCGCAATCATGGCTGCCCACGGACCGAGCAGGATGGCAACCAACACCCCGCCGACTGCGTGCCCGGTCGAACCGCCGGGGATGGGCACGTTGAACATCATCACCACGAAACTGAACGCCGCGCCGATGGCCAGCAATGGAACCTGCTTCGTCCGCAACGTCTTCTTGACGATGCGTGAGGCGGCGATCCACAGCGGGAGCATGACCGCATACAATGCGCCACTGGTGGGCGGACCGAGATAGCCGTCGGGAATGTGCATTCCGGGTCAATCCTTTGACAATACTTGCAAATGGATCGGAGTCGGGATCGCTATCGGAATTGGGGTCGATGCCTGTGGAATGCGGATGGCATGCGCTTTCCCAGTTGCAGGGCAGCCGCTTTTCGATCCCGATTCCGATAGCGACCTCGACCCCGATGCGGCGGGGTGGCTTGGGTCATGGAAAAATTGAGCATGTTACCCACATTCGCAGGACTCTATAGACTGTAGGTATGCCTGACAGCCTTCAGTCTTCGGCCTACTAGCCGCCTAAATTCGTTGCCAGTGGTGGTGACGGTCAGCTTGCCGTGCTTGACACCCTTGGCGGTGACGAGCCGATCCGCGAGGTGGCGCACGACGTCGGCGCGGCCGCGCACAGCCAGCACCTCCATGCAGGTGTGATGGTCGAGGTGGACGTGCAAAGTGGCAATGATGATGTCGCCGTGGTCGTGCTGGATGTCGGTCAGCAGCGCCTGAATGTGGGGCTGGTGGTGGTCGTAGACCAGCGTGACGGTCCCGGCGATCGGCTGGTCGCCGGCTTCGGCGTGCCACTCGACCAGGCGGTTGCGCACAAGGTCTGCGACGGCCTGCGAGCGGTTGGCATACCCCTTGGCCCGGACAAAGGCGGCGAACTGCCGCGCCAGCGCGACGGGCATGGAAAGACTGAAGCGGGTGAGGGTGGGCGACTTTTTCACGGTGGTCGGTGTTACGACTTAATATAATAGTAACACCGAGATGCAGGAGCGTCAAGGATGACAGGCACCAGCGAGGTGTCAGGCGGCAAGAAAGCGGCAGATGTCTTTGTCCGCAGGGAGCGATCAGGGCTGGCGAGTTACACGTTCGCTTCGGCACGTTCCATCCACGATTCGACCAGGTGGTAGATCACTGGGAGTACCACGAGGGTGAGGACCATGGACGACAGCAGTCCGCCGAGGACGACCGCCGCGAGCGGGCGCTGGATCTCCGAACCGCTGCCCGTGGCGTAGAGCATGGGCACCAACCCGAGCAGCATCGCCAGCGCCGTCATCAACAGGGGGCGGAACCGGAGGGCGCATCCCTTTCGGACCGCCTCCGCGGTGGTGAGTCCCTCACGGCGCAGTTGGTTGAAGAAGGCAACCAGCACGACACCGTTGCCCACGGCCGTGCCGAAGAGGGCGATGAAGCCGATGGCAGCCGAGACGCTGAGGTTGATCTTGAACAGGACCATGGCGAGAATGCCGCCCACTAGGGCGAACGGGAGGTTGGCGAAGACCATGAGTGCGCTGCGGATCGTGCCCAGCCCGGAGAAGAGCATGAGGAAGATCAGGCCCACAGAAACCGGCACGACAATGCCGAGCCGCTTCATGGCGCGCTGCTGGTTTTCGAACTGGCCGCCGTATTCGAGGAAGTATCCGGTCGGAAGTGTGGCGGCCATGGATTTGACCCGCTGCTGAACCTCCGCCACGAAACTGCCCATGTCCCGGCCGCGGATGTTGCACTCCACGACCACGCGCCGCATCCCCTTCTCGCGGCTGATCTGGGCCGGGCCCTCCACCTGCTGAATGCGAGCAAGTTGCGCCAGCGGAACACGGGTGCCATCCGGAGAAGTCACCAGTAGTCTTTCCAGCGCAGCGATGTTGGCGCGGTCCTTCTCGGGGTAGCGCGCGACCACCGCAAAGCGCATCTGTCCTTCGATGACGGTGGTGGCGACCTTGCCGCCAACGGCGGTTTCGATCAGGTCGTTGATGTCGGCGACATTGATCTTGTGGCGCGCGATGGCCTTGCGGTCTACGACGATCTGAACCTGGGGCGCGCCGGAGATCTGTTCGACCTTTACGTCCTCGGCGCCGCGGATGCCACCCATGATCGCGGCGATGCGGTCGGCCTGCGGTTTGAGCATCTCCAGGTCCGGGCCGAAGATTTTCACGGCCAAGTCGCTCTTGACGCCGGAGATCAGCTCGTTCACGCGCAGCGCGATCGGCTGCGAAAACGAGAGGCGCACGCCGGGAATGGCGGCGAGTTCCTCCTTCATGGCCGCGACAAGTGCCTCCTTGGTGCGACCGGTCTTCCACTCCTTCTCCGGGTGGAGCATGATGACGAGGTCGTTCTGTTCAGGTCCCATGGGGTCCTCGGAGATCTCGGCGCGGCCGGTCTTGGTGACAATGGTCTTGATCTCGGGGAATTTGGAAAGGCGTTGCTCCATGGCGGTGCCGACAGCCACGGAACCATCCAGGGAGGCAGAGGGGAGGCGCACCACGTTGATCGCAATGGCGCCCTCGTCCAGTTGGGGCAGGAACTCGGTTCCCAGGAACGGCACCAGCGCCAGGGTGGCGCATAGGACGGCCACGGCCAGGCCCACGGTTGCCCAGCGGAACCGCAGTGCCAAGGCGAGTACGGGTTCGTACAGCCGCTTCAGGATGCGGATGGAGAAGTTGTCGCGCGTGGTCTTGTGGCCGTGCAGGAAGAAGGAACAGAGCACGGGGATGATCGTGAGTGCAACCAGCAGCGACCCCAGAAGGGCGAAGCACATGGTCAGCGCCAGCGGCCGGAACATCTTGCCCTCCATCTGTTCCAGTGTGAACAATGGCAGGAAGACAATGATGATGATCAGGATGGCGAAAATGACCGGTCGGGCCACCTCGCCTACCGCCTCCTGGATGATCAGCATTCGCGGCGTACCGGAATTGCGGCGCTCGGTGAGATGGCGGGCGATGTTTTCGGCGACGACAATGGAGGCATCCACCACCATGCCGATGGCGATGGCCAGGCCGCCGAGGCTCATGAGGTTGGCGCTGACGCCCTGCCAGCCCATCATGATGAAGGTGAAGAAAGCCGTGAGCGGGAGCGAGAGGGCCACGATCAGGGCGCCGCGGAAGTTTCCGAGGAGGACGAAGAGGACAAGCACCACAAAGAAGGCGCCTTCCTTCAGGGCGTTGCCAACCGTGGCAATGCAGGCCTGAATCAGGGATGTGCGGTCGTAAAAAGGCTTGATGTGGACGTCCTTGGGCAGGCTGGCTTGAATGGCGGGCACTGCCTTCTTGACACTGTCCACAACCAGCTGCGAGTTGGCGCCGCGCAGCATGATAGCCATGCCGGCAACGGTTTCGCCGCGGCCATCCTGCGTCACCGCGCCCTGCCGGGTCTGCGGGCCGATCCGCACATCCGCCACGTCCTTGAGGAAGACGGGGGTGCCGTCCTTGGCGAGCAGGACGATGTCCTGGATATCCTCGATGCTGGTGATCATGCCCACGCTGCGCACGTAGGCCTGTTCCCAGTCCGTGACGATGAAGTTGCCGCCCGCGTTGGCATTGTTGCGTTCCAGGCCTCCCAGCACATCCTGAAGGGTCAGGTTGTACTTCTGCAGGCGCGCGGGGTCCACGAGCACATGGTACTGTTTGACAAACCCGCCGAAGCTGTTCACCTCGTTGACGCCTGTGATGGTGCGCAGTTGGGGCGCGATCAGCCAATCCTGGATCGTGCGCAACTCCATGGGGGATCGGCGGTCGCTTTCCATGGTGTACTGGTAGATTTCACCCAGTCCGGTGCTGATGGGGCCCATTTCGGGCTCCACGCCTGCGGGAAGTTGTTCTCGTGCAGCCTGCAGTCGTTCGAACACCAGTTGGCGGGCGAAGTAGATGTCGACATCGTCCTCGAACACGACAATGACCTGCGACAGGCCAGCCTTGGACATCGAACGAATCTGACGGACCTTGGGCAGGCCCTGCATGGAGAGTTCGACGGGAAACGTGACGCGTTGTTCGACGTCCACGGAAGCGAGTCCGGGAGCGTCGGACAGAACCATCACCTGCACGTTGGTGACGTCCGGGAAGGCATCGATGGGCAGCGCCTTCCAGACCAGGATGCCGGCGATCGTCAGGACCACGAAGGCCATGACGACCAGTAGCCGCTGTGTAAGGATGAACTTGATGAGTTGTTTCATGACAAGGTTCTCCGGAGGACGGTGGGATTAATCCGCGCAGCCCGCTCCCATCTTGGAACGCAGCACGTCGGACTTGAGAACAAATGCGCCCTGCGAGACGATGGTCTGGCCGGGCACAAGACCGGTCAGAATCTCGACACCTTCGGCGAACTCGCGGCCCTTGGTGACGTTGACGCGCAGGTAGTAGTCGTCCTTCATGTGGGTGAAGACGAAGTCCGTCCCCTCATCGGACAGGATCGCGGTCCGCGGAACGGCCAGCACCTCTTCGCCGGTGCTCACGAGAATGCGCCCCTGGCAAAACATCCCCGGAAGCAGGCGGCGGTCGCGATTGTCGACAACTGTGCGCACAGGAACTGTGCGTGTGGATTCGTCGATCACCGCGCCAACGTGGTTCATCTGGCCGCGGAATACCGTGCCCGGAAAGGCCGGGACGAGGATCTCTGCGGGGAGACCTTCGGGGGGGCGCTTCGTCAATAGAAGAGCCAGGTCACGTTCGTACACGCCGGCCCACATCCAGACGCTGTCGAGGTCGGTAACACTCATGACGTCCTTGCTGGGATCGGTAAGCTCCCCCACAACGGCGTGCTTCTCGATGACAGTGCCGTCCATGGGGGCGCGCACGGCGAGTGCGCCACTGACGGTGTTGTGGTTGGTGTGAGTCGCCGCGGCGATTTCCTCCTCGGAAACGCCGAGCGCATGGAGACGTTGTTCAGCCGCCTTGCGGGCGGTTTGATATTCCTGGAAGCGCATCTGCGCCTCAATCATCTCGCTTTCGGCGCCGATCTTCTGTTCGTAGAGTCCCTTTTCGCGCTGGAACGTCTTTCCCGAGAGGGTTTCAAGGGTGGTGTTGCGTTCGTAATCGCTGATGGCCTGGCCGAGTTCGACGCTCTCGATCGTGAAGAGAATATCGCCCTTCTTGACCTCGGCGCCGATGTCGACGTTGACGGTGCGGATCACGCCGGGAATCCTGGGGCTGACGTGCACGGCGGCATTCTCGTTCCTTCGGATTTCGCCGGTGACGTTGATCGCCGTTGTCATGCGGCGGCGTGTGGCCGTGGTGATCAGCACGAGGCCGGTGTGAGAACCCTCGGTCGCCTTCACGAGTTTGGGGTCCAGTTTGACGACGCCGACCTCGTACCGGCACTCGGCGCATTCGATCGTCAGTCCATGCGGGCACTTGTCCTGCATGACCTGTTCGACGGTCAAGGAACCCACAGCGCGTTCCTGTTCCTTCTCGCCTTCGTTACGCTTCGCGGCGGATTCCTTGCCGCAACCGGCGACGCCCCAGATGCCCAAGGCGGCAACACACGCAAACAATCTGATGCTGACTTGCTTCGACATGGTGGTTTCTCCGTAGGTTTGTTTCATTTGTTGTCAGACGCGGACAGTGTGCCGCCGATAAGTCTTTCCAGCTCGGTTAGGGCCTGATGCACCGACACCAGGGTTTCGAGATACTCGGTTTGCCCGTCAAAAAGGGTGCGACGCGCATCGAGAAGGTCCAGATAGGTATACTTGCCCTGGGCGTAACCGGATTGGACGGCATCGAAGACGGTCTTGGAGCGTGGGAGCACGTCGTTCTTGAGTGTCGTACTCCGCCGAAGTGCAGTTGCGAAGATCTGATAGGCCTCCGTGAGTGCCGCGGTAGCGTCGAGTGCCGCGGCGCGACGTTGGTTTTCGGCCTTTTCGACGAGGATGACGGCTTCATGCACCCGGCCCTGATTGCGATCAAACAGGGGCAGCGGCACGGAAATACTGGCCACGAAGGCATGGCTGTCCATATCGGAGAAGCGACGTACGCCCCCGCCAATCGTGACATCCGGCAGGCGCGCGGCCTCCTCCTGGGCCAGGACGGCCTTTCGCTGTTCGACTTCCGTTGCCCAACGCGACAGGTCCGGGTTGGCCGACAGACGACCCGTCAGGGTTGGCAGGTCAGAAACTGCGGGGAGTACGAAGAGGTCTCCGCGCACGCGTTCGAAGCGCGGGGTTACTGTCCCCCACATAGCGGACAACCGGATCCGAGCAGTTTGAAGAACCTGTTGCGCGCTATCGAGGAGCGTCTGTTGTTGCGCCAGGAGTATTCGAGCCTTTTCCTCGTCCATGGGCGAGGCGCGGCCGGCGCGCACTCGTTCCGCCACGGCCTTGACGAAAGCATCGGCAAGTGCGCACGATTCGCGGGCCAGTGCCAGGCGTTCCTGGGCACCCTGCACGGCGACGAACCGGTGGGAGGTCTCCGCCCGGATATCCAGGCATCTTGCCTCGAAGTCGAAAACCGTGAGTTGCCGGTCGGCCTCGGCAACGCGCAGGCGCTTGCTGCGTTTGCCCCCGAGTTCCAGTCGTTGCTCGAGTTGCACTGTGTATTCGGCGGCATCGAATCCGCTGACCTCCTTGCGTCCACCGAAATTGGCCGCTTCCACCGACAGGTCTGGATTCGGTCGCAAACCCGCTTGGGTAACGCGGCCATCGGCGGCATGCATGTCCAGGTTGGCTGTTTGGATGCCAGGATGTCGTGCTTGCGCAAGGTTGATCGCTTCCGCAAGCGACAGGTCGCCAGCGGGTTCATTTGTGAGACTGGCCGCGTATCCTGTGAGTGTCGCCCCAAGACAGAGGCAGACAAGAAACAGGGGTGCGTTTCCGTAGTGAGGGAGACGGATCGTCATCCAAACTACCAATGGAAGGCGGGGAGAAAAGCGTTTATTCATAAGACTCCTTCTTGAACCAGTACGGTATGACGGGCAGGCCGTGCAGACTGGGGGCAGGTGCGGTGGCGGAGACAAGACGGCGCAGTTCCGCCGGGCGGATAGCGCACGGGTGTCCGGCCGGAACCGGTAATGCGCGGCTGACGCCGCGATGACCGTCGGCGCGGTCTAGGCAGTGGGCGGACGGAAGATGTCCGCGACCAGCAGCAGATCGGGTGGCGCGCGGTGCAGTGGGAAGACCAGCTCGTTCGCTTTGTCTATGTTCGGCATGGCGCAGGAGGCGTGAAAGGGGGTGGGCAGATGACAGAGGCAGGCGCAGTCTGCGGAATCGCATTCGTTCGCGCAGTCATCCGTCGTTCCGGTCGTGGACAGGAACGCCAGCGTCAGGACCAGCAGGCACAGGAAGGCAGAGGTTACAGCGACCAGAAGCCGCTTTCCTGCCTGCCTGGCAACGGATTTGGCAAAAGAGGTGGCGTGGTCCAAACGCATGGCCGAGAAGCTACCACAGGGATGGGGTCATGTCCAGTTGGCACCGATCTGAAGAGTTCCAGATACGAATACACTTTGCGGCTGGCATCCGCCACCGGCGCGCGCTACGCTTTTCCCATGAAGCACAGCAAGCATCGCATGGAGATCCTGGCGCGTGGCGTGTGCGTCGTGAATGGGCAGTTGCTCCTCTGCCACAGCCGCGACGCAACGAACACGTATCTGCCGGGCGGACACGTCGAATTCCGCGAACCGGTTCGCGCGGCGCTGGAGCGCGAGATCGCGGAGGAGCTGGGGTTGCGCGCAAAGGCCGGAAAATTTCTCGGGTGCGTGGAGCATGTTTTCCGCCAAAAGGGCGTGTGGCACACGGAGATCAACCTCGTGTTTGCGCTGCGAATCCCGGGTTTGCGGCCCGACGCGCCGCCGCCCGCGCAGGAGGAGTGGATCGAGTTTCGCTGGACGCCGCTGGCGAGACTGCGGCAGGCAAAACTGGAGCCGGCGGCGCTGGTCTTGCACCTGCCACGCTGGCTGCGTGGCGCGCCGGGGTTTGCCGGAACCGAGGAGGGCTGGCGCACCTAGCAGCCCGTTGGAAACCGGCTCGGACGGCGCCTCGCCCTCCATGAATTTGAGGAATCGCTCTTTTTGGAGGGCGGCGCGCTGTCGCCGCCGCATGACTCAGCGCCGGCAGGCGGATCGTTGGAGGGGCGCCGGCCTCGGCGCCCGCGGGATGGCAATCCACATGCGCATGGACGCGGCGGTCGGGGCCGACCGCCCTCCAGAAGATGCGCTGCCCGCCTTGACGTTTCCGCCGCAAAAGGCCCATCATGGAAGCCGCATGAGAACATGGGCTGCAATTTTCCCCTTGGTCGTCTTCGGCCTTGCCGCGCAGGCACAGGAAGCGAAGATATCCGCGACCAATCCGCCGGCGGCGGCGGTTGTTGCGGCGACCAATGCGCCAGTTCGCGTGATTCCCGCCGAGATTCTGCATGAGCTGCTGCGGCTGACGAACGACTTCGTGCTGATCGATGTCATGGCACCTCTCTATTACCAGGATTTCCACATCAAGGGCGCCATGTCTATCCCGGAGCCGGAGCTGGCGGAGACGGTGCGCGACTGGCCGCGCGGCCGCCGGATCGTGGTCTACTGCCTCGACAAGGAGTGCGACACCAGCCGCGTCGCGGCCCGCGCGCTCATGCTCATGGGGTTCAGGGACGTGCTGCAGTACGAGGGTGGCAAGCGCGAATGGCGCGACAAGAAGTTCGAAGCCGTGGGCAAGGGGAAGCTGCTGGATTGAGGGGCAAGGCTGTTAGGATGAAGCCTGTTAGGCTGCTAGGTTATGCGTCCTCCCGCTTTCCACAGAGGCTTGCCGGGGTAGGGACGGTTCTCCGAACCGTCCGCGGACGCCTCGGAGAGGCGTCCCTACCCGGGTCATGGTATGCATATCTGTAAGATACAATCAGGCAAACAACCATGACAACCTGGCAAATCCTTCACAACAGCAAGGTCTGGGTCCAACACGTCGAGGTTGCCTCGAGCATGTTCGCCCGTATGCGCGGCCTGATCGGTCGGCGCGAATTGCCGGCTGGGCACGGTTTGCTGATCGAGAATTGCGGCTCGATCCACACAATCGGCATGCGCTTCCCGATTGACGTGGTCTTCCTCGACCGCGACTGGCGCGTGCGCCGCATCTGCCGCCACGTGCCGCCCGGCCGGCTGATGGTCTGGTGCGGCTGGCTCGGCCTGCGCGCGCTGGAGGTCGCCAGCGGCTGGTTGCCTCTGGACGGCGTGGAGGTCGGTGCGAAGATGGAGTGGCAAGAAGCCAGTGAACAGTAATCAGTGAGCAGTGGCCAACGACGGAGTCTCTGCACTGCTCACTGGTTACTGGTTACGCCCACTTCGTCCGTGCCAACGCCAGCACGGTCTGATCACCCGCACGAAGGATGCGGTGGAGGATGGCGCCATTCTCCGCAGGTGCGGCCTGTGTAAGCACGGTGTCGCCGTGTTCTGCGCCCTGGCGGTAGAGAATTTCCAGCTCCGTGAGGCGGCGACCGGAAACGGCTTTTGCGGGGAACGGCTCGAAGAGCCACTCGACGTAGCGCGCGTTGTTGACGTGATGGTTCAGATCGAGGTCGCTGCGCCGCACGGGGAGTGTGGCAGACCAGGCAGGGCACGTGAGTTCCGGCAGGCGCGTATCGTCCGGCAACAGAGCTGGTGGCTGGTTTTGCGGGACAAACGGTGCGAGGTTCTCCGGCACGCGGCAGATGCGGCGCGAGGCAAGGTTGACGTAGAGCCATTCGCTGGAAGCGCGCAGCAGTTCCGCGCCGCCGGCGTCGCGCGCAATGAACTCGCGCAGGGCGATCAGCCGGCCGCGCACGCCGGCTGGCCAGGTCTGGATTGTGACCGTCTCGCGCCAGGCGGGCTGGCGCAGCAGGCGTACGCGCAGCCGGGAGAGCATCCAGGTATGGCCGTGTTGCTGCAGCGTGGCAATGTCGAACCCTAGGTGCCGCGCATGGTTCCCCGCGGCCTCCTGCAGGTAGTCGCAGAGCATGGCCGGGCCGGCGCAGCCGGATGCGTCCATCTCGTAGGCGCGCACAGTGAAGGGTTCGTGCCAGATGCGCTGGATGGGATTAATAGGCATTGGTTGTCGTCTCATGGTAGCGTCGGCTGTATCAGCCGCCGTCGGCGTGTGACATACGCGCCGCTACCAATCTGCCGCAGACATCTGCAGTAGCACCAGATGATTGCAGAACCGCGATTGAGAGTCTAGTGTAGGCGCAATGTCGAGTGACGAAAAGAACGTGCCGGCCCTTTCCAAGCCCGCCTGGATCCGCGTGCGGGCGTCGGAAGGCGGGGCGTATGCGGAGACGCTCAGCCGCCTGCGCAGCCATCGGCTGCACACGGTCTGCGAGGAGGCGCTCTGTCCGAACCGCGGACACTGCTGGTCGCACGGACGCGCCACGATCCTGATCCTGGGCGACCGGTGCACGCGGCGCTGCCGGTTCTGCCACGTGGACAAGCGCGAAGTGTTGCCGCCGGATCAGGACGAGCCGGCGCGCGTGGCTGCGGCAGTGGCTGCCAGCGGCCTGCGGGAGGTGGTGCTGACGTCCGTGACGCGCGACGATCTGCCCGATGGCGGCGCAGCGCTCTGGGCCGAGACGATCCGGCGCGTGAGTCAGATAGATGTGGCAGGGACACAGAGGGCACAGAGGAATACTGAGGGCACTGAGGCTCCAGCGGGCACTTGCAGTCCTTTCGGCCTGCAAGGCCGCCCGCTTCCTCAGGGTGCGCAATCTTCCTCTGTGATCTCTGCGTCCACCCCACTGTCTACTGCTCGCATCCTCGTCGAGGTGCTGGTGCCGGATTTCGGCGGGTGCGCGGCAGCGGTGCGGCTGGTGTGCGAGTCGCGGCCGGCGGTCTTCGGCCACAACCTCGAGACTGTGTCGCGTCTCTACCCTGCGGTGCGGCCGGAGGCTGACTACGCGCGGTCGCTGAACGTGCTGCGAATTGCCGCCCGGTCCGGGCTGATCACCAAGACCAGCCTCATGCTTGGCATGGGCGAGACGCGTGAGGAGATTGAGCAGACGCTGCGCGACGCCCGCGCGGCCGGCGTGCGCATCCTGTATTGTGGACAATACCTGCAGCCCACGCGCGAACATCTGCCTGTAGCGCGCTACCTGCCGCCTGCCGAGTTTGCTGAGATCGGCGAAGTGGCGCGACAAATTGGCTTCGACTTCGTCGCCAGCGCGCCGCTCGTGCGCAGTTCCTACCATGAGGAAGGGCAGTCTGCTTTTGTGCGGCAGGCGCGGTAAGAACCGTTTTCAACGAACATCCAAGGGAAAATCAGAGGCTGTTCATCAAGGCGATTCGTTACCTTCTCGCGATTGCGGCCCTGGTCGGCTTGTTGTGCTGGCTGCTGTCAATGGATTGGCCGCACCCGGCAAAGCGCCAACCTGGCGGACAGACTGCGCGCGCCGCGCAGTCTGCGCCGGTCAAGTTCGGCACGATTGTGCGCTCATCAGTTGCAGCCGCTTCTTCCGCCGCAGTGCTGCCGGGTCCGGTCTGGCATCCGTGCCGCTCTCCGGGGCTGGAGACCTCCGCGGGTTGCGGGCAGCCGATTCTGGTGAAAACGGACCGGATGGAGCCGGGCACGATGGAGTTGACCTATGCCCTGCCTGCGCCGGTTGTGATGGCGAGTGTTGCCGCGTCGGCAGAAGATGCGGGCTGGGAGCGGGTGCGGCTGGCCAATGCGCCGTTACTCGGGCGGGTGGGCGCGCCTGTGCTGCCGGTTGTGCCGGTGCGGCTGATTGTGGCGCACGGGTATGAGGTGGAGAGCGTGGAGGTTGTGCGCGAACGGCCCATGACGCTGCCGGGAGCGCACCGCATCGAGCCGCGGCAACCACCAGTGCCGATAGTGCTGGGCGCCCGGTCGAAATCCGCGCCGCCGGATCCAGCGATTTATCTTTCTGACGAACCGTATCCTGCTCTGACGCACACGATGATCGGTGTCCAGAAAAAGCGCGGGATGTCCATCCTGATTCTAAACCTGCATCCGGTGGCCTATCATCCGGCCAGCGGGAGGGTGGTGTGGTATGAAATGCTCACGCTGAAAGTGAAAGCCGGGCCGGTAGCGCTTCGCAAGGGGTCGTTGCCGTATCGGCCCGACCCGATCCGCCCCCTCACGGAAGGCACGGAGAACCCGGAGATGCTCGCCGCGGGCGGGTATGCGCTGCTGGCAGGCGGCGGCGTGGAGCCGCTGGGGAGCCTGTGCCGCGCCGGGGTCACCAACCAGTACGTGGTGGTGACGAGCGCGGCGATCGCGAAGGCAACCACGGATGTGACGATCCGGGACCTGGTGGCACACAAGCGGGCGCGGGGGATCAGCGCGGCCATCGTAACGATCGAGGACGTGCTGTCCGGCTACCTCGGCGTGGACAATGCCGAGAAACTGCGCAATTTCATCACGGATGCCTACAGCCTGTGGGGCACCGACTATGTTCTGCTGGGCGGGGACGTCAATGTAATCCCTATGCGGTGCCTGTGGACCCGCTGCCTGGACGAAGGCACCACCTGGTACGAGGATCAAATTCCATCGGATCTCTATTTCCAGTGTCTGGACGGCAGCTTCAACTCGAACGGCAACGACAAATGGGGCGAGGAGACCGACGGCCTGAACGGAACCGACGTGGACCTGATGGCGGAGGTGTACATCGGCCGGGCATCGGCCGGGAATGATGCGGAGATGGCTAACTTTGTCTACAAGACGCTGGCCCACGAGAATGAAAGCAGGGACGCCGTCCACCTGCGCACCGCGCTTATGGCCGGGGAATACCTCGGGCCGTATCCCAACTGCTACGGCGACGACCAGATGGAGGAGATTGTGCAGGGATCGAGCCTGTGGGACTATACAACCATGGGATTTGTGGCGAATCCACGCCTGCAACTGACCCGGCTGTACGACCGGCAGCGCGTCTGGTCCGGCAACGACATGATCAACGCGCTCAATTCTAATGCGTATGGCATTGTCAACCATCAGGGGCACGCCAATGCGGCTTATGACATGCGGATCGGCAATGGAAATGTGGACGCGCTGACCAACACGCAGGCCTTCTTTGCGTATTCGCAGGGGTGTGATTCAGGAGCGTTCGACACCGACTGCATCGCGGAGCATTTCACGACCGCCACGCGGTACGGCGCCTATGCGGTTGTCTTCAACTCCCGCTACGGTTTTTTTTACTCGCAGAACACCGACGGTCCAAGTCAGCACCTGCACCGTTCCTTTTGGGACGAGCTGTTCCGGCATGGCATCCAGAACCTCGGCGTACTGAACGCGAAAAGCCACGAGGACAATATCTGGGCGCTGGGCGAAACCGAGATCCGCTGGTGCATGTACGAAACCAACCTGTTGGGCGACCCGGAGACGCCGCTGAACACGCCGCAGGATGCCGCGTTTGCGATCATGATCCTGTGAGGAGTATCCGTCGGACGCAATGGGCGTGCGCCGTGCTCTACATCCCCAGCCATGTGAACACGGCGTAGCCAGCGAGGGAGAAGAGCAGGACCAGCAGCGTCGGGAGGGCGAGGAGCCGGTAGACGCCGCGGAAGGGCGCTTGGAAGTATTCCCGGCTGAGCAGCAGGCAGAGGTGTACGGGCGAGAGCAACAGCCCCACATAGCCGCAGCCGTACGCCAGGAAGAGCGTGGCCAGCGGTGTGAGCCCCGAGTCGGGCGCGTGCATCAGCGTGATCACGAACGGGAAGGCCGTGCCGATGAATCCCACGGCGAGACCGGTGACGAGCCCCGCCACGAACGGCAGGAGCATGACGGCGAGCATGGCCGGCACGTGCGCGGCGTTGAGCTGATGCGCGGCCCCGCCCAGCAGGCCGGAGCAATCCAGCAGGTGCTTGAAGAGCATCACGCCGATCAGCGAGAGGAAGACGCCGAGCGAGCGCTTGTTCGTTGTGGCAGTGCCGAAGGTTGACGGCCACCAGCAGGTGGCGTGGGTACGGCGCGCGGCGCGCAACTCATCCGCGAAGACGATCCCCATCGCGACAGCCAGGCCGAGGATGGCGGGGAGCAGCTTGGTGGCGGCCGTGGCCGGACCGCGCCACGGACCCGGCAGCAGAGGAAGTAGAAAAATCGCGGCCAGCACGGTCACCAGCGGCGCCAGCACGATGGCTTGGCGACCCTGCGAGGGCGGCAAGGCCGAGAGGTCCACCTGCAGTTCGCGTCGGTGCGGGCGGACCAGCAGCAGGTAGCCAACCAGCACGGCCCACGGCGTATAGAGGAACTGCACTGCGGTGAAGCGGCTCACGTTCAACTGAAAAAGCGTGGCAGCCAGCATGACGCCGGGGTAGAGCGGCCACCAGTATTCCCAGAGGTGGCGGAACCAGTAGTTCACCACGGTCTTCCAAGCCGGGTCGCGCTGCGCGGCCATCTGCTCCACGAACGGCGCGGAAAAGCGCGCGCCCGCTGGCATGGGCACCAACCCGATCACGGCCGGCAGGGCCATGATGGAGACCATGCGGCCATGGCTGCCGCCGAGGCGCACAGTGAGGTTGAGCAGCTCGTCCGCGTTCTCCCGGGCGGTCATGAAGCGTGCGACTTCCAGGATCAGCAGCGTCATGAGCAGGAGCATCCAGAGCTCTGTGTCCAGAAAGCCGCCGCCTAGGTCCCTGATTGTCTGGAGCACCCCTCTGCCGGCCCACAGGTCCAGCAGCACGCCGCCAGCCAGCAGCGCCAGTTCGAGCGTCACGCGCAGCCGCAGGGCCAGGAGCAGGCCGGAGAAGACCAGCGCAATCTTGAGGATGGCGGGAAGGTGAAATAAATAGTCAAAGACGGGCATGGGAGTGTAAGGAAATCAGAATTCGGAATCGTGGACAAGCTTGCCACGTCATGCCGGCTGGGCAGGATCGGCTGCTGGCGCCTCGGCGGGTGGCGTGGCAGGTGTCGGCTCGGGTTGCTGTGCCGGTTCGGCCGCTGGCGGCTCCTGGGCGCAGCCTTCTGTTTGCTTCTCGTCCGGTTTCTGGCCTCCGACCTCCGACCTCTGGCCTCTGCCCTCTGGCCTTTGCCCTCTGGCTTCTGGTTTTTGTCCGCCGCGCTCGCCCGGCAGGTAGCGGAAGGCGGGGTGTTCCATCGGCGGGCAGAGGACGCCATTGTAGTACTCGATGATGTGCGCCTTCTCGACCAGCGTGTTCAGCTGGGTGGCGAGGTGGGCGCTGCGCGCCTCGTCGCCGCCGGCGAGCGTGGCAAGCAAGTCCTGACGGGTGCAGCCGGGTTTCTGGTTGACGTATTCGAGGACCTGGCGCAGGTCAGCCACGACGTGCGTGGCGTCGAGCGCCGTGGGGACGTGCGCGACGGTGAACTCCGGACCGCGCTCGTTGTGGGCGCGGAAAAGGTGCAGCGAGCGGTGGCGGAATGCGCCGCGCAGTGCGAAGAAGAGCGAGGCGGGGAAGCGCAGTTCGCGGTCCATGGCCTCGCGCACGGTTGCCAGCAGCCGCGCGCTGGGGGTGCGGCGCACGGCGCCGGCCGGGCAGACGAGGTGCCTGGCGGCGAGGATCTGCTCAGGGAGGATCTCGCGCTGGAAGATGGCTTCTGCAGCCGCGCGCTCCAGGGGTGGACCGAGCGGCTCTTCCATGGGTGTGGCAGCGGGAGCGCCTTCGGCCGGCACTGGGGCCTCGGCGTCCGGTGTTGGCGCGGTGGGCGTCCCGGCTGTTGCGACAGGATGCTTGCGGCGGTAGACCGTCTTCTTGCGGCACGATTCCTTCCACTGGTTGATGGCCTCCGGGTCGCGCACCATTTCGATGCGGGCGCGGTAGGCATCGGCCCCCATGTGGGCGAAGCGGGTACGGAGCAATTCCTGCACACGGGTGGCGTAGCTGTGGTGGTTGGGCGGGCCGAGGAATTCTCCGCTGAGGCCGCAGCGGGCGACGCAGACGAAGTTGCCGGCCGGCGGGTCGGTCTCGATCTCGGAGGCGTCGAAGAAATCGCCCAGGTGTGTGGCGAGCACGTGCGTGCGGATCTCCGCCTCGCTCAGCGCGGGGAGGCCGCAGACCTTGCACTGGAAGAGCGGAACGGCCGCATCCTTGGCCGACTCGACGCGGATCTGGTAGGCATTGTCGTTGTCGAGGAAAAGGCGGGCGATGTCGCGCAGTGGATAGGCGCGGTGGGTGGCCTGGATCTTGCGGATCACGCCGCCCAGCGCCTTCTGGTCCGGCAGCACGCGGACTTCGAGCGGCAGCGGCGGCAGTTGCTCCTCGCGGACGGGGCGGAATTCGCGGCGCGGCTCGTCTGGCTGTCGGCGGTCCCGGCGGAAATCGGGGGAGGATGGCGCGCCGCGCGGAGCGGGGCGGGGACGTCGGTCACGGCGATTGTCGTCGCGGTCGCGCCGGAAGTCGCGTCCGCTGCCAGAGCGGCGGGAATCGTCGGCGCCGCCGCGGGGATCTTCGGCATAGCGCCGGTGATGGATCTCGGGCGACTTCCGCGCCCAGGCTGGAGCCAGCTCGAATTCGAGCGATAGCAGCGATGAGGCGTCGCCGGCATCGTCCGAGGCGGGCGTGAGTTCTTCCCCTGTTTGCATTGGGTATACACTGTAGCGGGAGCTGGTCTGGCGGGTCAATCCCGCAATAAGCGGGTTGGCGGGACGCGAAGAAGCGGAAGAAGTCTGGGGAGAGCGCGAAGGGCGGCTTTGCGCGCCGTCCGGCGCGCGGTACGAAGGCCTTCGTGTTCTTCCACCTTTCTTCTCTTGCTTCGTGTCCAAATGCCGCCAAATTTTTGCATTGTTCCCCCGGCGGAACGCGCTATTCTTCTGCTGAAATCGCGGCGGGAGGAAAAGGTATGGTCGGCACAACGACGCTGAAGCGGCTGGTGCGGCAACACGGCACTCCCCTGCTGGTCGTGGATCACGACGAGCTGCGGCGCAACTACGCCACCTTCCGCAAGTATCTGCCCCGCGTGCAGGCGTATTTCGCGGTCAAGGCGCTCTCCGACCCCGCGGTGGTCGAGACGCTGTTCAAGGCCGGCGCGAGTTTCGACGTGGCCTCCTTGCCGGAATTCCGGATCGTTCATCAGTTCATCCAGGACTTGCCGGCCCCGGAGCGGCAGGATTGGATCTGGGACAAGATCATCTACGCGCATCCGATCAAAGCCGAATCCACGCTGCGCGAGCTCGACCCCTACAAGCCGCTGGTGACCTACGATAACTCCGACGAGATCCAGAAGATTGCGAAGCACGCGCCGCACGCCGGCCTGGCGCTGCGCATCAAGGTTCCCAACACCGGCGCCATGGTGGAGCTCTCGTCCAAGTTCGGCGCCGCGCCGGGCGAGGCGGTGGACCTGATCCTCGAGGCCGACCGCGCCGGGTTGACGGTGGAGGGGATCAGTTTCCACGTCGGCAGCCAGACCACGAACTTCGAGAACTTTGTGCAGGCCATCAACCTCGCGGCCAGCGTGTTCGAGGAAGCCCGGGCGCGTGGCTACACGAAGATGAACCTGCTGGACATCGGCGGCGGATTCCCCGCGCCATACGACAAGAGCGTCAAGCCGTTCCGCGCGCTGGCGCGCAAGATCAATGCCGAGCTCGACCGTCTTTTCCCGAAAGACGTGCAGATTCTTGCCGAGCCGGGTCGTTTCCTGGTAGCCACGGCGGGAACGGCAGTGTCGTCCATCATCGGCAAGGCCGTGCGCGACGGCAAGCGCTGCTACTACATCGACGACGGCGTCTATCATACCTTCTCCGGAATTCTCTTCGACCACTGCGTCTACCACTTTGATGCGATCGGCAGGCAGGGGCCGAAGGAGATCTGCACCGTGTTCGGCCCGACGTGCGACGCGCTGGACGTGGTCTCCATGTCCGAACATCTGCCGGCCAACCTCGCGCGCGGCGACCTGCTCTACAGCCGCAACATCGGCGCCTATAGCGTCGCCTCGGCCACCTGCTTTAACGGCTTCCCGCCGGCGAAAATCGTGCATGTGAACCGGTAGGAAGCGGCTCGCGAGCCGCTTGCTTTTCGTAATTGCTAGATCACCCACGGCGGTGGATTCTGGACAGCGCCCCCGCTGTTTGCTACGTTCCGATTGATTGACAATTTGGCGTTCGAACCACGGAGGATGGCATGAGTTCGGTGAAGCTGGGAATCGTCGGTTGCGGAGTGATCGGGCAGATCCACCTGAAGATGGCGAAGCAGGTTGCTGGCTGCGAGGTGGTCGCCGTGGCGGACCTGCGGGCGGACATGGCCCAGAAGACTGCCGCGGACTTTAAGATTCCGGCCTGGTACGATTCCGGCGAGAAGCTGCTGGCGGACAAGAACGTGGAAGCCGTGGTGCTCGCCATGCCCACCTTTGCCCGCACGGACCTCGCGCCCAAGACCCTCCAGGCTGGCAAGCACCTGCTCCTGGAAAAACCGCCGGCGATGAATGCCGGCGAGCTCGAGAATCTCCAGCGCCTGCAGGGTAAACTGCTGGTGGCCTGCTGCACGTCCCGGCACCGCTTCCTGGCCAGCGCGGCCAAGGTGGCCGAGGTTGTTGCCTCCGGCGTGCTTGGGTCGATCCGCGTGGTGCGTGTCCGCGCCGTTACCTCCGGCGGGAAGCCACCGGCCAATCCGCCGCCGGTCTGGCGGTTGAGCAAGAAACTCAATGGCGGCGGTATTTTCTCGAACTGGGGGTGTTACGACATGGATTACCTGCTGGGCGTGACCGGCTGGAAGCTGCAGCCGGAGACCGTGCTGGCCCAGACCTGGACGATCCCCGCGCCGTTCGCTTATCACGCCGCGCCCGGTTCGGATGGCGAGACGCACTGCGTCGCGCTGATCCGTTGCGCCGGCGGGGAGGCGATCACCGTCGAGCGCGGCGAGTTCATGGCTTCCGCCGCGGATCGCGCGTGGCAGATTACCGGCACGCACGGGTCACTTCACATGGACCTGATCCCCGGCACGCCGAACAAGGTGATCTTGGACAAGGCCGTTTCCGGGCAGGGCGTCGTGACCGAGACAGTCTGGGAAGGCAATGAAGAATGGGACGACGTGCATCGCGGCGCGATGCGCGACTTTGTCGAATCCCTGCAGAGCGGGCGCCAGCCGGCGACGGGCTTGAAGGAAGCGCTGGTCTTGCAGAAGATCAGCGATGCCGTGTTCGCTTCTGCGGCCAGCGGCGCGGCGGTCAAGATCGAGCGTTAAGCAAACCTACAGAGGCTTACACAAGTAGGTAACCGGTTGTTCGGGTAGGGACGGTTCTCCGAACCGTCCGCGGACGCCTCGGAGAGGCGTCCCTACCGATTGGATCCTGTTGCGTATATTCACACGCCTCAATAGATCGAAGTCTCGTTCGGGGAAGACGGCGCTGCCATGAAGTGCTGTGGGCACCACGACTGAGCATTATTAGAAAGTATAAGATTGTTCGCGGGGAAGAGAAGATGGTGATCCGAAAAGCCCAACCCGCAGATGCCACATACATGGCGGACGCCTGTATCCAGGTGGCGTGCTTCATGCGCCAGGGTGCGGTGGACAAGTACATCCTCGGCTTTCCGGACGCGGTGAACGAAGATATACTGAGATGGGCGTCGAGCTTTGTCGCAGCCGACAAGAGGGTCGCTTTTGTCGCAGAAGCAGCAGGAGGGGCGTGTATCGGCTGCATCTTCGGCAAAATCGAGGAGAGCAACATGCCCCTGTCGGTTCCCGGAGAAGTCGGCACGATTTCGGTCTGCTGGGTGGAATCGGATCACCGGAGGTCGCGAGTCGGACGAGCGCTTCTGGCCGAGATCGAGAACTGGTTTCTGGCTCGGGGCATTCGCCATCTGGAAGTCGCGTTCATGGCGAGGAACGAGACGGCCAGAAAAATGTGGACCCGTCTCGGGTTCTCGCCCTTCAGAGTCTTTGCCTGCAAAGAGATCGGCGAACAAACTTCTGCAGGCAATCGCCTACAGGCGCCGCCTGATGCGTAGCGATATTCCGCACGCAGCCAGGTAGGGTGGATCCGCCGCACAAATAAGCTTCTCCAATCGAACCGCAGAACAGCAGAGTGCTGATTGTTGAAGTAAAATTTCAACACTCTGCGGTTGGGTGTTCGTCACTCTGAGGTTCGCGTGTAGATATCCCTGTGCTGGCGCATCTCTTGGTTGAACCCGATTTCGACGAGCGAACCGTAGAACAGCAGAGTGCTGATCGTTGAGGTAACACTTCTGAACTCTGCGGTTGGTTGATCGGCAATCTGCGGTTCCCTGGGTCCGGGTCGGGGCTGCCGCGGGGACGCGTCGCCCTACTGCTGGAGGCAGAGTAGGCCGGCGCGTCCCCGCGCCGAGCCCAAGAGAAGGAAGAACCGAACGCTGGAAATTTGGGGCTGCCGCGAGGACGCGGCGCCCTGCCTTTGCGGCTATACGATCGCCCCGTAGGCTGCAGTCTTTACCTGGTCCATCAGCGTGTACCGCCCTTTCGGCAGGTGCTGGAGCATGAGCAAGACGATCGTCTGCTCGGAGGGGTCGATCCATACCTGGGTGCAGGAAGTGCCGCCCCAGCCATATTCGCCGACAGACCCCAGTTGCTTGCCTTCGCCCAGCGTGCGGAGCACCGAAACGCCCAGGCCGAAGCCGAATCCACGGCCGGCCGCCTGCATGGCCGGATGCCCGGCGGGCAACTGATCGGCGGTCATGAGGGCCACGGTCTTGCGGCCCAACAGTCGCACGCCGTTCCATGCGCCGTCGTTCAGCAGCGCCAGCGCGAAGCGCAGGAAGTCGCTGGTCGTGGAGACCAGTCCGCCGCCGCCGTTCTTAAACACTCGCTTCTTCAGATACCCCTGCGCGGCTGGAGCTGTGGCCAGAACCAGTTCTTTCCGGTCGTTCGTCGTGTAGACCTGTGCCAGCCGGCCGGCCTTTTTAGGCGGAACCCAGAAGTCCGTGTCCGTCATCCCCAGCGGCTGGAAGATGCGGCGCTGCAGGAACGAATCGAACGGCTCGCCGCTGACCACCTCGACGAACCGGCCCAGCACGTTGGTGGCCGCGCTGTATTCCCACTGCACCCCCGGCTGCCGCTCGAGCGGCAGCTTGCACAGCTCCCGCACGAATTTCTCCTGCGTCCATCCCTCGTCCCGTGCCTGCATGACCAGGTCGTAGCCCAGTCCCGCGGTGTGCGTCAGCAGGTCGTGGACCGTGACGTCCCGGCGGAGCGGCACGGGCTTCCGGTTGGCCCCCGGTCGTGGTGCCACCTTCAGCTTGCCGAACTCCGGGATCCACTTTTTGACCGGATCGGCCAGCAGGAAGTGCCCCTCTTCGAAGAGCATCAGGACCGCCACGCTGGTGACGATCTTGGTCATCGAATGGATGCGGAAGATTGTGTCCTCCCGCATGGGCCGCCGGTTTTCCACGTCGGCATAGCCGAAGCACTCTCGGTATGCCAGTCCTCCACGGCGCACCACGGTGACGATGCCGCCAGCGACCTGCTGGGCTGCCATGGCCCGCTGCATCACATCGCCGATGCGCGCCAGCCTCGTTGCGTCAAGCCCCACCGACTCCGGCGGCACCCGCCGCACCGGCCATTTCATTGCACGTTTCATGTCAGCTTCCCTGTGCCCAGCCCGCGGTCCCGACGGCGCTCACTCCTCCACCAGGATGCGTTGCCGGATCAGTTTCCAGCCTGAGCCATTGCGCTGGATGCCGCCCAGATCCGTTCCGACATAGCCTTCGTCGTTGAGCAGTTCGTTGATGGGATAGCCGGTGATGCCGCCGCAGGAATGAACATGGTAGGCGCCCGGAGTGTCCTGGCAGATTTTGCAGGGGAACCGCGGGTCCTTGTCATCAAGGAGAAAATGCCCGAAGCCGATGAACCCGTCGTCGCAGGATCGTTCGGAGCCGTCGTCGAAGACCATGCCGTAAAAGCCCCAGGCATTGGGCTTCTTCGACTTCACCTCCACGCTGCGGTGACAGGTTTCGCCGTTGCGGCTGTTGAGGTTCTCGGAGAACTCGATATCGGACGTGCCGGAGCGGGCGGCATATTCCCACTCGGACTTGGAGGGTGCACGGATCGCCTTGCCGGGGTTCAGTTTCTGCAGCGCCTGGACGTAGGCGGCGAACATCTCGCAGGACATGTTGCAGGCCGCGCCGTCCGGGTTGTTTTTCGGATTCCGGGTCTTGTCACCTGTAACCGCCGCATATTCCGAGTTGAGAATTGGGTGGTCCGCCAGGTAGAACCCCTTGGCGAACGTCACCATGTGCTGCTGGCCTTCCTGCCAGTGCACGTTTTGCGCCAGGGAATTTCCCATGTAGTACTTTCCTGCCGGCACGTAGATCAGGGTGTCGGTCAGGGTATCGGTCAGCTTGATGGTCAGCCCGGGCTTGATTGGCAGTTTCACAAGGGGCACTTCCGGCCCGGCCGTGATGCGGTCCGGATAGGTCGGTCCCTCGTATTCCCCGAAGGCGGTGACGGTCAGATACTTTTTACCGTCCTGCTCGTGAAGGGTTCCCGTGACGGTCAGGGGGTGCCCGTGTCCGTAGCATTCCTCCCGCCAGGCCCGCTGCGCCAGGGGGCCATCCAGATAATACAGCAGGCGTTTCTTGAACTGGTTCTCCAGCGCCAGGGCGGCGTCGGCATCGAGGCTGGGGCCGGGGTGATAGTCGGCCCAGATTTTTTCCACTTCCGCCTTCACCTCGGGCGGCCCGTCAAAGGCAATCAGGAAGATGTAGCGGTCCTTCTCCCACTCTGGGCCCGCGCGCAGGTGGGCGTTGTTCATCCGTATCCCCTTGAGGGTCACCACGGGTCCTGTCGGCGGAGGCGCGACCGGCGGGGTGACGATGTCTTCGGTGTGCCCCTTGCGCGTGTAGACCGTGACCTGGTCAATGGTCAGGATGCACCCCCAGGAGGCGAGCGCGATCTCGCCGCAACGCGGGTCCACAATCGGCCGGTCGTCCACATAGGTGCACGCCGGGGCGCCGTTCACCGACACACGGATCCGGTTTTCCAGTCGTTCCGTCACGATCGTGAACGTCTTGCCGGCTTCCTGGCGCAGTTGCTTGTTGACGGTGGCTTCGATGACCTTATTTTCCTTCTTCATCAGGCTGCAGGTGTTGCTCCGCGTGCCGAACTGGAACAGGTATCCGGAGGCCGGCTCCATGGCGTAGGTGTTCAGGCCCAGGGAGCAGCTCAGATACTCCGGTTTTTCCTTGGTCATGACCGAACCGATGACCTCGACGCGGTAGCTTCTGGGAAACGACATGGCGTGCAGAATGGCGGCGGTCCGCCGGCGCTTCGACTCGGGCAGCAGAACCAGTTTTCCGCCCTCGATCTTCATGTCGCCATAGCAGCTGTACCAGTCGTCATTCGAGAGTTTGGCATCGCTGAAGTCGGACTGGTAGGCGACCACCCATTCGCCAACAGGGGCGGGTTGGTCGGCTGCGCCGTATGAGTTGCTGCTGGAACCGAGCAGAACGGCAATTGCGACGGTTGCAAGCGAGAGAAACGTCTTCATCCGGGTCTCCTTTTCCTGCTGCAAGCAGCTAAAAAGGCAATATAGCTTCTTGCGGCATTGGCCAAAAGTCAAATCCGGGCTGGGCGGCGATGCAGAGGCCCGGGCCTGGTGCGGACCGGAAGAGCAATTGTGCGGAACTCCCATGGAGGAGAGGTGCGGAAGGCGGCGCGTTCTCCGCGCCGGATCAGGAGCCGGTGTCGAACGCCACCGAGGCTGGCAGCCGTGGCCTTCGCAGCCGGAGACCATGTTCAAAGAACGAAAACGGGGTGCAGGAACACCGGGTGATGATACAATTACCGCCAATCAGACCAAATAGCCCGCGACGTTCGTGGGCCGCAGGGCAGATGGAAGCGTTTCGGCTCAATAATGCAATGCACCCCCTCCCGACAAAGACATGGATCAGCGGGCTGGCGATTGGCGGAATCGTTGGAATTAGTATCGGCGCAAGAGTCGCGGCCGCCGCAGTTGCGAGCATCAGAAAGCGGTTTTCTCTTGCTCAATTTCCTGTTGCTCTCCGGGCCGCCACTGCGGCGCTTCTGGCCGGCACTGCCGTCGCGGCCGGCACCAACTTCTCCGCCATGGCCTGGACCGCCAGGGGGCCGGGTGGCGGCGGCGCCATGTATGCGCCCGCCATCAGCCCGTTTAACCACCAGGTGCTTTTCACGGGTTCGGACATGAACGACAGTTTCCGCAGTGACGACGGCGGTCTTCACTGGGTTACGCATAACTTTCTCACGCAGATGCAGGGCTACAAGAACACGTCGGGCGTCCAGTTTACCAGCGATTCCAACGTCATGTATTGCGCGAGCGGTTCCCGTAAAACCGTCAACGGCGGGAAGACGTGGGCTGTCATGCCCGGCGCGGGCGGCACGTGGGGTCTGTTTGCGGACGGCAACGGTACCAACCGCGTGATCGAATCCTCCTACGACAACCTCTACTATTCCAGCAACGGTGGCAACACCTTCTCGCAGATCTACACGGGCGTCGCCATGAATGTCGGCGGTGCCTACTTCAACGGCCCGCAAATCTTTATCGGCACCAGTTCCGGCCTGCTCGTCTCCGTGAATAACGGCACCAACTTCACACTATCCGGCATCAGCGGCATCCCGGCCAACCAGTACATCGCCACGTTTGCCGGGGGCACCGGGGGCGGTACGACGCGGCTGTTTTGCGTGACCTTCGATAATTTCTCGGACGGCATGTTCGGTTGGTGTTCCCAGCATTACATGGGCGTCTACCGGCTCGACTATGGCACCGGGACATGGGTCATGGTGACCAACGGAATCAACCGGGCCGGTGGCGATCAACCGGTCTACGTGGCCATGGCCACCAATGACATCCAGACCGTGTATCTGGGCGGCTCCGAGAGCCAGGGCGCGCCCCTCGTGATGCTCAGCACGAACGGCGGCAACTCGTGGGCGCAGGTGTTTAAGACCGCCCACAACGCGAACATCGCCACCGGCTGGGAGGGTGACGATTTCAGCGGCAACTGGAACTGGGCGGACTGGGGATGGGATCAGTTCGTGTTGGGGCTTGGCGTCTCTCCGGGCGACAGCAGGTATGCGGTCATTACTGGTCTTGGATTCCTCCACATCACGACCAACAGCGGCGCCTCCTGGACCCAGGCATACGATGTCACTGCGGATCAGAACCCGACGAACTCGCCAACCATCCGCAACAAGAGTTATCAGGGGAACGGCCTCGAGGACACCTCCTGCTGGTGGCTGCAGTGGATGTCCAGCAACGAGCTCTTCGCCTGCTTCACCGACATCCACGGCATGCTCAGCACCAACGGCGGCGTCTCCTGGATGAGTCCGTCCACCCTGAGCTACAACAGCACGTACAAGGCGGCGCGGAACCCCGCCAACGGCTACGTCTACGCGGCGGCCTCCAGCGTGCACGACATCTACGTGAACTACATGAGCGACGGCCGGATTGACGGCGGCACCGGCGAGGCCCTCTACTCCAGCGACAAGGGCCGGACCTGGCAACGGCTGCACAACTTCACCAAGCCGACAATCGATCTGTGCCTCGACTCCGTCAATACCAACCGGATGTATGCTGCCGTGGTCAATTACGGCAATTCGCTGGGCGGCATCTATGTGACCAGCAACATCAATCTCGCTGCGAGTTCGACGTGGACGAAACTGGCCGCCCCCCCGCGCACAGAGGGTCACCCGCTCGACATCGTGGCCCTCAACGACGGCACGCTGGTTTGCACGTACTCGGCCCGTACGGACTCGAACGGCTACCGGGCGAGCTCGGGGGTGTTTGTGAGCACGAACGGCGGATCTTCCTGGGTGGACCGCAGCCTCACCAACATGTACTACTTCACGAAGCACCTCACGGTCGACCCGCACGATCCCGGCCAGAACACCTGGTACGTCGGCGTGTTCAACACGCTGTACTGGAATGACCAGAACACCGGGCTCTATCGGACCACGAATCGCGGCGTGTCCTGGAGCAATCTTACGGCACGGGCCGACTTCCCCGTTGAAAGCTGCACCGTTGACCCGTCTGATTCGAACACGGTCTATCTAGCCACCGGCGCAAATGGTCTCTGGTACACCACCAACGCTTTTGCCGCGACGCCGCTCTTCCTGCAGGCCACGAACTATCCATTCTGCTTCCCGACCCGCGTATACTTCAATCCGTACAATGCGAACGAAACCTGGACTACCAGTTTCGGAAACGGGATGAAGTCGGGATTGCTGGGAGCGTCCTCCGGCACGACCTGCACGCTGACAACGACGTTGGCGGGGACAGGCGCGGGGAGCATTGGTCTGAACCCGTCCGGCGGGGTGTATGCGCAAGGGACGGTGGTGGCGCTGACCGCAACGGCGGACCCAGACAGTACGTTTGGGGGCTGGAGCGGGGCATTGTCGGGCGCGCAGAACCCGGCCAGCCTGACAATGGACGCGGATCACGCCGTTACAGCGACCTTCACGCGGAAGACCAACACGATCACGGCCACGGCGGGGGCACACGGGAGCATCGCGCCGTCGGGTGCGGTGAGCGTCGTGTACGGCGGTTTACAGACCTTCATGCTGGCGCCCGACAATGGCTACGAGATTGCCTCCGTGGTGGTGGATGGGGGTTCGATGGGCGTGGCGGGCACGTACACGTTCACGAATGTGATCGCGGGCCACACGCTTGCGGTCAGCTTCCAGCAGTTGACGAATTCCCCGGCGATCACGAGCCCGTCGGCGGCGACCGGGACCGTAGGCGCGGTGTTTAGTTACGTCATCACGGCCGATCATAACCCGACAGGGTTTGCCGTCTCCGGTCTGCCGGCGGGGCTGACACTGGACGCAGCCAATGGCACGATTTCCGGCACGCCCGCCGCGGGCGGCATGACCAACGTCACGATCTTGGCCACGAACGCCTTTGGCGCGGACGCATGCACGCTGACGCTGGTCGTCAACAGCACGATCACTGCCACGGCGGGTGCGACCGGGAGTATCGCGCCGTCGGGGAGTGTGTGGGTGAGCGGTGGGGCGTCGCAGGCGTTCACGATTACGCCCGGCGTCTGGTATGCGATCGCAGGCGTGCAGGTGGACGGGGTCTCTGCGGGCGTGGTTTCGTCGTATGGTTTCACGAACGTGACGACGAATCACACGATTGCGGCGTCCTTTGTGGCGCTGCTGGCACCGTTGGGCACGCCGCTGTGGTGGCTGGCGCGGCACGGCTATACCAACAACGAACTGGCGCTGGACCCCAACGGCGTCCCGGTCTGGAAAGACTACCTGACCGTAACAGACCCCAACACCCCGGGCTCCGGGGCTTCCTACAACATCGTCCCGTACGCCGAAGGGTTCGAGAACCTGGCAGGATGGGGCGGCGGCTACACGAACGTGATCAACGCCATGGGGTGGTCCGGTGTGCCCGGCATGGCCCTGTCGCAGATCATCAACCTGCCGTATACCTACACGGCGACCAATCTGCCGTTGCCGGCCCTCTCGCACACCAACGTGCTGCTGGTGAACGAGCAGGGAACCATTCTGACCAACAGCTTCGGCCCCGGTTTCGACATGAGCAACGCCGTGGTCTACCTGGACCTGATGGCGCAGTTCGTGCCGATCCCCGGGGTGCCGGCTACCCTCACGGCCACGGACAGTGGGCGCAAGGGCAGCCTCTACGCCAACTCCAACCTGCAGTTGACGGTCTATCACGGCGTGGCCGCGCAAAACGGATCGCTGCTCAGCAACACCTGCGATGCCACCTCCCGGCTGCTCCCCTCGGGAACCTGGCACCGGGTGACCTGGGCGATCGATGCGACCTCCACCAACCCGGCCAACGCGCTGGCCATGTTCCAGCTGCGCCTGGACGGGCTCTTGGTCACTCACCCGAACGCGTATGACGACACCTGGAAGGTCCAGTTCCAGAGATTCGGCACCCTGCCGGCCACCAGCGCCACCGGGACGTGGTTCCGGCTGGCGACCACCAATGCCGTGGCCAAGCTGCTGACCGCGCT
>Ga0118677_10001947_pt1 | contig 31406 bp, 27 predicted proteins | sample AliMusrvi5mmetaG_FD_86154 | JGI IMG/M metagenome (GOLD analysis project Ga0118677, IMG submission 86154) | reverse complement strand
AAGGTGTTTGACCGGGGGATTCTCGCGATGAATATGCGCAAGGCGATCGAAGGAAAGTTGGGGCTCGCCGGCCTGCGTCGAGCGATACAATCTCTTGGGGTAGGCGTCGCTTATGCCGACGGAGGTTCCGCGGGTACAACGAGAGATGTTCTGGCGAAATTGTTGCCTGGGGGCGAGGGACGGCTCACGATAGGGAAGGGCGCGCGCAAGGCCTCCCGCGGCGCGAAACCGGGAGCCATTGTTTCTCAGGTTCAGGCTACGGTGGCACTCAACAGTGAACTGTTGTCCAATACGGAGTTCCTTGACGGCAAAGAAGGATCAAGCGCCTTCTTTGCTCTTCTGAAATCCTCGTCCGAACCCGGGGATACCCCGCTTGTGACGGTGGCCGTCGGGTCGAGGGCGAAATTGATGCGGGATATCAAGCGGAGTCTCATGGCGGAAGGCGTTGTGGATCCTTCGGAATTTGAAACGCGGGTGGCGATCCTCGCGGCGCTCAAGCAGGGGAAGATCCTCCAAGTGATCGAGAAAGCGAAAGATCAGACGGAGAATCAAGCCTTGAATCAGTATGCCGCGGGCCTCGGGAAAGACGCAGGTTTTGCGACGCTGCATCTTTCGGAGAATTCCATCGAAGGACTTGACGCGGGAATCCACTTCGCGTTCGGCGAGCGCATCCGCTCAAACAATATGATGGTCGCGACGGGCCTTGCCATTGCGCTCAAATTTATGGCGGGTCTTCGAGGGGACCTCCTCACGAAAGCCGTGACGGAGCATCTGCCCGGTGTGACAAAGAAGTCGAATGCCTTTATCGTCGAGAACCTCCTGGTGCTGGCTCAGGAGTTCGTCCAACAGGCCCTGATCGCGAAATCCGCATAACGGGAAAACCTCTAGGTAGTTAGGTAGTGCGTAGTAGGTAATAGGTAGTAAAAAAATAACGGCCTGTTATTACCTACTATCTACCATCTACTACCTCCTTCGCCGAATTTCCCCTTCTCACTTTCCGTTTTCCCCGATAGAATAACTCTCTCAGACGCGGTGCATCGTATGTCGTGAGTCGTATGTCGTAAATCCGATATGATTTACGCGAAGCGATCTACGACATACCCCTTACGACATGCGGATTTTATGTTTAAACCTGTTCCGGAGCAGCTTGAGGTTTTTAAGGAAAACTTAGTCGAGCTCATTTCTGAGCGAGAACTTACCGCCAAACTCGAGGCCTCTCTCAAGGAAAAACGTCCCCTTCGCATCAAATACGGGGCCGATCCTTCCGCGCCCGATCTTCATCTCGGGCATACGGTGCCGCTTCGCAAACTCCGTCAGCTGCAGGATTTAGGACATCTTGTTGTTTTTATCATCGGAGATTTTACGGCGCGCATCGGGGACCCTTCCGGAAAATCGGAGACGCGGCCGATGCTCACCGATGAGCAGGTCCAGGCGAACGCCAAAACGTATCAGGAACAGGTGTTCCAGATCCTCGACAAGAAAAAGACCGAGGTCCGCTACAACTCCGAGTGGCTCGGGAAAATGCGGCCGGAAGATTTTCTCAAACTGACGGCGCAGTACACGGTGGCCCGCATACTCGAGCGCGATGACTTCTCCAAGCGCTACAAGGCCGGTCAACCGATCGCTCTTGTGGAATTCCTTTACCCCTTGATGCAGGGTCATGATTCGGTCGAGATCCGCTCTGATATCGAGATTGGGGGGACCGACCAGAAATTCAACCTGCTCGTGGGCCGCGAGCTTCAAAAGATCGACGGTCAAGCTTCGCAGGTCGTGATGACGCTGCCGCTGATTGAGGGACTGGACGGCGTTCAGAAAATGTCCAAAAGCCTGGCGAATCACATAGCGCTCAAGGATTCGCCGCGCGAGATGTTCGGCAAGGTGATGTCGATCCCGGACGTGATGATGGAGCGCTACTTCCGCTACCTTGCCGCGCTTTCCGCGAAAGAGGTGGCGGCGATCCTCGCCGACCTGAAAAGCGGCGCGCTGCATCCCCGGGAGGCGAAGTCGCGGCTCGCCGAGCGGATCGTTTCCCTTTTTCATTCCGAAACGGACGGGATCCGGGCCCGCGAAGAGTTCGACGAGATCTTCAAGAATAAAGGCGTTCCGGCCGAGATTCCGACGGTCAAGATCTCTCAAAGGACGATCGATATTGTCAGTCTGCTTGTCGCGGCAAAGCTTGTCACGAGCAAAACCGAGGCCCGCCGGCTCATGGAGCAGGGCGGTGTCAAGATCGGTCATGAGAAGATCACGGATCCCAAGGCGGCTATTACGATCGGGGACCCTTTTGTCCTGCAGTGCGGTAAGCGGAAATTCGCTAAAATAGTCTGTGGTGTGTAGCAGGAGTAGGTGGAACGTGGTAGGTAGTAGGTAAAAGGCTCGGGTGAGGTTTGCGAGTTTTTTCCTATCTACTCTCTATCCTCCACTACCTACCCTTTTCAATGAGAGGCTCATGAAGAACTCCCACTCCGACATTCTGATAAAATTCGATAAGGTTTCCAAAAAATACGGGTCTTTTCACGCGCTTCGTGATGTTTCCTTCGAGGTCAGGGCCGGGGAGATCGTCGGGTTCCTGGGACCGAACGGAGCGGGCAAGACCACGGCCATGCGCGTCATTTCCGGATTTTTTCCGCCTTCGAGCGGGCGCGTTTTCATTCGCGGCATAGATATGGCCAAGCATCCCCAAAAGGCGAAGAAGGCCCTGGGCTATCTTCCGGAAACGGTCAGTCTTTATCCGGATATGAAGGTCCTCGAATACCTCCGTTTTGTGGCAAGGCTCAAAGGAGTTCCGGCACACGAACTTGGCGATCATGTCCGGGACAAGATGTCCTTTTGCGGGTTGCTGGAGGTCGGACACCGTTTGATCGGCCGTCTTTCCAAGGGGTACCGCCAGCGTGTCGGGTTCGCCCAGGCATTGATGGCGGATCCTTCGGTTCTGGTGCTGGATGAACCGACAACGGGACTCGACCCGACGCAGATCCGGGAGATACGGGAGCTTGTCCGGGCGCTCGGGCAGAGTCGCGCCGTGATCCTTTCCACGCACATCCTTCCGGAGGTCTCGATGCTCTGCAATCGTGTCATGATGATCAATCAGGGACAGATCCTCGCGAGCGGGACCGTGAAGGAGCTTGGCTCCTGTCTCAAGGACCGGGAGGCGATCCATCTCCGGCTCAAGGACCGGAAGGATCACGACCTCGCGCTCAAGCTTCTTCGCGCGATGCCGGAGGTTGAGTGCTTGAATACCGAGGAGGAAATCAAGGGCGAGACGTGCATCTCTTTTGAAACTTCGCCGGAGGAGGACCTTCGGCCCCGGATCACAAAACTTTTTGTGGAACAGGGGATCTCTCTTGTCGAGATCCAGCGCAAGCAAATGTCGCTGGAGGATATTTTCCTGGGCCTGTTGAAGAACGGGAAGCTGGGGAGGCGGTTTTCATGAGAAAAGTCCTGGCGATCGCGAGAAAGGAGTTCGGCAGTTGCTTCCATTCCTGGCTGGGGGTCCTGATGGCGGCGCTTTTTCTCATGGTCTCGGGGATCTTCTTCGTGATCCTGGTGCTCAACTATGTGAAGATCTCCATGAACCCCCAGCAATTCGGGCTTTCGAACTTTTCGGGGATCAATCAGACGCAGTTCATATTCGGTTCCTTCTTTACCAATATCAGCATCATCCTTCTTTTCCTGGTGCCGATCCTGACGATGCGTTCCTTCACCGAAGAAAAGCGGGGGGAGACCCTCGAGCTGATGTTCACCTATCCCTTGTCCGATTTTGAGATCGTAGCCGGGAAGCAACTGGGGATCGTCTGGTTTTTCGAAGTGCTTCTCCTGCCGCTTCTGGGGTACGTGGCGGTCTACCGATGGATCGGCGGGGAGGTCGATTGGGGGCCGGTGTTGCTCGGGTTCCTGGGGTTCTGGCTTTTGGCGAACGCGTATCTTGCGGTGGGAGTTTTCATCTCCAGTCTGACCCGGAGTCCGATGGTGAGTGCGCTCGGGACCTTCAGCCTTCTCCTGGTGTTTTGGATCTTTGACTGGGTGGATGATATCTCCAGCGGGATCTGGGCGCGTCTTTTCTCCGAGCTTTCTCCTCTCGCCCATTACAGGAATTTCACCATCGGGATCCTGGATGTCCAGGACCTGGTGTATTTCGGATTCTTTTTCTTCTACTTCCTTTTTCTGACACTGCGGTCGATCGAAACACGGAACTGGAAAAGCTGATGCGTCAATTTCTTCTGAAATTCCAGCTCCTGTTCGAGGCCGCGATTCTTCTGGCGACGATCGCGCTGGTTTACACGGTGATCCAGCCTTTTCACGAGCGGTGGGATCTGACGCAGGACAGGATCTATTCGCTGCCACAGTCCACGCTCGGGGTTCTGCGCGATCTGAAAGACAAGAGGATCGACGTGCTTCTTTTCTTCCAGCAGGAGGATCCCTCGCGTCAGGGGTTGGAAGTCTTCATGAAGGAGTGCCGGCGACATCATCCGGAATTTCATTATGATTTTTATGATCCGAATCGCCGACCTCAGTTGGCCCGCAAGTTCAATGTCACGGACACCAGGACGGTGATCTTTCGTTCCGGGGATCGCGAGGAGCGGCTGCTCGGGCCGAGCGAAGAAGGCTTTACGAATGCGTTCCTGAGACTGCTTCATCCCAAGGATATGGACGTTTGTTTTGTGACCGGACATGGGGAGGTTGTGCTCGATGATGAAGCGACCGGGGGGTATCTGCAGTTCCGGGACACGCTTCAGGGCTATAACGCCAAGATCCACTCGATCGTGCTTGCCCGGGATCATGTGCCGGACGCATGCCAGGTAGTCGTGGTGGGCGGGCCGCGGTGGGATCTGACGCCGGGAGAATTCGCGGATCTCGACAAGGCCCTTGATAACGGAAAAGGCCTTCTTCTGCTGATCGATCCCATGGACCCCGGCGCGGGACTGGCCTTCGTTGCCTACGCCAAAAAATACGGCGTGTCGCTCGGCCAGAATGTGATCGTCGACAAGCAGAGCCGCATGGTTGGCGGGGATTTCTTGATGCCGCTTGTGAGCCGGTATCTGGTGACCCACCCTGTCGCGAAGAATATGAAGCGGGCGACTTTTTTCCCGCTGGTGCGCACCGTGCAGCCGTCCACCGATGCCTCGCCCGGGCTTGAGGTCTCGCCTCTGGCGCTGACGGGGGAGGGAAGCTGGGCTGAGACGGATCTTCCGTCGCTTGAGAACGGAAATGCCACCTTTGATATGAAAACGGACGTTGCCGGACCGCTTTCGGTTGCGGTAGCGGTAGAGAAAACCCCCCCGGTGAAAGGAGGAAGGATGATCATCGTGGGAGACGGGGATTTCCTGACCAACGGATACCTGAGCCTTTCGGGGAACAAGGAATTGGGTCTGAACATGATCCGCTGGCTTGCCAACGATGACCGTTTTATGGATGTGAGGCGCCCAGAGCTTCGTTTCAAGCCGCTGCTCCTGGATACCCCGCGCCGGGCGCAGCTCATATTTGTTTTGATCGGTCTTTACCCGCTCCTTTTTTTGATGGTGGGGGGGACTCATCTTCTGGTCCGTTCCAGGACGTCATGATAGGCCCCAGCGCTGAAAAAAAACGGGTTGTTATGACAGCCCAAACTTCAAATTTCTCTTCCAATAAGGTAGTTTGGGCAGCCCCAATCTCCGCTTTGCGGAGATTGATTGGTATTGGGACTGTCCCAATTTCAACTTTGCTGGAATGGATAGGTATTGAGACTGTCCTGACTTCAACTCCTTTGAATTCGATAGAGATCGGGATTTTGGAGCTATGAAACTTGCCCGTACGGTTATTTTTATTCTTGTTTTTGCCTTTGCGGCCGGGGTCTATCTTTTCCAGGTACGGCTTGCCAAACAAACGCTGACGAATGTTCCGGATGAAGTGAACCGGGATGTGACGATCTCCCAGAAGGATGTGATCGACCGCATGACTCTTCGTGACAATGTCCGGAAAACCCAGATAGGGCTCCGGAAAGCGGAGGGTTCCTGGAATTTGGACGTGCCGGTTCCTTATCCGGCGGAATCCAGGATCGTGGAAGGTCTCGCGGCCGCGGCTAGGATGGCGTCACGGCAGCCGCGCCTGCGCGCTGAAAAGGAGTGGGCCGAATACGGGCTCGCCCGTCCGGATATGGAGATCACTTTCGGTCTTCCTGGCGCGAAAGAGGTCGTTCTTTTGATCGGCATGCAGGCACCTGTGGGAAAAGCGGTTTATGCCCGGTGGACGGAAGAGCGCGGGTATTTTCTTCTGCCTTCGGAGGTGAAATCGGCCTTCCAGCAGAGCGTTTACGGACTCCGGGAAAAACGGATCTTCCGGGCTTCGCCGGATACGTTCCGGAAGATCTTCGTGGAGATGGGAGAACATAGCTACCAGTGGAAGAAAGACGGCGAGGACTGGTACTGGTTCGAACCCGTTTCAAGATTTGGCCAAAAGGTGCCGCTCGCTCGGGTGAATGCCGTGGTGGCTGTTCTCCAGAATCTTTACGTGAAAGAATTCCAGGATAACAACAAAAGATCCCGGGCGGAGCTCGGATTTTTCATGATCCACGACCGGATCCGGGTCGAGTCCGCGGGCATGACCGAGAGTTTCCATTTCGGCAATGAAGTCCCGGAGCGCGATGCCTACTACGGTTTCCGCGAGGGCGAAAGCACCGTTTTCTTGGTGGACCGGGGCAAAGTGATCGAGCTTTTCGAGCTGATGAAAAATATTTCCTCGGGTAACTTAGAACAGGGAGCGGGGGCCACAAAGGTTCTTCCTTCCAGCGACAAGGGTGCCGGAGACATGTTTCCGGGCCGCAAGATCCAAACACGGTAGCCCTGGGGCTATTCGGGGAATATTTTCGAGCTTTTAGATGGCCTACTCGGGAAGATCCGGTTGCGGGAAAGCAGGCAGTCCTGAAAAAGGGAGTTGAATTGAAGCTTTTCTCGTGGGTTCCCAAGGTTGGAATGGAACCAAGGGCACTGCCACATTTTTTTTGGCTGGATGTCCTGCGTGCGCTTGCCGCGTTGTCGGTGTTGCTGACGCATTATTATTTGCTGGGATCCTTGCATGCATTACCTAAGGGGCTCGTGTTTCCGAGCTACCTGACGCCGCGGCTTCCGTTCTATGGGCTTCTGGGACTGTTTTACAATTCCGGGACAGCGGCGGTCAATTTGTTCTGGATCATCTCCGGCTTTGTCTTTACCTCCGTATACATGAAGCCCGGGATCGCTTCGGCAAAAACCTTCCTTGTGAACCGTTTCGCCAGATTGTATCCCTTGCATTTTTTGACATTGATCGTTGTGGCGGTGTTGCAGCTTGTCAGTCTTTCCATGACTGGCTATTTTCAGATCTATACCAACAATTCTCTCTTTACGCTGATCCTGAACCTTTTTTTCGCCTCGGGGTGGGGGATCGTCCCTGAGTTCGCGTATTCATTTAACGGACCTATTTGGTCAGTTTCAATTGAGGTCGTGATCTACGCCGTTTTTTTTCTGAGCCTTCGCTGTCTTGTGAGGTGGGGGGCATTTACGGCATTGTTTTTTGCAGGAATTTTCGCTTTGCTGAGCCTCTCCCCAATCCCCGGGATTTTCTGGCCTTGCGGTCTTTGTTTTTTTGTGGGTTGTCTGATTTTCTTTTTCTGGCAACGCTTTTCTGATGTTCCGTTTTTGCTGTTGCTGGTGGGGGGGCTGGGTGCTATTTTGGGAGCCTGGGCTCGCCGGACGGGCGGTTTGCTCTATGGCCACGGAGTGTGGAATGACCTTTTGCCATTTTCCGCCCTCGTTCTTATTGCGACGGCGCTGGATCTCGTGGATACTCGCAAGATCGGCGCTCCCTTTAAAATCATCGGGGATCTGACTTATGGCATCTATTTATGGCATATCCCGGTCACGATCGCTGGTATTCTCGTCATGTCCTCTCTAAAGATCAGCCGGAACATCATTTTCACTAAAATTTTTTTCTTTCTTTATTTATCATTGATCCTGGCCGTCTCTTATGTGTCTTTCAAGTTTTTTGAACTGCCCCTGAGAAACTATATACGGAAAACATGGAATTCCTGATAATAGTCATCCGGCCCATTCCGTCCGAAACTTGCATCGTTGGATTTCCGAACTTCTGAGGAGTTTGATCGATGAGCGTTGAGCCCTGTATGAAACAATTAAGGTTTTCGATAGACGAAATCGCGCGCCGTGTGGGCCGAAACCCTGAGAGTATCCGTTTGGTGCTGGTGACAAAAACGGTGGAGCCCGCGCGTATCCTCGAAGCTTATCAGATGGGCGAAAGGGATTTCGGGGAGAACCGGGTCCAGGAATGGAACGAAAAAAAAGACCTGCTACCTCAGGATATACGCTGGCATTTGATCGGTCATCTTCAGACCAACAAGGTGAAGCTGGTGATCGGGCGTGTGGCGCTCCTCCATTCGCTCGATCGGCTGGACCTTGCCGACGCGATCGAGAAACAGGCGAAGACCAAGGGGATAACGGAGGTGCCGTGTCTCGTCCAGGTCAATATGTCCAGAGAGGAAAGCAAATTCGGGCTTGATCCCTCCGTCGTGGAGGATTTTATCCGGCAAATGCCCCTCCGGCCGCGGGTCAAGATCCGGGGACTCATGGCGATCGGTCCTCTGACAGAGGAGGCAGGAAAGATCCGCGAATGTTTTCGCAAGACGCGCGAGCTTCTGGAGGACTTGAAAGGGAAGTTCCCGCTCCATGTCTGGGACATCCTTTCCATGGGCATGTCCTCGGATTACAGAATAGCTATTGAAGAAGGCGCAAATATGCTTAGAATTGGCTCTCTGATTTTTCAACGGGAGATACCAAAGTGAAAAAGCTGCCTTATCACAAAATCGGTTTGATCGGCGTGGGGAATATGGGTGCTTCGATCCTCGCGGGGGTTCTGAACCGGCGCCTGGCGCTCCCGTCCAACGTGCTGGTCTATGATAAGGACGCGGAAAAGTCCCGGGCTTTTTCCAGGAAACACCGCGTGGCGGTAGCGGCTTCCACCTCCGATCTCCTGAAAAGAGCGGACGTTCTATTGCTGGCCATCAAGCCCCAGGATTTTTCATTATTCGCGCTGGAACACAAGGTTTCCTTCAAGCCGGGGCAGGGCGTGATCTCGATCCTGGCTGGGCTGACGACAGAGAAGATCGGAAAGGCGCTTGGGCGGAATGCCCTGGTCGTTCGGGCGATGCCAAATCTCGGCGCGAAAGCCGGCGAGTCCATGACGGTGCTTTGCGGGAAAAACAAAAAATGGCTTTCATTCGCGGCGGCTCTTTTTTCGGGATGCGGGGAAGTTGTGACACTCCCGGAAAAGACGCTCGACCTTGTGACCGCGGTGAGCGGCAGCGGGCCGGCTTACTTTTTCCATTTGATGGAACTCCTGGAAGATTTTGGAGTGAAGCGGGGACTTCCAAAGCGGGTGGCGGCGGTTTTAGCCGTCCAGACGGGGTTGGGCGCCGCGCGAGTGGCCAAAGGGGCCGGCGTTTCGTGCGGGGAGCTCCGGAAAATGGTGACTTCGAAAAAAGGGACCACGGAAGCCGCTCTCAAAACCCTTCAAAAGCATCAGTTCGGAAAGATCTTTCACCGGGCGCTGAACGCCGCGATGAAGCGGAGTAAGGAACTCAGACGATAGACCAACGAATAATGACCAACGGTTGGAACTTTGGTCTATAGTCTTTGGTTTTTAGTCGCAGAAAGGTTTTCATGTTCGTGTTCGGTATCGTTTTTCAGGGATTGGCGCTGTTGGTTCACGGGATCTGCACGCTTCTTTATTGGCTGCTTTTCGCGCGGATCATCATTTCCTGGATCCCTGTGGATCCTTTTTCCGGTCCCGTTCAATTTTTGATCCAGGTGACGGATCCGGTCCTGGCCCCGCTGAGGCGCCTGCCTCTTCAGATCGGGATGCTGGACCTTTCGCCGCTCGTGGCTTTTTTTATGCTATTCATTACCGACAAGATCCTTGTGACGGTTTTTATGAAGCTGGCTTATCAATTCGGAGGAGGATGATCTTATGGCCATGAAGCGTACACAGAAACCTCAGGGTTCCCTTTTGGAAAAGATAGACGCCTGCGTCGCGGCGATCCGGAAAAAAACGGATTTTGTCCCGGAGATTGCGCTGGTGCTTGGCACCGGTCTCGGGAACCTCGCGGGGCGCATCAAAGCCGAAACCGTTCTGACCTATGACAAACTGCCGCATTTTCCGGAATCGACCGTTGAGTCGCACAAGGGACAGCTCGTGCTCGGGGAGCTTTCGGGAAAGAAGATTGCGGCGATGGAGGGCCGGTTCCATTTTTATGGAGGCTACTCCCTTGACGAGGTAACGTTCGGCGTGCGTGTCCTTCGCCAACTCGGCGCGAAGACCCTCATTGTCTCGAACGCGGCGGGGGGCTTGAATCTGGGCTATCAAAAAGGGGAGATCGTGCTGATCACTGACCAGATCAATTTTATGGGGGTGAATCCGCTTGTGGGCCCCAACGAGAACAAGCTCGGGCCGCGCTTCCCGGACATGTACGAGCCCTATTCCAAGAGGCTTATCGATCTGACGGAACAGGCTTCGAGGGAGGTCAAGGTGCCCGTGAACCGGGGCGTTTACATCGGCGTGACCGGGCCGTGCCTTGAGACGCGTGCCGAGTACCGCATGATGCGTCAGTGGGGCGCGGACCTCGTCGGGATGTCGACGGTGCCGGAAGTGATCGTGGGGGTGCACATGGGGATGGAGGTACTCGGACTGAGCATTGTGACGGATACCTGCGATCCCGACCATCTGGAGCCCTGCGATATCAAAGAGATCATCAAGACCGCAAACGAGGCGGGGCCGAAGTTGGATAAGTTGATCACGAAGGCGATCGAGAAATTCTAAGCTGGGCCACGGGACACGGTCCACGCACCACGAAGAACAGAGGACGATACGTGGTCCGTGGGTCGTGGCGCGTGGCTCCAATTCATGAATAGGCATTCGGGGAAATATGAGTGATCCGATGAATTACAAAGACACATTAAATCTGCCGCAGACGAGCTTTCCCATGAAGGCGAATCTGGCTCAGCGTGAGCCGGAAATGCTGAAGCAATGGGAAGCGGACGGGGTGTACTCCGCCATCCGCGCGAAGTCGGCGGGAAAGCCCAAGTATGTCCTCCACGACGGACCTCCTTACGCCAACGGGCACATCCACATCGGACACGCCCTGAACAAGGTCCTCAAGGACCTCATCGTGAAATACCAGACCATGCGGGGGCATGACGCGCTTTATGTGCCGGGTTGGGACTGTCACGGACTTCCCATTGAGCATGCCTGTCTCAAGGAAATGGGGAAGCGTAAAGAGGAAGTGGACCGTGTTGAATTCCGGCGAGAAGCCCGCAAGTACGCGGAGAGATTCGTGGGAACCCAGCGTGAAGGGTTCAAAAGGCTCGGAATCTTCGGGGAATGGGAGAAGCCCTACCTGACGATGAATTACGAGTATCAGACCACGATCGCGGCCTCTTTTATCAAACTTTACGAGGACGGTTTTATCGAGCAGCGGCTGAAGCCCGTGCCCTGGTGCTTCGACTGCGATACGGCGCTCGCGGAAGCGGAGCTCGAGTACGAGGATAAGATTTCCAAATCGGTCTTTGTGAAATTCTCCCTGGTGGATCCCGAAAAAAAACTCGGGCTGCCGGTCGGAACCAAGGTTTATTTACTCGTCTGGACGACCACGCCGTGGACTTTGCCCGCTAATGTCGGCGCGGCGGTTCATCCGGAGCTCGAATACGGGATGTTTCAAAAAGGCGAGGAGGTTTACATCTTCGCGAAGGCTCTTGAGGCGAAGCTGAAGGAGAAGATCGACCTTGCGGGGTTCAGTCTCATCAAGACGGTGAATGGACAGGCATTCCTGGGACTGGAGTACCGGCATCCATTCCTGGACCGGAAGGGGAAAGTGATCACCGCGGATTATGTCTCCAGCGAGGATGGCACCGGGATCGTTCATATCGCTCCGGGACACGGAGAAGACGACTACAAGTACGGACATCTCGAGCAGGGCCTGCCGATCCTTTCCCCGGTCGATCATCGCGGGAAATTCACCGCGGAATTCCCGTACTGCCAGGGGGAACACGCCTTCAAGGCAAATCCGAAGATCACGGTGCTTCTCGGCGAAAAAGGGATGCTCCTCAAGGAAGAGGACCACCCGCATAGTTACCCGCACTGCTGGCGCTGCAAAAAACCGATCCTGTTTCGCGCGACGACCCAGTGGTTCATGAAGATCGACCATAACGACCTTCGCAGGCGGATGCTCACGGCCATCGAGAACGACATCCAGTTTATCCCGGATTGGGGCCGGAAGCGCATCGGGGCGATGGTGGAGACGCGTCCGGAGTGGTGCCTGTCCCGCCAGCGGTATTGGGGCGTGCCAATCCCGGTGATCCGTTGCAAGCATTGCACGGGCGTTCATTTCGTCCGGGAATCGCGCGACCGGATCCTGGAGCTTTTTGAGAAAGAAGGGGCGGACGCCTGGTTCGCACATCCGGCGGAGGTTTTTCTTCCGGCGGGGACGAAGTGTTCGAAGTGTCACAAAAGTGAATTCGAAAAAGAGACCGATATCATCGATGTCTGGTTTGACTCCGGCGTGAGCCACCAGGCGGTGCTTCGCCGCCATCCGGGGCTTCATTATCCCGCCGAGCTTTATCTGGAAGGCTCCGACCAGCACCGGGGGTGGTTTCAGAGCGCGCTGACGACTTCGGTGGCGCTGGAGGGACAAAGCCCGTTCAAAAGTGTTCTGACCCATGGTTTCGTGATGGACGGGCAGGGGAAGAAGATGTCGAAATCCGCGGGCAATGTCGTGACGCCTCAGGATGTGATGAAAGAATTCGGCGCGGACGTGCTGCGTCTTTGGGTCACCTCGTGCGACTATCAGTTTGATGTCCGGCTTTCCAACGAGATTTTGAAGCAGCTGGTGGACGCCTACCGCAAGGTCCGCAACACGTTCCGTTATCTTCTTTCGAACCTTTATGATTTTGACCCTGAGAAGCATACGGTGCCCCACGACAAGATGCATCCGCTCGACCGCTGGGCCATGTCCCGGGCCGACCGGTTGGTGGCTTCGGTGACGGATCTTTACGAACGTTTTGAGTTCCATGAGATCTACCGTGAGGTTTATGAGTTTTGTGTGGCGGAGCTGAGCGCCTATTATCTGGACGCCTTGAAAGATACCCTTTACACGGCGGCTCCGAACGCCTGGCTGCGCCGTTCGGCCCAGACCGCGCTTTTTGGGATACTGTCACGGCTGGTCAAAATCCTGGCGCCTATCCTGCCGTTTACCGCGGAGGAGGTATGGAAATCTTACCCCTTGGAGGCAGGCATCTCCACTGTTCACGCGAGTGCCTGGCCTGTGTCCCAAAGCGAAGAGGCGGGGGAGGAATTCCGGGATTGGGCGTTTCTGCGGGAGGTCCGCAACGCGGTCACGCCGTTCCTTGAAAAGAAACGCGAGGCCAAGGAGATCGGCTCGGGGCTTGAGGCGAAGGTGATCTTGACTGCAGAAGATCCGGGAACGGTCGAAATATTATACAGATATGAAAAAGAACTCGCTCGCGTTCTTGTCGTGTCCCAGGTGGCTCTGGAAAAGAAGGCCTTGGAGGGTATGGAGGCCACAGAAGGTTTTTCCGCCGTGCTCCAGAAGAAGTTCGGATTGAAGGTTCTCGTCACCCGGGCAGACGGTGACAAATGCGTCCGGTGCTGGAACTATTCGACCTCTCTCGGCGGGGACCTCGAACATGCGTCCCTCTGTCCCAAATGCACGGAGGCTGTCCGGGCCGCGAGCTTGTAACGAAGAGGGACCTCCCGTCTTGAAAAAAACTGCGTTCTCTCATGTGAGAACTCCGAAAACGCTCCTCAAAAAGAGCCTGGTCGCGCTCGTCCTTTTTTTTCTGGGGGCCCTGTCAGCCTACCTGCTTCCGTTCCTTCTTCCTTCTTCCGCGACGTGGGTTCCTTGGGTCCATCATCCATTGCTTCCGATCTTCGTGATGACCGTGATCTTCGTGGCGGCCCATAAACCCATTGAGCGCTTGATCAAGAAACTTCTCGAAAAATATTTCTTCCAGAAAAAGTCCTTTGCCCAGATGACCTTGATGGACCTCGCGGGGGATCTGGCGGTCAATCTGGACCTGCAGGAGATCGCGAATCTGGTCGTGAATACGTTTGGGGAGGTTCTGCAGCTTAAGACCGTGACACTGCTCGTGCCGGACCCGCTTCAAAATAATTTCGAGGTTGCTTCCGCGTACGGGTGGACGATCTCGGCCTCCAAGAAGGTCCGCCTCGCGGTCGATACACCGCTTCTTAAAATGGTCCATCAAACCGGGCCTCACATCCTGATGCGCGGGCCGGTCCTGCAAAGCCTTTCCTGGCAGGAGGCGAATGCGCTTGCGCGTGACCTGGATTCTCTGCGGGCCGGCTGGGTCATCCCGCTTTTCGTGAAAGGGGAACTCGTGGGGCTTCTCGCGTTCGGGGCGCTTGTGCCAGACACCGTTTTTGATCAGGGAGATTTTCATTTTTTCAGGGAATTCTCGGCCGCGATCGGTCCGTGCCTACATAATGCCCTCGTCGTGAAACGCCTGAGACAGCTCAATTTTGAGCTCCAGGACTCCCAGTCCCAGTGGGTTCAGAAGACTAAGCTCAATGCGATCGAGAAACTCGCCGCGGGGATCGCCCACGAGATCCATAATCCCCTGGCCATTATCTCCGGCAAGGCGCAGGTCCTGCTGATGCAGAAGGGGCCCAAGCAACTTGAACCGAACGTTCAGGATGCCCTCAATACCATAGTGAAGCAAACGCGCAGGGCGGCCGATATTACAAGGAAACTTCTCCTGTATTCCCAAGGCAGCCGGGGGCCTCAGGAATGGGTGTCTCTGGAAAAAGTGTTGGATGAGACGCTCGCGCTTCTGGCGTATCAGGCATCGCTCGACAAGATCGAGATCACGAGAAGTCTGGACCCGGAACTACCGCGTTATCGCGCGAACATGCAGGAGATCCGCGAGATCTTCCTGAATCTTCTTTTGAACGCCGTGGAGGCCGTGGGGCAGGAGGGGAAGATCACGGTGGAAATGAAATACCGCCGCGAGGAGGAAATCCTTGAGATCACGTGTTCGGATACGGGGAAAGGGATCCCGGAGGAACATCTGGACAAGGTGTTTAACCCGTTCTATACCACGCGGCATGAGGCGGTGGGGTTGGGGCTTTTCGTGACCCAGCAGATCACGCACCGGTACGGCGGTTCGATCCGGGTCGAGAGCCAGGTCGGGGTCGGCAGTATGTTCATTCTTCAGCTGCCGTGTTCGGCGGAAACGGCGCGGAACGGGGATGGGGAGAAGCACGGGGAATCTATTTTTAGCAGCAAGTCCGGGAGATAGAAAAAGTTTCGAAATCGTTCACTTGATAGCGGGCCACTGACCAGGAGGATCCTTCGATGACAAAGAAATTATTGATCGTGGATGATGAGGCGGAGATCTGTGAGTTTTTGAAATCCTTCTTTGAGGATCGCGATTTTAAGGTCGCGACCGCGCATAATGGGGCCGCGGCCCTGGAGCAGGTGGCGCGCTTTGAGCCCGAGGTCGTTTTGCTGGATATCCAGATGCCCGGGATGGATGGCCTGCAGACGCTCAAGAAGATCAAGGACAACCACCCGAAGGTGAAGGTGATCATGGTGACGGCGGTGGAAACCCAGGAAAAGATCGAAGAAGCGATGCGCCTGGGCGCTGACAATTACATCACCAAGCCCCTGAGTTTGGAATATCTCGAGAAGGATGTTCAAGACAAGATCGATCTTCTCGCCAAGGGTACTTAAGACCGGAGTCCCCGTCGCGGTTGAGGCCGGGGTCCAGAAAGAGATCCCGCTCGCGGGAAAACATCCTATGCCAAAAAACGCGGATCTTTTGACCGCCCGTAAGTTTGATTATCAGGAAGTTCTCCGGGATGTGGCCCGCAGTATGGTCCGCCTCAAACGGCCGGACCGCCTTGTCAAGCTGATCACGCGCTTCATTGACCGGCAGTTCGGACTCAGCCACACGGCGCTCCTTGTCCTGGACCCCAAGAAGGAATGCTATGTGTTCGTGAACTCCAAGGGGTCCAAGCGTCTCCCCATGGGGCTCGTCAAATTCGACACGAACCATCCGATCGTCCAGTGGTTTTCGGGGTCTCAAAAGAAGCTTCCGATCCAGAAGGATTATCTTTTCCTCTCCGACGTGAAAAAAATGCTCTCCCGCGCGGAATTCCGGATGGCCTCGAACTCCAAAGGGGACCAGCTTCTTGCGATCCAGAGATCGATGCAGAATTTGAAAGTGGAACTCCTGGTGCCCGGTTATTTCAAAGACACGCTGGTGGGTCTCCTGATGCTCGGTCGCCGGGTGAATGGGCGCTGTTTTACCACGCAGGAGGTCACTTTTTTCCAGACTTTGGCGCATGACTGTTCGATGGCGGTCAAAACCGCGGAGCATAATCAGAATCTGATCGAGCAGAACCGGGAGCTCGAACGCAGGCTTCAAGAGATCGAGCGGATGCGCAGCAAGGAACAGAAGACCTACTACGAGATTATGCGCTCATTGGCCGAAGAGGTTCACGCCAAGGAACCTTATATTTTCGGGCACGTTTCAGAAGTGGAGCGGCTCGGGATGATGACGGCCCGGGAGATGGGGATAGACCTTTCCGGGAATACCAAGGACCTGCTTTCCGCGGCCCTGATTCTGCACGATGTGGGGAAGATCGGGATCCCCGACAACATCCTCTGCAAGCCGGGCCAGCTGACCCAGGAAGAATGGCGCGTCATGAAGACCCATGTCGAAAAAGGAGCGAGGATCCTCGAGCCGCTCACGGATTTTAAAAGGGTGCGGGAGATCATCATGGCCCATCATGAGCAGTTTGACGGTACCGGCTATCCCCGCGGCCTTAAAGGCGATGAGATCTCGATCGAAGCGCGCATTATCGCCGTGGTGGACAGTTTTCATGCCATTGTTTCATCCCGGTGCTACAGGGAAGGGCGTTCGCTCGATCTGGCCATCCAGGAGGTTCGTAATTGTTCCGGAACCCAGTTTGATCCGGTGGTGGTCGACGCTTTCCTGAGGGCTCTGAAGAAGGAACTCCTGAAAAAAGGCGAGGTTCCGGGTGTTTTGAAGGAATATTCCGTCAGCTGAAATCGGCTGAGTTATCGCTTGCGTTCCGTTAAAGCATCAGTATAATGCCGCCTCTGAATCAAGGACTCTTGAAGGCGAGTACCGCCGAAGGCGGGCCGCCGTATTTTTTTAAAACGGCCCTTTCCAAAGGGGGGCCGCGTTAATTTCAAGGAAAACAGGGGAAAAAATCCATGGCAAAAGCGAAAAAGTCCTCCAAGAAGCCGTCTAAAAAACCGGTGAAAAGATCCCCGAAGAGTTCCGTGAAGACGGCAAAAGCCAAGAAGTCCGCCAAGCCCGCCAAGGCTCCCAAGGCCGCCAAGGTGGTAAAGGCCCAGAAGCTTCCCAAGAAGGAACTCGAGCTTTTTAAAAAACTACTTCTTCAGCTTCGCGGCAAGATCGCCGGCGATCTCCAGCAGATTGAAGGGGATTCTCTCAGCGCGAATCAGCCGAGTAATTCCGCGGAACTTTCCGACGTGGCCGATATGGCAACGGACAATTATGACCGGGAACTTAATATCGGTCTGGCTTCCAATGAGCAGCAGATCCTGAATGACATTGATGTTGCCCTCAAGAGGATCGAGGAAGGCACCTACGGCATTTGCGAGATCTACGGGACCGAGATCCCGAAGAAGCGCCTGATGGCGATGCCGTATACCCGTCTTTCCATGAAAGCTCAGGAAGAAGAAGAGAAGAATAAACGTCATCTGTGATCTTCTTCTACTGTCTCGTGGGGTTTCTTGTCCTGCTGGACCAGTTTTCTAAATTTCTCGCCCTCCATTACCTCACTTCCCGAACTTCGGTATCCGTCATCCCTCATGTCCTGGATCTGACGCTGGTCCACAACCGTGGCGTGGCGTTCGGGCTATTCAGCGGCTATGCCCCCGCGCTTTTTACCGTGATCACGGTCAGTCTCGTCTTTCTATTTGTGATCGCGAACCGCTCGCATGGCAAGGCGGCAACGGGGACGTCGGCCGTGGACCGCTGGGCGCTCAGCCTGATCCTGGGCGGGGCGGTCGGGAATTGGATCGACCGTCTGCGTTTCGCGGCCGTGATCGATTTTATTGATTTCCGTGTCTGGCCGGTCTTTAACCTGGCCGATGCCGCCATCTGCGTCGGTGTGGGGCTTTATTTTATCCGCGTTCTGATGTCCAAGGACAAGCCCAATTCTCCATCAAAAAATTTAAAGGCTAATTGGACTAGCCCTGGCAACCTTTTTTCAGAAAAAAACAGAGGCCAGGACAAGCCATGAGACCCATCCTTTTTTCCTTCGGGGCGGTCCACCTTTATTCGTACGGCCTGGCGATCGCTCTCGGGGTCCTGCTTTCTCTCTTTCTTATGAAACAGCGAGCCCTGAAAACAGGATTTCCAAAGCCGGATGAGGTGTTCGATCTGGCCTTCACGGTCCTGGTGTGGGGATTTCTCGGCGCGCGGCTCTTTTACGTGATCCAGAACTTTTCTTATTATGCCCGGGAACCTCTCAAGATCTTCGCGGTCTGGGAAGGCGGTCTCATCTTTTATGGCGGCGCGATCCTGGTGTTTGTGGCGCTTCTGCGGACCTGCCGGAAAAAGCACTGGCCGTTCTGGAAAATCCTGGATTTTCTCATACCCTACGGGGCCCTGACCCACGCTTTCGGACGGATCGGTTGTTTTCTGAACGGGTGCTGTTACGGGAAACCTTCGGATCTGCCGTGGGCCGTCCGGTTCCCGGAGCTGCCGTATTTGGTGCATCCGACCCAGCTCTACGAAGCGGTCTATGACCTCGCTCTTTTTGCCTTTCTGCTCGTGCGCCGGAAACGGGCCCGCTTCGAGGGAGAGATCGCCCTTCTTTATTTCCTTTTGTACGGGCTCGGCCGCTATTTTATCGAATTTCTCCGGGAACCGGGTTGGTCGTGGATGGGGCTCACCGCGAACCAGTGGATGAGTGCCGCGATTATTCTTGCGGCGTTCGTTGTCTTCAGGGTCCGCAGGCCCAAGGTTCCCTAATATGCCCAAGAACCGCTTCAAGGAAGTCGTGGTGGAAGGGGCCGATGCCTTGAGGCGCCTCGATGTCTTCCTCGCCGAAAAGATGTCCACGGAGCATTCCCGCGCCCATCTTCAGAAAATGATCAAGAACGGCGGGGTGCTGGTCGATGGGAAAAATGCAACTCCCCACTACCGGGTGAAGGAGGGGGAAAAGATACGCGTCGAGAAGTTCGATCTGCCTCAGGAGGATCTTCCGGCCGAGTCCATTCCAATCGATATCGTTTATGAAGACGAGGACTGCCTGGTCGTGAACAAGCGGGCGGGGATGGTCGTCCATCCGGCCCACGGTAATCCCAGCCACACGCTCGTCAATGCCCTTCTTTTCCATGTTCAGAGCCTGGGGAATGCCGAAGACAAGGTTCGGCCCGGGATCGTGCATCGCCTCGACAAAGACACTTCCGGACTTCTGGTGGTCGCGAAGAACGATTACGCGCACGCCCATCTCGCCCGTCAGTTCAAGGACCACACGATCGACCGGGTCTACAATGCTTTTGTCCGCGGCATGATACAGCATGATGAGGGGGTTTGCGAAGAGCCGGTAGGACGTGCTTTTCTGAACCGGAAGAAGGTCGTCATCCGTCCGTCGGGCGGCAAGGACGCGGTCACGTTTTTCCGGGTGTTGAAGCGTTTTCCGAATGCGACCTTTGTGGAGATCCGCCCCCAGACCGGCCGAACTCATCAGATACGGGTTCATTTCTCCCACATGGGGCATCCCGTTTTGGGGGACGCGCTGTACGGGGTTCCGTGTCCTCAGATCAAGCGACAGGCGCTTCACGCCCGGACCCTGGGATTTGAACAGCCTCGAACGAAGAAATGGGTCCAGCTGACCAGCGAATTGCCGGAAGATATGCAAGGACTTCTGAAGTTCTTCGAATCGCAAGTCTAATCCGCCAGGCTACAAAGACACCAAGGCACCGGTGACTACTTGGTGACCAGTGATTGGGTGACCTGATGGCCCTGGGAATAAGCTTGCCGTCTTTTCCCCATCCTTATTCCAGAAAACCATAGAGTGGAAGCGCTCCTTAGCTTATAATTACTTTCCGTGAATCCTGTCCACTGGCTTTTCTTCATCGGGACCGTCGGGGTCTCTCTGGTCTTCGCGCTCTATGGGCAGTGGGTGCTTCTCAAATACAAAGCCTCCGCTTACCGGACGTCTGTGACCGGTTGTGAACTCGCCCGGTTTGTGTTGGATCAGGCCGGACTTCTCCATATTGCTGTCACTCCCCTTGAGTCCGACGAGGAACATTCTTCCATGGAGGGGCTTTTCCTCGAACCCCGGATCTACGAAGGGCGCGACTTTCTTTCCGTCCTCCGGGCCTCGCGCCTGGCCTTCCTCAAAAGTCAGCTCTCCAATATGACCTTCTGGGTGCGTCTCAAGAAGCGCATGGCTTTCGTGATACGGTTTACCGTGCTGGCCGGGTGGGTGCTTTTGGCCCTGGGGTGTTTTGTTCCGGGATTCCGGTTCCTGGTCAATCTCGGACTGGGGTGTTTCAGTGTGGTCATGGCCATGGTGATCTTTGACCTTCCTTTCGAGATGGAAGTGGAGGAGAAAACGCTCAAGCTACTTGTCCAGTCCGGGCATTTCCAGATGAATGAAATGCTCCATCTGAAAAAACTCAACCGGGCCATTGCCCTCTGGGGAGTGGCCTCCTTGGTGCGCGCGCCTTTCAATAAGTGTCTTTGCCTTTTAGGAAAAAAAGGAACGGCCTATGAGCTATAAAAATCTCGGTGAGTTTCTGAGGGCCCTTCGTGAAGCGGGGGAGCTTGCGGAGGTGGCGGCCCCGGTGGATCCCGTGCTGGAAGTGACTGAGATCTATGACCGGGTCGTGAAGAAGGAAGGTCCGGCGCTTTTCTTCAAGAATGTACGGGGCTCCTCCATGCCGCTTGCGATCAATCTGTTCGGGTCTGAGAAGCGGATGAGTATGGCGCTTGGCGTGAAGGACCTTTCTGAGGTCGCAGAGCGTGTGCGTTCTTTTCTGGACCTCCGGCCGCCCAAGAACTTGCTTGAAAAACTCGCGATGATCCCGAAACTTTCGGAACTGAACGCCGTGATCCCGAAGTTCGTCCAGCATGCCCCGTGCCAGGAAAAGGTGATCCTCTCGGGAGAGGGCAATCCCAATTCTCTATCAGAAAATTTAAAGGTTAATTGGGCTAGCCCTGGCAACCCTCTATCAGGAAAAACGAGTGGCCAGGGCAAGATGTTGGACCTGCTTCCCGTGATCCAGTGCTGGCCGAAGGACGGGGGAAAGTTCATCACCTTCCCTTTGGTGATCACCAAGGATCCCTTGACGCATCAGCGTAATATCGGGCTTTACCGAATGCATGTTTATGATGACCGGACGACGGGAATGCATTGGCAGATCCACAAGGACGGCGCGGAGCATTTCCGCCACCTCGCCAGGGGCAGCAAGGGCCGCTTGCCGGTCGCCTGCGTGATCGGCGCGGACCCCGCCACGATGTTCGCGGCCGCCTGCCCGCTTCCGGGCGGCATGGATGAGTTGATGCTGGCGGGATTCCTGCGGAAACGCCCGGTGGAACTGGTGAAGTGCAAGACGATCGATCTCGAAGTGCCGGCCGAAGCCGAGATTGTTCTGGAGGGTTATGTCGAAGAAGGGGAGACGCGGCTTGAGGGGCCTTTCGGCGATCATACGGGTTTTTATTCGCGCGCGAAAGATTTCCCGGTGTTCCATGTCACTTGCATGACCCACCGTAAAGATCCGGTCTATGTGACGACGGTGGTCGGCCGGGCGCCGATGGAAGATTGCTACATGGGGAAAGCCATCGAGCGGATCTTCCTGCCGATCATTCAAAAACAATTTCCCGAGATCGAGGATATTTGCCTGCCGTGGGAGGGCGCGTTCCATAATTGTCTTATTGTTTCCATCCGTAAAAAATATCCGGGACAGGGGAAGAAGATCATCCACGCGATCTGGGGCCTCGGGCAGATGATGTTCTCCAAGATGGTCATCGTGCTCGACCATGACACGAATATCCAGGATCTGAGCGAAGTCTCATGGCGTGTCTTGAACAACCTGGACCCGAAGCGCGACCTCGTCTTTGGGGAGGGCCCCTTGGATGAACTGGACCACGCGGCGGCCAAGGACTTCAGCGGCTCCAAGATCGGGATCGACGCGACGCGCAAAACCGGGGACGAGGGGATGGAGCGCCCGTGGCCCGAGGACATTGTGATGCCGCCGGAGGTCCAACGGCTTGTGGAGTCCCGTTGGCGGGAATACGGGCTCGATTCGAAACTGCTCGGATAAATTCCAAATTTCAAGAAACAATAACCAATAACCAAGATATAAACATCAATCAAGCTTCAATAATCAAAGACCAAAAGAACCTTTTGGCTGTTGCTTTTGAATATTGGAATTTGTTTGGTTTCTGTCCCTCGGTTATTGGAAATTCAAGTTAGGAAACGATAGTTTGCTTAATAAACTCCGGATATTTCTGCAGGATATCAAACTCGAGCATTCCCTTTTCGCTCTTCCTTTTGCCTATCTCGGTCTTTTCTTCGCGGAGCGTAAAGTTCCGGGCGTTTTTCTCTTTTTCTGGATCACGGTCGCGATGGTGAGTTTCCGCACGATGGCCATGGGCATGAACCGTCTTCTGGACCGGACCCTCGACGGCGAAAACCCGAGAACCCAAGGACGTGCCCTGCCGCAAAAAATGATCGGACCGGGTTTTGTGCGCTTTGCCGCCGTTTGCTCCCTTCTTATCTTCGAATACAGCGCTTACAAACTCGGCCATCTCTGCCTCTGGCTTTCGCCCCTTCCGGTGGTTTTGGCCGTGATCTACCCTCTGACCAAGCGCTTTACCTGGCTTTCACATTTTGTGTTGGGCTTAGTCCTCGGGATCGCGCCGTATGGCGCCTGGGTCGCAAGCCGGCGATCCCTGGGATGGACGCCGGGCTTCCTGACCGCGGGCGTGACGCTCTGGGTCGCGGGGTTTGACATGATCTATGCTCTTCAGGACAAGGATTTCGATCAAAGACGAGGGCTTTTCTCCGTGCCCGCGAAATTCGGAGAAGCGCGAACGCTTCAGGTAACCCGGTTGCTTCATGCGGTGGCCGTGCTGTGCTGGGCCGTGGCAGGGTTCCTGAACGGGGCGGGGTGGATCTACGGGCTCGGGTTGATCCTGGTCGCCGGTTTTCTGTTCCGGGAGCATCAGCTGGTCCGATCCTTAGGTGTCTCGAAGATCCACGCAGCCTTTTTTTTGATGAATGTTGTCGTGAGCCTGACGTTATTCGCCGCGACAGCGTTGGATGTCATTTTGTGAGGGCTGTTTGTTATCAGCTCTGAAGGAAGCGGATTTTTTTGATTGATAGTATTCGGAAATTTGCGTTATAGTTACACTTGTGGATTTGCGGTTCGGCGAGGGGATTTTCTGGCAGCGGGGTACCTTCCTAAGAGGGCATCGGAATGGAAAAAGGCATGGATTTTAACAAGTTATTCATTTTCGAGCTTGCCAATAACCATGGGGGGGACCTCCAACATGGTCTGAAGATTATCCGCAAGCTAAAAGAGGTGAGCGCCCCCTTCGATTTCACTTTTGGCGTCAAACTTCAATACCGCCAGCTCGACACTTTTATTCATCCCGCTTATCAAGGCCGACAGGATATCAAATATATCAAGCGTTTTACGGAAACCCGCCTCAAAGAGGAAGAGCTCAAAGCTCTTCGGGATGAGATCAAACAATGCGGATTTTTAGCGATCTGCACGCCTTTCGACGAGCCCTCGGTCGATCTTATCGAGAAACACGGTTTCGATATCATCAAGATCGGCAGTTGTTCTTTGACTGATTGGCCTCTGTGGGAAAGGATCGTCAAAACGACGCATCCGATCATCGCCTCTACCGCTGGCGTTTCCTTTGCTGATATCGATAAGGTGGTCCTTTTCCTGGAGCATCGCGAGAAAAAATTCGCGCTGATGCATTGTGTGGGCGAATACCCGACCCCGGATGATCATTTGAAGCTGGACCGTATTGGCGTGTTGCAGAAACGATACCCCGGCGTGGATATAGGATATTCGACGCATGAGGCACCGAATCATTTTGTGCCGGTCCGGGTTGCTATTGGCAAAGGGGCGCGCCTTTTCGAGAAGCACGTGGGTCTCAAGGAGGGCCGGCACGATCTGAATGCCTATTCCGCGGGTCCGGAACAGCTCCGGCAATGGCTTCAGTCCGCCGAGGAGGTATTCCGGATGTGCGGGACAAACGACGTAAGCACCGAGCCTACCGAGAAAGAGCAAATGGATCTGAAGGGCTTGCAGCGGGGCGTCTTTGCGAAGAAGGCGATTGCCCAAGGTGAAAAAATAAGCGTCCAGAATGTTTTTTTTGCGATCCCCAATGAGCCAGGGCAGATGCTGGCGAATGATCTTTCCAAGTATACGGAATTTACGGCTCAAGCCGATATCGCTCAGGGTCAGCCGGTCTTTCTTGAAAATCTGACAGCGTACAATCTACGGCAACGGATCCTCGAGATCATGAAACAGGTCAGGAAAGTGCTTCTGACATCCAAGGTGACCTTGCCCAATCGTTTGGATTTTGAATTTTCCCATCACTACGGAATCGACCGGTTTGAAGAATGGGGCGCCACGATCATCAATTGTATCAATAGGGAATATTGCAAGAAAATGATCATTCTGTTGCCGGGACAAAAACATCCGCTGCATTATCACGTCAAGAAAGAGGAAACGTTCAATGTGCTCTACGGGGATGTCACGATCCATTTGAATGGTGAGGAGAAGGAATACCGGCCGGGGGATATGGTGGTGGTGGAACGGGGCGCCAGGCACAGTTTCAGTTCACGGTCCGGGGCTATCTTTGAGGAGATCTCCACGACGCATGTGCTCGACGACTCTTTTTATGATGATGAAACAGTTAAAGAGATCGAAGGCAGAAAGACCCATATCACGTTCTGGAAGGATTGGCTGAAGAAGCCGATCAGTTGATGGCACCGGGTTCCATGCTTACCCTTGCGGGATCAAGGAGAAAGGACGGTGGATAAGCTAAGGGTTTTATTGATAAGTCCTCAGTATGGTTTTCTTTCCCAAAGCATCATTTCGACCCCTCCGCTGGGCCTGGTTTATCTTGGCACTGTCATAAAAAAGGAGACGCGGACCGTCAAAATTTTAGACGCTGCCGTGGGAACTTCCCAATCTGTTGATGGGGGTTATTATGTGGGAATGGCCAACGAAGAAGTAAAAACGATCATTACGGATTTTTCCCCTCACATCATCGGCCTGGGCTGTCAGTTTTCCTCAAAATGGGACAATTTGGTTGAAATTGCGAAACTCGCGAAAAGGATCCATCCGGGCTGTATCACGGTCGCGGGAGGGATTTATCCTTCTATGTACACGGGGGATTGCCTGAGAACAGTTCCGGCCTTGGATTTCTGTTTTATCGGGGAAGGCGAAACGGCTTTTTTAAAATTCATTTCACTCGTGGAACAAAATCAAGGGACCATTTCAGAAGACACCTTTTTAGAGATCCGGGGTATCGAGGGTCTCATCTATCGGGAAGGGGATCAAGTTCGAGTGAATCCGAAGAGGGAGTACATCGAAAATCTCGATGAACTCCCTTATCCCGATTACGATCTGATCATCGGTGGGGCGGAGCAGTATTTCCGCAAGGATATTAACACCCCGCTTCGTCTGGGAGAGAGATTCCTGCCGATACTCAGCTCCCGAAGCTGTCCGATCCAATGTTCTTTCTGTAATATGCACATCACCCATGGAAAGAAAATGAGGAAAAGAACTGCCGAAAATGTGGTGGGCGAAATGCGGTATTTCCATGACAAATATGGCGTGGACAGCTTCGAATTTATTGATGACAATGCCAGCCTTGACCGAAAAAGATTCATCGAGATCAATCGAGGGATCTCCCGACTTGGTTATAAGGTAAAGCTTGCGGCGAATAATGGTCTCATGATCAACAGCTTGGATGAGGAAGTCGTACGCTCAATGAAAGAGGCCGGGTTCAGATTTGTGGCGATCGCGGTAGAGTCCGCGGATGAAAATATTCGTAAGAATGTGATCGGAAAACCCATCGATGAGAAGAAGATCTGCGAAGTTGTTTCTCTGTTGAAAAAGGCGAAAATCTTTGTCTGTGTTTATTTTATTACCGGATTTGTGGAGGAGGACCGGGGCGTTGTGGACCGAAACATCGCGATGATATCGAAGTTGCAGCCGAATCTCATCGCAGTGAGTGCCCTGCAGCTCTATCCGTGTACGTCCCTATACGATTCATACAAGGAGCGCGGCTTTATTCCGGTGGATTTTGCCACGACTCATTTACGCAACGAACTTAAAGTTTCCAACATGGAGTTGTTCCCGGGCTATAAAGAGGAAGTGTTGAAAAGGAAGAGGCTGCTATTTAAGGCGTTTATTCTTTCACTTCTGTCGCATCCCTGGGATATGTTCCGATTCTATGATATCTATTTTGACTTCGGGCGCATTTTGAGTAACCTTAAAATGTACATAGATGCCGCATGGGGAACGAAAAGGGATTGAACCCGTCTGTCCCTTTTTGATCAAACGGACTATACGCTCCGTGGATTGAATCGAGAATTTATGGATATTGTGGAAGCACTGAGATTTCTTGAAAAACAAGTTGCGGATCCCTCCCAGGGCTTGCCGGAGGAGGTGTTTTGTTACATCAGTAAGATGACGCCGTTGGTGAACGTCGATCTTCTTATCAAGGACGAGCGAGGTCGCACGCTTTTATCATGGCGAAATGATCCATATGCCGGAAAGGGTTGGCATGTCCCCGGCGGCATTGTCCGCTTTCGGGAGTCTTTAGAGGCAAGAGCAAAAAAGGTCGCAGAGATAGAGATAGGAACGATTCTTGATTTTGAAAAGGTTCCGATCGCGGTCAATCAATTCATCTGTCCCGAACAACCCGTGAGAAGTCATTTTATTTCTTTTTTATATAAGTGTTTTCTCCCCGGAGCTTTTGCTCTGAACAAACAAGGTATTTCAACCGGGGAAGCCGGCTATCTCCAGTGGCATGAATCTTGTCCCGAAGATTTGCTGGCGTGTCATGGAGTCTATAAAAAGTATATGACTCAAAACGATCTCTTCGAAGGAGGACTATGTCGGAAGAACATTTGAAACTCACACCGCTGGAGACGGAGCGTCGAAACCATCTCAAAGCCATCAAGCCGCTTGTCTATGAAAAGGTCATAAGATTTGAGGAGAAGCTCGACCGGAAAGAAAGTATCGCGATCATCCAATTACAGTACAACTATGTCTGCAACTTCAAATGCCAGCATTGTTCCATCAGTGACTTCAAACATAAGAAGAATGCCCGGATCCTCGCCATTGAGGACATACGGAATCTGTCGCGACAGGCGGATGAGCTGGGGCTCGCCCACATTGACATCACGGGAGGAGAGCCCCTTCTGTTTCGTGATATGGATGAACTGGTTGAGGCGATTGATCCGAGGAAGTTTTATCTCCAATCGGATACCAACGGTTGGCTGATGACCGATGAGCGAGCCCAACATTTGAAAGAGATCGGTGTTGATAAGATCCAGCTGAGTCTTGATAGCTTGTCTGCCGAGGAGCATGACGCATTTCGGAGAATGCCGGGTTCTCATGCGAAGGCTCTGCTTGCGATCGACTCCATCAAAAAAGCGGGGCTGAGCATGCATATCGCGACCGTGGTGACGCCCCAGAGATTGAGGTCGGAGGAATTCATTCAATTTCTGGAATTTGCCAAGGGCAAAGGCGTGGCTGTTTCCGTCTGTTGGCCCAAACCCGTCGGCGAATGGGCCGGTAAGTTCGATTTACTGATCACGCAAGACGATATACGTTTTTTGGATGGACTCCGCAGTCAGTATCATCTTTATGAACATCTCACTCCCGGTTATGGGCTGAATATCGGCTGTCTGGCGGTCAAGCGCATGATCTCGATCACGCAATACGGGGATGTGCTTCCGTGCCCCTGGATGTATTTTTCTCTGGGGAATATCTTCGAGGAACCGCTGAAAGATATTCTCAAGAGGGGCATGCAATATTTCGCGAAGCGTGTGAATACCTGCCGTGTGTCGTGTGATAAGAACTTTATCAACCAGTATGTGGCAAAAACGTACGGAAAAGAATTGCCTGTGCCTATCGAAGAAATCATCCCCAAACCGTAACCTGCTTATGACCCTGGATGTGCTTGGACAGATCGAGGAAATGTTGAGGGAGTCGGTTGCCTCCGCATTAGGGCGTGAGAGGCTTGCTTTTGACCGATTAACCACCCCTTTTAATGATTTGCTGATTCTATTTGGGGCCGGGGGGCTGGGTAAAAAAACGGTGCAAGGATTACGTCGGGTCGGTATCAAGCCCCTTGCGTTTGCCGATAATAACCGTGCGCTCTGGGGATCGCAAATCGAAGGTCTTCCGGTCTTGAGTCCTCAGGAGGCGGCTCAGAAATTTGGAGATCGCGCGGCATTTGTCATCACCATTTGGGGCGCTGGGGGAAGCCATCGGCTTGGCCAGACACGCCGACAACTGTGTGATCTGGGTTGTTTGAAAGTGGCTGACTTTGCATCTCTCTTCTGGAAATACCCCTTTGTTTTTTTACCGTATTACGCCCTCGGTTTGCCTCATTTGCTTTTGGAACAAGCCGAATCCATTCGAGAGGCGATGACCTTGTGGGCGGATCAGGCATCCCGATATGAATATCTAGCGCAAATGCGCTGGAGGCTGCAATTGGATTTTGACGGTTTGCCGTCTCCGGTAAAGCACGCCCAATATTTTCCTCCGGATCTTTTTGATATAAAAGAAGACGAGATCTTTGTGGATTGCGGGGCTTACGATGGAGATTCTTTGCGCGTTTTCATGGAGCGGCAACCCGTGTTTGGCGGTCGATGGATCGCTATTGAGCCGGACCCGCTCAACTTGAGGGCTTTAGCGGAGACTCTTTCTACCTTGCCGGCCCACTGGCGCAACAAAGTCGATATACGGCCCCTGGCACTTGGTTCGCGTCGAGGAAAAGTTCGGTTTGAATTATCCGGTTTGCCTTCCTCTGGAATCAGAGCCTGGGGCGGGCAAGAAGTAGAATGTGTGCCTCTCGAAGAAATCCTGGGTGAAGTACAACCTACTTTCATTAAAATGGATATCGAAGGCGCAGAGATGGATGCTCTGATCGGGGCGCGTCGTGTTATTGAAAAACATTTACCGGTCCTGGCGATTTGCGTCTATCACCAGCCCGATCATCTCTGGCGTATCCCGCTTCTGATCCGATCATTTTCAGACCAATACCGCTACTTTTTGCGTACGCATAACGAAGAAGGCTGGGACTTGGTTTGCTACGCCATCCCCGTCAGCCGACTCAAAGCCATGGGCTCGGGAAAAGAAACGCCATGAGCCCCCTGCCTTTTTATCAGCGATATCCCGAACGTCCATGCGCTGTGTGTGATGGCGCAGGGAGGGAACGGCTGTTTCGTCAAACCTTCGCCGAGATGTCGAGTGGGAGCTTGTTGCAAGGTTATGACGTGGTGGTGTGCGCGAAGTGTGGCTTTTGTTTTGGTGATCACATTCCGGCTCAGAGCGACTTTGACGAGCATTACCGGGAGATGTCCAAGTACGAATCTCAAGGGCAGGGCGGCAAAGAGACGGAACTGGATCTTGTCCGTTTTAAAGCCATGGCCGATAGTATTATTCCTGCTTTGCCGGATAGGGATGCTTGCTTGCTCGATATCGGTTGCGCGACGGGTTGCCTGCTCGGTCTGTTTAAGGAAAGAGGCTATGCCCATGTTCTGGGCTATGATCCATCCCTTGTGTGTGCTCAAACTGCAAAAGAACTGTATGATGTCCGTGTTATTACCGGAACGTTTCATGAAATCAAACAGACGCTGGCTCAAGAGCCTCTGTTCGCATGTGTTACTTTGACAGGGGTTTTGGAACATATCCAGGACATTGGACCGTCCTTGCGGGATATTCGGCAGTTGTTGGTCGGGAGGGGGCTTCTTTTTATTGAGGTCCCGGACGCAGCCAGTTTTGTGCAATGGCTCGGCCCGCCCTTTCAGGAGTTCAGCACAGAACACATCAATTTTTTTTCCAGCACCTCTCTTGATAATCTCATGCGGCGTTTCGGGTTTGTCAGGGTTTTCTCCCATCAAATAACGCGGGAGCTTATCAATGATACTCGGATGCCGGTGGTGACGGCCCTCTACCGCAAGGACGAGGAAAGACAGCCTTTTGTGCCTGCCCGGGATACAGAGACGGAACGCGGTTTGCTGGATTATATTCGAAGATCTGAGGAGACGGAAAACGAGATCACCCGGACTCTAGAGGGGCTTGTCCGGAGTGCTAAGCCGATCATTGTTTGGGGCGTCGGGACCCATACGATGCATTTGCTCACGACAAGCCAGCTTTCTCAAGCTAATATTACTGCGTTCGTGGACTCGAATTCTCATTATCAGGGAAAACGATTGAATGGGATTTTGATACTCGCTCCGAGTCAGCTGCGGGACCGGACGGAATCCATCTTGATCTCCTCCGGAGTTTACCAGGCCGTTATAGAAAAGCAGATCCGGGAAGATCTTCGGTTGACGAATGAACTCATTAAGCTTTACCCGCGGTGACCGAAACAAATGTGAAAGATATTTGCCTTTTGGGAGCTCCGGAATAGGGAGGCCGGGGATGGAAGCTCCTCTTGCGGTGGCTTGACGCAAGAAGGCGCAATCTTTACGGAGATCTTTAAGAAGGACATGCGGTGGGAGCTTTCCCCAGAATAGGAATCGGATATGGAAAAAAAACTGATCAGCATTGTGGCAGGTTGTTACAACGAAGAAGAAAACATCGATGAGCTGTATCGTCAGGTATGTGAAGCGATGTTGCCTTACCAGGACCGGTATGCTTATGAGATTCTTTTTATGGATAATGCCTCCGCGGACGGAAGCGTTAAGAAGATCAAGTCGCTTATCGAAAAAGATAAGAATGTCCGGCTGATCGTCAATGCCCGGAATTTTGGACATATCCGCTCTGCCTACTACGGCTATTTACAGTCCCGCGGGGATGCGATCGTCAATATCGCGGTGGACCTCCAGGATCCGCCGATCTTAATCAGAAAATTCATCGACAAATGGGACGAGGGTTTTAAAGTTGTTCTCGGGGTTAAGACGAACAGCAAAGATAGTGGAATCCTTTTTTTAATGCGGAAACTGTTTTATTTTTTAATGGCCCGTCTTTCAGAAGTCGAGCAGGTCAAGAATTTTACAGGCTTTGGGCTTTACGACAAAGCATTCATTGACGTTTTGAGAAAACTCGAGATCCCTTATCC
>Ga0118677_10003200_pt1 | contig 31429 bp, 22 predicted proteins | sample AliMusrvi5mmetaG_FD_86154 | JGI IMG/M metagenome (GOLD analysis project Ga0118677, IMG submission 86154) | reverse complement strand
GAGCCGTGAGTTTGTTGACGGGGTGTTTCGGTCTTGCCGGGATCGGTTTGGGGACAAGCGCAAGAGCGGGGCACGCAAGCTACGTGGCAACGCGGCGGCGGCGGCCGGGATGTTGTGGAGTGTCAGAGATTTGCGGAAGGGGATTGAGTAATTCGGATTGGGGCTGAAATAATCATGACTCTTTTCATTGCGTGTGCCCATCAATTTTGACCATCTCCGCATGCCCGCATTGACCGCCGCCGGTATTTCGGCTAGTCACGGGCATGTCCGCCCCCATGAACCCAGCCCCACGCACACCCACGCTGCGCCTATCAGTGATGATGTTCCTGCAATTCTTCATCTGGGGGGCATGGTTTGTGACCTTGGGAGCCTGTCTCGATGCCAACCGCCTGGCCTCGATCATTGGCGCGGCGTATGGCAGCGCGCCGATCGCGGCGATCATCGCGCCGCTGTTTCTCGGTTTGGTGGCGGACCGGTTTTTCCCGTCCCAGAAGGTCATGGGCGTGCTGTTGCTCATCGGCGGCGCGGCGATGCTTGCGGTTCCCGGATTTGCCACCAAAGGCGATGCCGGCATGGTGAGAAACCTGTTTGTCCTCCACATGCTTTGCTACATGCCCACCCTCGGGCTGGGCAATTCGATCGTGTTTGCCAACATCAGTGACCAAAGCAAATTCCCCGCGCTTCGGGTGTGGGGCACGATCGGTTGGATTGCCGCCGGTCTGGTCGTCGGCTTCCTGGGGTGGTCCAAAAGCCTGCACATCTTCGCGCTGTCGGGTGCCGCCGCTCTGCTGTTAGGGGTGTTTGCTTTCGCGCTTCCAAACACGCCGCCCCCCGCGAAGGGCCAGCCGCTCAAGTGGAGTTCGCTGTTCATGGTGGATGCGTTCAAGATGCTGACCAAGCCGTCGTTCCTGGTGTTCATCGTTTGCTCGATCCTGATCTGCGTGCCGCTGGCCTTCTATTTTCTAACAACCTCGATCTTCCTCTCCGACATGGGCTTCAAGCAGTCTGCGTCGTCGATGTCCGTCGGCCAGATGTCCGAGATCGTTTTCATGCTCCTGATTCCGATGTTTTTCCGCAGGCTGGGTGTGAAATGGATGATCCTGATAGGGATGGCGGCGTGGGTGCTGCGGTATGCGCTGTTTGCCATCGGCGCGCCCGAGCAATGCGTGTGGATGTTGTTCATGGCGGTCGCGTTGCACGGCGTCTGCTACGACTTCTTCTTTGTCACCGGGTTCATCTATGCCGACAAGGCGGCGCCGGTCACGGCGCGCAGCCAGGTGCAGTCGATGCTGGTGTTCTTCACGCAGGGGATTGGCATGTATTTCGGTTACTGGCTGGCGGATCTAACGATGAAGGCGAAAGTGCCCGGGCACGCCGCGCTGGAGGCCGCGATCAAGGTGGCGCGGGGTGAGGAGACGCTGACATTTGCCCAGCAACTCGGGCGGATGTTCTCGGTCGGACTGCCGAAGGTGGATGCCGGCCTGTTGGCGGACGTCTCTGCGCAGTGGAAGACGTTTTGGTTGATTCCCTCGGGGATGGCGGCGGCCGTCGCCTGCCTGTTTTTCGTTGCGTTCTGGGATCGCAGCGCGGACCCGAAAGATGGTTCGCAGGGTGACCGGTGACGCGGGATCGGGGTGCCACCCGGCCCGGATTTTCCGCTGCCGCGAAATTTTTCCTATCCCACACGGGCGGGGTTGGGGCAGGCTGGCGGCGCACTGAAATGAAAGCACTGGTCAAGGCAAAGGCAGAACCCGGATTGTGGTTGCAGGACGTCCCGGAACCCGAGGTGGGGCCGATGGATGTGTTGATCAAGATCCGCAAGACGTCGATTTGCGGCACCGACGTCCACATTTGGAAATGGGATGCCTGGGCGCAACGCACGATCCCGGTGGGGATGCACGTCGGTCACGAGTTTTGCGGGGTGGTGGTGGCCGTGGGCGCCGGGGTCACCGAGGTGCAGCCCGGCGAGTTGGTGTCGGGCGAAGGCCACATCGTGTGCGGGCGTTGCCGCAACTGCCTGGCCGGTCGCCGCCACCTCTGCCCTAACACGCAGGGCGTGGGCGTCAATCGCCCGGGGGCCTTTGCCGAATACCTCTCGATCCCGTATCGCAACGTTTACAAGGTCAGTCCTAACATTCCGGAGGAGGTCATTTCCACTTTCGATCCGCTCGGCAATGCCGTCCACACCGCGTTGTCCTGGGATTTGGTGGCCGAGGACGTCCTGATCACCGGGGCCGGGCCGATCGGCTGCATGGCCGCCGCCATTTGCAAATTCGCCGGAGCCCGCCATATTGTCACCACCGATGTGAACCCATATCGTCTCGAACTCGCCAAAAACTTGGGTGCCACTCGTGCGGTCAACGTCGCCCACGAGTCGCTGGCCGACGTCAAGCGCGAGCTTGGCATGAAAGAAGGCTTCGACGTGTGCTTGGAAATGTCGGGCCATCCGTCCGGCTTGCGCGACATTCTCGAACACAGTTCCAACGGCGCCAAGGTCTCGCTGCTGGGCATTTTCCCGGAACCCGTGGCGATCGATTGGGACAAGGTGATCTTCAAAGGCCTGGTCCTGAAAGGGATTTACGGCCGGGAAATGTTTGAGACCTGGTACAAGATGAGCAGCATGATTCGCGCCGGGCTGAACATTGTCCCGGTCATCACCCATCGCTATCCGTTCAGCGAATTCGCGCAGGGATTTGCCACCATGATGTCCGGACAATCCGGGAAAGTCGTCCTCGATTGGACAATCTGATCCAGCCGCACCGCATTGGCACGCCATTTGCACCGTTTTCGAAGACCGCCCCCCATCACCCGCTCTAACAAATAAGCCATGCCGCAATCCTTTCTACCGAAACCCTTCGCCCACACCTACCAGATCGCCCCGCAATATGCCAAGAGCGCGGTGTATTTCTCCTGTGAATTCGCCATCGACCAAAGCTTCAAGATCTACTCCGGCGGGCTTGGTTTTCTCGCCGGGTCGCACATGCGCTCCGCCGCCGATCTCCGCCAGAACCTTTGCGGCATCGGCATTCTCTGGACCTATGGTTACTATGACCAATCCCGCGGCGAAGACCGCGAGCTGGCCATCCAGTTCCGCAAGAAGCGCTACGCCTTCCTCAGGGATACCGGGATTCGCTTCATCGTGCCGATCCACGGCCACCCGGTCTGGGTCAAGGCGATGTTTCTTCCCGGCGAGACCTTCGGCACCGTGCCGATGTTCTTCCTCACCACCGACATCGAGGAGAACGACGACCTTTCGCGCGCCCTGACCCATCGGCTCTATGACAACGACTACCTCCGCCGCATCGCCCAATACATCATTCTCGGCGCCGGTGGCGCGCGCCTGATGGAGGAACTCGGCGTCGATCCGGAGATCTGGCATCTCAACGAGGCCCACGGTCTATCCGCCGCCTTCCGCATCTATGAAAAATTCCGCAGCCTCGCCGAGGTGAAACGTCGCTTTGTGTTCACCACCCATACCCCGGAGGAGGCGGGCAACGAAAAACACGACTTCCGCTTGCTGCGCGAGTTCTCGTTTTTCGGCGAGGTGTCCGAGGCGGAAGTTCGCGACATCACCGGCATCGATGGCGAGGTGTTCAATCACTCGCTTGCCGCCCTGCGCCTCAGTCATTCCGCCAACGCCGTCTCCAAGCTCCACGGCGAAATCTCCCGCCAGATGTGGAGCCGCTTTCCTAACATCTGCGAGATCACCCACGTCACCAACGCCCAGAACAAGAGATACTGGGCCGACAAGAAACTCGAGGCCGCGCGCCTTGCCGGCGATCTGACGGCACTGCGCCAGCGCAAGCTCGAACTCAAGGAGGAACTCATCAAGGAGGTGGCCAATCAAACCGGCAAACTCTTCAAGCCCGACGTGCTGACCCTCGTCTGGGCCCGCCGCTTCGCCGGATACAAACGCCCCGATCTGATCGTTCGCGACGTCCGATTGTACCGCGAACTCATCGGCAATGCCGAGCATCCGATTCAGATCCTGTGGGCCGGCAAACCCTATCCGTTTGATTACGGCGCCATCGACACCTTCAATCATCTCATCGAAATCAACAAGGGATTTCCCAATGCCACCGTCTTGGTCGGCTACGAACTGAGCCTCTCACGACTGCTGAAAAACGGCGCGGACATCTGGCTCAACAACCCGGTGGTTACCCGTGAGGCGTCTGGCACCTCCGGCATGAGCGCCGCCATGAACGGCGCGGTGAACCTGTCAACATTCGACGGCTGGGTCTGCGAGTTCGCCCGCGATGGCGAGAACTCGTTCATTGTTCCGCCCGCCGATCCCGCGCTCACCCATGACGACCGCGACCGCCACGACCTGCTCGGAATCTATCAGGCTCTCAACGAGCGCGTGCTGCCGCTCTACTACGAAAGACCGGATGAGTGGTCTCGGCTGGTGCTCAATTCCATGAACGACGTGGTCCCGTTTTTCGATGCCGACCGGATGGCCGACGAGTACTACAAACGGATCTACGCGTGAGGAGTTAGGACAATGACCACCGCAGACCCGATTCCTGCGACGACGATCGCAGAGCAACTTGCCGGACTCATTGGTGCGGGCAAGGTTTTCACCGCGGCGGAGGTGTTGGCAAGTCATGCCGCGGACAAGTGGTCGGCGAGCCACCTGCCGGACGTGGTGGTGTTTGCGGAGAGCACCGCGGATGTTAGCACGGTGATGGCCTATGCGAACGGCCGGCAGGTGCCGGTGACCACCCGCGGCGCGGGGGTCGGCTACGTCGGCGGCTGTGTGCCTGTCACGGGCGGCATCGTCCTTTCCACTGCCAGAATGAACCGCATCCTCGGCATCCATCCGGAAGATGGTGTCGCCATCGTCCAGCCCGGCGTAATCACCGGCGTCTTGCAGGAGGCCGCCCGCGCGGTGGGCTGGGAATACCCGCCCGATCCGGCCTCACTCAAGGAGTGTTCCATCGGTGGCAACATCGCCACCAATGCCGGCGGACCGCGCTGCCTGAAATACGGCGTCACCCGTCAGTATGTGTTAGGACTTGAGGTGGTGCTGGCCGATGGTCGCGTCGTCCGCAGCGGCGGGCGGATTCACAAGAACAAGACCGGCTTTGATTTGATCGGGTTGTTCACCGGCTCGGAGGGAATGTTAGGAATCGTCACCGAGGCCACCTTGCGGCTCATTCCGCGGCCGGCCAGCCGCGGCATGTTCGCCGCGATTTTCCCGGATTTCGCGCTCGCCGCCGCCGCCGTGCAGGCCATCCTCAATGCCGGGCACCTGCCATCGGCGCTCGAAATCACCGATGCCTTCACCCTCGCCGCCGCCCGCCGCCGCCTCGGCCCGGAGGTCTTCCCGCCGGGCGATGCCTATCTCATTGTCGAGATCGACGGCCGTCCCGCCGCCGTCCAGTCCGAACTGGAGGAACTCCACGCGTTGTTGGCATCGCTCGGCGCCACCTCGTTCGATCGCGCCCCGGACGAGCCGTCTTGCGAACGCATCTGGAATCTCCGCCGCGAGTTCTCATATGCATTGCGGGATACCGGTCTAACGAAACTTAACGAGGACATCGTGGTCCCGCGGTCCCGGTTGGTCGAACTGGTGGAATTCGCGCGATTGCTAGAAAAGGAAACCGGTATTCTGATCGCCTGTTTCGGCCATGCGGGAGACGGCAACATCCACACCAACCTGATGATCGGCGACTACGCCGATCCGGCGGTTAGGGAGGCGGCGCGTGCCGCGCTCGACCGGTTGTTTGCCTGGGTGCTGGCCCACGGTGGCGCCATCACCGGTGAGCATGGCGTGGGCCTCGCCAAGAAACCCTGGATCGGCGCCGCCCTCGGCGAGGTCTCGCTCGACCTCCACCGCGCGATCAAACGCGCGTTGGATCCGCATAACATTCTAAACCCGGGGAAGTTTTTGGATATGGGGGACTGAGTGAGAGGGCATCACGAGAAGCTGTTCGCCAATCGCCTGGGCGCTGCTACAATCTACTTGCACATCCGGGCGATTCGGGTAAGGTGGGGATGTTGGAGGACGCTATGAGGCATTGGTTGATCATGCTGGTGGCGGGATTGGCCTGCGGGTCGTCGGTGGACCTGCACGGGGCGACTGTCGGCCTGATCCGGGTTAAGGGTGTGATCGGGCCGGCCACTTCGAGCTACATCGCGCGAGCCATCGATGTGGCCGCCGAGCGTGCGGACGAGTGCGTGGTGATTCAACTCGACACCCCTGGCGGCTCGCTGGATTCCACCAAGGAGATCGTGCAAACGTTTTTCGCCTCGAAGGTGCCGACGGTGGTCTATGTCGCCCCCGAAGGCGCCTGGGCCGGCAGCGCGGGATGTTTCATCACGCTGGCGGCGGAGGTGGCGGCGATGGCACCCGGCACCTGCATCGGGGCGGCGCACCCGGTGTCAATCGGGCCCGGAGGCGAGGAGAAAACCGGCGAGGTGATGGAGAAGAAGATGGAAAATGCCGCCAGCAGTTACATTGCGTCGATTGCCGAGAGACGGGGCCGGAATGTCGAGTGGGCGAAGGCTTCCGTGGTCGATAGCGAGTCGATCACGGCTTCTAACGCGCTGGAACTCAAGGTCATTGATCTCATTGCCGCGGATCTGCCGGATTTGCTCAAGCAACTCGATGCACGCGAGCTGCGAGGCCAGGCGCTCAAGACGGCGGGCGCGGAAGTGGCGGAGATTCCGATGACCCTGCGCGAGCGGATTCTGGGCTGGTTGTCGCACCCGGAATTGATGATGATCCTGATGTTAGTGGCGATCTACGGCATCATTGGCGAGTTGAGCAACCCGGGGGCGATCCTGCCGGGCGTGGTTGGCGCGATCGCGCTCATTCTGGTGCTCTACATGGCCACCGTGTTGCCGGTCAATGTGGCCGGGCTGGCGCTGATTGGCCTGGCGATCACGCTGTTCATCGTGGATATCTTCGCACCCACCCACGGGGTGCTCACGTTTGGCGGCATTGTTGCGTTTTTCCTGGGTTCACTGATGCTGTTCAACCGCGCGGACCCGGTCTATCGAGTGTCGTTGGCCTATATCATTCCCGCCACGCTGCTCACGGCCGCCTTTTTCACCTTCGTGGTGGGTGCCGGCCTGCGGGCGCAGTTGCTGCCGGTGCGTGCCGGACGGGACACCATGCTTGGCAAGATCGTGCCGGCACTGGCTCGAATTGATGCGACCAGCGGCAAGGTGTTCGTCGAAGGCGAAACCTGGAATGCCGTGAGCGACCTGCCGGTCGACGCGGGACAGCCGGTGGAGATTGTCGGCATCAACGGCCTGACTTTGACGGTAAAACCCAAGCTTCTAACCTGAACCTAACCAACAACCCCACCAAATCATGGAAGAACTCATCGTTAGACTTTTCAACGTCACCGCTTGGGCAGTGCCGTTTTTCATCGTGGCGGCGATTGTGCTGCCGCAAGCCGTCCGCATCCTGCGGGAATACGAGCGCGGAGTGATTTTCCGGCTGGGCAAGTTGCTAGGTGCCAAAGGCCCGGGGCTCATCTTCCTGATTCCGGTGGTTGATCGCATGGTCAGGATGGACCTGCGGGTGGTCACCATCGACGTCGCCAAGCAGGAAGTCATGACGCGCGACAATGTTCCCGTCACCGTCGACGCGGTGGTTTACTTCCGGGTGGTGGACCCGATGGCCGCCGTGGTCAAGGTCGAGAATTTCTGGAAAGCCACTTCGCTCATCGCGCAGACGACGTTGCGCAGCGTGCTCGGCCAGGCCCCGCTGGACGACCTGCTGTCGCAGCGTGAAAGCATCAACCTGCACTTGCAGGAGATCATCGACCGGCAAACCGAGCCGTGGGGCATCAAGGTCACGGCGGTCGAGGTCAAGGACGTGTCGCTGCCCGACAGCATGAAGCGGGCGATGGCCAAACAAGCCGAGGCGGAGCGCGAGCGCCGCGCCAAGATCGTCAACGCCGAGGGCGAATACCAGGCTGCCGAGAAAATGGTGCAGGCCGCCGCGATGATGAGCCACGAGCCGATCGCGCTGCAACTGCGCTTCCTGCAGACCATGCGCGAGATTTCCAGCGAACACAACACGACCACCTTCCTGCCGGTGCCGATTGATTTGTTCGCGCCGTTCCAAAAAGGCCCCAAGACCTGAGGAAAGTTGAGGCCTAACTCATGCCGCCAACCACCCGGTCATGACCAATCCGCCAATGACCAGCCCGAGGGCGATGCGATACCAGCCGAATATCGACAGCCCGTGGCTCTGCAAGTAGGACACCAGCCATTTCACCGCAAGCGCGGCGGCAACGGCGGCGGCGGCAATGCCGATCAACATCGGCGTGACGCCATACTCGTGGATCATCAGATGGGTGCCGCCGAACCACGTGTCGTAGGCGGGGCCGAAGTCCTTCACCTTTTCCCCCGCCTCATAGGCCGTGGCCGCGGTCAGGGTGAGCACTCCTAGCAGAAATGAGAACTCCACCGCCGCGGAAACCGAAAGCCCGACCAGCAGGCCGCCGCAAATCGTCATCAAACTGCGACTGGTTCCGGGACACATTGCCACACACTGGAGCAAACCAATGATCACGGCGAGTTGCCAGGTCAGGTGCGGGAGATCCACGCCACCGCTGCGGGGCGGATTGCGCCGCCGCCACCAAGCCGTCGCCAGGATCGCGATGCCGCCGATGATCCACGCGGCGATCACCGGCCACATCCCGAAAAGATGCGCCTTGATCCAATGGCTCAGCAACTTTCCGATCACGGCGGCCGGCAGAAATCCGGCGATGATCGCGATGGCGAGTTTCAAGCCTGTCGGATCCATGCCCAGCACGCCGCGAATCATCTGCAGCACGCGTTTCCAATAAAGCCCTAACACCGCGAGGATCGCGCCACCCTGGATACACACCGCGAAGGCATCCGCCGCGGCCTTCGCCTGCTCGCCGCCCGTGCCGATGCCCATCAGGCGCTGGGCGACCAACAGGTGTCCGGTCGAACTGACCGGGAGGTATTCCGTGACGCCTTCGATCAGGCCCAAGAGTAGTGCTTGCCAGGAGTGCATAAGTGTTGCGGGCGCAACCTGTCGCTAATTCCGCTGCTTGGCAAGGGATTTGCGGCAAGGGATCGCGCCTCGGGCGGCATGTGCGCTCGCCCGACGGTTGGACGGATCGGATCGGACGAGTCCGCCCCGTCCGGCTGTCGCCGCTCCGCGCTTGCAATCTTGCCGCTCCCGCCTTGTGATGGCGGGCATGGACCACTTGGAACGCGCCCGCAACGTCATTGACATGGAAACCGACGGTCTTCGCCGCATGGCGGAGCGTCTCGCTGGCAGCTTCATCGATGCGGTGAGAATTCTCCATCGCACCCTGGATCAACGCGGCAAAATCATCGTCGTGGGCATCGGGAAATCCGGCAACGTCGGCCACAAGATCGCCGCGACCTTCAATTCCACCGGAGCCACCGCGGTGGTCCTCAATTCCCAGGACGCCTTGCACGGGGACCTCGGGCTGCTCTCCGATGGTGATGCGGTGCTCGCCATGTCCTACTCCGGCGAAACCCGCGAGATGTTAGACCTGTTGCCCTTCATCAAGCGCTTCGATGTGAGTGTCATCGCGCTGACCGGCAAACTCGATTCCACGCTGGCGCGGCTCAGCGATGTGGCGCTGGACACCTCGGTGGAACGCGAGGCGTGCCCGCTCAACCTCGCTCCCACCACCTCTTCCACCGCCATGCTGGTGATGGGCGACGCACTGGCCATGGTCTTGCTGGAAGACCGCGGTTTCACCGAGAAGGATTTTGTCCGTTACCACCCCGGCGGCTCGCTTGGCCGCGCCCTGCTAACACGGGTGTCCGACATCATGCGTGCCGATGCCGCCCTGCCCACCGTCCAGGACCAGGCCACGGTGTTGGACGCCCTTCACGCCATGAGTCGCGCCCGCGCCGGCGCCTGCCTCATCCTAACAAATTCAGGCCAGTTGGCCGGCATTTTCACCCATGGCGACTTCGCGCGCTCGTTCCAGCATGACGCGCTGCTGGGCGACAAGCCCGTCGCCGGTCTCATGACCCGCAACCCCGTCACCGTCCAAGCCGATGCCCTGGCCGTGGAGGCGATCAAATCTATCGGCAAGAACCGCATCGACGACATCATCGTTCTCAATGCCGAGGGCATCCCCGTCGGCCTGATCGACACCCAGGACCTGGCAAGGCTGAAGATCGTGTAAGACTGAAGAAAGAAGACAAGACTTGCTCTATTTATCGTTTCTTCTGTCTTCAAGTCGTCTGTCTTTTCAATCCATGCATCTTCAACCCATGACACCTCGCTCCATCGCGGTGATTGGCGGAGGTCCGGCGGGCTTGCGGGCGGCGGAAGTGGCGGCGATGGGCGGCGCGCAAGTCACGCTGTTTGATGCCAAGCCGTCGGTCGGCAGGAAATTCCTCATTGCCGGCAAGGGCGGACTCAATCTGACCCATAGCGAGCCGGCCGGGCGCTTTGCCAGCCGCTACTCAGGCCCTAACCAGCCGGCCGGTTTCTGGGCGGGGCTGTTGAGCGAATTCGGGCCTGACGAAATGCGGCAATGGGCGGCGGAGTTAGGGATTGAAACATTTCAGGCGGGCAGCGGCCGCGTCTATCCGCTAACAATGAAGTCCGCGCCGATGCTGCGCCGCTGGGTCCGGCACTTGCGGGAGTTGGGCGTGCGCTTTGAAATGAACCACCGTTTCACTTCGCTCACCCCCGGCGTGCCGTTGCGGCTCGGGTTTGCCAACGGTGCCACCCGCGCCGCGGAGGCGGTGATTCTGGCGCTGGGAGGCGCCTCCTGGCCGCAAACCGGCTCGGATGGCGCCTGGACCCGGATCCTCGATACCCTCGGCATCGCGCTGCATCCGCTCGCGCCGGCCAACTGCGGCTGGGAATGCGAATGGCCGCGGGAAGTCCTATCAATCGCCGAAGGCCACCCGCTCAAGAACCTCCGTGTCCGCGCCGGAGATGCGGAGGCCGTCGGCGAGCTTCTCGTCACCCGCTACGGATTGGAGGGTGGCGCCATCTATCAACTCGGAGGCGTTCTGCGCGCGATGCCGCAACCGGCCATCGCCATCGACTTCAAGCCCGCCCACAGTCACGCCCGGCTTGTTGCCAAGATGCAATCGGTGCGGCGGGGGTTTCTAGCAGAAGCACGGGTCCGCTGGCGTCTCAGCGCCGCCGCCCATGCCATTCTCAATCGCAAGTCATGGCAGGATGTCGAGTCGCTCGCCGGCGAGGCGAAGCACTGTGTCATCGCCCTCAGCGGCCCGCGGCCGATAGCGGAAGCGATTTCCTCGGCTGGCGGCGTTTGTTGGAGCGAGCTGGATTCCAACCTGATGTTCAAACAAGTCCCCGGTGTGTTTGTGGCCGGGGAGATGATCGATTGGGAGGCCCCCACCGGTGGCTATCTCCTGCAAGGCTGCCTCGCCACCGCCACCCGCGCCGCAAACGGAGCGCTGGCTTCAGCCGGCGTGTGAAGGGGGGCCGCAAGCAGGCCCGGCTCAAGGACCGGTGACCACTTCCAGGCGGACATAGATATGAGTCTGGCCGGTCGGCAGGGTGTATTCGATGGAACTGCCGTTGTCCTGCACGCCGCCGGTAGCGGGTGCCCAGTGGATGAGGTCGGTGGAGGTTTTGACGGTGTAGGAGGCCGCGGCGGCGGCATTGCGCTTCCAGGTGATCCGGCCATTCACCACTGCCGGATTCGGCGTGAAGGTGGAACGCGGTTCGCCCATCAGGTATTCGACCCCGTTGGGCACGCCGTCGCCGTCGCAGTCCGCATCGGCGGCTTCGTTGTTCGCGTTGAGCGCCGCCCAAGCGGCGTAGTTGTTGCTTGCTAGGGTGAAGGCAGTGGGGGCGAAGGGCAGATCGTTGTGCTGGTCGCCGGGGCCATCCTCCGTCGCCCACTTGGCGGGAGTGGCGATGGATGTTAGATACGCCGCGAAACTCGGCTGGTCACAGCGCGAACCGGTGAAAGCCGCTACGTCCACGTTATTGGTTAGATAGACGATGTGCGAGGTGCCCAAGCCGGTCCCGGTCGTTGCATCGGTGGTCTGGGTGGCGATGATGGCGAGGAAGCCGGTGGGGGCGGCGGCTTCTCCCTGATAGGCATAGACGGTTTCACCGTCGCCACTCAGGTTGAAGCTGCCGGAAGCACTGAGGGTTCCCAAGCTGGCGCCACGGCTCGCGATTGAGAGGTTGTTGAGGGTGACCACGGTGCCGGCCGCCACGCCGGCGGCTGGTGCCTTCCAGGTGAGGATCCCCTCTCCGGCAAGAAACGCCCCGCCCTTGCCCAACTCCAAACCGTTCCACGCCTTGTCGGTGATGAAAATCGTGTCCGTGGCCGCGATGTGAACCAATGCGACGAAGGCGAGGTCATCGTCGCCATCGGCGTTGAAGCCGACAAACGCGATCGCTCCCGGACTGAGACTGGGAGGAGCATCGCCGTCATCATTGACGGTGATGGCGTGCACGGCGCTCGTGTAGCCGGCGGCGGAGGCTGTCAGGTCAAAGGTCTGTGCGCCATCCGCCAGGGAATCGTTGACGGCGGTGATATCGAAATTGGCAGAGGTGTGGCCGGCGCTGATGGTTACGGTGGCGGGAACAACGGCTTCGCTCGTGTCGCCGGAAGCGAGCGTGACGAGCAGATCGGAACCGAGCGCGGTGGGGATGGTCACGGTGCCGGTGGCGGGGGTTGGCGCGTTTTCCGGAAACGTGGACGGGGATGCCGCGAGCGAAAGTTGTGGCAATCCGGAGGCGGCGAACGTGCCGCCGATCGCCAGGCCATATTGTCCCGCGGCAGCGGAATAGAACCCCCACCCGCCGCTTGTCGTTTGGCCGCTGGCATAATAGCGCAGGGTGATGGTTGTGGCATCCGGCACGTTCTGCAAAGCGGAAACCCCTGATAGGTCAAGCTGTGGCATGGCCCCTGTGGACGTCATCGTCCACGGACTGCCTATCAGAACGAACGTGCTGCCGTTCAGGCTATAGGCAAACTGCCCGGTCACGCCTGAGGCCTCATAGAATGTCGGTGTCCCGTTGAACCTGGCGTCAATGGTACCGAGGGAAAGTGTGTATCCCGCGGCAGCCGACAAGGTGAACTGAAAGTAATCGGTGTTCGAGGTGGCGATCCCGTTGTTCTCAAATCCGGTGGTGCGGAATGAGTTGTTAGCCGGGCTCGCCGCGGCGCCGCTGCCACGGGTGACGGTGTTAGCACAGTCGAGCCTGCCATCAAACACCTGCGCGGCGGCGGTGGCCACGCCGTTGTCCCCGGTGAAATCCCAGGCGGCGATTTGGGCGGATGCGCGGAGCGCGAGCGACGCCAGCACCGCGGTCAGACCGAGCAGGCCAATCCGGAGGTGACGGAGGAAACGGAGCGGTTTGATCCCTGTTGCTAATAACAATTCCAAGTTCATGACGGTTATTGTTTAAATGAATCAGAAACCGTGACATAATAGAGAAATCGTCATGAACGGCTAGCAAAGAATCGCATGCGGTTAGCTATCCGTTGCAGTTACGGGCAATTTTTCCCGCAAGCGGGTTGTCCGGCCCGCTGATAACACATAACAATTCAAGATATGAAAGCAACCCGAACCAATATCCCGCGCTGGCGGCGGACCGGATTTTCCCGTGGGCCGGCCTTGTGCCCGGATTCCTCTCTGCCCCCGAACAGGTGCTAACCGGACAGTATTGGGCGGGCCACCAGTTGCTTCAGCTTCAACACGGCCAGGCTGGCCGTGCCCCTCTTGAAGCAGGGACCTCGCACACCGGACAGCGCCATTGCGGTCCGATCGGGTCTTTGAAATCCGCACGAGCGGAGCCGGGCAGCAGTCAGAGCCGCCATCGTTGTGATGAAAGCGGGGAACCGGAGCGTAGCCCCGTGGGGGGGGTGAGCGAAGCGAATCAAACGCCCGTGGAGCGAAGGGCGGCAGGAAGGTGGAAAGGCAAAGACCATGAATCGCGAAGAACCAAAATTCTACTTCATTCCATCGAGCAGATCCTGCAGCGGCTGTTGGCTCACGCCGATGAGGCCTTGATTCGGGCGGTCAACATCGGCGATGAGCGTGATGACAACGCCGATGAGCAGCGGAAAGACCCACTGGTTGAAGGCGGAGCGCAGGCCGCCGGTGCCGCTGCCGTAGCCGCTGGCCCACGCCCCGCAACCCGCGACCACCAACATCAGCAGCCACACCGCACCGGGCACATGGTTGCGAAGCGCCGCCTTGTGGGTGGAGTCGAGGTCGATGGTCTCGTTGAGCGTCGTGATGAAACTGGTCGTGACGGGTGTTGGCTTCTCAAGCGCCGCGGCTTCCGCGTGGGACCACAAGAGGTTGTGGATTCGCGCGATCTCCGCCTGCGAGCGCGTGGTTGCCTCGCGGGTGGTCTCCGCCTTGCTATCCTCCAGTTTGATTTGGGTGTAGCGCTTGAGCAACTCCTTGACCTCGTGCTGATGAGGGGCCGGCAGAAAATCGGCACGCAGCCACGTGGTGCCGATGGAATTGGCCTCATCGACGACCAGCGAACGGCGTATGTCGTAACGCCCGACGGCCATCGCGAAACTGAAGCCGAGCAACAGTCCTAACAGACCGAGCACGGCCCCTTGCACACTGCCGCTATGGCCGGCGGCGGCATCGGGATTGCGCCGCCGATAGGCCAGGCCGAAGCGACAGCCCGCCTCGGCGAGAACAAGCAGCAACACGGTGACGATCCCGAAGACCGCCCATTGGTTGACGAATATGTTGGATAGGAAATCCTCGAGCATGGGGAGTCGGGCTAATTGTTGGGACAAGGGGCCGTTGCAGGGTGCCGCAGCGGCCCCGGCCCCGGCACTTTGGCTCAACTCCTCTTGAATTCCAAGCCCGGATCGCCGTCGGGGGCGCCGACAAGGACGAATTTCAGGTTCTTGTCATCCTTCAGAGTCACTTCGGAAACCATTTGCGAGTCCTCCGTGGTGAGGACCAGCAAGCCCTTGTCATCGAGCCCGTACGTGCCTTTCAAATCGGAGGTCTTGCCGCCATTCATATAGGACCAGGTGTAGTTGCCGTCCTTGCTCATGGTGAAGGTGACCTTGCCGTCCCGGCCACGATCACTGATCCAAGTGCCGACGAGTTTCTCACCTGGTACCGGAGCCGGTCTAACCGGCGGCGGTGCCTCCGCATCCCCGCTCCCCGGCAGCGAACTCTTGGTTAGATCGCGGAGCTGGCGGGAAATGGAGTCGGCCGGTTGCAGTTGCACGACCTTGTCAAACTGGGCGTATGCCTGGTCGAGGTTGTCGCACACCATGTAGTGATAACCTAACAAGAATCGTGCGTCGGCGGCGTTCGGCTTGCCCTTTACATAGGTTTCGAGCTTGCGGAGTTGCGTGTTGTAGGTGGTGGTGGCATCGTAGAAACCGGCCATGGTATCCCAGCCCCAGCCGGGGCCGGAGGCGAGCACGGGGTTGAGCACGCCGGCGGCATCGGAGTAGCGACCGAGGGCGAACAGGACCAACGCGCGGTATTCATGGAGGGTGACATCACCCGGGGTGTAAGCGATCGCTTCCTCGCAGGACTTGAGGGCGGCCACGTAATCCCCTTGTTTGAAGGCGGTGCGCGATTGCTCGAGAGCCTGGTTGGACTTGGTTTCGGCTAGGGTGGTGGCCGCTTCGTCGCCGGGAGGATTGGCGGCGGCGGTCACGGATACCGGCTGCGAGTAGTCGAGAGTGGCTTGCGCACCACTGCCCGCTGCCGAGGGCACCGGGTAATACGCTACGGCAGGAGCCGGATATGGATTGCTATAGGAGTTGTAACCCATGTCATAGACCAAGTTGCCCAAACTCCAAACCGCGATGCCCCACATGAAACCCTGGGCGAAGTCGTGGTCATCATGAAAATACCAATGATTGCCATACCAGGCGCGATTGTAGCCGTAGCCCCAGTGGCCACAGTGCCAGGAATGGCTGGCCCCGGCCCCCCACCACGGCTGCGCACCCCAGTAGTTGGGCCGGTACGCGAAGTTGTTGTTAGTGTAATACCGGTTGTTGACGTTGACGTTGACGTTGTTGACGCGGTTGTTGTTCCCCCAGACGCCGCGGTTGCCGCCCCACTGGTTGTTGTTCCAGTTGCGGGCGCTGGCGGGCAGGGTCGCGGGCCGGGCCAGACCGTTGTTGCGCCCACCGATGTTGACTTTACCAATGTCCACGTCGGGACGGTTGATATTGTTAATTCCGCCCGGACGATTGTTGCTACCGGGACGATTCGGATAGGTGACCATGCCCGGCAGCGTGCTCGGACGGTTGGCACCAGGACGGGTCGGCAGTGGTCCCGGCTTGGTGCCGGGCAGTGTGGTCGGCCGCTCAATGCCGGGCTTGTTACTGGGCAGCGTGGTTGGCCGCTCGATGCCTGGCTTGTTGCTGGGCAGCGTGGTTGGGCGCTCGATGCCTGGCTTGTTGCTGGGCAGCGTGGTTGGGCGCTCGATGCCTGGCTTGTTGCCGGGCAGTGTGGTTGGCCGCTCGATGCCGGGCTTGTTGCCGGGGAGTTGGGTCGGATTGGTGACTGAAGGCCGCGTGGTGGGCATGGTGACGGGCGGCCGGGATGCCGGCCTGGTCGCAGGCAGGGTGCTCGGCTTGGAGGCGGGACGACTGGCTGGCAAGGTCGCGGGACCTGAGGCTGGTGTCGACGCCGGACGCTGGACCTTAGAGCCAGTCATCGGACTGCGGTTGGCAGCGGAGGCTGCGGCGCTGGGTCGGGCCGCAGCACTCGGGCGGTTGGCACCGCTGCCAGGGGTGGCACCACCGCCGCCGTCGCGGCTGCGGGCTTCGGACGGGACAAGGGCGAGGGCCCAGAGGACTGACAAAAGTGGGATTAGGGATTTCATGATAGTGAGTTCGGTTCGGGCTATTCGGCGGCAGGGTCGGCGTCGGGTTGAGTGTCGGGTTCGGTGTCAGGTTCCGGGGCGCGGCGCACCAAGCGCAGTTCGTTGTCCGGGAGTTCCTCCCCATCCACAAGCCGGTTGGTGGCTTTCCAAATCAGGGTGTCCTTACCATCACGCACCAAACTGCCATTGCCACTGGTGGCCTCGCCATCGGCAGTGGTGCCTTCGTTCCGGAGCAACCAACCGCCATCGGTTGGAGTCCAATTCCCCTTGGCAAAGCCGCCTTCGCTATCAAAGGTCCACCAGGTGATGGTCTTGCGGGCGCCGTCCCAGCCGATGCGCATGGTCGTCGTCTGGGGATCGATGTCAGGTTTGGTTAGCAGCATCTCACCGGTCAGGAATTTGCCGGACTCGTCCCAGCCAAAGGCGAAATCCATGCGCACGCCATCTTTCTGGCAGGTCCAATCGCCCTTGAGGGCCGCGGCAAAGGGTGCCAGTTGGCCGGCGGCATCAGTCACATCCTTGAGGCTGCGCGTGCTGGCGATCTCCCATTTGCCGGCATTGCCTTTCACCATCACAGCGGTGTAAGTGATGGACCGCACGGGTTCATCATCACCCGGCAGATCCAGATGGTACGTGCCATCCTCGATCGCCACGGTAGGCGTGACCAGGCGCACTGACTCCACTTCGACCGCAATCTCCGCTGCCTCCTTGTCGGCGAAAAGCGCCTCGTAGCGGGCCTTGATGGCTGCCCGGCCGGAGGTGGTGTTGTCGCCGGTCAGGTCGGTGATCTCGCCGTTTTCGGCAAACAGCGCGGTGATGGCCGCGGCGTCCTTCTTGTTGTAGGCGGCGACGAAATCGGTCGCGGTCTGCCGGAGCCCGGCAATTTCGGGTGACGGTTCTGCGGCGCTGAGGCAGGGGTGGGCCAACATCGCAAACGCGATGCCAACGGTCAGTCGGTTGTTTGTTTTCATTTTTTGTTGGAGTTACAGGATGGATGTTAGGGAGAGGATGGCACGGGAAAGCCGCGGGTCAAACACCGGCCGTTAGAATTCCAGCGGACGTGCCGGGATGGGACACACGCAAATCACTTGCCGTGGCCGCCGGCGATTCCAACGAGCCAGCGGATTCACCCGTACCACGGCACCGGGCCAGCTTCGCGAACACGGCCATCACCAGCAGCGCGGCTAGCGCGTATGCGGCGATGGCCGGAATCATCCGCGGGTTGTGGAAATCCTGGCCGGACAGGAGCATCGCGAGCCCGACATGGCGGTTCACATTGCTAACAGAAAGGGTCCGGACCGTCGCGGACTCCTTGCCCAACAGCAATAGCCCCGCCACCATGCATGCCACCGCCAACAGCAGTGCGGCCACCGGAACCCACAGGCTCACCTGGCGCAACGCCGGCCCGAGTTTCCATAACAGCACCATCAGACCGATTGTTAGAAACAGGTTGCCAAACAGGTTGAGAGGTCGCTGCGCGCGGCCCGCGAAGTGCGGCCACCAATGCACCAGGACCAGGCCCACAAGCAGCGGGACAAACTGCTGCAGCGCGACAATTTTCAACAACTTGAACGGGGAAAGCCAGATGCCGTGGCCGTAAAGCGAACTCGCGGCGGCGACCAGCACGGGAATCATCAGTGGCGTGAGCAAGGCGCCCCAAACCTGATAGCTGGCGGCGGTTTGCATGTTGAATCCGCGTTTGGCCGCATTCCGCGTCAGCAACGGCGCGCCCGGTGCGACTGCAACCAGGAACAAGCCCGCGAGCGCGGGCAGTCCGATCGGCAGGGCCCAGCCCAAGGCAAGCGCGCAAGCCGGCGGCAGCAGGAACGTTGCCAGCAACAGCCTCGCCCACAGCGCGGGAGTCAGCCGCCGCCAATTGGCAATCAATTCGCGCACATCCAGACTCATGCCGACGGATATCATCAGCATGAGCACCGCGGCGGGCATCATCAGTTTGATTAGATCGTCAGTCATGGCTTGGGAATCACCTTACTTGAGCGCGACCTTCACCGAGGCGATTTTCCCTTCGAACTTGAACGGCCGGCGCTCAAAGTAATCACGCGACACCGGCGAGCCGAGATCCACTCCAACATCGAAGCTCTCGCTGGCGGTGAAGGCGGCGGGTACCGTCATTTTCACGATGGCATGGCTGACTTCCTTGCCATCTACAGTTAGAATGATGTCGGCTGGCGCACCGGGTTTCGGCGCCTTGAGCTGAGTGTCCACGATGATGATGTGTTTGCCAGCGGCGATTGTTTCCGCCGATTTGGCGATCGTGCGGTCGATGATCATGAGGTTGTATTCAAAGACCAAGTGGCCCTTGTCCATATAGCAAGTCAGGCCGCCTCCGGACCCGCCCAGGGCGTAAAGCACGCCGTTTGCAGCCTCGCCGAACTCCGCCTCGATGGTGACGGTGTTGCTGGTGTTGCCGATGGCGGGCGCGGTGAATTCAGGCATGCGGGTGGTGGTGTCATCGAAGGTCCAACTGCTGTAGGGCGTCTTGATCCGGTCCTCGGGATGAATGCGCAGCCAGATGCCGGCACCGACGGGGAAGACCTTGTTAGCCTCGGCCTGGGCGAGGAAGAGTTGCTTCATTTCCGCCAACTTGGCGGGTTGCTCCTTGGCGAGGTCGTGCATCTGCGAAAAGTCGCTGGTTAGATCGTAGAGTTCCCAGACATCCTTGGAAGAGTCCCAATCCGCCAAGCCCTTTTGGGCGTTGAGCCATGGAATGAGCGGACCAAAGGTACAGGCATACCAGCCGTCGTGATAGATGCCGTCGCTGCCATTGTTGTCGAAATACTGGATGTGCTTGTTCTCGGGTGCCTTGGCATCGTGGAAACTCGCCGCCATGCTCACGCCGTCGATGGGATCCTGGTTGAATCCGTTCACTTCCTGCGGTGCCTTGATGCCCAGCACGTCGTAAAGGGTCGGCGCGACGTCATTGACGTGATGGAACTGCGGACGCGGCGTCTTGTCCGGCGTGATTTTCTTCAGCCAGGAAACGACGAGCGGATTGCGCGTGCCGCCAAAGTGCGCGGCGACAAGTTTGGTGGAGCGGAATGGCGTGCTGCCTGCCCAGGCCCAACCGGCGTGATACATGTTGTCGGTGAGCGAGCCGCCGAGCGCCTTGAGGCCGCCGAGTTCGTCGAGCGCCTTGATCTGTTGGGCGATGGTGTTCGGGATCTGATTCTGCGCGAGCAACTCGCTGATCGAGCCGTTCTGGCCTTCAGCGGACGAGCCGTTGTCGCCCCAGATATAGAAAATGAGGGTGTTGTCGCGTTGCCCGCTTTGTTCGAGGTAATCGACGAGCTTGCCGACTTGCGCGTCGGTGTGTTCGCAGAATCCGGCGTAGAGTTCCATGAGGCGCAGTTGGAACGGGCGTTCGGCTTGCGGGATGCTGTCCCACGAGGGCATGGTGGGATCGCGGGGTGTCAGCTCGGTATTGGCGGGAATCCAGCCGAGCGCCTTCTCGCGGGTGAAGACTTCCTCGCGCAGCTTGTCCCAGCCCTGGTCGAACTTGCCCTTGTACTTGTCCGCCCATTGCGCGTTGACGTGATGCGGGCCGTGGACGCCGCCCGGGGCCCAATACATGAAGAACGGCTTGTCGGGAGTGAAGGCACGGTGCCGTTTCAACCATTCGATGCTCTTGTCCGCCATGTCCTCGGTGAGGTGATAGGTCTCGCTGTGCGGCGGCTCGATGGCGGTGGTGTTCTCCACCAGGCGCGGCTCCCATTGCGAGGTTTCACCTGCCAGGAACCCATAGAAATGCTCGAATCCATAACTCGTCGGCCAATAGGTGAACGGCCCCATCGCGGTGGTCTGGTCGGCGGGTGTATTGTGCCATTTGCCGAACGCGGACGTCTTGTAGCCGTAGTTCTTGAGCACCTCGGCGATGGTCGCCGAAGTCATGGGCATGACTCCGGTGTATCCGTCCCAATCCACCGCCCGCTCGGCGATGGTGCCGCTGCCGACGCGCTGGTGATTGCGGCCGGTGAGCAGTGCTGCACGCGTGGGCGAACAGATCGAGGTGGTGTGAAACCGGTTGAAACAAATCCCTTCGTCGCGCAGTTTGGTTAGAGTAGGCGTGTGGGCGAAGCCGCCGAACGTGTCCGGCACGCCGAAGCCGGCGTCATCGATCAGCACGATGAGGATGTTAGGCGCGTCCTTCGGCAGACGTTGCGGTTCAACCCGGCGCTTGTGGGTGGAGTCCTGCAAGCGCGGCTTGGCAACGCTGGCGGATGGGGTCGGGGGAAACGGCAGCACCGAGCCGTCGTCTGGAGTGGCGGCCATGGCTGCCGGGATGATGAAGCCAAGGGAGGCGAGTCGCTTGAAACGAGTCTTCATGGATGAATAAATGATTTTCTACCTATTGTCTGGATTGATCGATTTTTCATGGTGGTTTGATCGATGTTCTATTTCTTCAGGTATTTGATCGTCGTCGTGCCGATGGTGCCGTTAAAGGCAAACGGCGCCTGGTCAAAGTAGTCAAGGGACACCGGCGAATCCAGGTCACAGCCGATATCGAAGGTGGCGTTGGAGGTGAAGTGGAGCGACATGGCGGCCGGCACCCGGCCCTGTGCGACTTCCTTGCCATTGACCGTCAGCCTGACATCCATCGGCCCGCCGATCTTGGTGACCAACTTTGATTCGACTTCGATCCTGACCTTGCCGTTGGGTAGTTTGTCTTTGGCCCTGATCTTCGTGCGCTGGACTTCGAACAGATTGAACTCATAACAAAGGATGCCGTCCTTCACATAACACGTGACGCCACCGGAAACCCCGGCCAGCGCATAGAGCACGCCGTTTGCATTCTGCGGCACGTCCAATTCCATGCTCACCAGACTATCGACCTTGCCAAGCTTGGGCGCGGCGGATTCCGGCATGCGGGTGATGGGGCTGTCGAATATCCATTCAGTTAGGGTCGAGGCGGGGGCATCTTCCGGATGGAACATCGCGGTGGACCACAAGCCCGCGCCGATGGGCAGGTTCTTGTTCTTGGTGGATTCGAGGAGGAAAAGCAGCTTCATTTCCTCGAGTTTCTTGGGATTCGCGGCGGCGAGGTCATTCGCCTGGCTCCAGTCCTCATTGATGTTGTAAAGTTCCCATTTGTCCGTCAGGGGCGACCATTCCTTGACCCCTTTGGGCATCCCTCCGACCCAGGGTTCACGCGGGCCGGGGGCGCTCGCGAACCAACCGTCATGATAGATGCCGCGGCTGGCCATGATGTCGAAAAACTGGGTCTTCCGCGTCCCCGGTGCCTTGGCATCGGCCAACGCATAGACCATGCTGACACCGGCGATCGGGTCCTGCTCGAAACCGTTCACCACCTTGGGCGGGATGATCTTGGTCAGTTCGTAAATCGTCGGCACGATGTCGATGACGTGGTGGAACTGCGGCCGCGCCGTCGGATCCGCCTTGATGCGTTTGGGCCAGGCAACGGCCATTGGCTGGCGGATGCCACCAAGGTAGGCACCCATCAGTTTGGTGCCCTTGTAGGGAGTGCTGCCCGCCCACGCCCAACCGGCATGATACATGTTGTCTGTCTTCGGGCCACCGAGGGCATCGAGACCGCCGAGTTCTTTCAGGGCATCGAGGTGCTGTGAGATTTTTGTGGGGATTCCGTTCTGCGCAAGTTGTTCGCTGATCGTGCCATAAAGACCCTCGGAGGAAGAGCCGTTGTCGCCCCAGATGTAGAAGATGAGTGTGTTGTCCAGTTTCCCTTCCCGCTCGATTTCGTCAATGACCCGGCCGGCGTTGTAGTCGGCGTGCTCGGTGAACCCGGCAAAGACCTCCATCAGACGGCGCTGAAAGGGCTTTTCCTCCTCGGGAATGGAATCCCACGAAGCCATCGAATCGGGGCGTGGCGTGAGTTGCGCATTCTGCGGGATCCAGCCCTTGGCCTTGGCATTCACGAAGACGCGCTCGCGATACTTGTCCCAGCCGTCGTCGAACTTGCCCTTATACTTGTCGGCCCATTCCTTCATGACCTGATGCGGCCCATGTGATGCCCCCGGTGCCCAATACATGAAGAACGGCTTGTCCGGCGCGTAGGCCTTCTGTTCGCGGAGCCATGTGATCGCATCAGTTGCGATGTCGTCGGTGAGGTGATAACCCTTGGGAAGATGCGTTGTGACCGCGCTGGTGTTGCGCGTCAGCGTGGGTTCATACTGCGAGGCTTCACCTGCTAGAAATCCGTAGAAATACTCGAAGCCATAGCCGGTCGGCCAGTAGTCAAACGGCCCCTTGGACGTGATTTGCTCTTCAGGCGTGTTGTGCCACTTGCCCCAGGCACCGGTGTTGTAGCCATAGTCCTTGAGCACCTCGGCGACGGTGGCCGACGACTTCGGAATGACGCCGCTGAAGCCGTCGAAGTCATTGGCGATCGCGGCGATCTGGCCGTTGCCGACAAACGTGTGATTGCGCCCGGTCAGCAGCGCCGCGCGGGTGGGCGAACACATCGCAGTCGAGTGAAAGCGGTTGAAGGAAACCCCCATCTTCGAGACTCGGTCAAGGGTCGGCGTGTGGATTTCGCCGCCGTAGGTTGAGGGCGTGCCCGGCCCCACATCGTCCATCAGGATGATCAGGATGTTAGGCGCACCGTCAGCCAGATGTTTCGGCTCGACCCGCTTCTTATAGGTGGAATCCTGGATAGTTAGACCCGGGGTGGAGCCTGACGGGGCGGGCGGGAACGGCAGGATTTCCTGCGCGCCTGCGGCAGGCGAAAATATCGCACCTAGGGCCAGGCCGAATATGGAGAGGAGGGTGTTTGGTTTCATAGGCGTCGCTTTGAACGGCTGAAAATGGGTGAGCCCGGTGGTAAACCATGCGTTTCCCACCGGGCTCGTGGAATTACTGCTGCGGGCGGATCTTGAGGATCTGCGCTTGGATGCCTTCGAGGGTCTTGCCAAACTGGGCGCTGAGACCGAGCTGGCGGATGGGGAACTCCTTGAACGACTCCAAGTGTTGTCCGGCAATGCCGACGATGGGCGTAAGCACCCAGGTCTTGCGCTCCGCATACTGACGGTTCACATCGCCGGTCTGCCGTTCAAAGGGGTCCATCCGCAGATTGGTGATCAGCGGACGTCCGAGATTCACCAGCGGGTCATCCCAGTGGCCGCCCTCCTTGATAGAAAAGCTGATCTTAAACGAATCATAACGGATGGCGGTGAGCACCGTCTCGTCATAGTAGAAGACAAACTTGCGGGCAGACTTGTCGCTCTTGCCCGCGAAGAAATCGCTCTGGTCAAAGCCGTCGAGATGCACCTTGTATGTCTTGCCGTTGAATTCGGCACCCTTCTTGAGTTTGGCCACGACATCGGGCTCGCCCGCCGCGGCGGCCAGCGTGGGCAGAAGGTCCGTCATGTCCACGATTTCGCTGGAAACGCGGCCGCCAGGGGCACCTGGCCAGCGGATCATGCATGGCGCGCGCACGCCACCTTCCCACGTCGTGCCCTTGTCACCGCGGAACGGGCTGGTGCCGCCTTCGGGCCACATGTACTGATAGGCACCATTGTCGGTCAGATAGATGACGATTGTGTTTTTCGCGAGGCCGGTTTCATCGAGCTTGGCGAGGATCTGCCCGACATGACCGTCATGCTCGGCGAGGGCGTCGCCATAGACATCCTCGCGTCCTGCGCGGGACTTGCCGCGCACGCCGTCCTTGAAGTGGAAGAACACATGAAGGCGGGCCGAGCAATGCCAGAGGAGGAACGGCTTCTTGTCCTTGGCCTTGCGGTCGAGGAAATCGAGCGACTTGGCGACGATCTCATCGTCAAAGGTTTCCATGCGCTTGGTGGTCAGCGGTCCTTCGTCCTTGGTCGGGCCGTCAGCGGTGCCGGAGACGACGCCACGCGGATCGAACTTCTTGCGGAACTCTGGATTGGCCGGACGATCCGGGTCCTCCAGATCCTCGTTGCCGTTGAGGTGATAGAGATTGCCGAAATACTCGTCGAAGCCGTGGCGGTGCGGCAGGTGTTCCTCGAGATCACCGAGGTGGTTCTTACCAAACTGGGCCGTGGAGTACCCCTTTGACTTGAGAATCTCAGCGAGAGTGATGTCTTCCTTCTGCAATCCCGCAGGCGATCCCGGTGTGCCCACCGTGGTCAGGCCGGTGCGCACCGGCAACTGGCCGGTCACGAATGCTGCGCGTCCCGCCGTGCAGCTTGGCTGGGCGTAGAACGAGGTGAGCCGTAGGCCTTCCCTGCCGATGCGATCAATGTTAGGCGTCGGCACGCCCATGATGTCGCCGCCGTAGGACGCGACGTTCATCCAGCCGACATCGTCGGCCATGATGACGAGGATGTTGGGTTGGTCTGCGGCGCGGGCGGAGGCCAGGGGGAGAAAACCGCAACAGAGCGCGGCGAGGGTGATTTGTGGTTTCATTGAGGGGTGGTTTGGTTAGGTTCAGAACGATGGGAACAGGGCGGTGTAAGTGAACGTGACCTGCCATTCGGATAGGCCGCGGTCGTTTTGCAGGTTGTACTGGGGATTGATAGTTAGAAAACCACCGCGAACTTGCACCAGACATAGTCTCCATTCGCGCGATTAGCGACATCCAGTTCGGGCAGCCATTTAATTTCGGAGACGAGATCGTATTTCCCACAAAGCTTGGTCGCGTAGGACAATACGGGACCGACGCCCAAAGTCCTGCCTGTGAAATCGCCGAGTTTCGCGCCGGTGCCGCTGTCGCCGGTGATCTGGTCATAGCAAAAGCCGTTGAAGCCGATGCCGATGAATCCACCCCACAGCGGGAGGTGTTCGGCCACGGTGAAATCCAGATGAAACTGCGTGCCCGTTGTGTAATCCGTGTCCTCGTTGCGGGTATTGAAATCAAATCCTGCAAATGCGCTTATTTCCAGACCTATTTTGCTGCTCAGCCAGCTTACCGAGGCGCACGGTTCGAAGGTCCAGCGGCTAAATCCGACATCTCCCTGATAGGAAGTGAAGAAATCAACGACCGAAACGCTGGGGCGGCCGGGCAAGGCATCAATGAACGATGCCGCAGAGCCCGGCATATAATGGCCGCTGCCGCCTTCCTCGGCGGGAAGGACTCCCGTCAGGACGAGAAACAGCAGCGGCACGACGGGCAAATACATGTTAGGTTGGCGTATCATGACGGTCTAGCAGTCAAATGGTTGGGCGTGCATCTCAGAACGACGGGAACTGGGCGGAGGAAGTGCAATTTGACACATCGCGGGTTCCGTGCAAAAAATATTACTATGCAAAATCGGCAGCTTGGAGGATTTATTGCCCCGCCAACCCCAACATGACCCCGCAGGCACAGCATTTTTCCTTTTCCGACTGCGAAGGCTTCGCCGAGCTATTGAAGCACGATGACGCGGAAATCACCCGGATCCGGGCGGGCGGAGGCATCAACACGCTGTCGCTGGTCCCGCTGAGTCACCTGATGTTTCGCTACGGCACGCGCACCACACCGTGGATTGCCAGCGGAACCGCTGCCAGGGGACATGTCTCGGTGCTGATTGACCTGAACTATCAGAATTTGCCGCTGGTCAACGGTCTGCGACAAGAGGGCGTGCCATTGCTCCAGCTTTACAGCGGCGGTTCGGAGCATTATTCGGTCGCTCTCGATCCAGGCGAATACGCCCTGATTCCCATTCCCGAGGCTCACTTGGAAAACGCCCTGCGGGGGCTGGGATTGGAGATCGCGCCGGTCAAGCAGGCCACCTTGACGCCTCTGCGAATGGATACCGCGGCCTTTCAATTGCTCAACGACACCTTCCAATCCCTGCGCGCCATTGCCGAACGCACTCCCGGTTCGGTCCTGTCCGAAGAAGTCCGGAACACTGCGGAACGGGAGCTGCTCACCCGACTCGCGCTCGCTATCGGACAGGCACAGCCATCCCCCCCAAACGGCCTCAAGTTCGACCGCATGAAAGTCCTCCGCAAGGCACGTGAATTCCTCACGGCGAGGGCGCACAGCCCGGTCTATCTCGCGGAGCTTTGTGCTGCGGTGGGTGTTCCGGAACGCACGCTGCGCGAAATTTTCCAGACGCTGTTAGGCATTAGCCCCTTGAAGTTCCTCCAACTCCGGCGCATGCGCCAGGCGCGTGGCGCCCTTATGCAAGGCAGCCCACACACCCAGAGTGTGAAAGCCGTCGCCCTCGATTGTGGATTCTGGGAACTGGGCCGCTTCGCCGTCGAGTACAAGCGTTTGTTTGGCGAGTCTCCTTCTGCGACGCTTGCTGCCGAACCCAAGCCGTCAGCCCGAGCGAACAGCGGCAGGAAGGTGGAAAGGCAAAGACCATGAATCGCGAAGAACCTATTCGTTTGGGCGTCATGAGGGGAACGGGCGGCCCGCCGTTGCTTCGGCTTCAACACGGCCAGGCTGGCCGTGCCCCTCTTGAAGCAGGGACCTCGTACACCGGACCGCGCCGTTGCGGTCCATTCCCGTCCCGCACATTCTCCGCGAACTGGATTGGACAGGATGCCAGCGCCACAGTCCGGGGAGGCCCGTCATTCCTTTCCCCCGTGCGGGCCGCCAGCGGCGTCCGCCGATTCCGCCAGGAACTCCGCATTTGTCATTGCCGAAGCTGGCGGATGGGCTAAAACCGCGTGCCGATGGAGAATAAATCCGCCAGGTGGGAGCATGCGGCCCATTGCATGGCCTGGTTGGGCGGGGCCTTGATCGCCTTGACGCCTTTTGTGCGGGCGTGGTCGCTCACGCCAGGGGCCTATACGCTGCCGGTGCGGGTGTGGCCGGGCAATCTGCTGGTAGAACTGATCGTCAGCGGCTTGCTGGTGCTGGTGGGAGGGACCTTTGGTGGCTATTGGTGGCTGCGGCGGCATGGCGGGCGCTGGGGCTGGCTGGGACTGTTGGTTTGGGGCATCGCCGGCTTGCTGGGCTGGCTCGCGCCAGTGGTTTATTGGCTGGCTTTGTTGGCATTGTTAGGTGTTGCGGGAGTGGCAGTGACGCGGGCGTGCCGGGGCCAGCGCCGTGATGCCACTGCCGTTGCAGCGGCAACGCCCGTGCCATGGAACGGCGTGCTTTGCGGACTCATCCTGGTGCTGGCGGTGCTGAGCGATTGCATCATGCTCGGGCAAGTGAAGGGCGGGAGCCCGGCCGTGATGGGCTTCGTAATGGCCCGGGTGCTCAGCCAGGTGGTACTGGTCGCGGTGGCGTGGTATGGGTTGTTGCAGTTCGTGCGTTGGTCGCCGGTGGGAACGCGCTGGCTGGGCGGTGTGGCCACCGGCATGGCGCTGGTGTTCCTTGGCGGGGAAATCGGCATGCGCATGCTCTGGGGCAAAGGACTGGTGTTGTTTTTCGGCGAGCTGACGGTGGGCGGAAAATTCGATCTGCTGCGGGTGTTGCAGGGTGGCGGCGTGCAGGTGTCCGTGACGGGTTGTCTGCTGGCGGCCGGCGTCGTGTTGCTGGTGGCCGGGGTGGTGGCTGGCACCGCGCGGCTGTCTCGCTGCCTGGGCCTGCGGTTGCGGCCCGGCACCCTGCTGTGGGTCGCCTTGGGGGCGTGGCTGCTGTTGTTTCTGGAGCAATCTTCGGAAAGCCACTGGAACAGCCGGGTCGGTCGCTGGTGGCAGCGGCGATCCTGCCTGATTCATTTGCGCCCCGGCAAACTCGAGCCCGGCCTGGCATCCTTCACCGTGCAATTCCGCGAACCACCGCGGCCGCCGGCCCTGACCCCGACCCGCCGTCCGGACGTGTTCTGGTTCATTGTGGAAACCTTGCGTGGCGATGGCGTGCGCCCGGAGGTGATGCCCTTCATCAGCCAGTGGCGCGATCGCGAGTGCCAACCGATCCGCGAAACCCGCGCCGCCACCAATGCCACCCATCTCTCGTGGTTTGCCATGCTCAGCGGCAAGCCCTCGGTGTTTTGGGAAACGGACCGCCAGGCCCGGCGGCCCGCGCCTTTGTTAGAGGCACTGCATGCCGCGGGCTATCGCAACGAGGTGCGCTCGTCGGCCATCTTCAACTATGCCGAGATGGACACCACCAATTTCGGCCACGGCGAAGCCACCGACGTGCTGCTGAGCCTCACCCCGGAGAGCACCGAGTGGCCGCCGGGCATCAGCGAGCGCGACGTGCATGTGTTTGACCTGGTGCGCGACTCGGTCCTAACAAGACCGGCCGGCGGCACCTTCCGCCTGACCGCCGTCGAGTCGCCACATTATCCCTACAACTGGGCGGACAACTTCACCCCGCCCTTCCCGGATTTCGCCAAATCGTCCTGGTTTCCCCTGCATCCGAGCCCGCAAGACATCGTGCGGGTGAAAAACCGCTATTGGAACTCGCTGGCTTGGGTGGACGGGCTGTTGCGGGATTATGTAACTTTCCTGAAGGCGCAGGATCGCTATGATGATGCGATGATCATCGTCACCGGGGATCACGGCGAGGAGTTTCAGGAACACGGCGTCTGGTTCCACACCTCTGGTCTAACAACCGAGCAGACCGCGGTGCCGGTGCTCGTCAAGTGGCCCAGGCAATTCGGCCGCGGCGAACCCGTGGCGCAGGCCAGTCACCTCGATATCATGCCCTCGATCCTGGACGCGCTCGGTTGCCCGCAAGCGCAGTGGGCGGACTTGGCCGGCCACTCGCTGTGCCAACCGGGCAATCCCACCACCCTGGTCCTGAGCCACTATGCCTCGCAAAACGGCGAGGGCATGCTCTGGCGTCGCAACGGCTACGAGGCCGCCTTCGCTTGGGAAAAAGTCTGGGTGCCCGGCCAGCCCAAGCATCTATGGTTAGAGCGAATCACCGGTCCGCGCGGCAATCTCGAATTGAGCACCCCTGCCGTCGCAACCGCCGCTCTGCGCGAGTATTTCCCCGACGCGATCGAGCGCTGGTTCGTCAAGTTCGAGTGAGGCGGGCGCCACCGTGCTTTTTCCCATTGTCAGTCGACCGATTCACACCAACCTTCTTCCGCGTGGCCGTGAGCAGCGCCAACTGAACCCACCTTAACCGCCGATGTGCCCGTTCTTCCTGTCGTTGCTTGGTGTGCTGTTGGTTCTGCTAGGCGGCAGGGCCGCGGGACACGTCGGGTTCGAGAGCGACACGGAGGTGAGGGTTTACCCGGATCGGACCGAGGTGGCGACGCGGACCAATGCCTTGCTGGCATGGCGCTTGCTGGAGGACAAGGCACCGCCGGATGCCGATGAAGCGGGTTTTGCCCGGGCCATGCCGGCCTTGGAAGACCTGGCCAAGCGCCTCATCGGGCTGAGCACTCCGGCCGGGAACCTGAGTCCGCGTTCCGCCAGGGTTGAGCATTTCCCGAATGATGAGGTGCTCTTCGTGACCGCCTGGCCGCGTCCGGCGGCGTGGCCGCTGCGGATTCACGCGCGCTTCCTTCCATTGTTAGGCATGCTGGAATCGGCCACCGTCCGGGTGTTCGATCTAACCGACAAACCCATGCGCGACGACACCGAACCGGTGACCGGGGCGGTGCTGACGGCCGGCCACCCGGCCCTCGACGTGAACCTCGGGCCGCATGCGCCCGCGGGCGATGGGGTGCAAACGCCGCCCGATGCGGGCGAAAACGCGGTTGCTGCGGGCTTCGGGACCTTTCTTTTGTTAGGCATCCGCCACATCATCACCGGCTATGATCATCTGTTGTTCCTGTTTGGCTTGTTGCTCGGATGTCGGCGGGTGAAACCGATGCTGGGGATCATCACGGCATTCACCCTGGCGCATTCCCTAACACTCGGGATGGCCGCGACGAATGTGGTGCGGCTGCCATCGGCGCTGGTGGAGGCGACGATCGCGGCCTCGATTGTGGCGGTGGGAGTGGAAAACCTGTGGCGTGGCGACGATCTGAAGGCACGCATCTGGGTGACCTTCGCGTTCGGTTTGGTGCATGGTTTCGGCTTTGCGGGAGCCCTGCGGGAAACGGGACTCGGACTTGGCGCTGTGCCGCTGCTGGTGCCGCTGGCGGGGTTCAACCTCGGGGTTGAAATCGGCCAAATCACCGTGGCCGCGTTTCTATTGCCCTTGCTGCTGGCCCTGCGGCGGCGCGAAGCGCTGGCACGGGTGGCGCTGCCCGCATTGTCGGTGCTGGTCGTCCTGATCGGCGCCTTCTGGCTCGTGCAGCGGACTTTCTAATCTAACCGTCCACATCCAGCCCGCCCCGCCAGCGCCATCGCCGATGGATTGTGGATCGAACATGGTCCACATTACTGCTGTCGGGGGGCCGATCACTCATTGACAGGCCTGGTGAAAACGGCTACCTGTTCGTGAGTGAACTTCATCCGCCTGCTACCGCCTGCCTTGGCGCTGGTCCTTGTGGGGACCTGGCTCGGATTTGAGCATCTGTCCATCGCGACGACGGAAAGTGAAAACGGGATGTTGCGCAAGGCCATCGCCGCCGCACGCCTGGTCGCCCCGACACCGGATTCCACGCACGTCAAAGCGATGCCAGACACTGGGGCCGCGGACAAGAACCCGCTCGATTGGGAAAAACTCGCCAGTCAATTCGTGGCCATTCAAAAGAGCGGTGCCACCGGCGACGTGCGAACAGTGCTGCGCTTCCAACAGCGGCTGCAAGCAATGAGCCAGGAGGAAATCCTGGCCGCCTTCGACGAAATCGCCGCGCTGAATCTGCCCGCCGCTTCCCGTTCGCCGCTCGAACAGGCGCTGATCGGGGC
>Ga0118677_10003199_pt1 | contig 31442 bp, 31 predicted proteins | sample AliMusrvi5mmetaG_FD_86154 | JGI IMG/M metagenome (GOLD analysis project Ga0118677, IMG submission 86154) | reverse complement strand
ATCAATTTCAATTTACCAAAGCGATACATTGGCTTGCTACAAAGGTAAATGTTGATTTTAAGGATGATTACTGGAGTGAAGCTCATTTGGCACATATTGAATATAAAGGTAATATGAAGGAAATATATAAGCACTGTAATAGATTTAGAATGGCTGAATACCGTCATCAATTAAGAAATCAACTAACCGACGACTTCGATAAGTACGATCAGAATAAGTTGTATTAAGTACATCTTAAGTAGAGGTAAGAAATATATGAAAGAATCGAAAGATACATCTGAAGTATTTAAAAAAATCAAACCCTGGCGAAGGCGCCTTGTACTTGAAGGGATTGCTTCAGGTATGAACCAAGGTGAAGCTGCTGAAGCTGCTGGAACTTCTAGGATAACTATTTGGTACTGGCGGCAACATGATCCGGCTTTTGCAGACGCTTTCGAATTAGCAGAGAAAATGTCTCTACCAGTATGGGAAGAGCTTTTAAATAAATGTTCAACCAAAGCTTTAAATGATCCGAGATATCAAACCTCATTAATTTTTAAATTAAAAGCAATGGATCCAAGGTATAATGATAGACTAAATTTAAGACATGAAGGTCGTATAGATAGTACTATTATTAAAGTCGAGACAGATGAACAAGCTGCCTTAATTGACCAACTTGCATTAACTTTAAAAGCTTTAAATGATAGATCAAATTCATAAACAAATACCAAAAGAGATCTTAAAGAACCTTGAATGGCGCAAACAAGTAGTTCTAGCTGCTCCAAAGATGCAGTCAGTATTAACAGGAATATTCTCACAATTCGGAGAAGATTCATTAGTTGTTTGGATTAATTCTTGTGCTTGGACAGTCCATCCCAAAGATATTACAAAACCAGTTTATCAACCTTTTATATTATGGAAGAGACAGGAAGAAATAATTAGAGAACTATATCAATCAATTATCGATGGATATGATGTTTGTGTCCCTAAGAGTCGTGAGACTGGTTGTACCTGGTTAAGTTTATATGTAATATTGTGGTTTTGGTTATATAAACCAGGATTCCTTGGTCTTGTGTGTTCTAGAAATGCAAATTTAGTAGATGTCACAAATAGTCCAGACTGCCTATTTGCTAAATTAGATTTCGCTTTACATAAATTACCAGCCTGGATGCGTCCTGACTTTGAACGCACTTCGATGCATATTAAAAATGTCACCAATGGTAGTGTAATATCGGGCGAATCGACTACTGGTGATATTGCTAGAGGTGGTCGACAATCAGTAATTATGTTAGACGAGTTTGCAGCAATGGAGACAGGTGAGCAAGTAATCCAATCTACAAGTGACGCGACTAAATGCCGGTGGTTCATTAGTACTCCAAAGGGGCGTGAGAATGCATTTGGTAAGATCAGATTTAGTGGTAAAGTCAAAGTAGTTGAAATTCATTGGAAGGATGATCCAGATAAAGGTAAGGATGCTAAATTAATTACTAAAGAAAATGGTGAAGTAATTTGGATTAGTTCGTGGTATGAACAAGAATGTGCTCGTAGAACTTCAGCCTTAGATATTGCTGAAAATTTGGATATAAGCTTTGTTTCAACTGGTTCACAATTCTTCGATTCTCCAGTAATAGAATCGATTAGACGGCTTTATGTAGAGGAACCTAAACATATTGGTGATTTGGAGTATGAAGTTGAAACTATCGCGGCAATGGAACACTATAAGATTAAGAACATTAAATTTAAAGAAGGGCTGAGCCGGCATCTTAGTTGGTTTGAACCTTTAATTGATGGTAGACCTAATCAGAAAGCTAATTATATAGGCTTCGCAGATATTTCACTTGGTACTGGAGCGTCAAACTCAGCTATCGTTATTTGCAAAATTTTAGATGTTTTAGAACAGGTAGGAACATTCGCTTCACCTACTCTTCCGCCTCATGAGTTCGCACATTATACTGCCGCATTAGTCCAATGGATTGGCGGACAAAGACCACTCTATCTTGGATTCGAGGATAATGGAGGCTTTGCCACTAATTATTATCGGCAGCTTTTAATGGATGGCGTTGACAATCTCTATTATAGAAAACACTATGATGAGAAGTTTCCACAAGAATCTAAGAAGGCTGGCTGGTTTAGTTCAAGGTCAAATAAGATGAACCTACTATCTGATCTGAGAGCCTCATTAGCTAAGAAGGAATATAAAATTAGAGATGGTTTGATTTTGGACGAATGTTTAAGCTACATTAGAACATCAAATGGTGCTATTGAAGCCTCAGAAGTAGCTGATAAAGACTCTGGTGCTAAGTTTGCTCACGCGGATAGGGTTATAGCTGCCGCTGGTTGTGTTCTATTATTTACATCACAACTTGATTATGTTGAGCCTGCTAAACCAATAGTGCCTAATAGTGCAGAAGAAAGAATTAATGAACGTCAGCGTCAAAAGAAGGCTTTGACTGGTTGGGATTAATAGTACATCTTAAATAGGAAGAAATTATATATGAAACAAGAAATAGATCTTATTAAGTTAGTTGCAGCTATACAGTCTAGTGAGCGCCGGATGAAGCCTTTTGTTGATACTAGACGCAACATGCTCAAAGCTTACGCTGGGCGTCGCTATGGTCGAGGACATTCAGAAGTTACGCCTATCAATACTTTATGGAATACCGTTCACGCCTTGATTCCATCATTAGTTAGTGCCAATCCGCAAGTTATGGTTTCTCCACGCAATAAATTTATGGGTACTTTAAAAAGTGAAGCTCGTAAACTAGAACTTGCACTTAATGATGAACTAAAACTCATTCATATGCGTAAGATTGTTGCCGATGCCGTTAGAGATGCCTTATTTCAATTAGGTATAGTAAAAACTGGTTTGTGTTATGAGGATGATAAACCAGAGCTATATTGTTGCATTGTGGATTTTGAAGATTTGATTCTTGATACCGGTGCTGAGAATATCGACCAAGTCTCATTTATTGGTAACAAATTTAAAGTTCGTAGAGATTTTGCTATTGAATCAGGCTTGTATGATGTTGAGAAGTTGAAGATGATTTCAACAGTTAATATCCAAATAGATGATAAAAAATTAAGTGATTTTTCCAAGGGTCCAAACTTTTATGAAGATTATTCTGATTATATTGAATTAGCTGATATTTTCCTACCAAATGAAAAGAGAGTAGTTACAATTGATGCCAATTTTACATCCGCAAATGGTTATTTAAGAGATGTTGAATACGTTGGTCCTATATGCGATGGAATGGGTCCTTATTCAGTTCTTGGATTTTCCTGGATGCCTAAGAATGCTATTCCAATTAGTCCAATGAGTATTATTTATGACAACCACATCCTACTAAATAAGTTGGCTACGAAGGCTGGAAGACAAGCTGAACGCTCTAAAGACATTGTTGTTGGTAATAAAACTGCATCAGACGACGCTAAAGTAATTCAAGATTCTGATGATGGTGATATTATTCTACTTGGTGATATTTCTAAATTTAATAATTTGGCATTTGGTGGAAGCAATCCTAAACTTTATGAGCAAATTAGTTTCCTTACAGAACAAATTAGTAGAATGGCAGGCAACGCTAATTTGCTGGCGGGTGTTAGTGCTGATCAGAAGACAGCTACACAGTCTCAAATTCTATTAGGAAATGCTGCAAATCTTGTCGGATCAAGAAAACAAAGTGTGTCAGACTTCGTTAAGAACATAGTTGGTAAGCTTGCCTGGTATATGTTACACTCAACTAAAACATATGAACTTGAAATTGATGTGCCAGGAACTCACGCTGTGCCTGTTAAGTTAGATACAACTAATTTAGCCGGCAATTTTGTTGATTTTCAATTTGATATTGACGAGTACTCCCTTGCGCCTTCTACACCAGAACAAAAGGCTGCTAAGGTTATGACTTATGTTACGCAAGTAATATTACCACTGTCGCAAATAGGTATGATGAATGGTAAAGTAATTGACCCAACTAAATTGCTTGATATGATTTCTAATCTAGATAATATTCCTGAACTTAATGAAATTTTTGTTAATATAACTCCAGAGATGGCTGCTCAGGCGGCTCAAATGCAAGGTGGAGTTGGTCCAATTGCTTCCAAAGGTGTAGTTTCGCAGGCATCGCCAACACAAGTTCAAGAAGGAAGACCAACGCAACCATCACAACCAGAACCTCAACCAACGGAGATTAAATAATGAGTGATGAATGGAAGGGTGGCAAAGGCGATCGTAATAGAGTAACTAATAGAGACGCCTATAAGGCAAACTACGACGCTATATTCGGGTCAGATAAGAAGATGAAGCCAGGAGAACGCATTAGAATTACAGATGGTAAATCTGAACGCGTCCACGATGCTCAAGACTTTGTGTCTGAATCGTGTGGAATACATCCAAGCCAGATCGAAGAAGCCACTAAATTATATGGTCACATGGGTGTAAAATGGAATAAAGAAGGACAAGCAATATTTCATAATAGACAAGCTAAATTGAAATATTTACGCTCGCGCGGTTGGATCTCTCGAAATGATTAGTTTAACTAAGAAAGGGAAAATATGAGAAAATGTACTAAATGTAATGTTGAGAAAGAAGATACCGAGTTTAAGAAGGAAACATCTAAATGGTGCAAAGAATGTGTTAGTGTTGTATTTCCAAAAGTTCCAGTTATACCAGAGGTTCCAATAGAGGTGATTGCTTTGGATGTTCCAGTTACTCAAGAATTACTTTCGGTCACTCAAGAGGAAGTCGAACAAATATGTTCCGATTTAGATGTTGGTAAGAAAATGACTTTTAGAGAAGCTTTTGATGTGGTCTTTGCCAGGGCAGAAGAAGCTTCTAAGGATGGCTCATTAGATTATAAATTACATTGTTTATATAAGCAAATAAGAAATTCAATGCAGAAGCTCAAGATTCGTCTAAATGAATTGGAGAAATGATGGCTAAGAAATCTAAGAAGTCGATTAAGAAGGTTAAGGGTGGTTATAAAGTGGCTTATAAACACGGAGGTCCAACTGGACATAAGAAATATGCATCTAAGAAGCCAATGTCTAGAGAAGCAGCCATGAGGCAACTAGCTGCTATCAAGATAAACATGCACAAGTAATTAAAATAAGAAGGGATGAAGGGAAATGGAATTTTACAGGTTTAATGAAGGTATTAATGTAATTACATCCAAAGCTAAGAGGAAGATAATTTATGATTCTGTATTCCTCTGTGCTCCAGGTCCTGGTCTAAAAGAAGTAGCATCACAACTCAATTCAAATCCTCAGCTGCATGTCGCCTGTATTAACACAGCATATCCAACGGTTCGTCCTACCGCATTCTGGATAGGTATGGATCATCCTTACTGCTATGATCAGAATCTACTTTATGAACCGTTCTTAAAGTATTTCGGTGATTTATATCAAGATGATAAATTCTTTGAAAATAAACTTAAGGATTTTAATAATGTAATGTTCTTAACAGGAACTCCAGGCAATATAGAAGAAATTTATGCGCGTAGAGAATGGAATTCTCAGATTCTTTGGAATGGTAATACATTTGAAAGCGCTCTACATCAATGTGTTTTGATGGGATATAAAACAATCTATTTGTGTGGAGTTAATTTTGGTGGTGCTTATTGTCATAATTTAAAATTAACGGACAAACTTAGTAGATATAATCAGTCATTGTATGATAAGCAGGTAACAGCTTTAAAGAGATTATACCAAAACCAAGAAGGAATAGAATTTATTAGCGTAACTAAAGACTCTCCAATTAATTCTTTCCTCAAATATATTACTATAGAGGAAGCTATGATAAATTCAAAACCTAAACTACGTGATAATTATAAAATTATTCATTCCGCACAAGCCGAACTATGTAGATGGTGTAAAACTCCAATGGAAATTAATGGGTTTGTAACTGCCGCCGATAAGAATCAGGAATTTATGCTTGATTGGTTTTGGGCTAATTTTATTAAATTTCACGATCCCGAAAAGACTCCAATGCTATTTATTGATTTAGGACTTTCTAAAGAAAGAAGGGTTTGGTGTGAGGAACGTGGAGTTGTCCATCAAAATGTTTATGAAACTCAATTAAGTAAAGCTCACTGGAAGCCTATTTGTCTGACAGCTTCTCCTTGGGCAAAATCTATTTGGATTGATTTAGATTGCGAAATTTTAGGTAATATAGAAAGCTATTTTAATTATATTGATAATAATGTCGTTGTAACTTTAGATCCATATAATCCTTGGGCTGTTAAATTCAAGAATCCACCAATTGCTGCTGGCTTAATTGGTTATCAACACGCATCTTCGATAATTAGCGAATGGGCTCAAACTTTAATTTCCAGACCAGCCGAATATAGGGATGACCAATTTTGTTTAAACGAATTATATACAAAGAGGCAACAAGATTTTTATATTGCTCCTTCTAGATTTCAGAGACTACGTTTAGAGGAAGAAGGAATCAGAGATGATGCTTTAATTATTCATTGGACTGGATCAGAAGGCAAGCAGATTATAAAATCCAAATTAAATATCGAAGATTTACCAGTTGAGGGTAAAGTTTCGATTTTGATGCCAATGTATAATGTCGAAAAATACATACGCAGTGCAATTGATTCAGTTCTATCTCAGACATATGAAAATTGGGAGTTGATAATTGTTGATGATGGTAGCGTTGATAAGTCCTTACAAATGACGAATAAGTACGATGATAATAGAATCAAAATAATTGCGTCGGAAAATGGTGGATATGTACAAGCAGTTAATAAATGTTTAGCTTTAGTTTCGCAAGATTCTAAGTATATTGCTAGATTAGATTCAGACGATACTTATGAACCAACTTTCCTTGAACAGTCATTAAGAAGCATTCAATTGACAGGTGCGCATATTTGCCAAACTGGCTCTAATCACATGAACCTAGAAGGTGTTGTTTATGAAAAATGCAACACAGGACCTATGAATCCAGAAGAATATATAAAAGGTAATTGTATAGGCTCGCCAGCAAATGCATCAACTGTCGCGTTAAAGGAAGTTTATGACAAAATTGGTGGATTTGAACTACAAAATCAATCGGCAGATGCCACTTGGAATTTAAAGTGCATTTATGAAGGTTGTAAGTACGTTTATAACGAATTAAATCTTTATAATTATCGTAGAAATCCGCAAGGAATGTCAGGAACCCAGAAATTAGTTGATTGGCAGGGCGAGAAAGTACCCGAACAACTTGCTAACTTCGCAGATGCTTGTATAAGAATAGGAGCTAAATATGGCAAAGTATCCCCAGCAAATAATTGATATTAATAGAAAAGAATTTAGGCGTATAGTAGGATATGATAAAAAGCGTTTCGATTATCCTCTTACAGAAAATTCGATAGTTCTGGATGTAGGTGCATATGACGGTGAATGGTTCCAAAAGATTATGGCTGCCTACAATCCGTGGATTTTTGCATTTGAGCCAGTTCCTCAATTTTATTCTAAATGTATTCAGAAGGCTAATTCTAAAGTAAAAGTCTTTAATTACGGCTTAGGAGAAAAGGATGAATCTACTACAATATATGTTGGTAATGCTCCAGATGGAACCAATGGCACTCATGGCGATTCTACATCTTTGTTCATTGATCTAGTTCCGCAGAATGAACCTTTGATCATACAAATTAAGGATGTAGAAAAGCAGATTAAGACCTTTGGATTTAAAAATATTAGCTTAGCCAAGATTAATATTGAAGGTGCCGAATTTGCATTACTTAACAAGATAATTGACAATGGTATGATTAATATAATTGACGAACTTCAGGTACAATTTCATACTATAGAAAACTCACTAGAGATGTGGTTTGATTTACGTAATAAGTTAGCTAGGACTCATAATGTAACTTGGGAATCTCAATTTGTCTTTGAGAACTTTAAGAGAATCTAATGGATATATTAATTGGTTTGTTTTTATTTATTTCTGGAATTATTATTGGATTTAAAACAGCGAGAAGATCATGAATGCTTGTACAAAATGCAATTCTATGAAGGTTGGAGCGTGCGAAGTTAGGCTTTGTCGCAAGGTTTTGGTGGGTTTTGGTGTAATTTGTAATGATTGTTGGAAAGAAATTGTAGCTAACTTTGTAGCTAACTTTGTAGCTAACTTTGTAGCTAACTTTGTAGCTAACTTTGTAGCTAACTTTGTAGCTAACTTCGATAAGGGAAAGAATGAAGATTTGCATAATAATATTAGCAACTAAGAAATATATAGAATTCATTCCTAATTTGAGCCGGCAGATTAAGAAATATTTCTTACCTAATCATCAAACTGATATAATAGTATTTACAGATAATCAACACAAATCTTTAGATGTCAATTATGTGTTGATTGATCATTTAGAATTTCCTTACATGATGCTTCTTAGGTATCGACTGATATACTCAAATAGTGAACTGTTTAAAGATTACGACTATTTATATTACATGGATGCTGACACTCAGATAAATTCATTGATAGGTGAAGAAATATTTGCAGACTATTTGGCTGTTATACATCCAGGATATTTTAGCACGCCAAGGGAATATTTTCCATATGAAGAAAATCATCATTCAACGGCTTACATTGGTCCAAATCATGGTTCTAAATATGTTTGTGGAGGTTTTCAGGGCGGTGCAAAATATTTGGAAGCTTGTAAAATATTAGCCACAAATACGACAACTGACCTAAAAGGTAGAATTGTCGCAAGATGGTATGATGAAAGTCATTGGAATCATTATTGTAACATAGTTGTAAAACCTAAAGTTTTAGATCCATCCTATATGTGGGATCTAAATAAAGGTACTTGTCCTTTTGGTCCGCCTAAGATACAAATAATTAAAAAGGATCCATCCTTTGCCAACTTAAATCCTGCCAGTGTTAGAAAAGGAATTGAATTTTGATTTCTATGTATTTAATTATTGGCGGAAGTCATATTGGGACCAGAATACGGTTAAAATTCCCAGCCAGCTGGTTGATTTGAATTTTGTCTTTGGAGCACACGTTGTGCTCCAAAGTTAAAATTCCCAGCCAGCAAAATAGCAAAATAGCAAAATAGCAAAATAGGCTCAATTGGGCAAAATAATTTAATACAGGTTTGATGCTCTGTTACCCAGCATAGGTCGCTAAAAACAGAACTGAACTGAGCTTAGGATGGACCTTGGAAATCCATTCGAGACATACGAGCTTATCACTCGGGCTCTGACGCTGAAGTTCCAATAGTACTAACCTTTAATGCCTAAAATTTAAGTAAGGAGTAAAGAATTTGATTTGAACGCCTCGAGAGGATAAACGGTGAATTCCGGTCATAAAGGTAAACTGCCTCGCTGAGCGTAAAGAAAATCTTGCTTGTAAAGCGGAGCCACAATTTACAGAAACACTCCGGATCTGCAAGTCAAATTCTGTCAGGTTTATTAAGCCCTCAAAAACTTAATCCTTTGGGTTAGCAAACGTTGATTATTTGTAAGCGGAGGGTTAAATTATTGTTATCTCATTCTTTTTGTCTTAATAGTAGGGCAGAAGGGGTTTGAGGCATCAAAGGAGATAAAGTATTCATAAAGTCGAAATCTTCTTTAAGACAAATCAATTGATGCGTACTTGAACCCGAACAAATCATTTAAGAACATTCGAAACCCGAACAAATCATTTAAGAACATTCGAAACCCGAACAAATCATTTAAGAACATTCGAAACCCGCTCTAAATAAACAAATCTAAAATTATCTGTACATCTTTAATAGAGGAATCATATAAACTACCTGGCTAAGCCAGAAGCGAAAGGAATTCCCAAATGTCAGAAGAAGAAGTTGCAAAGATTGATGAAGCAATTGAGACTTTAACTGCATCAGAATCTGAATCGACCCAGCCAACAAATGCTGAGTATCGGGCTAAAGCCATGGAGGTTATTGGCACGAAACTTGAGTCAATGCGAGCTGCAAAGGAGAATCCAGAGGAACCAGTTGAAGCGACTGTCGCAGAACCAATCAAACCTTTAAAACCTGTGGAAAAGATTTATGGTTTGACTGAGCAAGAAACCAATCTTTTGGGAGATAAAGGTAAGGAAATTTGGGCTAAGTTGGCTAAATCTAATAAGGAAATAGCTGACAGATTTGGTGCTTTAGGTGCCAAAGAAGCTCAAATTAAGGCTAAAGAAGCAGAGCTTGCCACACTTGCTTCTCGTAGTCAGCCAGAGAAGGCTAAACCAGATGTTGTCCCACTAGTGGATAATATCAAACGTGACATTGAACAGACTGAGACTGGCGAGTTTGATGAAAGCGTTTATGGTGAGGATGCAAAGAAGTTGAATCAACTACTTAGTAAGGTCAAAGAGCAAGACAAAATCTTGCAAACCTACAAGGAACGAGAGACTTCAGAGCGGTCAATCGAGTTGAAAAACAATTTTGATTCATTCTTTGATAAAGCTGACGGCTATGAAGAAATTTTTGGCAAGACAGAGAATCTAAATGAAGATTCGCCAGAAATGATTCGCAGAATTGAAGTTCTAGAATTGGCTCACGCCGTAATGACTTCATACGAGAAACGAACGGGTCAGAAATTATCGTTAGAGATTTCCCTGCGTAAAGCGATGAGTGGGTATGTTGCCGATAATGAACTGAAACCTAAGCAAAAGCAAGATCTTAAGAAAATAGCTTCTGTAAAGCCATCCAATAGAACAAGTGTTATTAAATCTGCTCAGAACAAAGAAGAAGCAATGCGAATTATCGCTCGTAAGAGAGCGGAACTCGGATTGGATTAAATAAAAGGAAATTAAAAATGGCTTCTACAACTGCTGCTAGTTCATTTCAAGACCTCCTGGCGACAAGCTTGGCGGCATATGGTTACAACGTTTGGGAACTTCTACAGAAGTATACCAATTACTCTTTCGGTAAGATTATGAATGAAAAGAAAATCGCCGAACAAGGCGGCTCTCAGATCATCCGTAACGTGTCTTATAAGGACACGGGCGCATCAGCGATGGTTGCGCGTTATCAGGCTATCAGCCCAAATCAGGTTGATACGCAAGTTCAGGTTACAATGCCATGGCGTTATTCAACGACATACATGAACTATGAACTTAACGAAATCAAACAGAACCAGGGCAAAGCCCAGATTATTGCTCTGATTGATACCAAGCGTCAGGCTATGATGGCTGACCAGGCTAACCTGTTTGAAACTCAGATGTGGACACTACCCGGCGTTAGTGACACCCTGAGCTTTGCCGGTATTCCTAACTTCCTGGTCCCAATTACTGGTGCTCAGGTAACTGCTGGTACTTCTGGTTTCCAGGGTATGAACCCTGCTGGCTATTCTGCAACGGCTGGACTTGATGCCTCGTCTTCAACCTATGATCGTTGGAGAAACTATAACGACGTTATCAGCGCCTCCGGTTTCACAACTGATGACATGAAGAAAATGCGCACTGCATGGAACAAGCTGCATTTCATGGCTCCTCTAGGCGTCCCGAACGTAAAGGACACTCAGTTGAGCAACTTTAGTTTGTTCACAAACTTCACTCGTTTAGCTCAGATTGAGGAAGTTGCCCAAGATCAGAACGACTCGATCGGTCTTGATGTTGGTTACGCCGCTGGTAAGGCTCTATTCCGTGGTCTGCCCATCGATCCGCTCGATGTGTTGGATACGGATACGACCAATCCAATTTACGGTGTAAATTTTGACAACCTGCACTTCGTCCACCTGGACGGCGAGTTCATGGTTGAAAGTGCTCCAATTATGGACCGCTATCAGCACTTAGTGTACACGGTATTCTGTGACACCACAGGTAACCTAATCTGCACTAACCGTAAGAAGGCTGGTTTCGTACTGAGTTCAGTGGCTGCTGCTTAATTTAACGTCTGACCCTGCGAGGTAATGAAGCCTCGCAGGGTTGGGCTAAGATACTGTGTTGGTATCTTTCCAATTGAATTTTGAAATTTAAAAATATCGGAGATTGAAATGACTTTCACGACTAGAGGTTCAACAGGTTTGACAGTTGACCTTGCTGCAATTGCAATAATGCAGATTGGCAGCACTTCAACTTTTACAGGCGTAACATCTAATGGTTCGGCAACCGTGGGCATAACCGCCGCAACTAATAACATTAAGAACTTGGCGACCAAGGTTAATACTATTATTGTTGGTATGCGCAAATTGGGCTTGGTGCAAAACTGAGCTTAGATTAACACAATGTTTGGGCGTTTAGTACATCTTTTATAGAGGATTGCTAAACGCCCAAATTATATATAGGAGAAAAAATGTCAATTTCAGCTACATCAAATATTGGATTTACCGGCTTAACTGGTACTATTTCTAGGCAGCTTATTGCTGGTAATTCAAAGAGACTTGGTCTAATCGTAACAAACACGGGAACTAATGTTGTGTATATAGCCCTTGGAACCACAGCTGTGGCTGGACGCGGCATACCACTTTATTCCCATGAAAAATTCCAATTAGACCATATTAATCATAGGGGCACAGTTAATGGTATCGGGTCGACATCGGTGTCAACTAACGTAGCCTGGTCAGAATTATTCTAACAAATTCCTGATAATTAAAGATGTACTATACAACTAACATTATATAGTACATCTTTAATAGAGGATAAACATGCTAACTGAATCAGAAAAATCATTATTAAGAAAATATATTGTGTCACGTCCTGTCTCAACCCAACTATTGGAAGATATTGCGAAGATGAATGATGAGCAGATACGAATCGTCTTGGTAGATTTTAAACCAAAGGTATTAGCACAATTAGAAGTTGAGGTTGCTAAAATTCAAGCAGAAATCAACAAGATAGGATAAACAATGAGTTTAACTTATACATTCCAAAACATTTATCAGGAAGTATCTAACTTTCTTGGATTGGGTTTAAACCCATCAGGGGTAAATTTGACTCTGGTAAAGAAATATGCAAACGAAGGTTATAGACGATTCATTTTGGGATTAGATCCACGAACAGGATTGACTCACGAATGGTCCTTCTTATCACCAATTAACACTTTAGTTGCTTATTCTTCTGGATTTACATCGGCTGGCACTGGAACATATTCTTTGCCGTCAACCACGATCGTCTTAACCTCAACAGTTTATAATTCTATGAGGTTAAAATATCTAACTGCCGGTGGTACTGCTTATCAAATTATTAGTGTGGTTGAACCACACACGTTGGTTGTAACTGGAGATTGTCACACACAAACTTCATTCACATTACCAGATCCAGGCGGAAAATACACTTTACCATCAGATTTTGGTGGTATTATGATGCCCTTTAACTTTAGAGGTCTTCCTTATTCGGCTTTAAAAGAAAGAACTACTGCTGAAATTATGCAGTTGGCATCTTACACACAAGCATCAGGACTTCCTTCCGAATTTAGCGTCGAAATCATAAGTGGTAATGATTATGAAGTTCAGATGTTCCCTAAAGCCGCCGGCGATTGGACTTTTGATTATCGTTACAGAGTTGAACCATCTTCGTTAATTAATGATACTGATGTTCCTTTAGGTGGATATTATCACTCATCTACAATTTTAGCATCAGCCTTAGCAATTGCGCAACTACGACACGACGATTCAACGTCAATACATCAAGCAGAATACGAAAAGTTAATGATTGCATCTATTAATTTGGATTTGAAGTATAAAACATCCAATATTGGTTATAATAGAGATAATTCGATTGCACCAGCAGGTCCATTCAACAGAAGGATACCCTATAGTGCGTCAAATATCGATAATTAGTGATTTAGCTACGCCAGAAAAGAGCGGGAGTGTTTCCCAATCAATAAAGTGTAGCATTTTATAGGAGATAGAAATGTCTATTAAGAACGTTTTTTTTGAGCTTCAAAGAGTTATGATTGACCCTCCATCTGCAACACCTAAGATTTATCTTGGTGGTTTGCACGCATATGGTACTGTCAAGCCAGTTTCTGGAACTGCTGGTTATCAAAAGGGTTGTATTTTCCAAAATACGGCTGCAACAGGTGCTACTTGCACCTTCCGCAATATTGGAACTGTAACCGGTTGTTCATTCGTTTTGTTTAGTTAATTGAAACTCCGGGTGTCAGTGAGAAAGGCGTTATCCCTTCACGCAATACTCCTGGCACCCGGAAACTTTATCGGAGATTAAATGGCTGAAACTGAATCTATTAAATATGATTTTCCACTTTCGGGCTACCGTTCTATAAATTCCTATCAATCACAGCCCAAACTTACTACAAGTTCTTTATTAAATGTTAGACCATTTTCCTCTGATGTTAATCGTGCCAGAGGTGGTTCCAGACCCGGCTTAGCAAATGCTTATACATTAGTTGGTGGGACTTCAGCTTCGCCAATTCAAAACATGTACTTTATGGATTACGGCTTTGGCGATACACGAGTCTATAATGATTCATTTAGCGTGAACGGTGATTTGAAGGATGACGAAAATTGGACCGACGCAACTGGTAATGATGGAGATCCTCAAATAGAAAATGGTATGGTTGTTTTACGCCATGATTATTCTGCATATGCTAAAGCCCACGCTATCGACGGAATAATTCAGAATGCCGATGTAGACAATAATTATGTTAGGACTATGACATCAGGACCATTTAAAAAACTTGCCGGCGATGAATTTCAGGATTTTAGTTTTACAACCAAATTGATGTTTGGTCTTCAAGGTACAGAAACATTTGTTCTAACAGTTACTGGAACTAACACGCTTGCTTTAACTTTTAATCAGACATTAAATTGGAATGTTTATGGAACGTTTGGACAAGGGCAAGCAGTTACAATGGATTATTTGAGATCAATCAATGGTATTCCTCTTAATCCGATGGAAGTTTCTCCAGTTTATGTTAAATGGGAAGTTAATAAAACCAATGTCAAATTTTATATAAATAATCGTCTGGTTGGATCTACTCCAAATATGCAACCAGATGCTGTTTATAATGCTTTTTCATTCACAATGAGTACTCAAAATAAAGGCATTCAAGAACCAACTATATTCCCAAATCAGGCTGTTTGGATTATGATGGGTCCATTTAGTTTAATAGCAAAATCTCGCCCAACCACGATTGGTACTGGTGGCACCGTTGGAGGTTCAGGTTCTGCCTTTTTACAAAGAGAACTTCTTGTAATTAAGGGAAATAAACTTTATGTAGAAAATCAGACAACAAGATTGATTGGAAATACAAGTGTAACTGGGAATTCAGTTAGTTCTTTTACTCCAAGAAATCTTTATTCAACTGCTCATTGTAATGGTTCTCTTTACATTGTTGATGGTGTAAAGCCAACTCTTTATTCTCCAACATCGGTAAATAAACTCAGAGAGTGGATTCCCGCAGTTGGAGAAATTGAGAAGACATGCACTTTGATATGTAACTGGCGTAACAGATTGGTTCTGGCTGGCTCGCAAAACGATCCTCAAAACTGGTTTATGACTCGCCAAGATGATCCTTTGGATTTCTCTTATGGTGCTGATGATGTTCAGAGTGCTGTTGCTGGTAATAACTCCGATTGTGGTAGAATTGGCGATCCAATAGTAGCTTTAATGCCTTATAATGATAATTACATGTTGTTTGGCTGTTCTAGATCGATTTGGTTGCTGAACGGTGATCCTTTGATGGGTGGAACAATAACCGCTGTCACTAAGACCGCCGGAATAGTCTCCCAAAATTCTTGGTGTATAGATGGTGAAGGTGCAATGTGGATGCTTACTACTCAAGGTTTATATCGATGGACTGGTAATCAATTTGAAAACGTAAGCGCCTCAATGATCAGTGAATTCCAAAATCTAAATACACAGAATTCATATGTTACTTTGTCATATGATTCAGCCAGAGAAGGAATTTTAATTAGTATTGTGCCATTTGCGTCTGGAGTTGGACAATATTGGTGGTTTGATTTGAGACTTAAGGGCTTCTTCCCAGAATCCTACAATTATCTAAATGGACCAACCTGCTCATTGTTTTATAATGCAACTGGTTCAACTTATCGCAAATTATTGTTTGGTGGAACTAATGGTTACATAACTAGTCCAACACAAGCTACGAAGAATGATGCTACTGGTAATACTTCACAAGCTATTAATTCGCATGTTTTAGTTTATCCAAATAGACCAATTAGTGATGCTAAATTTGATGGTAAAACCACACGGCAGATAGCAATTTTTGGTACTGGCACCGACCCATTAGATTATGCAATCATCAGTGCTAATGATATGGAAGGTCTGCAAACTGGTTCAACAGCTTGTGGTGGTACTTGGACTGCCGGTAGAAATTATGCTCGAAATCGTGTTAGAGGTGGAGCTTTAGGCGTTAGACTTCACAATAATAAGAAAGATAGAGCTTGGTCATTCGAAAATCTTAGCCTTGATATTACGCCTGGTGGTATTCAGAGAGGAGCTTAATTGCCAACTCCTAGGATATTAAACAACACTCATAATGAAGCCGAATTACATAGAAATACTAATATTATTTATATTGGTGGACTAGGCGACGATGTTAGCATTAAATGTAATAATGGTAAATATTATGCTAAAGTTCAAAGTCCTTTATTTATTGATGCAAATGGTATTGGTGTAAATTTTAATGCTGCAGAATTTATACAAAACATTTTATCGATAACTAATATAAGAACTAAAACTGGTGGTTCCGGAACTGGCGTTACTGGCGTTACTGGCAAGACTGGACCCACAGGACCTCAAGGCGATACTGGTGATAAAGGTGATAAAGGTGACACCGGCGATACGGGACCCACAGGACCCACAGGTCCTACAGGAGAGACAGGACCCACAGGACCCACAGGACCTACAGGACCCACAGGAGAGACGGGACCCACAGGTTCTACAGGAGAGACAGGTCCTACAGGAGAGACGGGACCTACAGGAGAGACAGGACCCACGGGACCTACAGGACCCATAGGACCCACAGGTCCAGATGGAATGACTGGCGCGACAGGTGTTTGGGGCGGTGGTACAACAGGAGTTTATTTAGTAACTGATGTAAAATTAACAGCTAATGGTATTGAACAAACAAAAACCCTATTTACTGTAATTTCTAAAGATGATGGTGGCACCGATTCGGTTGTGATTTCTAGAACTGATTGTGAAGGAGCATGACAAATTTCTTAACAAATAATGATAAAATGATTATTCGTGGCGGCAAGATGGCTACGGAAATTATTTATCAGTTGGAAAATTGCAAAACTTCTGAAAAGATTTGGGCGTGTAGCAATATATCTGATATGGTTGGTAAAGTTGTAAAATATCCTAGAACTTTAGGTGTTGCCGGAGATTGTTATAATGTAATTGCAAAATGTTGCCCAACTGGTGATTTTGTAGAAAATAAAATTCCGTTATGGGACTTTGATGAGTGTAATGTTTGTTGTTCCTGCCATGATAATACTAATTGTACTAGCCCAATTAGTTTTACTTTAGGTTCATTTGATAGTTATTGCCGCTCGCCATATCATTATGAGGGATGTAGAATGCCAGTTTCATGTGAAGCCTACTCTTTAGCTCGGCAAGAAGATGGCAATTGGTATTGTAATTTATATGTTGAAGATGGTGATCAAGCAATTTCGGTGTCAATTAGCGCTGTCTGCCAGTTGCTTACAAGTGTTGATTCTAATTTTAATAAAACCCATGACGGCAAATGGTTAGTAACTTTCACGGCTTCGTGGGATTCTGGTGCGTCATCATGCGTCGCAACTTGGGAAGGATGCCCTCAAGGCGGTTATTGTTTAGAAGATGTAACTGAATGGGTTAATACATCATCATATCCAATGACATTGTCTACAATGAGTTTTGGCGATGCTTGTGGTGATGAACAATGCACATGTGGTGCCGGATCTTGTAGAGATAATTGTGAAGCTTGTGGAGATGGTAGTTTATGGACCTTTGAAATTCAAGGTGCAGTATTAAATGGATGCTGTTTTGATCATGGTGGAACATTAAACACAACTTATAACGGTTTCTTTGTTAAAGACACTAACGCTAGTACGTGCACATGGACAGGTGATTTTGGCGTTGGACAATATCCATCAATTCACGTTCATGCTCATCTTTATTGTGGCTCTGATGGATATTGGAGAATATCGTTAAGTTATGATGCAAATGATCTAGGTGCATGTGATGATTATTTTGCTGGAGTTTATAAAGCTGCAGAATGTACTGGTCAATTGTGCCCTCCTTTAGGTCCATGGTGGGTTAATGCGTTTAATCAATCAACTAAATGTCACAATGGTGATCCTAACTGGACATATATTCCTCCAGCACCATTTTATTTAGAAAGTACTGATGGTTTTGGTGAAAGCCCTTGCACTGGTGGCAATCCTCCAACAGCATTATATCTTTATACAACTACTCCTTGCCCATGAAAGAAAAATTAAAATCTTGCGCATATTTTGTTCATTGTTTGTCGTGTAGGAAAGACCCAGAATTCCGCAGGAAGATGAACTTACCTGATGAGTGTGCTGAAGGCGAGTTGAAAATACAAGGTGTTACAGTTCACCAATCGGTTCAAAAGGATCCATTACCAAAGACTAAATGTAAAGAAGCAGATCCTGTAGTTGAAAATAAACTTGTTATATGTAAAGCCTGCGAAGAATATGATCCTTCTGGATGTTTAGAAGCCTCTGATTTTCCTAAGGGAACATGCGGCTGTCGCTGGGCTCAATTTATTTCAAAATGTAAATGTCCGTTAAATAGGTGGTAGTACATCTTTAATAGAAGATAAGTATGGCTCATAAAACCACAAATTGTCATCGTGAGATACACGCAAGTAGAGATTAAATATGAAATATAGAACAGTTAGGATATCAAACTGGTTAGGATCGCAAAAAATAGCTGATACTATTCAAGAGAAGTATGGATTTGCATCATTACCAGCCAATCCAGAAAATGACACCATGGATCAGCGTAAAGCTAGGTCTGACGCTATTAGATTGTCTAAGCTTGAGGAAGAAGCTACAAAGAATCCTACTTTAGATGAATCTTTTAATAAATTAGATAAAGCAAATCTTGCCAATGGAAGCATTCCTACTGCAGTACAAAAACTCCAAGGACAAGCCCAGAAATTATTAGATGATGCTAAATCAGACGGCTGGACTAAAGAAACTGCGGCGGAATATGGCAAAACGCAAGACCAGATCAACGCAACTTATGATAAAATCTTAAATGTCTCAACCCAAGATCAATCCATTAAGACTAGATATGCATCTGCGTTGAAAAGCCTAGGATCTAATGAGACTGACTGGACTAGTACCAAGGGCGTTAAGACATATAAAGTTGATGGGCAAGAAGTTGCTGCCCCAGGCAATGATACTTACAAGACCGACACAAAACCGCAAGGCGCAATTGCTTTAGTTAATGGTCTTTGGGTTGATAAATATAATCAACCAATAATTCAAGAAATTGATAATGATGAACTTGGTGCCGCTGGCAATGACGAAATACAAACAGACAAAGGAAACGCTATGGACTGGGGCAAAAGAGAAGAAGAAATGGTTGGAGATTATAATGGTAATCTAACCGAAGAAAACACAGATTATGTTAGATCTCCAGCACAAGGATCCAACAAAATTTCTAAACCACAAAGTCAACAAAATTCTATAGTGAATCAAGTTGGTTTGACTTCCTTGCCAACCTCTGGTGCTGGTAATCAAGCTATGTTACTTAAATTACTGCAGGATTTTGACAACCGCCAGGGTCAAGCAAATAAGGCTAATGAAAGTAGATACCAACAGACATTAAATTTACTAGCTGGCACCAATGCTCAAGCTCAATCTGTTATGGATCAGACCGGTAGTGCTGAGAGAGCTAGAATTCAAAATTCCGCTAATCAAGAAAATGCTATTCAAGAGCAAAAGTTAATTAATAGAGGTTTAGGTAATTCTACAGTATTGAGTAGCGTTAGGAATAACACAATGGATACAGCCAATATGGGATATAATGATTTGGCTTCAAGGCTTGCTCAGGCTAAATCGTCTTTAATTTCTTCTGGTGGATCACAAATGGCGTCTGTTATGGCGTCAAAGAATGAAGTTGGTCCTCAAAGTTCATTATATGGTTCGATTGCTCGCCAACTTGGTTTAGGCGTTCTATAATTATAAAGATTTCAAACAGGATGGTGAAATAATGTGCGCGTTCAACATTTCATACGATAGTTCAGTACCAATTGCTGCAGCCTATTTGGCTGGTGCTGGTGAGACAGAATTAAGAACCAAGATGGAAGAATATTCCCAGCGTAATCAACTTGCGCGACAGCAAATTATGGAAAACTTCCAGTTGGCTAAGCAATTACAGGCTCAAAATGCCAAGACCGATTATTTCAAGAGTACAATGGACAACATTAATAATAATAATCTAGGAGAATTGCTTGGCTCTGACACTCCTGAATATGAACATATCAAGGCTGTAGTTAATGCTTATCATAATAATATTTTGGATGCAGAAACAGCACATACTGAATTAGCCAAAACTTTGATTAATCAGCGTCCCGGAACTGTCACCGATCAGCAAAAATTAGATGCTGCTGAAAGCGTAAAACAGAAGGCTATAATTTTAGATCAAAGTGTTCGACAGGGACAAGATTATATTAAACAGCTTGAAGATGGCTATCAGAAGAATTTGGTTAATCACCAAAATATGCTTTCTGGATTACAGACAGAATATAAAGCCGCATCGGCTGATTACCAGGAAACAGCCAAGCAGAAGGAAACCAGAATTAAGGAAATTGACGTTGAAATGCCAAAAGTTGGCGGTCATAGGCGTCTTGAATTACAAAATGAACTAAATGATTTACAAAATGGTCCTTCTGGTGAAATTTATGGTCATACTGCAACAGAACCAGGATTCCAATCATTTAAGCGTCCTGTAGATATTAAATTGGAAGCAAAGAGGGAGGCTGTAGAATCATTAAAGACGCAGTATGACACAGAACTCAAACGCTTCAACGTTAATAAACAAACATATGACAATGATATTGAAAATCGTTGGTCTACTCTACAAGCAATACGCTCAACTATTTATGATCCTTCAAATAAAGACAATCTTGATCTATTCAAGAATTTGCAAGGTCAATTAACTAAAATATATGATCATAAGATAATTCAACCGGCTCAGCCCGCTCAGCCCGCTCAAGCCACACAGCCAGCTACTCAGCCGTCAGATGTCACACAACCAACGCAAGAAACACCGGCTTCCCAACCAGATTTGTCATCATACCAAACTCAGGATGGTAGAATTATACAGCCTACTCAAGCTACACAGCCGGCTTCCCAACCTATACCAACTAGTAAGGATGAAAATTTGATTCCTCCTGGTTTTCCAACAGAGAAACCTACTATGATCAACGCAACATCAACTAATTCAGATCCAGCCAAAGTAGCTAAATTTGATAAAGTTAAATCTTTGATTAATAGAGCCTTGGCTACTGGAGTTCCATTAAATAAAGCTTTGGAATCAATTGATGTTAGTGACTTAAGCGATTATGATTTGTCAAAGATTGCTGTTGAAGCTGGAATTAAAAATATACAAATAAAAGGGAAATAATGGAAATTAATGAAATTCCAGGCACAAACAATACTCTAAGTAATGTTGCTGCCAATGTTCCAATGGATGCGAATGATGTTGTTGTTCCTAAAGTTGATTTGTCTACATATCAAACGCAAGATGGCAAACCAACTCAAGTGCCAACAGCGCCAACAGCGCCAATAACACCACCACAAGCACCTAATGTGGCACCAACACTGCAAGATGCGGCTACTCGCCTACAAAATCTAGGTTTTGAATTAACTACGCCAGTCCCTTCTGTAGCTAAGAAGCTTGAAGCTTTGCAAGCATACAATACGATATTCAGCGCTATGGCTGATAAGATTGTACCAGGCTCTTCATCCTATATTTTTAGTCCAAATGAAGAAGGTAATGCCTCAATGAAGAAGGGCTTTGCTGATAGAATCATTGGTCAGACTATGGATTTAGGGGCTAACGAAAATCCTAATGATATAAATGTCCAGAAGGCTCACGTAGTTGAAGACATTAGAAATTTGATTTTGGATTCGGCTGAAAATCCAGACAAACTTGCCGCAACTATGCTACAGATCAAAGAACGTTATCCAATTGACAAAATTAAATCAATTATGGGTAAAGACTTTGATCCAGTGTGGTATAATTCTATTGGCAGAAATTTAGTTGCTGGTGCCGCTGAAACTGGTTTGGGTGCTTACCTTGGTCTTGAAAATTTAGGAATACATCTAACCAAGGGTTTCAACATGCTCAAAGATTCAACGGGAATCGATGTTGGTGCTCCTGATGTAAAAGAATTATCTCGAGACAACAATCGTTTAATTCAAAATGCATCATCTGGTTTAGGTTATGGTGATAATAAACTATCTGAATTTTCTAAGACAGTTGGCTCATTATCTTACCTACCAATGGGTCCTGTTGGCTTGGCGGCTTATTCACTTGATTCCGCAAACAAGCAGATGACCGAATATATTAATTATGCTAAAGAGCACGACCAACCAATTAGCGATGCTAAATTAATAACCGAAGGTTTGGCTAGTGCGGTTATAACTGCTGGTTCATTTAAGCTTGGAAGCGCTCTTGGCAGTAAGGTTATTGGTGCTGCTGCTAAGAATGAAGCAATAGGTTCCTATCTTCTAAAAGCTGGATTTGTTCCTTCGGCAGCACGGTTGGTAGCCAGTGTTATTCAGAATGAAGTTAATATGGTTCCTGCGATGACTACCCAAACTATTGGAGCTAATTTTACTTCATGGCTTCACGAGCAAGAAGCAGATCGCAAATTGTTCGCGGGAGTTGGCGATACAATCATAGGTTCAATGGAAGCCGCATTGCCTTTCGCATTACTTGGATGGGCATCTGTCAAACACGAAATCCGCCGAACATATGCCCCAACTTTAGCTAAGAATGCCGGCTTGTCTGTAGGTGATGCTTATGACATTTTGTCTGATGGTGAAAAGGTATGGAATGAGTCGGGTTTGAAAGGTTATGTTCCTTTCATAAAGGAAGCCATAGCTGATAAAACCTCAATAGAACATAAAATTGCGGCAGTCGAAACCGAACCTACAGTAAATCCTAATAAAAGTGTAGAAGATAATTTGCTGCTTGCATATGGAGCTCACACATCAGTCTTATATCCTCCTAAGGAAGGCGAGACTCCGGCACAAGCTTATATTAGAACATTAGATGAGAATCCTACTTTAAGAAGTGCCGAACTTAAGAGAATTTTTGATTTATCTAAAATTGATGTGGCAAAACCAGAAGCAGAACCAACTGATTCAGTTTTACATGAAATTTATCCAGAAGCCTTTGCTAAAGATAAAATTAAAATCAACGATGAAATTGAACCAGAAGTTAAAGTTCCAGTTGATGTTGTAAATGCTAGAGTTAATCCAGAAGACTTCACTAATCAGAAAGTCGACAATAAATTAAATTTGGGAACTGGTGGTGGTAGAGACAAGAATGAAGCCTCAGACCGCCGTAGAATTATAGACTCGGCTTTAAATTTCGATGAATGGGTTGCAGCACAAGGATTAGAAATTGATAATTCAACCCATCCAGCTGGCGTTGATTTACTTCATTCATTACATAATCAATATTTAGTTGATTTAAAACTTGCTTGGGATGCCTTACCAGAAGTACAAAGGGAAGCTGCTAAAGCTAATAGAGAAATCGCTCAGAGATGGGCGGCAAAATTTGGCATTTATCCTAAAGAGATTAGCCAAGAACAGAAAAGTTACTTTGACAAATTAAATAAAGAAACTAACAAAATTAATATTGCCGATACATATAGTGCAGCTAATGATAGAGCATTAGAACATAGGTTATCAATCGAAACTCGCGCCGACGAATTTAAGAAACGCGGAGTTGTCGTTCAAGGCGGATTAAATTCAATGGAGTTAGGCGACCCAAATAGGGCTTTTGATCCAGTAGAGTTAGCAGAAATTAAGCGTCTAACTGAAGAATATAAAGCCAAGTATCCATTGGTTAAGGACACAAAGACTCTAGAGAAGATGGCTGAGAAGATTGTTAGAAATCGTGTTATTAGAGGCGAAAAATCAGACCAATATAAACTTAATCAGATAAAACAAGAGAAAATAGACGCTGGCGTACCTAGTCCATCTGACATCCTAAATTCTCCATATGCAGAAGCTAGAGTTAGAGCATTAAAGAAATTGTCTGAGAATCTCAACAACGATCCAAGATTGATCAATGCTCGAATTGAACAGGCTAAAATTGACTCTAAGAAAACTGCCGAGGATTTCGCTAGAGAGGCTTCAGAAAATTGGCAAGAATTCTTAGCCACATGGGGACCTGGTAAAGGTACATTCTCTAACCCAATTGGCTGGATGTTTGACCCCAAACTTTATAAAGCTTTATATTATAAAGTTCGTCAATTAATTGCTACTTTAGACGCACTTGGTAAATCAGATGTTACAGACAATGCTCGTAGAACTGAAATCGCGCGAGTGTTTGGTCTTGATCAAAATGATCCAAAAGTTGCATCGATAGCAAATAATGGCTTGTCTAAAGACGATGTAACTCAATTTTTATTAAGTGAAGTTCGTAGAGTTGGTTGTGATATGCCAATTGAAGCTATTCAAACACACGCAGATTCAATTATTGAAAATCTAGTAAATGATAATTTAGTTAACCAACTTGGCGGAATTGATGTTGGTAAAGCTCGAAGGAATGAGTCAATTCGCGAAACCAATCAAACAATTGTTGATGAAATATTAGATTATAATGGTCGCAAAAACATCACGTTTAGAACTCCAACTGGTTTTAAGAGATTTAGAAATTTAGTTGAACAAGGCTTAGTTGATGATTTATTAACTCCAGAAGTCCAAATTGAGTTACTTTGTGGTAAGAATTCTACATTTGGCAAAGTTATGATTGATGATATTAGGGAGGCAGATCACACAGCCTACACTAAGATGTATAGTGCCTTAGACTCTATTAGAAATTATCTAAAATCGATTGGAGTCGGTCCTAATGAATTAATGGAGATTTCTGAATCTCAACAACCAACACACGAACTTGAATTAACTAAATTCCATAAAACTAAGAAAATCAAACTTGAAGGTTTACATAAAAATGGAAGCCTGCTATTGCTGGAGATTAGCCCAGCAGAATTGATGGATGCCATCCTTTGCGTTAGAAGTGCTAAATCTAAATATGAAGCAGACTTAAATAATATAGATCCTGATCCGGATGCGATAAACACTTATCTACAGAGATATAACACTATATTTTACGGAGATGCTGAACCACGTCTTAAAATAATTGATTATAGAAGTGAAGAGGCAGCTGACAACATTAGGGGTGGTAATATTAAGTGGTTAAGTGATCATTATGATTCTAAGATTGCCGAATGGACTAAGATTTTAAGCGATATTGATCCAAAATATCTTAAAGTTTTAGAGCATTTTAATGAAGTTAGTGATAATCTAGTTGATGTACGCCGGAATGTTGATGCTAAAGATATGTGGGATATTAAGACACTTCCGGGTAAAGTTGTTGGATACCCAGAAGACATGATAATTGAAGGCAGAGATGCCCTACAACACATTCATGAAATGTTAGTTGATAATGTGATGAGAGATAAATTAGAAGTAATTGATAAAGCCAGATTATCTTTAAATTTCATTGATATTGCTAAATTAAGTGCTCACTTTGGTGCAGGCGAAAGATTCAATGATCGTCTTAGAACCTACTTAGACGCAGAAGAAAAATCCTTAGGTAGAGTCCCAACAACTGCTTTATATGAGGTTATTAGTGCTGTAACTAATGCCGCCCAGACTGGCGCAGTTGCTTTTAGAATAACAACGGCAGTTAAACACTCAACATCTATTCTAAATACACTATGTGAATTAGCAAATCCAATTCACTTCGCTAAGGGTGCCAAGAATTGGTTGATCCATCCTAAAGAATCTATGGCTGAAGCCTTAAAATATTCTTCAATCATTAGAGCCTTACACGAAGGTTCTTCTTCATCAATGATGAGTTCCTCGCAAGAAGCTCCTTTAATGGGTGCCTGGCAGAATCGTCCACAAGGCGAATATGGTGGAATTGGTGCCACTTATTCAAGATGGGCATCTAAGATGCTTAGAGTTTCTAATGATTTGCGATACGCCCAGGTCTGGGAAATGGCAAAATCCGAGCTTCCAAAACAAGAAAATGAAGCTAATGTAGATTATATGAGAAGAGTTGCTTTGCGAGCCGAACAGATTGTTTATAGGACTGAGCAGACAAACGACCCATCATCGATAAGCAACTTACACTTGGCGGCTAAATCTAACCCATTCTTAAGAATGTTAATTCCATTGAGTGCTCAGCTTAATAAAAACTTTAATATTATGGTTAGTAATTTCAACCAGATGCTTCATGGATCTTCTGGTACTAAAGAAATCTTTGGAGAAGGTGGCAAATTAAGAGGTGGAGCCAAATTTGCAACTTCTGTTGCTTTAAATACTGCTGGTATTTATTATGCGACTCATGCAATCAATTGGGTTATTAATCAAATTAAAGAAATGTTTGGTCTTGAAACTGAAAAAATGCAAGAAGATTTATTACACACCATAGAACCAATGATTCAACATTTACTTTCAACCTATACAATCATTGGTCCATTTTTAACTACTTTAATAACCAATGTTTCTAAAACCCTACAAGGTGAAAAAACATATGAAAATTCTAACTTGGTTGCCGAAACTAGTGTTAATACTACCAAGGGAATTCTTGATTTAGCTAAATATTTCCATCAGAAATCTGAAATGTCTCATTTCTTAGATCTCCAAAAGAAATTTAACTATGGAGATATAGATGAAAATGAATTAGCCGAATTTAATAAATTAAAACGATCAGTTTTTATAACAAATGGTGTGCAAATGGGTGAAGAAGCTAGTTCACCAACTGCTAAAAAGTTAGTAATCGATTTATATAAGGCTATGTCTGGCGTTACTGGCTTACCGGGAGCAGCCGTTGATTTAAGTGGTAATTTCGGAACTCCAAAATCTCAGAACTTTTACACCACAATGCTCAAGAATTCTTCTGCACAAGGCAATATGATTAGAGCCTCACATGCAATAACTAAATTGGCTGAGTCTGGCGAGGGAAGAACGAGCATGGTTAATATAATTAATTCTTCTAAACTTAGTGAAGATCAGAAAGACAAACTAATTGATTTAATCGATGATCAAATCGACAAAAATTCTGATATGATATTAGATAAGAAAGAAAAATTACACACTAAACAATTGGGCGATTAATTAAATTTAGTACATCTTGAATAGAGGAAATTATGCCATTTAATATTAGTGAAAAACTTGACCAAATTAGAAGTACATGGACCAAAGCTAAACTTCTCTGGGCAGGAATAATTATTTTGTTCAATATTGCATCAGTCTGCACTTCATATTACATGGGCGCTCGCCAAGCAATGCAAGACATAGATGAAGTTAAGAAACGCCAAATTGAGAATGAACAAATTAATACTCGCCAACATCAAGATATAAATGATAAAGTCCAAGCTATACGTGAATCGTCAATACAAAACGGATCTAAATTGGACACATTAATTGAAGTACTTAAGATACGAAGAATTGCTTCTGCTGAAGGTAATTCTACTCTTGCCTCTAGAAAGGATTAATATGACTAAATTAATTATGTTACTTGTTTGCTTGTGCGCACTTTCTTTGACTGCCTGCCAAAGTTCAATTGATGCAGGTCAGGTTAGCCTAATCAATAAAGAACACCAAACTTTCTACGAGAACGGCAAGAAGATTACAATCACTATCAAAGTTCCATCTTCTAAACCTGTCGTTGTAATTAAGGAGCACAAATGAACGATTTAAACATTAAATCTTGGCTTGCATTTACAATTTTATCATTAAGCGTCGCTTTTGCTTCTTTAGCAACATATGTCCTTATACCTAAACATCTATCACAGGAATCAGTAATTACTTTACCTAATGGTGATAAATATTACATGCCGAGTGGGTCAGAATTTACCTATACAGAAAGTTCAAGTGATATTAAGGAATTGGTTAAATCAACTGATATAGATAATGTTGGCGGAAGCATGAAAGGTGACAAAGTCAAAGGATCTGTTTCACTTGCACCAATTGATTTTTTAAATGGTAAAGCATACACCAAAGGATCAGCCGAACAGTTCAACAATGGAGTAAAGATTGCCTGTCTTTTGATAGGAGCAATCTTTATTGCGGCTGGAATCACTATGTGTTGTTTTGGATTACTACAAATAGGTATTGGTGCTGGAGTTACTGGTGTTCTATTAATAATACTTGCTTTGATTGCAGAAGCACTTGCTACGGTAGTCATTGTTGGTGGCATTATGATTTGTGCTGTTATTGCTTATTTGATTTACAAGCATTATATCGCTAAGCAGAATAGCGCAGTTTTGACAACAATAGTTGGCGCTGTTGAAGACGCGGGCACAAATGCTCAACCAGTTAAAGATGCTATTGCCTCTGCTGCTGATGACGCTGGTGTTAATGTTAAGAAAGTTGTTTCAAATATCAAGACAAAATTAGGAATATAATCTTGCCTTAGGACACCTAGTTTATCTAAAACTAGGTAGTTGGGTGTAGCAAGAGGATGAACTTACCATCCGAAACAGTAATGCCTCCGAGACAAAATCCCGGAGGCATTACTTTACATGGAGACAATAAATGAAACAATCTAGCACGGAATACATCTTTGCATATCTCTTATATACATTTGGAAACATCGGTATTTTTTTAAAGAAATTTCCCCCTTCGATGCAAGGAAAAGCGTCCGGATGCCCAGGAGTGGGTATCTCGGAACAACGGAAAGGCTGTGTCTCATCAATTAAAGCCTTCTCCGCCGCCTTCTTGGCTCGGTATGCGTCCGAACCAGCTTTCATTTTTGCCTTTTGTTCTTCAGTCATTTTCATTTTATCAATCCAATCTTTAATAGCATTCTCGTACTTCTGAAACCTTGCTCTGGATTAGGAAGGCTTCGACTCAATCCATCAAGGCAATAATGTTGTGGCAAGGTCTAGATGATTTAGATACCAAAGAGAATAATGATGTCTTCTTATCGTGCTTAAGTTTAATTAAGACCTCACGCAGGTCTTCGATATCCATCTTCTTAATCAGAGGCAAAGCGAAATATAAAGTGGTATCTTGTGGTCTAGAATTTACATAGAAAGTGACGAATTTATTCAATAAGGTAAGTTCTATCATATTATCTCCAGTATTTTCTTTTCAAGGTCGTATTCGGCAATATCTTCGACAACATCGTAAGTACTATCTGAATATTTTTGTAAGATTTCGAGTTCTTTATCGTCCATGTTTAGCATATTATCTCCAGTATTTCCTACTTCGCGTATCGCCACGCCGACGGCTCAAGGAATCACTATTGGATTTATTCTTAGGAAAGCCTTCCGGTTGATTTGAATTTTGTCTTTGGAGCACACGTTGTGCTCCAAAGAAATGGTCTCTGAATACCTCTGGATGTTTCTGATTAAAGGAAAGTACCTTTCCGTGCGTCCTTGATATATCGGGAAGGTTATTTGATCCTCACCGTTGCCTTGAATCCCATTTCATTCTTCGCAGAGAAATTTGTTTTATCTGAATTTAAACCCTCAGAAGATAAAATTATAAAGAAATGGTCTTTTGATATTTCCTGGTGTTTTGAATTCAAGGAAATGGCATCCGGAGGTCAGGACGATACACTCCAGAACACTCCGGATGCTATTGCATCAATTTGCTTCTTTGATCTTGAATGTATCATAATTAATATTGACGATAACTGTCTCTTTACATTCGCCTAAACGATTCTTGGCAATGAATAATCTAAGCTGTCCAGCTTCTTTCTCATGTGGTTCCTGATTCATACTTACAATATAATCGGCAGTCATAGCTTTTCCATATGATTCAGCCATTTTATCTATATCTAAGTTAGCATTAGTTCTGGCGGCGGTCATACCAGCTCTATTAGATTGAGTGGCGGTAATAACTAATGTGTCAGTTTCTTGGGCTAATCCTCGTAATTGTGTAGCTATTGCTTTCTGATCACCATAAGTTTCTTCGAGAGATTTATTTCTATTTCTCATTAATTCCAAATAATCGATAACGATAATATCAGGCTTCCAACTATGAAGTTTATCTAAATTGTTGATTAATCCTTTAATATCATTAACTGACCATGTGTCACTTGGTTGTTCAGTGATTTTCAAGTTAATCTGAGTAGCTTTGGCAATCTTCTTAGCCTTTTCTAATATTTCTGGACATGCCTTTATTGCTTTAGATGGCAAATTAGAAGTGGTAGCAATCATTCTATTAACCAATGATTTAATACTCATTTCGAATGATATAAAAAGTACTTTAGCACCTCTTTCAGCATTAATTAAAGCCATATTATGTAATGCAATTGATTTACCACCGGAAGTAGGAGCAAGTAACATTAAAATCTCCTTGCGTCCAGGTCCCATATTCAATTTAATATCAAGTTCTCTAATACCTGTAGTGAAGTGTTCAGACTCAACATCGATTTCCATCTGACTAGTATAATCAAGAAAATCGACGCAATTATAATGATGAGTTGACAATGCTTCAGACTCATTAATAATATTAGTTATATGATCATATTCACCTTCATGAAATTTCTTAATTGCGTCAGGTAAATAAAGACGCTCATAAGAACTTTTTTTAGCCCACGCAATCAATTTAGACTTAATTATCGGCACTTCACGCATATTAGATGGCGCTGAAGCAACTTTAAGCAATTCATCAGCACAAGAATCATCAACAGTTAATTGCCTCTTTAAAGAATCAATCAGCATACCACGAGTAATTATTACCTGATGTTTATCATATGATTCCTTAATCTGCGCGAATATATATTGACATTCAGGTTTCTTAAACATTGTATATTCCATCTTATCAATCAAACCAGCGAAGAAGTCAGGATAATCAAGCATCATAGATATAATTGCTTGCTCTTCATTGCTACCAAACAGACTTGGTAAGTCATTAACAATTTCATTTAACTTAATCATTATTATTTCCAAAAATTAATTTTGATTCCTTAATATTCAACACAACATTATTGTTAAGAATTATATTATATCCATCAGGTAATATATCCTTAATTATACATTCACATCCAGCATAGATTACTTTAGTTCCTTCAATGTATTTAGGACGCCAAGCAGACTTAACTTTAAGTTCATCAAGTGATGGAATCCCGTAATCTCCTTTAAGTAATTTATCAATAATGTATCTACCTTCCTTTCTATGTTTATTAAAATAAAATTCAATTGATTTATTATGCATCCATTCCTGATCCCTTAGATGAATCTTAATATATTTCAAAGCAAGTTCTAAGTTGATTTCAAGTTGCTTAACAACTTTATAATTACATTCAGATGATGCATAATACTTATTAATCAGTGATATAATCTTTGATGAATTATCTATCTTAATAC
>Ga0118677_10003198_pt1 | contig 31451 bp, 24 predicted proteins | sample AliMusrvi5mmetaG_FD_86154 | JGI IMG/M metagenome (GOLD analysis project Ga0118677, IMG submission 86154) | reverse complement strand
CAGCGCCCCCGCATGGGCGAGCAGCGCCCCGCAGTCAAGCCCCCCGCTCGCATCGCGTGGCGCGCTCACGGCGGCACCGCAGAGCAGGCGAAACTTTTCATCGCGGGCCGGCTTGGTTTGCAGCGAGCGTTCCTGAGTGATCCTCTCGATGTCGCTCAACGTAAAAAGCCCTCTCAGCCGGTCGTCGCGATCTACGACGAGCAATTTGTGAATTCCAATATTCTCGGTGAAAAACCGGTCGGCACGCATGATCGGGTCGTCTCCGAGCTCGTCCTCGCAAATCGTCAGCACTGAGGGCCTCGGGATCATCGCCTCGAGGACCGCTCGCGGCGCAAACCGCGCCCGCACAGCCTGAGCGCCCGCTGGCGCCAGAACAGACATGCACGCTGCGCAACAAAGAGGTGGCGCTAACCTTCTCGACCCGCTACGGCGGAATCACCACGGCAGAAATGCTTACCCTGCCCGCCACACAGGCCCCCAAGAGTCCGCCGCTGCAACTGAATTTCCAACCCCACCCGGCATTATCTGTGGAAAGCATCCCCGAACTTTCCGGCATGACGGACTATGCCATCCAATCCGTGGTTCAAGGCCACACGCTCACGCTTGAAAAGACCACCGGCAGCGGCATCCAGCTGCGCCGCACATTTGAGCTGAAGAATGACTACCAGATCCGCATCACGGATGTTTTCATCAACACCGCCAAGACCGCACAAACCATCCCGGCCCATGAGATAACCACCGGAACCATGCACATCCAACCCACCGGACGCAAAGCCGATGAAAGCGGATTCCTCGGCATTGATTCACTTCCCGCCGGCAACGGGAAAGACGCCAAGGTCCAGCATTGGATGGCCACGAGCATGTTCCACAAAACCCCGTTGATCCAGGAATTCAACCGCCTGAGCACCGCGGCCAACGGATGCCCGGCCGCCGCCGAGGTAACCACCAATGCACCGGTGAGCTGGGTCGCCGCCAAAAACAAATTTTTCGTGCAACTGCTTTACGCCGGGGATGTCAACACCGGCTGCACGCTTAAAGGCACCAGCGATCCGGAAACAAAAGGACTGCTGATCGACAGCGTTGCCGCCGCCATCAACTATCCGGCCATCACGCTTGATCCGGGCAAATCTGTCACACGTGAATCCACCTGCTACATCGGCCCGAAGAACTACGCCCTGCTGCGGCAGCTTGGCGAACCCCGGCAGAGCACAGGATTGGCCTGGATCTCGTGGTATCTTTTCAAGAACAACCAGGAAAGCAGCGTCATGGAGTTCGGCATCTGGCTGAACTGGCTGTGCAAGGCCCTGCTGCTCATGCTGACCGCCTTGTTCGCCGTGGTGAAAAATTACGGCGTGGCGATCATCCTGCTGACGTTCATCGTGCGCATCATCTTCTGGCCCATCACGCACCGTTCCAATGAAAGCATGAAGAAGATGACCGCCATCCAGCCCCTGATCAAGGCCCTCCAGGAAAAATACAAGAACCAGCCCCAGCAACTGCAGCAGGAAATGATGCTGCTTTATCGCGAACACAAAGTCAGCCCCGTCTCCGGGTGCCTGCCCATGCTGATCCAGATACCGGTATTCATCGCGCTGTTCACGATCTTGCGGAGCGCCATCGAACTGCGTTTTGCAAAATTCCTCTGGATCAAAGATTTAAGCCAGGCGGAAAATCTTTTCAATGGCGCCATCCCCGTGATCGGGTCCCTGAACATCCTGCCGCTGCTAATGACGGCCACCAGCATCTGGCAGCAGAAACTGATGCCATCCTCAGGCGACAAACAGCAGCAGATGATGATGACGTTCATGTCCGTTTTCATGCTGGTCATCTTCTATAAAATGCCGTCCGCGCTGGTGCTGTACTGGACGGTCAGCCAGGTCGCCTCCATCGCACAGCTTCTCTGGCAGCAATGGAAGCATCCCGTCACCGTTATTACAAAAGCCGCCTGACCGTGCGCAACAGATCGAACGGCGCGCACCGTGGACACAGGCGGACAGCTTACTAACTGCAAATAATGTTTGATTGCAACGGCGTGCGAAGCTTAGAATAACGTCATGCCTAAAGAATTTCCTGTGTCGCCCGCACCGAATAAATGGGGCCAGTTCGGTTTCTTCACAACCGGACTGCTGATGGTGGCGCTTGTCGGTATCAGCGACTTTCTGACCGGCCACGAAATACCTTTCTCGGTCTTTTACCTGTTACCCGTCCTCTGGACCGCATGGTTCTGCAGTACCAATGCCGGACTATTTACCGCATTCGTCAGCGTCTGTGTGGCCCATTACAGCAACCTGCTGTTGCGCGAGCACTTTTCCTCAGGGCTGATCATTTACCTGAATGATGCCACGTATCTCATTTTTTACGCAGTCACCGTCTGGATGGCCGGGCGGCTGAAAAACGCACTCGCCCAGGCGCGGTCGCTCGCCCGCATCGACTTCATGACCGGCCTGCTCAGCCCGAAGGCGGTATATGACGTCATCCAGGCGGAAATCATGAGGCTGCGCCGCTACCAGCAGCCGTTCACCACCATTTATATTGACGTGGACAATCTTAAACATGTCAACGACCGCTTCGGCCATAAAGCCGGCGACGAGGTCTTGAAAGCCATCACCCAGGTCATCCGCGAGAAACTGCGACTGACCGACACCTTCGGACGCATCGGCGGAGATGAGTTTTTCATCCTGCTCCCCGAAACCAACGCCGCACAGGCCACCCTGATCGCCAAGCGGCTGCTCAATCTCATTGCGGAAAAATCCGGAACCTATCACAACATCACGGCCAGCATGGGGGTCATCACCTGCATCGTAGCGCCCGCCAGCCCGGACCATTTGATCCAGCTGGCCGACAAACAATTGAATCTAGCCAAACAGGACGGGAAAAACCGCATCCACTTCGCGGTGCTGGCCACCCTGCCGGCCTAAGAGCCTACTCAGGCTTCGCATCGCGCGACATCAAAGCCTCCACCGCTTCAACCGGGTTCCGGCCTTTATGAACCACGGCGTGCACTTCTTCTGCGATGGGCACCTGCACACCGTGCTGCCGCGCCAGATCGCAGGCAATGGCGCAATTCCACACACCCTCCGCCACCTGTTTCATGCTGCCGAGAATCTGCCCGATCTTTTCGCCGCGCCCCAACCGCTCGCCCACCGCATGATTGCGGCTTAGCTTGCTGTTGCAGGTGACAATCAGATCCCCGATGCCGCTCAACCCCGCAAAGGTCGCCGGCCGTGCGCCCATGGCAACACCCAAACGGGTCATTTCCGCCAAGCCGCGGGTGATCAGCGCCGCGCGGGTATTGTCGCCGAAACCGATCCCGTCCACAATTCCCGCGCCCACTGCGATCACATTCTTCAAGGCACCGCCAAGCTCCACGCCAACCACATCGTCAGAGGTGTACACGCGGAAGCGCGCCGTGGAAAAAGCCTCCTGGACCGAGCGCGCCACCTTGCTGCTACGCGATGCCACCACCACCGCCGTGGGCATGCGGCGCGCCACCTCCTCCGCATGGCTCGGACCGGAAAGCGCCGCCACATCATCCCGCTTGAGCACATCCGCCAGCACATCGGTCATGCGCTGATGGCTTTGCGGATCAAAGCCTTTCGCCACGGTGACCACTTCAGCCGAAGCTGGAATCAGGCCGGCAAAAGAATCCATCACATTGCGGTAGAATTTTGTAGGCACCGCCACCACCACCAGGTCCGCGCCTTGCACCACGTTTTCGCGGTCCGCAGTCCACCATATTTCAGCGGGCAAATCCACGCCGGGCAGATAATCGTCATTCCGGTGCGCCTGCCGCACTTTTTCGATGTACTCCGGAAAAGGCCCCCAGACCTTCACGCGATGGCCACGCTCATGCAGCACCAACGCCAACGCCGTGCCCCATCCGCCATCGCCGATAATGCATGCCTGTCTTGCCATGGCCATCCTCATGAAGATTTTGACGCGTCAGGGCGCGGCCTTCCCCGCCTGAACTCGAAACGATGCTCGGTGCCCGCCAGCAGCCGGCGGATATTGCTTTTGTGCCGCACAATGGTCAAGGCCGCCAGCAGTGCCAACGCCGCAGGACGCAACCAGCCGTCCCCATGATAAAACAACCAGCCAGAGGCCGCCACCGCCACCGCGGCCACAATCGACGCCACAGACACATAGCGCGATATCAGAAAAGCCGCCAGCCAGACAAGGACCCCGATCCCGACCGATGCAGGTGCAAGCCCCAGCAAAACACCCGCGCTGGTCGCCACGCCTTTACCGCCCTTGAATCCAAGATAGACCGGCCAGTTGTGCCCCATAATCGCCGCTACGCCGCAAACCAGCGCCACCGGCGCGTCCAGCGTCATCGCACCGCCGGTTTTTCCCCATAAAAGCGGAAACAGGAAAACCGGCAGGAAGCCTTTCAGGAGGTCACAGATGAAAGTCAGGACACCCCATGATTTCCCAACCGACCGGAACACATTCGTCGCCCCGATATTGCCGCTGCCCACCTTGCGGATATCCACCCCGCGTGTACGCGCCAATAAAAACCCGAAAGGCACTGCACCCAGCAAATAGGAAGCACCCACCATGCCGGCCATCATCCACATGTCATCCATGATTGCTTCCCCGGGATTGCTTTTAATGTTCGCGGTCCACGGCAAACCGCACCATGTCTTCCAGCGCCACGCGACGTCGCACCGGAAACCGCTTCAAGCTGGCCAGCGCGCGGTCCCGCAAACGGCGCGCCTTGCGCCGGGCCGTTTCCGCATCATACACCGACAGGCAGCTCAACTCGGCCGGTTTGCCCGAAGCACCATCCAGGACATCATCCACAATCTGGAACGCCAAGCCAAGGCAACGGGCATATTCCGTCAAGGCCTTCAAATCCGCCGCGCGCGCACCCCCGACCAAAGCGCCCATCCGCACCGCCGCGCCGAACAAATCCGCGGTTTTGTGCTGATGGATGTATTTCACCGTGGCTTCATCCACTTTCCCGGAACTGGCGGCCAGATCCTCCACCTGTCCGCCCACCACCCCGGTGCTGCCTGCAGCATGCGCCAGTTCAAGCACCAGCCGGTCCGCCGGGCGAGCCCCCGCCAGCACCTCAAACGCCAAGGCCTGCAACGCATCACCCGCCAGCAGGGCGTTGGCCTCGCCAAACACCCGGTGCACCGTGGGCCGGCCGCGCCGGAAATCATCATTGTCCATGCAGGGGAGATCGTCGTGCACCAGCGTATAGGAGTGGAACAACTCCACCGCCACGGCCGGTCCAAGCGCCTGCCGGACTTCCCCGCCAACCGCATCAGCAGCGGCCAGGCAAAGCAAGGGACGCAAGCGCTTGCCTCCGGACAGGACGCTGTATCGCATCGCCTTATGCAGCACCGCCGGCCGCCGGTTTTCCGGCGGCAACGCCGCGATCAATGCGGTGTCAATGCAACGCAGCCATTTTTCAAATCGCCCGGCAAAATCCACAAATACTCTCCTGTATAAAAGCGGGGTTATATCCCATTCCCGGCCATGTGGCCAGTATAATTCCAGCCTGCGGCGCCCCTGAATTTCATGCGAACCGCTGCAAATGACAGACGGCACATGTTTTGCCCCAAAAGATGTCGGCTCCCGCCCTTATGCCGGTTTGACAAGGTCGGCGTAATTGTTTTAAGATGTGGGTTCAACAACCATGTGAAATTGAGGAATGCAAAGATAACATGCCGACCTACGAATACGAATGCCGCGCTTGCGGTCACAAATTTGAACACTTTCAGAGCATGCGTGACAAGCCGCTCAACAAATGTCCGGAATGCAAAGGGAAAGTAAAACGGCTGATTTCAGGAGGTGCCGGTGTGATTTTTCGCGGCACCGGTTTTTATCAGACCGATTACCGCAAAGCAAGCTATACGTCTGACGCTAAAAAAGAAACCGCCCCCGAACCCGCCAAACCGGCGAAGGCCGAGACAAAAACATAACTGCTTTTGGCAACAGGAGGTCACTATGATCATTTGCAAAGAGTGCGGTCACGACAATGGCCTCGGCCTGGTTTTCTGCCAGAAATGCCGCGCCAAACTGAACACCGACAATCTCTCCATGGAACGGCTGGCGTCTTTACAGAAGAAAAAACGCTGGATAGCGCGGGCCGACTGGCGTTATGTCCGGCGCACAGTCATCGCACTGCTGCTCATTGCCGTTGCACTGGCCATCTGGCCGGTTTCCCAACCTCTCGGGGCCAGCGGCCAGGCGGCAAACGCCCAACCCATGACGGCTTTCCTGACCACCGTGGAACACTTACGCCCCGGCGTCACGGTGGGCCGCGAATTTTCAGAAGCGGAAGTGAACAGCTACCTGGACTTCAAAGTCACACCGGAGCTGGACAGCACCACGTTTGTACGGGCCAGCCTGCAGCAATACCTGATCCACCTCCGCATTGTGCGTGATATCGGCGCATTGCCCCTGGGGATCTGGAAAAAAGAATTCAGCCTTTCCTATGACATATATGTGGTGCCCATCGGCGGCACTTTCCGCGTACGGAAAATCAGCATCGGACACCTTCCATGCCGGGGCCCGTTCCGCGGCATTGTCCTCGCCGCCGCCATCCAGCCGTTGAAAGTCCAGCACGAGGCCATGCTGCTGCCGTATTTGACCGAAGCCAAGGCCAACGAAGGCAAGCTGGAGCTGACTTTCAAAAAATAAAACCTGCGTCAAGGCAACCGATCCAACCAGGAGCCCCATGCAACAACCGTGGTTGACCATGATGCGCATGGCCGGATCGGTCATGTGGACGATCTGGCTCATGGCGCAACCCGCAACGGCCGCCGACACCACGGCGCAGGAAGCGCTGGCTTCGCTTCCGCTGCAAAGCGCCACCCTTCCCGTCTATGCCGAGGGCGGTTCGCTCGATGAAAGATCGGACCTTCTCAAATGGAGCGAAGAAATCATCCAGCGCCTGGAACGGATCACCGGCCAGCCGATGATGTTTGACAACCGTTTTATTTATATCGTCAGCCGGCATGATGCCACCAACAAACCGGGGCCGGAACTTTTCCACGCCGTGCAGCAGGACACATTGATGCAGCAGCTGACACTCTACGATTATCCCGAAACCGATCAAGCCCTTGCCCGGCACGCCCTGTGCAAGCTTTTCACCGACGGTTACCAGTTTGAACACATGGCGGCCGATGGCAGCACAAAACCGGACTGGCGGCGGGTGCGCCAGCATGCCCCCCCGCCGACCCCCGCATGGCTTTCCATCGGCATGGCCCGCAACCTGTTTCCCGTGCTGATGGCGGAAAACAACGCGCTGAGCGCGCGCCTGTGGCAGGAGGGCCGCATCCCCTCCCTGCAGCGGCTGCTGGCGCAATACGCGGCACCGGCAACATCGTTCTGCCACGATCCCGACGGCACGGACAGTCAAGGCCGCGACGTAGCCTGCGGACTGCTGGTCGCGCTCATTGCCTCCCAGGCCAACCACAAGGAGATCTTCAGCCATCTGTTTGCCGAACTGGCGGCAGGACACCCGGTCAACACCGCCACGCTGGCAACCTGTTTCCCAAAATGCAAAAACAGCGCCGACATCGAGGACGCCTGGGACCGATGGCTGTTCCGCCAACGCTACATCGTCCACCAGCTGGGCCGTTTTCTCCCGGAAAACATCGCACAGCTCCGTGCGGAGTTGTTGCTTTATCCCGGGGTTTCCGGTATACCTTTGACGACGAATGTCAACCAGGTGCTCACGTTTGAAAACCTGATTGACCAGCGCAAAGCACCATGGGTGCCTTCGCTGGCGGAACAGAAAAGCAACACACTGCGCCGCTTGACGGCGGGCCGGGGAGCGGAACTGGGAGCGGTTGCCGATGCATATTGCAAATTCCTGTCCGCGCTCAAAGCGCAGGCAGGCAAGCGGAAATTGAACAACCTGTTGCAGGATGCGGAACGCAAACTGAACGCGCTCGAACACAAAGCCGGCGCAACCGGCCCCGGACCGGACAAGGGGGAACAGCATGGCAACCCGTAAAACGATTGTCGGCAACATCAACGAGGAAGTGCTCGCCTTCACCGTGGGCAAAGATCCCGTGCTCGACATGGCGCTCGCCGAGGCTGACTGCCTGGGTTCGGCCGCACATGCCACCATGCTCGCACGCCTGCCGCTCAAGCCCCGCCTGTTCACGCCGCAGGAGCTGGACCGCATCCTGGCTGAACTGGTGTCCATCATCCGCAAAATCCGCGCCAACCGTTTTGAAATCACCATGGACGACCAGGACGTGCACCTGGCCGTGGAACGCATGCTGACCGCCCGGCTGGGCGCGCTGGGCAAACGCATCCACACCACCCGCAGCCGGAACGACCAGGTGGCCGTGGACCTGCGCCTGTACAGCAAGACCCAGTATCTGCACACCATGAATGAAGCCATTGCGCTGGCGCAAACGCTGCTTGCGTTCGCCCGGCGCCACGCGAAGGTGCCCATGGTGGGCCGGACCCACATGCAGCCGGCCATGCCCAGCTCCGTCGGCGTATGGGCATCGGCCTACGCAGAAAGCCTGCTGGACGACCTGGGGGTGCAACTGGCGGCCTATGAACTGAACGACCGCAATCCGCTGGGATCGGCCGCCGGATACGGCGTGCCGTTGCCGGTGGACCGCCTGCTCACCACACGCCTGCTGGGCTTCCGCGCGCCCATCCACAATGTGATGCACGCCAGCAACAGCCGGGGAAAATGCGAAGCCGTCATTTTGAGCGCCCTGTCACAGATCATGCTGACGCTATCGCGGCTGGCGCAGGACCTGATCCTGTTTTCCATGCCCGAATTCGGCTATTTTGAGCTGCCAGCCGAGTACTGCACCGGCAGCAGCATCATGCCGCAGAAAAAAAATCCCGATGTGCTGGAACTGATCCGCGCCAAATCCTCGCGCGTGCTGGGGCTGGCCACCACCACGGCCGCCATGCTCAACGCCATGCCGGGCGGCTACAACCGCGACCTGCAGGAGACCAAGGAACCGCTCATGGATGGATTCCAGATCACCCGCGCCTGCCTGCGCATCATGAACCTCCTCGCCGCCGGACTGGCCATCCGGCCCACGGCGCTGCGGGCGGGGTTCACGCCGCCGGTCTTTGCAACGGACCGCGCCCTGGAACTCATGGCGGACGGGCTGCCGTTCCGCGATGCTTACCAGCATGTCAAAGCGCATCTGGACGAACTGCAGGCGATCGACCCGCGCGCGGCCATTGCCCGCAAAACACACCTGGGCGCGCCGGCAGGCCTGGACTGGCGCATGTACAGCCAGCGGGTGGCCGCCGCAAAACAATTCGTCAAAAAAGAACAGACCCGTTATGATCACGCCATATCCGGCCTGCTTGGCGTACGCTACCCGGATTTGATAAAAAAATAAGGAGCCCATGATGAACAAGCTATTCCATCACCCGCACCGCAAGCTCATTTTATGCAGCCTGCTGCTGATTTTCACCGTCACCGCGGGCGCCCGGGCCGCGGCGCCCGCCGGATGGGGCGGAGAGCTTTGGGATAAAGCCGGCGTGCCGCTTTCGCAGGTCATGGATGCCGGCGGGTCGCTGATGTATGTCCTGCTGGGGATGTCCATGCTGGCGGTCGCCATGATCGTGTACCTCTTCTCCATCCTGCGCCGCGACCAGATCGCGCCGCGCAAACTGCAGCGCACGCTCACGGAAATGATCCGCGCCAACGACCTCGCGGGCGCCAAAAGCACCTGCGAGGAGAACGCCTGCCCGCTGGCGGCCATCACCCTTGCCGCGCTGGATTACATCGCCGAGGCCCCGAATGCCGACGGCGCAGGCATCAAGGAAATCATGATGGATGAAGGCAGCCGGCAGGCTGATGACCTGCAGGGCCAGACCCAATACCTGCTGGATATCGCCGTGATCGCCCCCATGGTCGGACTGCTGGGAACCATTTTCGGCATGCTGCATGCCTTCGGCGCCGTGGTCCATGACATCGCCAGCGCCAAACCGGTGGTGCTGGCCGGCGGCGTTTCCGAAGCGCTGCTGACCACCGCCGGCGGACTCATCATCGGCATTCCCGCCATGATGTTCTACGCCTATTTCCGGCGCCGCGCCGGACAGCAGATCGCCCTGCTGGAATCATCCACCATGCCGGTGCTGGCCGCATTGCAGTCGCGGCGGCCGTAATCCAAACCGGGGAGCACTGTGAATTTCAGACGCAAAACAAAAGCCGAACTGCCCGGGTTCCAGATCGCGCCGATGATCGACGTGGTCTTCATCCTGCTGTTCTTTTTCATCACCACTCAGATCTTTTCGCAGTGGGAGACGGAAATTGAAATCAAGCTGCCCACGGCGGACTCAGGCAGCATCCCCAAGCGGCTGCCGGGCGAGGTGATCATCAACGTGCTGAAAGACGGCACCACCACGGTCAACCGGCAGGCGCTGTCACGGACGGAATTGAGCGATCTGCTCAAGAACGTGGTTGAACTTTTTCCGGGCCAGCCGGTGCTGATCCGCGCGGATAAAGACACCGCTTATGAGCATGTGATCCGCGTCATTGACCAGTGCCGCCGCTCTGACATCTGGAACATCTCGTTCGCCACCATCGGCGCTGAACCCCAACCCAAACCCTGAGACGGAGAACGGCCATGCGACTCAGCGTCTTCAGCCTGTGTGTTTTGACCGCGCTGGCAGTCCATCCGGCAGCGGGGCAGCAACTGGCGGAAAACGAACAGCTCCAGTTTGCGGCGGGCCTCTTCAGCCGCGGCATGTATGACATGGCCAGCCGTGAATACGAGACCTTCCTCAAGGCGGCCCCGCAAAGCACCAATGCGGCAGTGGCACATTACTGGATCGGCGAATGTGCGCGGCTGCAGACCAACGTGACGGCGGCCGACCGGCAGTACCAGCTGGTGTGCAACAACTATCCCGGCCATCCGCTGCGGGACCGGGCCGCCCTGCAGCGCGCCGAGCTATATCAGACAACCGGTAAAACCAATGACGCCGCCATTCTTTTCCAGGACCTCCTGAAAACCAGCCTGACGCCGCCAATCGCCGCCGAAGCGCTCTATCATCTCGGCGCCGCCCACCAGCAGGCGGGCCGGATCGCAGACGCCATGACCGTCCTTGAGCAGGCCTGCAGCCGGTATCCCAACGAGCAGCCGTTTGCCGCCAGCGCCGCGCTGATGCTGGGCACGCTGTATGCCGACCCGGCCGCCGGCGTATTGTACGCGCCGGGAAAGGCGCCGGAGTTCTTCCAGGCCGTGGCGCAGAACCCGCCCGACCCGCGCCTGGGTGCCGAAGCCTGCTTCCTGCTGGCGGATTATTATTTCCGCCTGAAAAACTACACACAAAGCGCGGAAGCCTACCGCCAGCTGCTCACCCGCTACCCGGATGACATCCGCGCCGGCGAAGCGCGCCTGCAGGCGGCATGGGCCAATCTCAATGCCGGCCTTTATGCCGACGCCCTCCAGACATCCGACCAGCAGCTGGCCGGATTGACGGGCAAAAAGGGCGCCCCATCCGGCGAAGCGGAAGAGTGGCTTTTCCTCAAAGCCGCCAGCGAGCGGCAGCTCATGAAGCATGAGGAAGCGCTTAAAACCTATTCGCAGCTGCTCAAAAAATTCCCGCAGGGTGCACACGCCCAGGCCGCCCGCTACGAAAAAGCGCTGACCCTCTACCGCGCCGGCCGCTATGCCGACACCATCACCGAGGCGCGCGCGATCCTGACCAACGCCACCCTGCGCGCCCACAGCGCATGGCTGCTGGCCGAATCCTACGCCGCCCTGAAGGACCAGGACAATGCCATCCAGTACTACCGCCTCATCACGCGCGAATTTCCCGACGACCTCATGGCCTGCGAAGCCCTCTACCGCCTGGCACACCATCTGCAGCTAAAGCAGGATTACCAGGAGGCGACACGGTTTTACCATCTCCTGGCCGAACGCTTCCCTTCCAATGAAATGGCGCCCCCCGCCCTGTTCGCCGCCGGGCTTTGCTCCACCCGCCGCCAGCAGCATGAAGAGGCGGTGCGCGACTGGACGCGGCTGCTGGCCGCATATCCGGCAAGCGAGGTCGCCAGCCAGGCGCTGTTCCAGAAAGCCATGGGCGAAATCCAGCTCAACCGGCCGGCCGATGCGCAGCTTTCGCTCTACCAGTTCTTGAAACAATACCCGGAGTCACCACTGGCCGCCGAAGCCGGCTACTGGCAGGGCCGCCTGCTGGCCGACGACAAGAAGTGGCATGACGCCGAACCGGTGCTGCGCAAGGCGCTGACCCGCGCCCCCTCCGCCGAACGCGACCGGGACATCCGCTTTTATCTTGGCGTCACCCTGCACAACCTCGAACAATTCGATGAGGCCGCAAACCTCCTGAAAGCGCTCATCCGCACGCCCGCCAAGGAAAAATTCACGCCGCCGCTCCTCGAATGGCTGGCGGAATACCTTCACCGCCACGACCAATACGCGGATGCGGCGGAAGCCGCGCGGATGCTGACCCTCATGCCTCAGCCCGGCGCGAAGCAGGCCGGGTTTTACCTGCTGGGCCGCGCGGAGCTGGCGCAAAAGAACGGACCCAAGGCGCAGGACGCACTGCGCGAGGCGTTGAAGCAGAAAGCCAACACCCATTTTGCCGCCGATGCCGCCCTGCAGCTCGGCGAGATCCTGCGCCTGCAGGGCGACTACCGCGCCGCCGCCGGCTGTTTTGACGATGCCGCCCGCCGCGCCAACACGGACGTGCAGCTTGAAACCCGCGCCCGCGCCTATCTGGGGCTGGCCCGCACCGCGGCGGCGCAGAAGGAGACGGACGAGGCGCTGCGCTACTTCATGAGCATCGCCGTGCTGTTTGACGATCCGGAAATCGTGCCCCAGTCGCTTTACGAAGCCTCGGAAACCTTGCACAGCCTGGGCCGCCCGGAAGATGCGGCGCGCATGGCCGGGGAACTCAAAACCCGCTACCCGCAAAGCGAGTGGGCCCGGCGGCTGAAGTGATCCCATGAGCAGCACGCCCGTCAACCTCAGGGAGAAGCTCCGCAAGCTTCCCGACCAGCCCGGCTGCTATCTCATGCGCGACCGGCAGGGCCGGATCATCTACATCGGCAAAGCCCGCTCGCTGCGCAAGCGGGTGCAGTATTACTTCCGCGAAGCCAGCCGCCGGCACGCCAACCCGAAGCTGCGCGGGCTCATCAACAGCATTGTGGATTTTGACATCATCCCCGCCCGCAACGAGGCCGAATCCATCCTGACGGAAGGCCGGCTGATCAAGGAGCACCAGCCGCGCTATAACATCAGCATGCGCGACGACAAGCGGTTCCTGCTGCTGTGGATCGACATTGAGGAACCGTTCCCGCAGCTGCGGCTCTGCCGCCAGCAGAAAGCCGGCAAAGGCATCTATTTCGGGCCCTACGCCTCCGCCGGCGCCGCGCGCGCCACGCTGGACTTCACCGAGAAGCGGTTCGGGCTGCGCAAGTGTGCGCCGCGCATCCCGGACACCGAAACCTGGCGGCACTGCCTGAACGACATCCTCCGCTATTGCGCCGCGCCATGCATCAAACGGATTTCACAGGCCGATTATCTTGCACGCGTGCAGGAAGCCGCCGCATTCCTGCGCGGCGAACGGCCCGCGCTGCTGGCCGAGGTGCGCGAACAAATGGAAACCGCATCCGAGGACCTTGACTTCGAACGCGCGGCGGGACTGCGCGACACCCTGCTGCGGCTGGAAGCCGCCATCCGCCAGAACGCCCGCATGCGGCTGCCCCCGGACCAGCGCGCGGAAGAGCGCAAGGACGCCATGGCCGCGCTGGCGCAGGCCATCGGCATCACCACCCCGCTGCGGCGCATCGAGGCGTTTGACATCTCCAACACCTCCGGCACGCTGGCCGTGGCCAGCATGGTGTGCTCGCAGGACGGGCTGCCGCAGCGGCAGGGCTACCGGCATTTCCGCATCAAGACCGTGCAGGGCCCTGATGACCCGCGCATGATGGCGGAAGTCATCCAGCGCCGTTTTTCACGGCTGCAGCGCGAAGGGCTTGTTTATCCGGACCTGATCCTGGCGGACGGCGGCATCACCCAGTTGCGCGCCACGCGCGCGGCGCTTGAAAAGCTGGGGCTGTCGCACATCCCCACCGCAGGACTGGCTAAACGGTTCGAGGAGCTTTATGCCGGCGAGCCGCCGGCCATCATCCGGCTGCCGAAAGATTCCGCGGCGCTCAAGGCCCTGCAGCACCTGCGCGATGAAGCGCACCGGTTCGCCATCAGCTACCACCGCACCCTGCGCAACCGGCAGATGCGCCAGTCACAGCTGGACGACGTGCCCGGAATCGGGCCGGCCAAAAAAGCCGGGCTGCTGCGCCATTTCGGTTCATTGCGCGACCTGGCCAAAGCCACGGAAACGGAAATTGCCGCCGCCCCGGGCATCGGCCCGAAACTGGCCGGCATCATCAAAGCTGCATTGCGGGAGACGTGACCACATCCCACGGCATCTGACCTTTACTATTCACATGGATGGACAGGATGGTCACGATATCGAACCGTCACTGCCATGCATAGCCCACCGCCTGGAGGAAGGCGCGGGCCATGACCATGTGCCCGACGTGCGTCGGATGCACGCGGTCCCACGCCAGGGTCATCGGATGCTGGTGCGCCAGCACGGCATCAAAGGCGGCCTGGGTATCCACCATGACGGCTTCATATTTTTCAGCCAGCTGCCGCATCGCCGAGCCATATTGATCCATCATCTTCCGCATGGCATCCGCGCGGTTGGGCTCGATGAAGTAGGGCGTCATGAGCACCAGCCCCTTGAGCGACGGCCGGACCACCCGCAGCAGTTCGTCCAATGTCTGCGCGTATTCATCCAGCGACACCTGCTGTTCCACCTGGAGCGGCGAATCAAAGTGGCGCCAGACATCGTTGATCCCGATGCAGACCGACAGCCAGTCCGGCTTCAAATTCAACACATCCGGCTGCCAGCGGGCCTTCAAGTCGCGGGCCGTATTGCCCGAGAGCCCCATGTTGACCACGCGGATCCGGTGTGCCGGATAACGCGCCGCCAGCAATCCATCCACCAGGCTCACATAGCCGGTTCCGATGGCCCCAAACAAACCTTCACCCACCGGCTTTGCGCGCCCGCAATCGGTGATCGAGTCGCCAATCATGACCAGCTTGCTGTTGGGATGTATATTCATCTGCATTTCTCCATTTTGACCGTTCATTTCCACAAAACACCGCGACAAGGCTACCATGCCACCCGCTATTCAAGCTACTCTTGTTTGAACCAACAAAGAGATGCTTGTCACACCACTGCTTTATTAGATCCTTATTTCATCCACTAATCAGGCGTGCGGACATTCTCCATGCTGATCGCGATGGAAAAGTATCTGGCTCTCTTGTAGGCGTCGGACTGGCCGAAATCCAGCGTGCAGGATTCGTTGGCCAGGCTGGCCACATTCCCAACCCAGAGCCGTTTGACGTTGACCACCGTGCCGGCCGCACCAAGAAGATTGCCCGACGCGTCAAAAACCGCCGCATGCACTTTGTAGTCCACATCATCAAAACAGCAGACCTGCGCGGTGATCCCGGCCGTCAGGCTGGCGCTCCTGTCCAAGCTGAACTTGACGTTTGAAAGCCGGACAAGGTGATATACATTGCCCCGCCACAGCACCCCATCCGACTTGATGTCCAGAGGCAGTTTTTTCCCAATGACCATCGGGGGGAACAATGGACGCGCCACATGCTGCGATGTGGCACATCCGGCGACGAGGACACACATTACGAGGAATAACAGTTTTATGATTCCATTCATCTTTGTTCCTCTCGGACGCACACGCCAAGAACGCGCGCAGTTTATTCACCGTCGGCAAGGTGATTCCGAGTTGCCCGGCATGTCATTTGCAAGCCGCAGCGTGGTGTTTATAATATTGCCAAAAATAATCAAACATCAATCCCTAAAGAAAATGTAAATTCCGCCACGCAAGCTACAACCTCCCACATAAATTAAAAAAAACACCCAAAAAATGCCGCCTCTGTTCGAAAAAAACAATGGTTTGATTTAGTCGGATTTGGTTTGATTTGCTTTGATTTTTGCAGCCCATGACAGGTGCAGAAACGTCAACTACGAAAGGCGTCAGATATACGAAATCGGCAAAAGCCGACCTTCCGTGTGTCCTGCGCATTTTGCAGTTACCGTATGTTCCTGTTGCGTTCATTGAACCCTCCTCCCAACCCTCCGCCTATCAGCCTACAGCCTAAACCGCTTCAGACTCTGCAAAACGCGGCGGCAATTTTTCCAACGCTTCCGATCATACACCCGGTTATGCGGGATTCGGGCCGGGGATCGGCAAACAGCGGGAATTTGAAACACTCTGAAACAGAATGAACACGAATTTTCCCTTAATTTTTTATTGACGCATTTTTCGCGAGGCGCAAAGAAGGAGTAGTCGTCAGAAGACAGGAGACAGAAAACAGTATTCAGAAAAGAACCGCCCACAGATCACACAGATGGACACGGATGAGAAAAAAGCGATCAGCAGTCAGCCTGACCGAACGTTTTTCACTCTGCTTTAGCGTTATTCGCGTATTATGAATTATCCACTGCCATTCTACGGCTGTGCGGGGCAGTTTCTGACGGCCTGCGGAAAGCTCACCCAGGGGTCTTCGCGGTAGAGGTCGGGGTCCCACCTGATAACAAATGCGCCCTGCGGGTCGGCCGCGATCGCGCGGTCGCCGCCCTTGCTGTGGATGATCAGCCTGGCCCCCGGCTCGCAACCTTTTGCCGACAGTCGCACTTCCTTGCCGATCGGCACATCCGGCAGAGCCTCCGGCTCACCCTTGACCGTCTGGCGGGCGCTGTCCGGAACCGCGGCCAGCGTCTTGAAGAACTGGGAGTAGCGGGCTTTCACACGGTCCCCGTCCCGGACTATCGGGAAGGCATCCGTTCCACCGCTGCCCACGCTTGTCACCGACACGGTGCTTTCCAGCTTCAAGGTTCCCTTGGGCTGGTTCGCCACCACAAAGGGATCCTCTTTCAGCAAATCAGCACGGATCGGCACCTTGATGGTGCCATCGGGCGCAATCTTGAGCTGGATCCGCCCGTTTGTCGAATCGATATAGAGCTCAACGTCCCCGGGCTTGACGCCAGGCAGATCGCTCCTGACCCACATCCGCCGCTCCTGGTTGGTGACGGAGCCAAGGCCCTGCAGCTGCAGATTCACCCCGGCGATATTGCACAGCACCGAATACGGCAGCTTCGCCTGTTCCGCCAGAAGCGCCTGCTGTCCGTCCTTGTCCATATCGACTCGTCCATAAGACGGGGCGGCATTGCCACACCCGAGCACCACACACGCCACGATGGCCGGAACCACATGATTTATTTTCATTATCGCATCCTTTTATTTTCCAAATATCGTATTATGGGCGTTAGTCCTGCGGACCTTGTTGTGCGCCGGGTTTTTGTCCGGCGGCCCCGTATATTCTTTTTTCAAGCTCGGCCAGGATCCGGCCATAGGCCTCGGCAATCATCAAGGTGACAAAAAGGATGCCGCCGGGGTAGACGATCAGCGTCCACCAGAGGGCCTTTGGGAACCGGATCACCAACGGCACCAGGACAACGAGCGGCGTCATGACGGGAAAGCCGATGAACCATATCCGGACCGCGCGCAGCTTGTGGAAAAGCTCTTTCGTATCATCTGTGTTGAAGTCGCGAATGAATTTCATTTTTGTCTCCTTTGCTTCATTTGTTCCTTTCAAGGTCCAAGAAACGGGTCAAAGGAAATTCCGGCAGGAGCATGATGGTGCCTTTCAGCCGCCCGTTTTCGATGTTGAGCGGGATCGTGAATCTGCGCCGGCCGCCCTCATCCCTGGGCGTGACCCTGCCTTCCATGTATCCACCCACGACAATGAAGTCGCTCTTCACATGGAGCGCGCGGCCCAGCCAGCTCCGGTTACGGCGGATGGTGCACTCCTTGAACACGGCCTGCCCGATATGCCCGGCGACCATGCCGGACGGCGCAATGGCCACGACAACCTCCTGATGGTCCTCCCGGGCTTGGCTGGGATAGGGCTCGACCTTGAACGGGCCGAAGATTTCCACATTGCCATGCCATGTGCCGACAAGGTTCGGCGGCGGAAATCCTTTTTCCTCGGCGGTTGCGGTTGTGAGTAGCGCGCCCGACATCAGGATGATTACTGCGATTGTTTTATTCATTTTCGCTCCTTTTATTTATTCGGATTCACCACGGAGGCACTGAGACACTGAGTGGGAAGAACACGGAGACTCGCGAATTCCGCCATTCGCTCGCCGGTTGTATGGGGAGCAAGAGGAGCCGGAAAGCCGCCTGCCGCACCCGAACACCACACACGCCACGATGGCGGGAACCACATGATTTATCCCCATTGTCGTACCCTTTTATTTTTCAACATCAACGACCCGGTTCAAACTGCGGGCATCTGCGAGCTAGTTTGCAGGCGGCGCGCCGGCCATGGATTTCCGCTTGCGGGCAATATCCAGGAATTCCGCCCGGCCCTGCGCGTCCACGAACCCCTTGTTGCGCACCATCACGAATCCGCCATTTTTCATGTAAAACTCCACGGCATCGCCGGCATCCACAACCTCCGACACATGGTTCCAGTCAAACAACAGCTGGACGCCGTCCTGCTGTATCCAGATGCAGTCATCCCGAAGTTCAACCATGAAGCGTATTGGACGGTCGGATTGGAACTGCTCAAGCAGGTATTTGCGCAGGCGTTTCCGCGCGCTCCGGCGCCAGGTCAGGGCGTAGCCGCCCAGCGCGATCAACACGCCGAGCCCCGCAAAGACAAGCCGCTCCGCAAGCGACGCACCCCGGAGCGCCAGATACAGATAGAGCGGCACCGCCGTCAGGACGGCCATCCACAGCACGCCCCGGCGACGCATCCGCTTCACCATGCCGGAGTGTGCAAGAGCCCTGAGCTGCGCGTCGGCGAGCTCATCCAGGCCTGTGTCATATTCGACATGCATCGCCATCTTTTCGCCTGCCAGACGCCTGCCCTATTTCACCGCCGCCGGACCGGGGGTCACCTCCCAGTTGAGGCGCGCCGGCACGGGCTGGGGCTCCGCGGCCGCCTTGCGGACGGCCGGGTCGGCCGCCAGGAGGTCGGCGAGCAGCGAGTGGCCGGGGGCCCGGACCAGCGTGAGGTGGGCTTCGCCCTCCACGATGCGCCGCGTTTCCAGGAGCTCGAACATGGGCCCGGACACTTCCGCATCCGCGCTGATCTCGGCCATGGCCTTGCCGACAATGGCCGGCCGCACGGCCGCCGCCTTGCCGAACTCGACCGCGGCCTCGCGCTCCGCCGTGCTCGCGATGATGCTCACCCGCTCAGAACTGTTCCTGCAAAAACAAGTGACGCCGGAAACGGTTCAGGTGTTTGCCGAAGTGATGATCCGCAATATCAAACGCCTGATGGAACTCACCGAGGCGATGCAACGCGCCGGTTCGCAACAGAAAAAAGCCGCCGCTCCGGTTGACGTCAATCACATCATCAAAGACATCCTTTGTAATATAAACTCCTCGGTCGAGCTTTTCTAAAATACCTTTTTTTACAAATTGAGAAATGTATTCTCTTGGAATATTAACCTGAGAAACATCCTTAGTTAAAATTAGCCCATCATTCTTTTCAATTAGCTCTTGCAGCCTATCTGCATAATTCATAACAAAACCGCCTCTTTTCAAATATGCTATTATTGTAAATCATAGTTGCGTGTTTGTAAAGAATAAATTATATTTTACATTTTGATGCGTTATTTCTATCCTAAAGAGAAAAATAATTTGCATGTTGATTTTTTTATTATTCTCAAATACAAAAGTAATCGTGCCTTTTCTACCATTATGATACCACATTTTTGGCTCTACTAAATCACGCACATTCCACGCGGAAATATCTGCGAATTTGATACACTTTTCAAGATAGCGTGAAAACCAGTGAAATCAACGGTTTTGCGTTGAAGAAGCTAAAGTGCCACTTTCCCACCGCACTCCAGTTATTTATAGATGGTAAAATCATCAATATATATTTTCTGTCCAGGAGAAACAATTAATTGTCCAATAACGAAATCAAATGTACCGGTTGATCTAGTTAAATCAGTGGATAGAACAGTAACAGATGCTGAATATTTCACCCATGTTTTCTCTAAGGTTGTAATACCTGTGGCTAAAGAAGCGTAATAATTCCCACCATTATTAACTATAAATGAATTTGCATCTGCAGAAGTGCCTCGAATTAATAAATCGCCATTACTGGGAGAAGGTGATAAGGTGTCAACATATACCCAATAGCTTAAAGTATAAGTGCCTGCGCCATTCGCTTTAAAGGTATCATATAAATTAATCGAAGGAGAATCCCAGGTGTTTGCTCTGTTTGACAGGCACAAGGATTTTGAGCCCGTATGCGCAACGGTGGAAGATATAGAAAGAGAGCCGCTTCCCCCAAAGGCACTCCAGACACTAGGAACATCTGTAGTTTCAAAGGTGCTCACAATACCGCTATTCAATACAGGAGTAACGTTCTTCTTGAATAATAATACCCAATCGTTATTATCCGGTTTATTGCCAATAGCATAGGTGCCATTGGTAATGTTAACAGTGGTTGGCGTATTATACGTATTTGTTATAGGATTATACCATTGTGCTGTATATTGTACATTTGATAGATTTTTCAAAGTGCCGGTATTTCTGTTTGTATTATAAAAATATGCTACATAAACATCATTGCTTGAGGATGCTACACTATAAAAGGAATTATTATTGCTAAACCAAGTGGTATCATCAAAGCGAGGAGTCAACTCCCACCAATTAATGCTACTCAGAAAGTTTTTGGCATAGCCCATCTGATAGGCACCAGCATAGTTAACGCTATCATACCACTTTACCAGTTTATCTGCGACGGTTATGGTAATACCATCATCAACAGTAGGGTTTGCTATATCATAGGAGCTATTGTATAACCAGATATCTTCAACGCCATAGCCCTGCCCATACATACCATTCAAGTAGGCCGTCCACATCTGCTGCCTTGCGCCAAATTCATTTGTCCATAAATTTTGATAATGCCCTTCATAGTCTACTGTAGGCTTACCCTGACCATTATTCCAGTAGTCTTTTGGCACATTAAAATCAAGAACTCCGTTCTTGGTCGCTGACCATTGTGCTCCATACCAGGTATGGCTGGGTAAATCTCTGAAAGAAGAAGTAGAGGCTTTTGTGTAACTTATATATTCCTGATGCGCTGTACTTGGATGTTTGTATGCATCGTAATTATGTACTGAGACTATAACAGTTTTCCAAGGATTTGTCGCTGTATCATAGGCATTATAGAAGTTTTGATCAACTTCTTGTGCTGTAGTCCACATAACTGGATAAGCTCCATATCTAGCCACCCAATAGCGACACAGTTTATCGATATATGCGGTAGAATATTTCGAACCATTCACATCTGCTTGAAACTCATTTGCCCATACTAATTGAGCATTTGCATGAACAAGTCCTGCGTCTGCAATATATTTAAATCTTCTATCTAAATCAGCAAAGCCTGCCAAGTCTGCAGAAGTAAAGCCATCACTTAGGTTATATTGAGCACCAATAGGTTCTGATTGATAAACCGTAAAGCCTTGCTGTACTCTCTGGTCAACAATATATTTAAACTGAGATGGAATGCCTGGTATGACAGAAGAATCAATAGGCTCCGCTGGCATACTCCAGTGAGTATCCCCAATATATAGGAAGGGTGTGCCGTCATCATACATAAAGTATCGTGTATTTGCCGCCGTCTTTACAAAGCCGTGCTTATATATATCCAGTGAACCGGTGTATGCGGAACAGGATAGCATGCCAGTTTTATTATTCAAGCCTGTGTCTGTTATGTCATTAGCGGTTGTTGTATAGGACCATGAACCGAGCTTTGTCGGTGCAAACCTTACCTTCCAAGTGTTCCCACCATCCCAAAATGCAGGTATAGTCAGTATTGTATTATCAGGGCCTGTAAAAGTAGCATCCATAGTTACATCGTTAAAGGGTGATAACGTGCTTTCTTTCGTTATGGTAAAATCATCAATATATGTTTTTTGACCACTCGCAAGTGGTAAGCCATCTATCAGTTCCAAATTAAACTTTCCACTTGCTCTAGTTAAATCAGTAGAGAGCACCGTCACAGCCGCTGTAAATTCAACCCATGTGTTTTGCGATACTGAAATGCCGGAATTTATATACACATAATAAGAGCCGCCCTGATTGATAATAAAGGAGTTTGCATCTGCTGCTTCACCACGAATAATTATTGAAGCGTTACTTGGAGAAGTAGATAAAGTGTCTACATAAACCCAATAACTAATATTATAGGTGCCTGCTCCATTTGCCTTAAAAGTATTATAAAGATTAAATTGTGGACAATCCCATGTGTTTACTCTATTATTAAAGAGCAAGGATTTTGCGCCGCTATGAAAAAGAGTAGTAGAAATTGTAGCGGTGCCTCCAAATGCACTCCAGTCAGTGGGTAAAGTTGATGCTTCAAAGGTGCTTTGCGTTCCGTTTACAACAGAAGTCCCTGTATAATTCTTGCTGCTGGTAAAGCTTAGCTCTGTAGCCTTCCATTGAACTGCAGGTATTGGTGATGGTGTTGGAACTGGGGTCGGTGTAGGAATTGGAGTGGGTGAAGCTGTAGGCACTGGACTTGGTGAGGGCGTAGGGCTAAAGAAAGTTATTTTTCCAGATGCATATTGTAATATTTGCAAAGCGTCAGAAGAAGTAACAGTGCCTGAAAGATTTACATCCGCTGCAATATTCGTATATGCAGTGCCAATAAGCTTGCCGGAAGAAATCTGTAGTGCCATAAGTGCATCAACTGCTGTTATTGATCCATTTCTATCTACATCGCCACGCATTATGTCTTGCACTATAACTGCTCCTTGAGTTATTGTTGAGGGTAAAATGTTCTCGTTTTTATCCACTAACTCAAGCACTTCAAAATTAAGCGGAATTGTTTGCGCCGTTAATCCCACTTTAATATTAAATTCTACAGTCATTATTGTTCCTGCATTTTTAAGCCCTGTGGTGTTTATGTATGCCAATGTTATGGTAGAACCGTTTGGATTAATGTCTGACAGCCCACCGTCCAATGCACTTCCTGCTTCAGCAGAAACATAATCCAGCTTTGTTGTATCAAAGCTTAATCGTAAAGTAGCGGCAGAAACATAAGAGTTTGCGGATATATCAATATTAACTGATACTGTGTCTCCTTGACAGCCGCTTATTTGCCCAACTGTAAAGACAACATTTGAAGCTGCTTTTACTTTAAAAATGTTGAGCGAAACCCCACTAAATAAATTAAGGAAAATCAACGATGCCACCAAGATAGAAATAGTTTTTTTCATTTTATAACCCCCACCGTATTTTTAATATAACAAGATACATTGTTCTAAGATAAACCAAATATTTTGCATCTTTAAAATATTATTAAAAAGATGTTATCCTTCCTGAAGCAAATTGTAATACCCTTAGTGCATCCACCGCTGTTACTGCTCCGCTTTTATCTACATCTGCTGCAAGAGAAGTATAGGTTGTGGACATTAGGTGCCCAGATGCTATCTGGAGTGCCATTAGCGCATCAACAGACGTTATTGTTGCGTCACTATTAACATCCCCAAGCTTGTAATTTACTATTGTTACCGCTCCCTGCGTTATTGCAGTAGGCAAATTAACCTCGCTTAAATTTATTAGTTCAGGTACTTGAAAATTAAATGGTGTAATCTGGTCTGCCAATGGACTCTTTATCAAAAATTGCACTTGCAGTATTGCTCCGCCTGCTGTCTGCGCTTTGGTATTTGCATACGTCATAGTAATTTTACCATCTACTGGGTTTATGTCCGTCATTCCACTTACTATAGCGCTGCCTGTATCTGCAGATACGAATTGGAGCTTTGTGGAATCGTAATTTAGTACATAGGTAGCTGCTGCAACTGTCGAATTTGCAGAAATATCAACATTTACTGCTACCGTATCCCCCGGACCCCCTGCAATATTCCCCACATTAAAATTCACGATACCTGCCGGTGTGACTGTAGGAGTGGGTGTGGGCGTAGCAGTAGGTGTCGGTGCGGGAGTCGGCGTTGCTAAATTCGCTCCATATAGTCCTATTTCACTTATGTTTTTCGTAACGGAATTGTCACCTGTAGTGAGTAATAAAAGCTTAACATATCTATAAATTCCGCTTAATTTTTCACTGGCAGAAAGTACGTTTTGCCCCGATAGCTGAGTGATTGCGGGTGGACGTATAGAACAATCAGAAATAATCGTCCAATTTTTATTGTCATTTGAGCCTTCCACCCTAAAACCAGTTAAAACTGAGCCGCTTCCTGGCGTAATAGTAATATTAGAAAGTGATTTTTGTACACCCATATCCATATATATGGTTTGCGTTCCTATAGGCGCAAATGGCTTCCATTCAGTAGAATAATTGTCATCAAATAAATATTGTACAGTGTTTGACAATACTTGATTTGAATCATATATGCTACTTCCAACACACTTAACGCTTTGCGGATAAAGCTTTATACCTGTTATGTCTGAGGCAGGTCTTAGAGAGCTATATGCTTGGAATTCATACATTGTTGCCCACTGATTAGCACTTAAGATATTTACTTTTAAATATCTGTAACTTGCATCAAATTTTTCAGAAAGTAAATCAAGCGTTCCAACAGTGGGATGAACTCCGCTGCGAGAAACAATGGTAGTCCAGGTATTTCCGTCTAAAGAGCCTTCTAACAAATAACTATAGCTATTGCTTGTATAATAGCAATACATATCTACTTCTTTAATAGGCTGTACACTGCCTAAATCAACTTCAAGCCACTGCGGGAAAGTAGCATCCTTTACACACCAATAGGTTGAAAAATTACCGTCCGTTGCTTTTGATGCAGTGTAATTTGTTCCGTTGTCAACGCTTGCTATTGCAGTTTTGCCTAATGCAATATTTGTACGAGTATCAGCAGGAAGAAGGTCTGTATACATCGCTTCTGTTTCATATGAGCCATAATTATTGCTGGTAACCAGCAATGTCCAATCTTGAACAGATGGCTTGTTTGGAATTGTATATGTACCTGATATAACGCTAATATTATTACTTATATCAATAAATTTTCCTGTGCGCGGATTATACCATCGTGCGCTATATGTTTGACCGCTATTTAAACCATATAGATTACCAGTGTAAGTAGTAGTATTATAAAAATACGCCACATAAGTATTTTTATCGTCGGTTGTGGAAAGAACTTTTTTATCATCAGTAAAATTACAGTAAGTTGTACTATTAAAACGAGGTATCAATGTGCTAAAGTTAACATATTGATAAAACTTTTTAAGATAACTCATTTCAAATGAGCCCGGCTTATCAAGTCCCATATACCAAGGTTCAAAACTAAATGAGCCAAGCCAGCCCGTATTAACCGATGTGCTGTAACAGTTTGCCCAAACTCCTGTTGCACCATAGGTAAAGCCATAGCTTCCGCATTGATTGGCTTTCCATGCACATACTCTGCTGGCATCATAGCCAGTAAAGCCCCCGCATGTAATGTCCTCATAGTTCGCTTCAGCCTCAACATAAGGCTTTTGGGATGCACTATTAAAGAAAGATTGATACAATGCCTGTGGTTGTACTCCTGCTAAGCCGCCATGCCCTGCTTGCAATGTCCACCAATCATGCCAAGGCTGACTATCAAGGTCAACCACTCCGCTATAATATGTAGGCACCATATGTGCACCTAGCGGATGCCGATAACCATCAAGCTGATCAATCCTTGCATCAACATCCTTCCAAACAGCATAGCCTGCAGCGTCGCCGGTAATTTCTTGGGCAGTAATCCAAATAATTGGATAGCTGGCATAGCGGGCTACAATATATCTAGTATAATTTAGAAGCGCAGTCTCCCCCATTGCGCTTGGTGTAGTATTTCCCAGTCCAAGCCCAAGTGCAATAGTCATACCTTTACTTGCCATATAGTCTATCATTTTATCAAACTTATTTGTAAAGGTGGCAGGATTAATCTTCGAATACTTAGTCGTCCAATAGGAAGGCTGTCCGCATACGGAAATTTGACCGCCGCCATCGCTTTCACTTGCATCAAAATAGGTTTGATAAACTGTAAATCCCTTAGAAAGGCGGTCATCTACTTCGTATTGAAATTGTCCTAATGGCAGAGTAGTACTTCCGGGATAATTGCATTTATCTATGGCAACGTAGTTTGGCGCTTGCCAATTCGTATCTCCAAGCCAGTAGAACGGCGAGCCGTCATTATAAGTAAAATATCGTTTCCCTGAAGTGATTTTCACAAAGCCTTTAGTATCAATATCTGTAGTGCCAGAATTTGCTATGGCACTAATAACGCCAGTTTTATTTTGCAGTCCTGTGTTGGTTGTATCTGAACAAGTAATTACATAGCTCCAATAACCTGTTTTTGTAGGTGAAAATCGAACTATCAACTGATTGCCGCCATTCCAAAAACCAGGGATAGATATAGTGGTACCATCTGTATGCGTAAAGACTGCATCTATAGAAACATCTAAGTATGCATTTGCATATGTCTTTGAACTCGTAAGTGAAATATCTGTGCGTTTCCAAACCTCTACCGTGGCATCTGCGTGAACAATGCTTTTGTTAAAAAGTAAAGCTATGTTGCCTATAATTGTAAGGCACAGAAGCAAAACAAGCAATTTTTTCAAAAATAAAGCCTCCCAAATATAATGCTCCTTAAATATATTATACATCATTAGGAAGCAAAAAACAAATTTATAAATACTTTTATTTGCCATGCTTTATAACCTAAGAATAGTTAAAAACTAGTTATCCGGCCTGAAGCATATTGTAATATTTTCAAAGCATCCACTGCTGTTACTGCTCCGCTTTTATCTACATCTGCTGCAAGAGAAGTATACGTTGTGGCGGTTAAGCGCCCTGAGGCTATTTGAAGCGCCATCAGTGCATCTGTAGATGTTATGGTGCCATTACTGTTTACATCTCCTAGTGTGTAGTTTACTATTGTTACCCCTCCCTGCGTTATTGCAGTTGGCAAATTTAACTCACTTAAATTTATTAGTTCAGGTACCTGGAAATTCAATGGTATAACCTGGTCTGTTAATGGGCTCTTTATTTGGAATTGCACCTGCAATATTGTTCCGCCCACTGTTTGCGCTTTTGTATTTGCATACGTCATAGTAATTTTACCATTTATCGGATTTATGTCCGTCATTCCGCTTACAATAGCAGCACCTGTATCCGCAGATACAAATTGGAGCTTTGTGGAATCATAATTTAGCACAATTGTAGATGCTGCCATTTGAGAATTTGCAGTAATATCTACGTTTACTGTAACTGTATCCCCCGGTCCACCTGCTGCATTACTTACAGTAAAACCAACTTGATTTACCGGTGTTGCGGTTGGCGTTGGTGCTGGTGTAGGCGATGGCGTTGGCGATGCTGTTGGGACTGGCGTCGGCGACGGTGTAGGCGTTGGCGATGGTGTGGGACTTGGAGTAGGTGCGGGCGTTGGCGTTGCTGTTGGCGTAGGATTAAGCAAGTTATGCAAAGCATCTATTCTATCGGTATTTATTAAATTTACGCCCCCGCTCTGCAGCACATTTCCGCTGGCATCTACCTGTGTGGTTGGGCAGAGCCAGCCACCCTCATCGTGCTCATTCCATGCATACATTAATACTGCATTTGCCAATGTGGAGCTCGCATTGTTATTTGTCCAATTTAATCCATTTTGAAGATGAGTAGTAATTTCAGCTGTAGTTGCAGTTTGAGCCCAACTGTTGGATGCATAAGTAGTCCAAGTAACAGGGTTATCTATTCTTGGTCTAGGATCCCATCCAGTATTTATTAACGGAATAACCTGACTGCCTGAAGCCTTTTGTGTATTCCAGTTAGCTTCAGTAGCTTGTGCCAAGCTAAGATAGGTTTGACCATTTGTGCCTGAGTAAGCATAATGAGAGACTGCATCAAAGCCCGTTGTCGTTCCTGTCCAGTCCATATTAACAAAGTAAGGCATAGGAATGCTCTGAGCTAAACAATCCTGTTGAATGGATACAATAAGTTGAAGTGAATCTGTACTATCAAAGAAATATACAAGCGGACGACCACTCTGCACCTTCATATAAAAGCTTTGTTTAAAATATCCAACCAATTGAGCACGGTCAGATGCACTCAAGCCACTAGATAAAATTGCAGACATCTTAACTTTATCTCTAATTGCACTGCTGGCATGTAAATTACGCGCAGTCGCCATAGTATCCCCTGTAGCATACCAGCAATAAGCCCAATAATCTATGCCTGCATAGGCTGCATAATTTATTTCAGCATCCATAAGTGCTTGCGTATAGGTTGGGAAATCAACATTATTATCGCCATAAGCAAGTGCAAAATATGGGAGTCTAAAATGATATTTGTTTGGTCCTAAAGTTTTCGCAACCTGTGCACCCACACTATCAGGCTTTGGAAGATAGGCATCCCAACGGATAGCGCCTACCTTTGGTTTCCCTGCATCACGCAATGCAAGACTTTGAGTGGTGGAGATATAAGCCGGTGGCGAAATAATTGCGCTTGTTTTAATAAGGCTAAAATCATCCACATATAAACTTGTCGTTACTCCTGAAGTAGAATTTTGGACATATAAACTTGCGCTGGTTAAATCTCCAGTCCATGTAATATTAGCACCAGCGTATGAGCTCTGAATGAAAGCCGAATTCGTAACCGTCACCGAAGAGCCTGAATACCATTTTTTTGCTGCGCCGCTGCATTCAATACTTATTATAACCGAAATTGGTGTAGAGGAAGCACCGGAAATTAATTTCATCCATGCACTAAAATTATATGTGCCTTGCCCACAGTTATAAAGAATAGAAGTAATGTTGTAAGTAGCGCCTGACCATGTATTAACACGGCTAGTCGCTAACATGGAATAGCTTCCCCCATGCTTATTACTGCTATCCCTTGCTAAGGTACAGGTGTTGGCACTCCACATAGATATATCAGAAGACTCAAAGCCCGCATTTGTAAGGAGCTCGGTATTCTGTGAATAAGCATACACAGGCGGTGCAATTACCGCAAGAAAGCTAATTATAACTGCTATTGAAATAATAACCAATCTATTTTTTTTCATAATTCTCCCATAAAGTATTAATGATTTTTTTGCCTTTAAAAAGTTGTTATCTTGCCTGTAGCATATTGTAATATTTTTAGAGCATCCACCGCCGTTACTGCTCCGTTTTTATCTACATCTGCTGCCAAAGAAGTATATGTTGTGGCGGTTAAGCGCCCTGAGGCTATTTGGAGTGCCATCAGTGCGTCTGTAGAGGTTATGGTGCCATTACTATTTACATCGCCTAGTGTGTAGTTTACTATTGTTACAGCACCTTGCGTTATTACTGTAGGTAAGTTAACCTCACTTAAATTTATTAATTCAGGTACCTGGAAATTAAATAGTGTAACCTGGTCTGCTAGGGGACTCGTTATTTGGAATTGCACCTGAAGTATTGTTCCCGCTGTCGTTTGTGCTTTTGTATTTGCATACGTCATAGTAATTTTACCATCCACCGGATTTATGTCCGTCATTCCGCTTACTATAGCGGCACCTGTATCCGCAGATACAAATTGGAGCTTTGTGGAATCATAATTTAGCACAATTGTAGATGCTGCCATTTGAGAATTTGCAGAAATATCTACATTTACTGTTACAGTATCTCCAGGTCCGCCTGCTGCATTACTTACAGTGAAATAAACTGTATTCGATGGTATTGCTGTAGCTGTTGGTATAGGCGAAGGCGTCGGCGAAGGTGTAGGAACCGGTGTGGGTGAAGGCGTAGGAGTAGGAACTGGTGTAGGCGATGCTGTCGGTGTAGGATTAAGCAAATTATGCAGGGCATCTATTCTATCAGTATTTATTAAATTAACGCCTCCGCTCTGCAGAACATTTCCGCTGGCATCCACCTGCGTGGTTGGGCATAGCCAACCACCCTCATCATGCTCATTCCATGCATACATAAGCAACGCATTTGCCAATGTGGCACTTGTATTGTTATTTACAAAGCTAATGCCATGCTGCGTATGAGTAGCTATCTCAGCTGCTGTGGCTGTCGCTGCCCAGTTGGTCGAGCTGTAAGTGGTCCAGCTAACAGGATTATCTATACGAGGTCTTGGGTCCCACCCTGTGGCTACCAATGGTATAACTTGACCGCTAGAATTTTTTTGTGTAGTCCAATTGGCTTCTGCCCCCGTGACAAGAGTGGCATAAGTCACCTGAGTTACATTTGTATATGCATAATTTGACACTGCATCAAAGCCTGTTGTGACACCGGTGCCACCCATCAAAACGAAATAAGGCATTGGAATGCTCTGTGCTAAGCAATCCTGCTGAATAGCAATAATAGTAGCAAGTGCACCGGTACTATCAAAGAAATACACCAAAGGTCTTCCGCTCTGAACCTTTTTATAAAAGCTTTGACTAAAATAGCTAACTAATTGTGCACGGTCAGCATCCCCAAAGGATGAAACATCGCTACCTAATATTGCACACATTTTAACCTTATCTCTAATAGAACTAGAAACATGCAAGTTGCGAGCTGTAGTCATACTATTTCCAATATTGTACCAGCAATATGCCCAATAATCTATGCCTGCATAGGCAGCATAATTTATTTCAGCATCCATAAGTGCCTGGGTATAGGTTGGAAAATCAACGTTATTATCTCCATAGGCAAGAGAAAAATATGGCAGTCTAAAATGGTATTTATTTGGACCTAACGATTTTGCCACTGCTGCGCCAACAGAGTCAGGCTTTGGATTATAAGCATCCCAGCGAATAGCACCTACAGAAGTAACAGCATCTCTAAGCGCAAGTGTTTGAGGCGTAGAAATATAGGATGCCGTAGTAGTAGTTGGTGCAGGAGTAATAATAGCACTCGTTTTCATTAAGCTAATATCATCTACATAAAAGCTAGTTGTACTCGCGCCATCGGAATTTTGCAAATAAATATAAGCACTCGTAATGGTACCTGTCCATGTAATATTTGTACCGGTAGCAGAAGTCTGCGTAAAGGCTGAATTCGTAATGGTAGTAGCAGGACTAGTGTAATAATGTTGCCCACTTCCGCTGCTGGTGACATTCACAACAACATACATACCTGTCGAGGCTGCTCCGGATGCTAAGCGCAGCCAAGCACTAAAGTTATATGTTCCTGGTCCGCAGCCATTCAATACAGCTGTAATATCTTGATTTGGTGATGAATAATAGTCAGAACGAATAGTAACACTCAGTGATCTCGTACCTCCATGTAGAGGTGTAGTTACCCTAGTATCCGTGCAACCGCTGGCAGTCCAAGTAGAACCTATGCTACTTTCAAAGCCAGGATTTGTTAGTAATTCAGTATTTGATGTGTAGGCAAAATACAGCGTTGCTATTATTGCTAGAAAGGAAATAAGTACTGCCATTGAAATAATTACCAATCT